>LNAP01001213.1_pt1 | contig 40663 bp, 43 predicted proteins | sample 602601 | NCBI WGS metagenome assembly LNAP01 (sample SAMN02440304, study PRJNA202911) | soil metagenome | biome: Subtropical and temperate rainforests or woodlands; isolation source: soil samples (1 kg each in a 20% v/v slurry with milli Q water) were... ...
TCGACGCCAGAGTCCGACCATTCGGCGCTCATATCGGGCGGCGAGGCGAACATCATGAACAGGCGGCAGGTGTCGGCGCCGAACTGGTCGATCATCGACTGCGGGTCAACGCCGTTGTTCTTCGACTTGGCCATTTTCTCGGTGCCGCCGATTTCCACCGGCAGGCCGTCGGATTTCAACTTGGCACTGATCACCTTGGCTTTGCTGTCACGCTCCAACTCGACGTCCGCCGGGTTGAACCAGGTGTAGGCGCCATTGGCTTCGCGGCGATAGTAAGTCTCGGCGATCACCATGCCCTGGGTCAGCAGGTTCTTGAACGGCTCGTCAGAGCTCACCAGGCCTTCGTCACGCATCAGCTTGTGGAAGAAGCGCGCGTACAGCAGGTGCAGGATCGCGTGTTCGATACCACCGATGTACTGATCCACCGGCAACCAGTGGTCGGCTGCGGATTTTTCCACCAGGCCGCCTTCATAGTGCGGCGAGGCGTAGCGGGCGTAGTACCACGAGGACTCGACGAAGGTGTCCATGGTGTCGGTTTCACGCTTGGCAGGCTGGCCGCATTTCGGGCAGTTGCACTCGTAGAACTCGGGCATGCGCGCCAGCGGCGAACCGGCGCCGTCCGGCACCACGTCTTCGGGCAGGACGACCGGCAGTTGGTCTTCCGGCACCGGCACGTCACCACAGGTTTCGCAGTGGATGATCGGGATCGGGCAGCCCCAGTAGCGCTGGCGGCTGATGCCCCAGTCGCGCAGGCGGAACTGGGTACGCGAGGCGCCGAGGTTTTTCTTGATCAGGGCGACTTCAATGGCGTCGAAGGCACCTGCGAAGTCCAGGCCGTCGAACTCGCCGGAGTTGATCAGGGTGCCGTGTTCGCCGTAGGCGTCTTGCCATGGGGCCGGGTTGGTATCACCGGAACTGGTACGCACCACAGACTTGATCGGCAGGTTGTACTTGGTGGCGAATTCGAAATCGCGCTCGTCGTGAGCGGGCACTGCCATTACTGCACCATCGCCGTAGTGCATCAGCACATAGTTGGCGACCCAAACCGGCAGTTTTTCACCGGTCAGTGGGTGCTCGACGAACAGCCCGGTCGGCAGGCCTTTTTTCTCCTGGGTGGCGACGTCGGCTTCAGCCACGCTGCCGCCTTTGCATTCGGCGATAAAGGCCTGCAGCTCAGGGTTGTTCTGTGCAGCTTGGGTGGCCAGCGGGTGTTCGGCGGCCACGGCGACGTAGGTCGCGCCCATCAGGGTGTCCGGACGGGTGGTGAAAACTTTCAGAGCGCCCGTTTCACCGATGGAATCGACGTTGTACGGGAACTGCACTTCCATGCCCTTGGACTTGCCGATCCAGTTGCGCTGCATGGTCTTGACCTGTTCAGGCCAGCCCGGCAGGTCGTCTAGGCTCGACAAGAGTTCATCGGCGTAGGCGGTGATCTTGAAGTAGTACATCGGGATTTCGCGCTTTTCGATCAGCGCGCCGGAACGCCAGCCACGGCCGTCGATCACTTGCTCGTTGGCGAGGACGGTCTGGTCGATCGGGTCCCAGTTCACGGTGCCGCTTTTTTTGTAGATCACGCCTTTTTCGAACAGGCGGGTGAACAGCCATTGTTCCCAGCGGTAGTAGTCCGGCTTGCAGGTGGTCACTTCGCGGGACCAGTCCACGGCCAGGCCCAGGCTGCGCAGCTGGGTCTTCATGTAGGCGATGTTCTCGTAGGTCCACTTGGCGGGCGCTACGTTGTTTTTCATCGCGGCGTTTTCCGCAGGCATGCCGAAGGCGTCCCAACCCATAGGTTGCAGGACGTTTTTGCCGAGCATGCGCTGGTAGCGGGAAATCACGTCGCCGATGGTGTAGTTACGCACATGCCCCATGTGTAGTTTGCCGCTGGGGTAAGGGAACATGGATAGGCAGTAGTAAGTCTCCTTGCCTGGCTGTTCACTGACTTCAAAGGACTTTTGCTCGTCCCAGAAAGTTTGGGCGGCATTTTCTATTTCACGGGGCTGATATTGTTCGTGCATGGCTACTTTTGAACTGAATAGGGGTGGCCTAATCCTCTTCGGTGCATTGTCCGAGCTGGCCGACACCATAAAGCGCCGCGTCCGTGCCCAAACCCTGCGGGAAGTGGAGTTACAGGAAGCGCCGTAGCATACATGACCCCACTCTATCGAGGGAAACCCTGATTGCGCGGTCGAGGCCGTCTGTCGCGGCGCCGGGCAGGCGCAGCCATGGGGGCTACGCTGTTTATTGGGGAGTGAGTCTTATCTTCAATGAGGTGAGGGGATGGTGGAATCGCAGCGAATGTTATCTAAACCGGATGTGTACCAAGGACTCATCGACCGTTTGGGTCGTGCATTGGATGCAGCAAGTACGGCGGGTCGATTGCGTGATGAGCAGCCCGTCGAGTTGGAACTGCGAGGCTTGAGCCACGCGGAGCTGGAACTGATCAAGGCTTACCTGGCAAGGAACGAACGTTCGGCTTTTACCGGCGTGGCGAGCACGCCGCCCAACGAGCCCGTGCGGTCGGCCAAGGTGGTGTGGCTCAAGGATGTGTCAGCCGCTCGCGGTCCGGAAAAACATCGGTCCGTGCGGTTCAAGTAATACATGCCCCTTAGTTTCCTGATCATCGCTGACTCTGCTTCGTTCTTGTAAAGATTGTCGCTAAACCCCGTTACACCTTAGGCTTCGGGCATCTATGGAGATGCTCGATGCCTATTCGTTATTTCATCAAACAACTGCTGTTGCCGCCCGGCATTCTCTTGCTGTTGCTGGCCCTTGCCTGGTGGTTTCGCCGCAGCCGCCCGCGCCTGGCCGGCTGCTGCTTTGCCCTCGGCCTGGGCGGGATGTGGCTGATGAGCCTGCCGATCATGGTGCAGTGGGGCGCGCGCGCCCTGGAGACGGCGCCGCCGTTGGCCCGGGAGGACTGGTCGAGCCTGGCCCGGCGCGCCGATGCCATTGTGGTGCTGGGTTCGGGGCGCGAGCGTGGCGACCCGGCCTGGGGTTCGGACCAGCCAACCGGCATCGGGCTGGAGCGTCAGCGCTACGCCGCGCGATTGGCCAAGGCCTCCGGGCTGCCGGTGCTGACCAGCGGCGGTTTGCATTACGGCACACCGCCCAGCGAAGCTGAGTTGATGGCGGTATCGATGCGGGACGACTTCGATGTGGCGGTGCGCTGGAAGGAAGAGCGCAGCCGCACCACCTGGGAAAATGCGCAGATGAGTGCCGAGATTCTGTTGCCCGAGGGGGTCAAGCGCGTCGTGGTGGTGACCCAGGCCTGGCATATGCCGCGTGCGGTCTGGAGCTTTGAAAAAGCCGGTTTCAGCGTGGTGCCGGCGCCGGTCGGCTTCCTCGGCGAGGATAACGCGCGGCCGCTGGGCGGTTGGATGCCGGAGTTCAAGTCGGTGTGGCAGAGCGGGCAGTTGCTCAATGAGGCGGTGGGGCAGGTGGGGTATCGGTTGTTCTACCGATAGCACCGCAAATCAAAATGTGGGAGGGGGCTTGCCCCCGATTGCGGTGTATCAGTATCAAATGTACTGACTGACACACTGCTATCGGGGGCAAGCCCCCTCCCACATTGGGTTCGGTTTGATTCTGTTAGACGGTTTTGGACATTCGGCCGGCCAGCAGCGCCCAGCCAAACAACACCAGGCACACCACGATCAGCGGCCACGAACGCCATTGCAGGTACGGCGTGAGGTTGTGCATCGGCACCACTTCGCCATAGAGGATGCCGCGCTCGAACTGCGGGATCTGCGCGGTGATCTGCCCATACGGGTTGATCAGCCCGGTCACGCCGTTGTTGGTGGCGCGGATCATCCAGCGGCCGGCTTCCAGCGCACGCATCTGCGCCATTTGCAGGTGCTGCAAGGGGCCGATGGAGGTGCCGAACCAGGTGTCGTTGCTGATGGTCAGCAGCAAGTCGCTCTGGGCCGAGAGGCTGGCGGCGAATTCCGGGTAGACCACTTCATAGCAAATGAACGGCGCAATCTGATAGCCCTTGGCCTGTAGCATCGCCTGGTCGGACGGGCCGCGGGCGAAGTCCGACATGGGCAGGTCGAAGAAGGCAATCAAGCCGCGCAGCATGTCCTGCAGCGGCACGTACTCGCCGAAGGGCACCAGCTTCTGCTTGAGGTAGGTGCCGTCACCTTCGCCCACGACGGTGATGCCGTTGTAGTAGCGCTTCTGGTGATGCACTTCCTGGCGAATCGGCACGCCGGTAATCAGCGCGGTGTGCCGTTCGGCGGCGAACTTGCCCATCATCCCGAGGTAGCCCTCGACGGACTCCTTGAGCACCGGCACGGCCGTTTCCGGCCATATCAGCAGGTCGACCCGCTTGGAGCTGAAGCTCATGTCGCGGTACAGCGCCAGTTGTGCATTGAGCTGCTCGGGGTCCCACTTCATGCTTTGTTCGACGTTACCCTGGATCGCCGCCACGCTCAGCGGGTCGCCGGACGGTGAAGTCCAGGCGTGATGCTTGAGGGCCAGGCCGATGGCCCAGGGCGCCACCAGCAGCAACAGGCCAGCGCCAATGAAGGCGTTGCGCTGGGTCGCCAGCAGGCGCGGCAGGTTGCACAGCAGGGCGGCGGTCAGGGCCAGGGCGAAGGAAATCAGCCACATCCCACCCAGCGGCGCGAGGCCGGTGAGGGGGCCGTCAAGTTGGCTGTAACCGGAGTACAACCAGGGAAAACCGGTCAGGAACCAGCCCCGGAACGCTTCCTGGCCGACCCACAGCGCCGCAAACGTCAGGGCATCGGCCAGTGGCGCTTCATTGCGCCGCAGCCAGCGCGCCCACAACCAGGCGGGCAGGGCGAAGAACAAGGCAATGGCGGCGGTGAACGCCAGCATCAGCAAGCCAGCCAGCAACACCGAAGCGCCGCCGAAGTGGTGGATGCTGTAGTAGATCCAGCTGGTGCCGGCGCCAAACAGGCCGAAACCGAAACACCAGCCACGGCCGAGGGCCTGGCGTGGGGACAGCTCGCGCAGCCCGATATAGAACAATCCGGCCGCGACCAACGCAAGCGGCCACAGATCGAATGGCGCCAGCGCCAGGGTGGTGATGGCGCCAGCCACCACGGCCAACAAGTTGCCGGGCCAGCCGGGTGCGATGAAACGGCGCATGTCAGTCCTTAACGGGCAATAGGTGTCAGGCGAATCAGATGAATCCGGCGGCTATCGGCATTCAGGATGCGGAAGCGATAAGCGCCGATCTCGGTGGTCTCGTTACGCTTGGGCAGGTGCCCGAACGCACTCATCACCAGGCCGCCGACGGTGTCGAACTCGTCGTCGGAGAATTCGCTGTCGAAGAACTCGTTGAAGTTCTCGATCGGCGTCAACGCCTTGATCAGGAAATCACCGCTCGGCAGCGGCTTGATGTAGCTGTCTTCTTCGACGTCGTGCTCGTCTTCGATATCGCCGACGATCTGTTCCAGCACGTCTTCGATGGTCACCAGGCCGGCGACGCCGCCGTATTCGTCAATCACGATGGCCATGTGGTTGTGGTTGGCGCGAAACTCGCGCAGCAGCACATTCAGGCGCTTGGATTCGGGGACGAAGGTGGCCGGACGCAGCAGGTCCTTGATGTTGAAGCTGTCGCCGTTCTCCTTGAGGATCAGCGGCAGCAAGTCCTTGGCCAACAGGACACCCATGACGTCGTCATGGCTTTCGCCGATCACCGGGTAGCGCGAGTGCGCCGAGTCGATCACGGCCGGGAGGAATTCCCGTGGGGTCTGGGGCGCCTTGATGCTGATCATCTGCGAACGCGGGACCATGATGTCCCGGACTTGCAGGTCAGCCACCTGGATGGCGCCTTCGACGATGGCCAGCGCTTCGCTGTCCAGCAACTTGTTCTGATGGGCCTCGCGCAGCAGCTCCAGCAGCTCCTGGCGGTTTTTCGGCTCGTGGGCAAAAGCCTGGGTCAGTTTACCCAGCCATGACTTTTGCCCGTTGCTCGATCGGTCTTCGCTCATAGCGATTACTCTAAATCCTTTGATGTTTCAGTTGAGTGTTGATCAGTTTTCGTCATCTGCATACGGATCAGGGTGACCCAATTCTGCAAGCAACGATCGTTCCAGTGCTTCCATTTCTTCGGCTTCGTCATCGTCTATATGGTCGTAACCCAACAGATGCAAGCAGCCGTGGATGACCAGATGAGCCCAATGGGCTTCAAGGGCCTTGCCTTGTTCCTGCGCCTCACGCTCGACGACTTCGACGCAGATCACCAGGTCGCCCAGCAACGGGATATCCAGCAGTTCGTCGGGTACGTCGGCGGGGAAGGACAGCACGTTGGTCGCGTAATCCTTCTGGCGCCAGGTGTGATTCAGTTCGCGGCCTTCGGGTTCGTCCACCAGGCGGATGGTCAGCTCCGAGTCGGCGGTGCGCTGGCGCAGGGCCAGGGCGCACCATTGACGGAACTGCTCTTCACTGGGGGCGGGCGCGTCGGTTGCCAGTTGCAGGTCAAGCTCAAGCATCGCGGCGGGTGTCCTTGGCCGGGGCGTCGTCGCGGTGCTCGAAGCGCTCGTAGGCTTCGACAATGCGCTGGACCAGCGGGTGGCGGACGACGTCCTTGGGCATGAAGTGCGTGAAGCTGATCCCCGGCACGTCTTTGAGCACCTCGATCACCTGGGCCAGGCCCGACTTGGTGCCCTTGGGCAGGTCGACCTGGGTGACGTCGCCGGTGATCACGGCGGTGGAGCCGAAACCGATACGGGTGAGGAACATTTTCATCTGTTCGACGGTGGTGTTCTGGCTTTCGTCGAGAATGATGAAGCTGTTGTTCAGCGTCCGGCCGCGCATGTAGGCCAGCGGGGCGATCTCGATCACCTGGCGCTCGATGAGCTTGGCCACGTATTCAAAGCCGAGCATCTCGTAGAGCGCGTCGTAGAGCGGGCGCAGGTACGGGTCGATCTTCTGGGCCAGGTCGCCGGGCAGGAAGCCGAGCTTTTCGCCGGCCTCGACCGCCGGGCGCACCAGCAGGATGCGGCGCACTTGCTCGCGCTCCAGGGCGTCGACGGCACAGGCCACGGCCAGGTAGGTCTTGCCGGTACCGGCGGGGCCGATGCCGAAGTTGATATCGTTACCGAGGATTTCTTTGACGTAGCGCTGCTGATTCAAGCCGCGTGGGCGAATCATGCCCTTTTTGGTGCGCAAGGCCACGCTGGCTTCGGCCACCGGGTTGTTGGCCAGGTCTTCCACGGCCGATTCCTGCAGGTACAGGTGGACCGTTTCCGGCGACAGCTCACTACCCTTGGTTTCGCGGTAGAGGCGGCGGAGCAGGTTTTCTGCAGACGTGGTGTGCTGGGGTTCACCAATCAGCTCGAATTGATTGCCGCGGTTGCGGATCTCGATGCTCAGGCGTTGTTCGATCAGGCGCAGGTGCTCGTCGAACTGTCCGCACAAATTGGCGAAACGGCGAGCCTCAAACGGCTCGAGGAGAAAACGATGGGGTTCGATGGGTGCGTTCAAGGTCGCTTTTAGCCGCCCTTTGGCTGTTGAGGTGAAAGAGAGGATAACGCCACGCGCCAGTGTGCGAAAGCACTTATCCAACCCGATCCAGTGTGGGAGGGGGCTTGCCCCCGATAGCGGAGTGTCAGGCAGCTCATGTGCTGCTGATGTACCGCAATCGGGGGCAAGCCCCCTCGCACATTTATTACGCCAGCGAGCCGCGCAACGAGTGCGGTTGCGCCGCATCGATGTGGACATCGGCGAACTGGCCGATCAGGGTCGGGTTGTCGCAACGGAAGTTGACGATGCGGTTGTTCTCGGTGCGCCCTTGCAGTTCGCCCGGGTCTTTTTTCGAGTAGTCGGTGACCAGGATGCGCTGGGTGGACCCGACCATTTGTCGACTGATCTCGAACCCCTGCTGGTTCAGGCGATGTTGCAGGGCGTTCAGGCGCTCTTTTTTCAGCTCTTCCGGGGTCTCGTCCAGCAGGTCGGCGGCAGGCGTGCCGGGGCGCTGGCTGTAGACAAACGAGTAGGAAAAGTCGAAACCGACGTCTTCAATCAGCTTCATGGTCTGCTGGAAGTCTTTCTCGGTCTCGCCGGGGAAGCCGACGATAAAGTCCGAACTGATGCAGATGCCCGGCACTGCCGCGCGTAATTTGCGCAGTTTGGATTTGTATTCCAGGGCGGTGTGGTTGCGTTTCATCGCCGACAGGATGCGGTCCGAACCCGATTGCACCGGCAAGTGCAGGTGCTTGACCAGCTCCGGCACTTCGGCGTGGGCCTGGATCAGGCTGTCGGAGAACTCCAGCGGGTGCGAGGTGGTGTAGCGAATGCGCTCGATGCCATCCACCGCGGCGACAACCCGGATCAGCTCCGCGAGGTCGGCCAGGCGCCCGTCGTGGGTCTGGCCGCGATAGCCGTTGACGTTCTGGCCCAGCAGGGTCACTTCACGCACGCCGTTTTCGGCCAGGTGGATGATTTCTGACATTACATCGTCAAACGGCCGGCTGACTTCTTCACCACGGGTGTAGGGCACCACGCAGAAGGTGCAGTACTTGCTGCAACCTTCCATCACCGACACGTAGGCGCTCGGCCCATCGATGCGCGGCTCGGGCAGATGGTCGAATTTTTCGATTTCCGGGAACGAGACGTCGACCTGGGGCAGCTTGGTGAGGCGTGCGGCGTCGATCATTTCCGGCAGGCGGTGCAAGGTTTGCGGGCCGAAGACCACGTCCACGTAGGGCGCGCGGTCGCGGATGGCTGCGCCTTCCTGGCTGGCGACGCAGCCGCCGACGGCAATCACCATCTCCGGGTTGGCCAGTTTCAATTCACGCCAGCGGCCCAGCTGCGAATACACGCGGTCCTGTGCCCGTTCGCGGATCGAGCAGGTATTGAGCAGGATTACGTCGGCATCTTCGGCGCGGGCGGTGACTTCCAGGGCCTGATGTTCACCCAGCAGATCGACCATGCGCGAGCTGTCGTACTCGTTCATCTGGCAACCGTGGGTTTCAATGTAGAGCTTCTTGGCCATGGGAATCGTCAACTGGTGGTAAAGAACCGCGCATTATAGGGGTCATGTCCATCGGTTCCTAGCACTGTGCATCGGGTGCCATGCTATAGTTCGCGCCCTCTTTTATATCCCCGATGTGTTCCCCGCCCACCATGACCAAACGTGAAGCTCCAATCTATAAGGTGATTTTCCTCAACCAGGGCCAGGTGTTCGAAATGTACGCCAAGCAGATCTATCAAAGTGATCTGTGGGGCTTCCTGGAAGTGGAAGAGTTCGTCTTTGGCGAGCGCACACAGCTGGTCGTCGACCCGGGCGAGGAAAAACTCAAGGCCCAGTTCGAAGGCGTGGTGCGCAGTTTTGTGCCGATGCATTCGATCGTGCGTATCGATGAAGTCGAGCGCCTGGGCACGCCGAAGATCAGCGAAGCGCGTGGCACGAGCAATGTCATGCCGTTTCCGATGCCGATGCCTGAGAAGTAGGGCGTTTGTAGCGAGGGCGCTGGCTCCCTCGTCACCGGTCGATCAGGGCAGGGGCGAGAACGGCGAGCGCCCATCCGCGCTCTGCAGTTCCTGCAGATAATTGCGGAAGATCTGGCCCAGCACCTGGGTCGCCAGTTCCAGCTCATCGCGCTGCATGTGTTCGGCAACTTCGTCGGCGGTGTCCAGTGCGTCTTCGGCGCCGTTGACCGCGGCCATTTTCAGCACGATATACGCCTGGACGTTATTGGCCGGCACCCCTTCGCCTTTGAAGAACATGGTGCCCAGCTGGAATTGCGCCTGGGCGTGGCCCTGCAGCGAGGCTTTTTCGAAGTAGTTCAACGCTTTGTTGAGGTCGCGCGCGGGGTTCTTGCCGTCGTGGTAGTACTCGCCCAACTCGTATTGCGCCTGCGCATCCCCGCCGTCGGCCTGTTTCTGGCACGCGCTCAGGGCTTCGGCCTGGCTGTCTGGCTGGGTATTGAGGGTGCAACGACCCATCGCTGGGATTAACAACGAGTTGCCGCCTGCTTGTGCATGTGCCAGCAGCGGCTGAAGGAGCAACAGGCAGCCCAGGACCAGGGTGCGGCCGGTGCGTTTCATGGGAATCGACTTACCTCTGACGGGGCACGCGGACCCTCGGGGGTCCAATAAGCGCGCATTATGAAATAAGCAGACCTCTGCTTACAAAGTCTTTACTCGTTTTTCTGCCGGTTGGGCAAGTTATCTGCCGGATTGCAGGTGATTTCTCGAGAAAACCAGGAAAAGTCTGTAAGCAAAGTAGCAAATCTGACGCCGCCGGGGGCGACGTCAGAATGCTGTGCCGGTTATTTCAGGGCGGCGAAGGCGCGCTCGGCAGCATCCAGGGTCAGTTTCAACTCGGCGTCGCCATGGGCGATCGAGGTGAAGCCGGCTTCAAAGGCGCTCGGTGCCAGGTACACGCCGCCGTCCAGCATCAGGTGGAAGAAGCGCTTGAACAGGCCGGCGTCGCTGCCCATCACGTCCTCAAAGGTGACGATATCGTCGGCGCCGCTGAAATACAGGCCGAACATGCCGCCTGCTTGCGTGGTGACAAACGGAATGCCGGCGGCATCGGCGCGCTGTTGCAGGCCGTCGAGCAGGCGGGAGGTGTAGTCGGTCAGCTCGGCATGGAAGCCCGGGCGGCTGATCAGGCGCAGGGTGGTCAGGCCGGCGGCCATGGCCAGCGGGTTACCGGACAGGGTGCCCGCCTGGTACACCGGGCCCAGCGGCGCGATGTATTGCATGATTTCGCGCTTGCCGCCGAAGCAGCCCACCGGCATGCCGCCACCGATGATCTTGCCGAAGGTGCTCAGGTCCGGCGTTACGCCGTAATGCGCCTGGGCGCCACCGAGGGCCACGCGGAAGCCGGTCATCACTTCGTCGAAAATCAGCACCACGCCATGCTTGTCGCACTGTGCGCGCAGGCCTTCGAGGAAGCCCGGGGCCGGCGGTACGCAGTTCATGTTGCCGGCGACCGGCTCGACGATGATGCACGCCACCTCCTGGCCCACTTCATTGAGCATCTGCTCGACGGCGGCGATGTTGTTGAACGGCAGGGTCAGGGTGTGTTTGGCGAAGTCTGCCGGCACACCGGCCGAGCTTGGCACGCCCTGGGTCAGCGCGCCGGACCCGGCCTTGACCAGCAGGCTGTCGGAGTGACCGTGGTAGCAGCCTTCGAACTTGATGATGCTGTCGCGGCCGGTGAAACCGCGGGCCAGGCGAATCGCGCTCATGGTGGCTTCGGTGCCGGAGCTGACCATCCGCACCATCTCCATCGACGGCACGATCGAGCAGACCAGATCGGCCATCTCGGTTTCCATCGAGGTCGGGGCGCCGTAGGACAGGCCGTGTTGCAACTGCTGGCGCACGGCGTCGAGTACGTCCGGGTGGCTGTGGCCGAGGATCATCGGGCCCCAGGAACCGACGTAGTCCACATAGCGCTTGTCGTCTTCGTCGGTGACGTAGGCGCCTTCGGCATGCTTGAAGAACAGCGGCGTGCCGCCGACGCTCTTGAATGCACGCACGGGGGAGTTCACACCGCCGGGGATGTGTTTCTGGGCATCGGCAAACAGGGTTTCGGAACGGGACATGATCGGGCTCTCTAAACTGAAGATTTAAGAAGATCGTTGAAAGCGCGGGCGCGGCGCGTGACTTCCTGGGTGCTGTCGGCACCAAACAGGCCGTGTACCACGGCGAGCAAGTCGGCCCCGTGGGCCACCAGCGGTTCGGCATTCTCCAGGGTGACGCCGCCGATCACGCAGATCGGCAACTGCAGGCGCGCGCGGGCCTGGGCCAGCATTTCGAGGCTGGCGGCGGGGGCGCCGGGCTTGGTGCTGGAGTTGAAGAAGCGGCCGAAGGCGACGTAGCTGGCGCCTTCTTTCGCGGCCTGTTCGGCCAGTTCGATCTGGCTGTGGCAGGTGGCGCCGATGATCGCCTTGGAGCCCAGCAACGCACGGGCCGTGGTCAGGGGGCCATCGGTCTGGCCCAGGTGAACGCCGACGCCCAGGCGCGCGGCCAGTTCGGCGTCATCGTTGATGATCAGTTGGGTCTTGTAGCGCGAGCACAATTCGCGGAGTTTTTCCGCTTCACGCAGGCGCCGGGCCTCGTCGCTGCTTTTGTCACGGTACTGCAGCAGGGTCACGCCGCCATCCAGCGCCGCTTCGACGTAGGCGAGGAATTTGCCGGCCAATAATTGGCTGTCGGTAATGGCATAAAGGCCACGTAGTTTCATCGGGCAGGCCTCTTGGTGTTACGAGCAGAAATCCAGCGGCAGCCGGCGAGGCACGAACTGGCCCTGGCCGAGTTGTTCGGCGTCACGCAGGGTGCGCCAAGTGTAGTTGAGGGCCGATTGCACGGCGCTGACCAGGCCTTCACCCTGGGCGATCCGGCCCGCCAGCGCGCTGGCCAGCGTACACCCCGAACCGTGATAGCTGCCGGGCAGGCGCTGGCAGGTAAAGGTCTGGCGCGTGCCGTCGCGGCTGTACAGGCGGTTGTGGACTTGGTGCTCATCGCCATGGCCGCCGGTAATCAGCAGGTGCTTGATAAACGGCAACAGCTTTTCCGCGCATTCGTCCGCCGTGCCCTCAGGCAGTTCGGCAAGGATGCGTGCTTCAGGCAGGTTGGGTGTGGCGATCAGCGACAACGGCAACAGCCGCTCGCGCATGGCGTAGCCGACTTCGTCCTTGCCCAGGCTGCCGCCGCCACCGGCGCGCAGCACGGGGTCGCACACCACCGGCAGGTGCGGGTGCGCCTGCAGCAGTTCGACCACGGTGTCGACCATCGCGGTGGAGCCGAGCATGCCCAGCTTGACCGCCGCCACTGGCGAATCGCTGAGCACGGCGTTGGCCTGGGCCAGCACCCACTCGCGGTCGAGCACGCGGAAATCACTGACGTTGACGGTGTTCTGCACCGTCAGCGCGGTAACGGCCGGGGCCGCATGGCAACCCTGGGCGAGCAGGGCTTCGATATCTGCCTGCAAGCCGGCGCCACCACTGGGATCATGGCCGGAGAGACAGAGGACAACGGGGCGAGAGCTGTAGATATTCACCACCAAACGCTTTTGGCGTGGCCGTCTGGCGATGGCTGAATTTCGCCGGGAACCATGGGCGATTATGGCTGTTTGCTAGTATCGGATTTTAGTTGTGAAGTCCGCTGAAAGCCTTGTTCTAGAGCCTTTAGAAAAATTATATCAATGGTGTCTAATGGCCTTTAGCGGCTATGCTAAAGTGATTCGAAACAACTTACTGTATCGCCGGTATACGTCTTCTCAAAAGGAATGGGGGGCTTTTTGACATGACCGGACAGGTCACGCTGGGGCTCTATGCGTTATTTGCTGATTTTATTATTGTGCGGGCTACCGCTGCTCGCCGACGCCATTGAGTTCACCCAAGACACTCGAAGCCTGCCGCTGGGCCGGGCCATGCAAGTGCTCGAAGACCCGACCAACACCCTGACCATCGCCGATGTGAGCGCTCCCGCCGCTGCCACACAGTTCAAGCCCCACGACAAAGACACCCTCAACGCCGGCTATTCGCGCTCGGTGTTCTGGCTCAAGGTCAACCTGCGTTACCAGCCCAAGCCGCCTGAAACCCAGCGCACCTGGCTGCTGGAGTTGGCCTATCCGCCCCTCGACCACCTTGACCTGTACTTGCCCGACAGCACCGGCAACTATCGCCTGGCCGGTCGCACCGGGGATGCCTTGGCGTTCTCCAGCCGCGAGATTCGCCAGAACAACTACTTGTTCAAGGTCGACTTCACGCCGGGCGAAACCAAGACCGTCTACCTGCGCCTGCAAAGCGAAGGTTCGATCCAGGCGCCGCTGACGCTGTGGTCCAGCACTGCCTACCTGGAACAACAACCGCTGCGCCTATATGTATTGGGCCTGATCTATGGCGTGTTGCTGGGGATGCTGGTGTACAACCTGTTCATCTACCTCAGCGTGCGCGACACCAGCTACCTTTATTACATCTTCTATATCGCCTCGTTCGGTCTGTACCAGCTGTCGGTGAACGGTGCGGCGGTGGAGTATTTCTGGCCGAACAACCCCTGGTGGGCGAATGCCGCGACGCCGTTCATGATCGGCTCGGCGGCGTTGTTCGGCAGCTTGTTCGCCCGCAGCTTCCTGCACACCGCCCAGCACAGCCGCTGGATCAATCGCCTGTTGCTGGCGCTGGTGGCCTGTGGCGCGGTGGTGATGCTGCTCTCACTGATGACCAGCTACGCTCTCGCGCTGCGCCTGGCCACCGGCCTGGCGCTGGTGTTCACCGTGACTATCTTCGTCGCCGCCATCAAGGCCTGGTACTGCGGCCAGCGGGTGGCGCGTTATTTCATCATCGCCTGGTCGGCGTTCCTGCTGGGCGGCGTGGTCAACACCTTGATGGTGCTGGGTTACCTGCCGAATGTGTTCCTCACCATGTACGCCAGCCAGATCGGCTCGGCGATCGAAGTGGCGCTGTTGTCCCTGGCCCTGGCGGACCGCATCAACGCCATGCGCGAGCAACAGGCGCAGATCCTCTACGACGCGAGCCAGAAGCTCGAAGTGCTCAACCAGCAGTTGGCCCGCAGTAACCGGCTCAAGGACGAATTCCTCGCCACCCTGACCCACGAACTGCGCACGCCGATGAATGGGGTGATCGGCTCCCTGGAATTGATGCAGACCGTGCCTCTGGACGACGACCTGGCGAACTACCAGCAAACCGCCGCCGGCTCGGCGCGGGACATGATGCGGATGGTCAATGGCATCCTCACCCTCACCGAGTTGCAGGCCGGGCGCCTGAGTGCCCAGCCCAGGGTGTTCAGCCTGCGCGGCGTGCTCGACACCTTGCGCCAGCAGTTCAGCGCCAGCGCCCAGAGCAAAGGCCTGGCCTTTTCCATCGATGTCGCCGACGACTTGCCCGATCGCCTGCGCGGCGATGCCGACAAACTCAGCCAGTGCCTGGATTGCCTGTTGGACAACGCCTTCAAGTTCACCCACGAAGGCGTCGTGCGTCTGCGGGTGGTCGGCGTGCCCCTGAGCGATGGCACCGTGCGCCTGAGTTTTATCGTCACCGACACGGGCATCGGCTTTGCGTTCCTCGACGAGGCCACCCTGTACCAGCGTTTCTTCCAGCTCGATGGCTCGACGACCCGCGAATACGGCGGCCTGGGGATTGGTCTGGCGATCTGCCGGCAACTGATCGAATTACTCGGCGGGCGCCTCACCCATCATTCCGAACCGCGCAAGGGCAGTCGTTTTCAGCTGGAACTGGCGGTCACCCCGCTGCAGCCCGAGCCACGCCCGGCAAGCCCCGCGCACGCACGCACGCCTGCGCAGTGTGCGGTGCTGCTGGTGGACGACAACAGCGTCGGCCAGTTGGTGGTGCGCGGCATGTTGCTCAAGCTCGGTTATCGGGTGAAAACCGTCGACAGCGGGCCGGCGGCGTTGGCGGCGTTGCAGGGGGAAACCTTCGACGCAGTGTTGCTGGATATACCGGAAGGCGGTTTCTCGTTGTGCTGTCAGATTCGCGCGTTGCCCGGCTGCGGCGAGTTACCGGTGATCGCCCTGAGCACCACGTTGAATGTGTCCGAACGCGAGCGCTGCCATGGCATCGGCATCACCGAGCGCCTGGTCAAGCCGGTACGTTTCGACGCGCTGCAAGCGCTGCTGGAACGTCGGCTGCTGTGTCCGTCAGAGGGCGAAAGCGCCGGACATTCGGCGCGTATGCCACTTTTTTAAGCGAGATGACGGTGCTTAACTGAAATTCGGGCCGCAACCCCAGGTGGCCTTTTTTCCAGGAGGCCCGTCATGAACCTGCACCAGTTCGCCGAAACCCACGACGTCACCAACCAGCCGCCCTCCCTGGACGGCATCAACCTGTACCGCATCGATGTGCCGCTGCAAGACTGGTCGCACCGCTTCGGTGCCGGCTGGGCAGCACCGCGCTTCGATGCCTATGGCGCGTTGGCCGGTGGGCCGCTGATGGCGGCCGGGTTCCTGGCGAACCAGAACAAGCCACAGTTCAGCAGCCATGACCGCTATGGTCACCGTGTCGACCTGGTGGAGTTTCACCCGGCCTACCATGAGCTGATGCACACCGCCGTCGAGCATGGCCTGCCGTCGCTGCCGTGGGCTCATCCACAATCCGGCGCCCATGTGGCCCGTGCTGCCCTGACGTACCTGCACAGCCAGGCCGAGGCCGGCACCGGCTGCCCGTTGACCATGACCTTTGCCTGCGTCCCGGCCCTGCGCCTGCAACCGGACCTGGCGCAGACCTGGCTGCCGAAAATCCTCAGCACCGATTACGACCCGCGCAACGTCGGCATCGCCCACAAGGCCGGTGCCACCATCGGCATGGCGATGACCGAGAAACAGGGCGGCACCGACGTGCGCGCCAACACCACGCGTGCTTACCCCGTGGGCGCGGGCGGCCCCGGCCAAGCCTATGAGCTGGTGGGGCACAAGTGGTTCTGCTCGGCGCCGATGTGCGATGCGTTCCTCACCCTGGCCCAGACCGACAAGGGCCTCACCTGTTTCCTGCTGCCTCGGCACCGTCCGGACGACACGCGCAACCAGTTCTATATCCAGCGTCTGAAAAACAAACTCGGCAATTGCTCCAACGCGTCCAGCGAAGTCGAGTTCCGCGGCGCCCTGGCCTGGATGGTCGGCGAAGAAGGCCGTGGCGTGCCGACCATCATCGAGATGGTCGCCATGACCCGCTTCGATTGCATGGTCGGCTCCAGCGCCTTGATGCGCCAGGCGCTGACCCAGGCCAGCCATCATTGCGCCCATCGTTCGGTCGGCGGTCGCGTACTCAGCGAGCAGCCGCTGATGCAAAACGTGCTGGCCGACCTGGCGCTGGAAAGCGAGGCCTCGCTGGCCTTGAGCCTGCGCATGGGCCGCGCCCTCGATCATTTGGGCGATGAGCAGGAAGCCAAGTTCTCCCGGCTGGTGACGGCGGTGGGTAAGTATTGGATCTGCAAGCGCGCGCCGGCGATGATCAACGAAGCCGCCGAGTGCATGGGCGGTGCCGGTTATGTGGAGGACAGTATCCTGCCGCGCTTGTATCGTGAGGCGCCGGTGAATTCGACGTGGGAAGGTTCCGGCAATGTGCAGTGCCTGGACGTGCTGCGCGCCTTGTCCAAAGAACCGGGCGTGCTGGAAGCGCTGTTCGTCGAACTGGGCGACGGGCATGGCGACAGGCAGTTGGCGCGGCATGTCGAGCAACTGAAATCGGCGTTCATGGACACCCAGGATATCCAGTACCGCGCGCGGCAACTGACCGAGGACATTGCCGTAGCGTTGCAGGCCAAGTTGTTGCTGGAGTCCGGGAACGCGGCGGTCAGCGATGGGTTTATCGCCAGCCGTTTGGGCCAGTCGTCGGGACGCGTGTATGGCACCTTGCCACGCGGTGTGGATGTTGAGGCGATTGTCGCGCGGTCCACGCCACAGGCCCTTTGAATACACGCGGTCAACATGTGGGAGCTGGCTTGCCTGCGATCGCGGTGTGCCAGCCTCCCACAGGGACTGAGCTCTTCTTGAGTAGGCATGCCAATTCAAAGTTTGCGTCTGACAGGGATACAGGCAAGATAAAGGTCTGCAAGTCAGCACACAGGATGCTTACCGTGACCGAAGCTTTTGTTGTCGTTCAAACCGCCGAAGAAGCCGTGGACCGGCTGGCGGCTCTGCATGAGCGTGCTACCGGCGCGCTCAATCAGGCCCTCAAGCAATACCTCAAGGACCGCGTCGAGCCCGACGCCGAACAACGCGCGATGTTTCGTTACCCGGAGCTGCGCCTGACTTACCAATGCCATGGCGAAGTCCCACAAACCACCCGGGCGTATGCCAAGGTCCAACTGCCGGGGACTTACAGCGTCACCGTCACCCATCCGTCGGCGTTCCGTAAATACCTGCTGGAGCAATTGGTGCCGCTGATGCACGACTTCACCGTGACGGTGGAAGTCGGCGTCAGCCAGCAGAATATTCCTTACCCGTATGTGGTCGAGCAGGGCGACGAACTGGCCGGCTCCGGCGTGACCGCCGCGACCCTGGCGCGGGTGTTCCCCAGCACCGACCTGTCGGCCGCCACCGATGGCATCGCCGACGGCCTGTACGACTGGGAAAACACCGACCCGCTGCCCCTGGCCCTGTTCGATGCGGCCCGCGTGGACTTTTCCCTGCGCCGCCTGGTGCATTACACCGGCAGCGATTGGCGCCATGTACAGCCGTGGATCCTGCTGACCAACTACCACCGTTATGTCGACCAGTTCATCGTGCATGGCCTGGAGCAACTGCGCAGCGACCCGCGTTTTATCCGCATGGTGTTGCCGGGCAACGTGATCATCGACAAGAGCATGGACCACGGCGAAGCGTCCGCCATTGCCGCAGGCGTGGTCTGGCACCGTTACCAGATGCCGGCCTACCACCTGCAGGCCAGTGACGGCCACGGGGTGACGCTGGTGAACATCGGTGTCGGCCCGTCCAACGCCAAGAACATCACCGACCACCTGGCCGTGCTGCGTCCGCATTGCTGGCTGATGATCGGCCACTGCGGCGGCCTGCGCCAATCCCAGACCATCGGCGACTATGTCCTGGCTCACGCCTATATGCGCCGTGACGGCATTCTCGACCGCGTAGTGCCGCCGAACATCCCGATCCCGGCCCTGGCCGAAGTGCAGATGGCCTTGCAGCAAGCGGCGGCCAACGTCACCGGCGAAAAAGGCGAAGAGCTGAAAAAGCGCCTGCGCACCGGCACCGTGCTGACCTACGACGACCGCAACTGGGAACTGCGCTGGGCCCAGGAACGGCCGCTGATCAACCTGTCCCGCGCCGTCGCGGTGGACATGGAAAGCGGCACCATCGCCGCCCAAGGCTACCGTTTGCGTGTGCCCTACGGCACGTTGCTGTGTGTCTCGGACAAGCCGTTGCACAGTGAGATCAAGCTGCCGGGCTCGGCCAACGCGTTCTATGAGCGGGCGGTCAGCCAGCACTTGAAGATCGGCATCGAGGCGGTCGACCTGTTGCGCACCGAGCTCAACTCGCTGCACTCGCGCAAACTGCGCAGCTTCGACGAGCCGCCGTTCCGCTAAGCGGTTGGGATGGTCATTTAGCGGTCAGGCCACTAGCATTGTCGGTCCTGACCGTTAGATGTTCCTTCGCCATGTCCCGTCCCAGCCGTCCCGATTCGCGTCGCTCTGGCGTGAAAGCCCCGTATTCCGCAACCCGTCGCGTCGCCAAGGCGCCACCGGCCGAGCCGAAGCTGATCCTGTTCAATAAACCGTTCGACGTGCTGACCCAGTTCAGCGACGAAGGCGGGCGGGCGACCCTCAAGGATTTTATCGACATCCCCGGCATCTACCCGGCGGGCCGCCTGGACCGTGACAGCGAAGGCCTGCTGCTGTTGACCAACGACGGTCAATTGCAGGCGCGGATTGCCGACCCCAAGCACAAGCTGGCGAAAACCTACTGGGTGCAGGTGGAAGGCGAACCTACCGAAGAACAACTGCAACGCCTGCGCGACGGGGTGGAGCTCAACGACGGCATGACCTTGCCCGCCGAAGCACGGCAACTGGACGAGCCTGAGTTATGGCCACGCAACCCGCCGGTGCGTTTTCGCAAAAGCGTGCCGACCCACTGGCTGGAGTTGGTGATTCGTGAGGGGCGAAACCGCCAGGTGCGGCGCATGACCGCGGCGGTGGGGTTGCCCACCTTGCGCCTGGTGCGCGTGCGGATTGGCGATTGGTCCATCGACGGCCTGGATCAGGGCCAATGGAAGGCCGTACCGGCGCGCTTATAAGGCGCCGGACTCGATCAGGCCGATCACCACGCTCTTGATGACGAACGCGGCCACGCCCAGGCCCAGCACGAAAAACAGAATGAACGAGCCAAAACGCCCGGCCTTGGATTTCTTCGCCAGGTCCCAGACGATGAAGCCCATGAAAATGATCAGAATCGTGACCAGGCCGGTCATCATCCATTCTTCGAATAGTGCGGGGTCAATCGAGTTCATTCGGTAATTTTTCCGACAGGGCAGGCGGGAAGTATACGGCAGTGCTCGGGCTGGGCATTGACCTGCGTCGGTGCGTCGCAGGCAGACTTCACGGTTGAAACACAGGCTGAATGTGGGAGGGGGCTTGCTCCCTCCCACCTTTGACCGTCACCGATCTCAAGTACGCAGATGGGTCAGCGGCAGCTCGGTGCTGTTCAATACCTGGTTCAGCACAAAGCTCGAGCGCACGCTGGTCACGCCTTCGATCCGAGTGAGGTGGCCCAGCAGCAGCTTCTGGTAGTGATCCATGTCCGGCACCACCACTTTCAACTGATAGTCGGCATCCATCCCGGTCACCAGGCTGCATTCCAGCACCTGCGGCAGGGTGCGGATGGCGGCTTCGAAGTTCTCGAAGCGCTCGGGGGTGTGGCGGTCCATGCCGATCAGCACGTAGGCGGTGAGGCTCAGGCCGAGCATCTTGCGGTCGAGCAGCGCGACCTGGCGGGCGATGTAGCCGTCGTCCTCCAATTGCTTGACCCGGCGCGAGCAGGGCGACGGCGACAGCCCGATACGCTCGGCCAACTCCTGGTTGGAGATCCTCGCGTCGCGCTGCAATTCCGCCAAAATACTCAGGTCGTATCGGTCAAGTTTGCTCATGGGGCTGGCCTTTGTCGTAACTATTGCGGTGAATTATCCCTTAAGGGTTAAAAATTGCGCAAGCACTGTTTATTGACGCAATCTTCGCAATCATCTGCCGGGGCGCTGCGTCTATGATTACCAACAGAATCACCGCCTGGACATAGTCCACTGCAGCTCGCCCAATCAGGCCCGCTGCGGCCGCCACCCCAGCAGGGTTGAGCCGGCCTCCAGGCTGCACACTGTCCACAAGACGGCGTGAGGTGAGCCAACGTCATAAGCGTTGAGCCAGGACGAAGTTCTCAAGGGGCGGCCGACGGGCTGCCCCTTTCTTTTTGCCTTAAGAAAATAGTTCTCGTGACTGATAACCTGTTCCAGAACCGGGCGAGGCTTTTCCAGTCTCATTGATAAGCCCTAAACCGCAGTGAGGAAGAGCATGAAGCGCATCTGGCGAATGGCAGGTGTTGGTTTGTTGGTGGTCAGCGTCAGCGCGCAGGTAACAGCGGACGAGCGCGATAATTCACCCGAGCGGCCGCAGGGCGGCGGGCAGCATGAACGCGGTCCTGAAGGTGGCGGGTGGCCTGAGAATAATCAACCGCGCCCGGAGAACCCACATTTTGATCGCGGCGGCCCGAACGGCGGCGGTCAGGGGCAAGGCCGGCCCCAGGGCAATGAGCCGGGTCGCCCGGCACCGCAGCCACAACCGTCGAACAGCCTGCCGATCCAGGGGCGGCCCGATACGGTGCGCCAGACCCAGGAACCGCGTGAGGGTTACTACCGCGATATCCCGCGCCGCAACGACGGCAATCAACATTGGGAGGCCGGCGGCCCCGGTTCACGTCCAGGCAACGACGGCGGTTACCACAATGAGCGTCCCGGTGATAATCGCTGGCCAGGTCGCCCCGATGGGCACGGCAACGGCTGGGGCCCCGGCCCGCAGTATCGCCCGGGGTATATGGTGGATCGTTTTCCCGAGCGTAATTACCGCGTGCCTTACCGTGGCCAGGATTATTTCTTCTCCGGCGGCTACTGGTATCGCCCGCAAGGCCCGCGCTATGTAGTGGTGGCGCCGCCGTATGGCATCCGCGTGCATTACTTGCCGGACTACGCGCGCGAAGTGTGGGTGGGCGGTGCGCTGTTCTTCCTCGCGGCGGGTGCTTATTACACCTACGAAAACAGTACCCAGCAGTACGTGGTGGTGGAACCGCCGACCGCCGTACCGGCACCGCAGCCAGCACCCCAGGGTAACGGTTATGACGTGGTGGCCTATCCCGCCAACGGCCAGTCACCGGCGCAGGTGCAGCAGGATGGTTACGACTGTTATCGCTGGGCCGTGCAGCAAAGTGGCTTTGACCCGCAAGCGGTCACCTACGCTCCAGCCCCGGCAGTGGTGCAAGCCTACCGCCAGGCCCAGGGCAACTGCCTGAGCAGTCGCGGCTATCAGGTGCAGTACTAGGCCTGGGCGCCACTCACCACATCCAACGGGTCGGCGTGTACCAGCACTTCGGCCCGCGGGTAGGCTTTGTGAATGGCATCGGCGGCCTGGTCGCTGATGCCGTGGGCGACAGACAACGTCAATTCCCCCGGCAATTCCAGGTGCAGTTGCACAAACCAGTGGTTGCCGGAAATCCGCGTGCGCAAGTCGTGTGCGCCCAGCACGCCGGGCACGCCACGCGCCAATTCCAGCATGTGCTGGCTGACGTCCGGCGGCAGTTCTTCGTCCATCAGCACGGCAAAGCTTTCCCGAGCGATCTGGATCGCGCTCCACAGAATGTAGGCCGCGATGCCCAGGCCAAACCAGGCGTCGATCTGATGGAAGCCGAAACCGGCCAGGATCAGCGCAATCAAGATACTGCCATTGAGCAGCAGGTCCGAGCGGTAGTGCAGCGAGTCGGCGCGCACGGCGCTTGAGCCGGTTTCCCGCACCACGTGGTGTTGCAGGACCAGCAGGGCCACGGTCAGCGCCAGGGACAAGATAATCACGCCAATGCTCAGCCACGGCGCGCCTACCGGCTCGGGATGCTTGATCCGTTCGAATGCCTGCAACGCAATCAGCACCGCACTGCCGGCGATAAACAGCGCCTGCGCCATCCCGGCCAGCGACTCGGCCTTGCCATGCCCGTAACGGTGATCGTCATCGGCCGGGCGCAGGGCGTAATGCACCGCCAGCAGATTGAGCAGCGAGGTGACACCATCGAGTAGCGAATCGGTCAACCCGGCGAGCATGCTCACCGAGCCGCTGAGCCACCAGGCGATGGCCTTGGTCACAATCAGCACAGAGGCCACGCCCACCGACGCGCGCGTGGCCAGGCGCAAGAGCCGGGCGTGTTCGGGACTGCTGGTCATAAGCGGGTCAGATCCTTAGGCGGACGGTTGTAAGCCGAGGGCCGCCAGTTGTTGCACGCTGCCCTTGAACTGGATCATGCGCGGGTCGTCCAGCGGCAGCGTGCGACCGGTTTCCTGCTGGATGATGGTCTGCAGCTTGGCGGTGTCGACCTTGCCGTCGGCACCGATGGCTTGCTGCAGTTTCTCCGGGGCGACTTGTGCGGTCTTGCCCGGTTCGAAGTAGATCGCGCCGGTGGCGAAGTCGACGCCGAAGGCGATCAGGCCAGGGATCACGTAGAACAGCAGGCCCACGGCATCGAGCACGGCAATCGTCGGGTCGATCTTGCCGTCGATCTGGCCGCGGCGGTCGGGATAGAAAATCGAACCGCAGGCCGTCAGTTGGCTCAGCAGAGTGACGGCGAGGACACCGCCGATGACACGGGAAGCGATACGCATGGAAAATCTCCTGTCAGTCACTGTAGGAGCGAGCTTACTCGCGAAAGACGTTAACGATACCGCGTGCTGCCTGAATGTGCGTGGTGCTCTGTGATTTTTCGCGAGCAGGCTCGCGCCTACGGGAGACCACCACCGGCATCCGACAGTTCGCCGTTATACTTGCCGCTCTGCTTTGGAGCCAGTATGAATTCGTTGCCGATCGATGATGTTTTACCCGCCCTGCGTGACGCCTTGGCGAATCGCCATGAAGCCGTGCTGGAAGCACCGCCCGGCGCCGGTAAAACCACCCGCGTACCCTTGGCCTTGTTGAATGAGCCTTGGCTGGCCGGGCAGACCATCCTGATGCTCGAACCCCGACGCCTGGCTGCGCGCGCCGCCGCCGAGCGCCTGGCCAGCGAGCTGGGGGAAAAGGTCGGTGAAACCGTCGGCTATCGCATCCGCCTCGACAGTAAAGTGGGGCCCAACACGCGCATCGAAGTGGTCACCGAAGGCATCCTCACCCGCCGCCTGCAGGACGACCCGGCGCTGGACGGCGTGGGCCTGCTGATCTTCGACGAATTCCACGTTTTGCTGAATGCACAGAAACCATTACTTTCTTGTCAAAAACTCTAAAGCAACGCCATCTCAGTCTGACCGCTTAATCTCCACGCTTGATCCCCCGTCGTATACTGCCTCCCTGATTTGGGAGCCTCGATGATTTCACTACCTATTGACCTCGTATTGCCAGACTTACGAGAGGCCCTGGCCAACCGCCACGAAGTGATACTTGAAGCTCCTCCTGGTGCGGGCAAGACCACTCGAGTGCCCCTAGCACTACTGAACGAACCTTGGCTTGGTGATCAGAAGATCCTGATGCTCGAGCCTCGTCGATTGGCTGCTCGGGCCGCCGCCGAACGTTTGGCGAGTGAGCTGAGTGAGAAGGTTGGTGAGACTGTCGGATACCGCATTCGCCTTGAAAGCAAGGTAGGCCCTCGAACCCAGATTGAGGTGGTCACCGAAGGTATTCTGGCTCGTCGTCTCCAAGATGATCCTGCGTTGGATGGTGTGGGCGTGGTCATCTTCGATGAATATCACCTGCGTAACTTGGACTCTGACCTTGCACTAGCTCTGTGCCTGAGCGCCCGAGAACTTTTGCGCGATGAGCCTCCATTGAAGTTGCTCCTAATGTCCGCCACGTTGGAAGGTGCTCGCCTTTCCAAGGTACTGAATGATGCGCCTGTGGTCACCAGTGAAGGGCGAATGTACCCGGTCTCGACAGTTTGGGGCAGCGCCTATCAACCGGGCGAGCGTATCGATGCGCGAGTCACTGACACCTGTTTGGCTGCCATCAACGAACAGCCGGGAAGCGTTCTGGTTTTCCTTCCTGGGCAGGCAGAGATTCGGCGGGTGGCTGAGGCGCTTAAGGAGCAGTTGAGTGGTCGTCCAGAGGTTATCGTATGCCCTCTCTACGGCGACCTCGACTTGAATGCTCAGCGTGCTGCGATAAACCCAGCACCCCAAGGCTCACGGAAGATCGTACTGGCCACGAACATCGCTGAAACCAGCTTGACCATCGAAGGTGTCAGGGTGGTGGTGGACAGTGGTCTCGAGCGAGTGCCGAAATTCGATCCTCGCAGTGGAATGACCCGGCTCGACACACAGCGTATTTCGAAGGCCAGTGCTACTCAGCGAGCAGGACGGGCAGGTCGATTGGAGCCAGGTGTCTGCTATCGCCTGTGGTCTGAATCGCAGCACGAGCAAATGGCCGGTTACAGCACCCCTGAGATCCTGCAGGCTGATCTCGCAGCCTTGGCGCTCCAGTTGGCCCGGTGGGGAATGAAGCCAGAGGAGATGACCTGGCTCGACCAACCTCCATCAGCTCCCTTCGCCCAAGCCAGAGACCTGCTGAAGCGCCTGGGCGCACTCGACGATGCTGGACAGCTCACACCACACGGATCAGCCATGAGCGAGCTTCCAGCGCATCCACGGATCGCTCACATGCTCATTAAAGGCAACGCGATGGGGCTGGATTACCTCGCTTGCAACATCGCTGCGCTGCTGGGTGAGAAGGATGTTTTGCGTGGTGCAGGTGCCGATCTTCACATCAGACTGAGTGCATTATCCGGCGATCAACATTCACGTCGAGGCGGTGGATCCTTCCAGCGCGTGAAGCAGTCTGCTCGGCAGTATCGATCCCTGCTACGTGGGAGAGCCGTTCACCCTGTCAGCGAGCCGGATCACCCAAGATGGGTAGGCTGCCTACTGGCATTCGCTTACCCTGACCGAGTAGGTCTCCAGAGGCGTGCGAGTGCGTCTGAGTACCGTCTCTCCAACGGGCGGGCTGCTGTGTTCTCAGAGCCTGATGCTCTCACTAAACATGAGTGGCTTGTAGTGGCCGATCTGGGTAGTCGGCAAGGGCAGCGCGAGGAGCGGATCTACCTAGCGAGCGATCTCGATCCAGCTTTGTTCGATGACGAGTTGGCTGACCTTGTAAGGTCAGTCGATGAGGTTGACTGGGACGAGAGGGAGGGGGTACTCAAGGCTGAGCGGCAACTCAAGGTGGGGCAGTTGGTACTGTCCGCAACCCCTTCGCCAAGTCTTGATGAGCAAGTTCGTTCGCTAGCCTTGGTAAATCTGGTGAGGCGCAAGGGCATCGAGCTTCTGCCTTGGAACCCTGAGTTGCGCCAATGGCAGGCGCGGGTCAATCTGCTGCGTCAGTTGGATATCCAAAATTGCCAAACAGAAAGCAAGTGGCCTGATCTCAGCGATACCAACCTTCTGGACACGCTGGAAGAATGGCTCGCACCGTACCTGGGCAAAGTCTCGAGGCTCAGCCACTTCAGCCAACTGGATCTGTCATCGATTGTCAGGAATCTTCTGCCTTGGCCGCTTCCACAGGAACTAGAGACACAGGCACCTCAGACCATCCAGGTGCCATCTGGGTCGAATATCCGAATCGACTATTCGCAGCATCCTCCGATATTAGCTGTGAGGCTGCAGGAGCTTTTTGGTCTGTCAGAAACACCTCGGATTGCCCAAGGTAAGCAGCCCCTGACGTTGCATCTTTTGTCGCCGGCGCGGAGGCCTGTACAGGTCACCCAAGATCTGGCCAATTTCTGGCGTAGCACCTACGTGGAAGTGAAGAAGGATCTTAAAGGCAGATACCCAAAGCACTATTGGCCGGAAGATCCATTGGTGGCAGAGGCGACTGCGAGAGCCAAGCCTAGGAAATCTTGAGGTGTAAGGCTGTTTTTTGGCGTGCCCTGCGGGAGCGGCTGTCGTGAATCGAGCCACTGCGTGTCTCGACCCTTGCGGGCTTCCATCCTCACGTCTGGCGCGCTCCGCTTGCTCGATGCACCGCTTTCGGACGAACTTGATTCGGGCAGGGGAGGTGTGTCCGGTCACAGCGTCAATATTTTGTGGAGCGCAATCGGGAGCCCGACACATAATGCCTCCCGTGGAGGTAGCTACAGAAGCCCGTTCGGTTGAACTGCAAGAGCAGTGTGGGATCCACGAGGGGTTTTTAATCCGGCTGGTATTAATTAGTGAGGGGAATCATGGAAGAAAGTCATTTTCAGGCAGAGCGATTGGAGTCCAATAATGGGTACACGTGGACTCTGGTAACGCGGCTCGGGGACATGCTCCAGGAAGCTACAAGCCTGTATGGCCCGAGAGACATGTCTTGGACAATTCTTGGTGTAGAGTTCGGCCTTGATATCCCTCAGATATGGTATCCGGGGTCAAGGAAAGATGTGGTCGTGCAGCTTGGTAAGCGCGCACTCGATGACACTTTGCAAGCTTGTTACCAGCTCGCTCATGAGAGTATCCACCTGCTAGCACCTTCAGGTTCAAACCTCGCGCCTGTTCTTGAAGAGGGGCTTGCTACTGTTTTTTCCGAAGATTACCTAAAGACTAAGTTTGGGCGTGTCTACACGTCACAAACACCTTCTTATCAAGTTGCAGCTATCTTAGTTAGAGATTTGCTCTCGGCAGACCCTCAGGCGGTAAAGAAACTGCGTGAAGTCGAACCGTCGTTTACGAAGATGACGCAGGAGACCTTTGATGCAGTCAAGGTGACTGTGTCCGAGGGCTTGATACAGAAACTGCTTCAGCCATTCGTAAGGTCGTAGTTTTTCGACCGCTTATATTTGTGGGTTCTAGTGTCTCGGAGGCTACTTAGAGGCCCATCTTAACGATGTTACAGCGTAGCTTGGATGAAGTTACATTAACATGTGGCTTTGTTTTTTATTGCATTGATGTGCGCTGTTGCTGCAGGATGAATTATTCAGTCGTATAACCATGTCATTAGTGTGCGTTATGCGAGCTGCAAGAGTGTATTGCCGGCTCGTGTAAGTGCTTTCAATAAAAATAATAGTGAGGAAGAGAAAATATGAGATTCCAGCAGAGCAATCCATTGATGGGGGTTCGCAGTAATTTGATACTAGAAGCGGCCTTGGAGGTCGATTATCTCATTCGGCTACGTGCGTCTTCACCCTGGCTAATTGAAAATATGCCCGCACTGAATCAGGAAATGAAACTTGGACTGCTAAATGAACTGGCATATCACGCTATTGGACGGCTTGTGCCTGATCTGATTGCAGATTCGTTACGCGAAGATCTAATGCTTGTTCCCATCAGCCCAGCCGAACTCACTGCAGTTCTGGCTAGGCCGCTTAGTGATGGTTTACAGATATCTTAGCGCGAGCAGTCGAAGCCGTTCTTGGCGCAGGTATGTGTTATAAAAAAATGCGCTATCAAATTCGATTTTTTTACTGAATAGACGATTGGCCGTTTTCGCTGCGGTATCTACTTCTTCAATGAATAGTTCAACGGTGTCACCGCCATCTGGTGTGCTGCTGATTTTATGATTGTTGAAGTAAAAGCGAATTTCGTTTCCTTTTGTGCCATTGATACGTCCAACGTAAGCGTAGTTGTTGACTTTGAATTGTTTTGACTGGGTGTTGATCTGTTGTGCAATGGCGTCATTAACTTTGCAGCCGAACAAATCCTGCGATTCGGTCATGTAGCCGAAGCCGAAGGGTAGGTTGTACATGTTAATGGCTTTGTACTCGTGGCCTTTATTACCACCGAAGTGACTTATCATCGATTCAATGACGCTATCGCAGTATGTGATGCCAGTGGAACCTTCCAAGAATCGGATCACAAGATGAGTGTGGTTAACCAATGCGTCACGAATTTCGTTATCTGCTTCTAAATTTCCTCTTCGAGTCTTGTTGTCGAACCGCAGAGGGTTATGGTGGGGGCAGGCTTCATAGGCTGCTTGGTTGTGACTCGCCAGATCCGGCACCGAATATCCAGTGTGTTTAGCGTAAAGAGTGTTTGAGTCGGTCTCTTCCACGTACCGATTTACCAGCATCGTCGGGTTTTGACAGGCTGGGCAAAGGGCGTATGACTTTACCTCATCTTTGACCATTACTACGTAGGGCTCTTCTCGTCTGGTTTTAGCGTTGTAAATTTGCTGAGTCAAACGAATAGGCTTTTTCGGTTCTTCTTTAATACTAAAGACGTTCAAGTTTTTTCTCTCCGAGTATGTATGTGTTCAGGCATGAGGATGCATTGGGTATAAGGATGTAACGGCCAAGAGATTGATTTCATGAGCTATATATTGGGGGTAGTGCGGTGTGGCACCTCACCGACGACGATTACCTGGTTGGATGCTCTCGCGGACGGTTGTCGTGAGCGCAGCCGATGCGTTGCTAGCGAGCTGCTAAATGCCCATCTTCCGGGGCAGGGCCAACTCTTCTGACGCTTCACCTTCTCTGAATCCAATCAGGTAAAGTACATCCCCTACAGGGAGTGCTTCCACATGCGAATCCGAGGTGCCGTTGTGTACCACTGGGCAGGTTGCATAGCGCAGAGTAACGCTCAGTTCTTCAAGGCGTTCGATCATGGCCTGGAGTTCTTCAAACACCTCTAATCGCGCTGTGCTTGAGTAGTGCTCGGCGCAGTCGCGATAGTCCCGTAGGTAATCAGTGAGTTCCGCGAATGCCAGTGCCTGGTCTTTGGATGGCTCGAAGGCGGGCTCGATGTAATCGCCGATGCTTTCAGCTGCAAGTTTGGCCAAGCCCCTGCCTGATTCGGGCTTCAATGCCTTCGTCATGACATATTTCTGTTCGAACTGCTCACGAACAGCGCGCAGTTGCTCCTCCGTGGGAATCGCCATCGGTTTCGAGAATGCGTCGATATCCTGAAACTCAAAAGCAGAGGCGAGAGAGCGAAGCGTATTGAGGCTGGCCCCGGCCCCTGCTTCAACCCGCTGGATGGTTCTGGGCGTAGTCTTGGCGAGCACCGCCAGCGTCTCCTGAGACCACTGACGCAATTCGCGCAGATACCTGATCACTTGGCCCAGTTCACCTTTGCTCAGTACGCGGGTTTCAACGGCATCAAAATTACTCATCTCGTGTCCCCTGTCTCAGTTGCTGTTCAATGGTTCAAGTATGAGTCGGAGGCGATCCGGGCGACACGACACGAACCTGACAGTGTAATAGTGGCCAGCACTGCCGGTCTGATGAGTGCAATCGGACGGAGATACCTGCACAGACTTCGCGTCTACAATGATGACCACTGGTTTTGACGTCATAAGTAGGACGTTGAGGCTGGCAGTCAATAGTGGCATCATCTGGCCATTAATACGGAGAGGGATTTCCACATGATGCCATTCGGACTGTTCGAGGGCTGCGCTACCAGCGGTGTGCGCTCTGATGACTGAGCCCACCCTTAAGTGTCGCCATTCAGGACAGCAGGTGCCTTACCAGATCCATCAAGGTCTGGCTCCCATGTATGTGTTGCAGTTGAGCGAGCAGTGGGATACCGAGAAGCGCCATATCATGAAACAGCTGATGGCGGACATTCCTGCTGCCGCAGATGACCCCAACGTGCTTTTCGAACAATTGCCCACCTATGGATTATCAGATTTCCATTGGAGCTGGCTGGACAAGGCGTTCGCCTTCCGTAGCGATGATTACCACTGGTTCTTCCTGAGTGCACTGGGGCGGATACAGGCGACTTGCGTCATCTATCATCCCAAGGAAAGCCGCTTGGACGGGGAGCGCATTTTCTACATCGATTACGTTGCGTCCGCGTACTGGAATCGAGATCGACCGAACTACGTGAAGCAGTTTGGTAGCGTCAGTCGGATCCTGATTGCCCATGCTTCTCACTTCGCCATCAACACGCTCGGCTACCGTCCAGGCTTCTGCCTGCACTCGCTACCCACTGCGGAAGGGTACTACCGCTACTTGGGCATGATTGAGTACGACTCTGATGCCGAAAAAGAGAACCTGCGTTACTTCGAGGCACCTCCTGACATAGCTGGAAAGCTGGCAGGGGAGGCTCATCATGTCTGACTCTCCAGAAGGTCTTCCAGAGGACTTCGAGGTTTATCCATCCTCGCGGGACGCTGCAGTGGAGTTCACGGCGGCTCTTTCAAGCTTGAAGAAAGCCTTGAAGCCAGCAGATGCCAAAACGCATGCTCGACCAGGTGAGGCGTATGACGACTTCATCATTCGGCTTGCCCTCAGCGCTACCAACAACAACGCGGTGCTCTATCGCAAGAATGATTCTGCGGAAGAAACCAAGATCCAAGCGTGGTTGTCGCTGATCAATGAGAAATCCAAGTTCAGTTTGCTGAGCCGGAGGATGCCTAATTTCGAGGGATTGAGCACTCAGCAACTTCGAAATATTGCCCTCCTGAGCCTGACGCCTGAGAACATCACCTCCCTGGTCGATGTTCTGGCTGAAGCATATGGAGTGCTGCTGGTGGTGGAGCCTGGCTTCAAGTCGATGAAAATGGACGGGTGTACGTTCAAGCTTTCTCAGGGCACGCCAGTTGTTGGGATAGCGCTTCGCTACAATCGCTACGATAACTTCTGGTTTACGCTCATGCACGAGCTTGCCCATATTCATATGCATTACGATTATCTCGATAATCCTATTTTGGACGACCTCGAAAAGGATAGCGATTCTGATCGTGAGATTGAGGCCAATATTATCGCGAAAGATAGTTTGGTCTCTCGCCAGTATTGGCGAATGGCCTGGAATATCCGGGCTGATAGGAAGCAATTGCTGGATGTGTGCTCTAGAGCGGAAGTGCATCCATCTATCATGGCCGGGATGATTCGCCACCAAGCTAGGAATTATAAGCTTTACCCTGAATTGCATCACTCCATGGACGTTAAAAGCGCTTTCGGGTTTGCCAATGATTAAATATGTTCCTTTTCTTAAGCTTAAACAGAATGAGATCCAAAGTGTTGGGGTGTTGGATGGAGGCATTCGTGATCAAATTGCTCCCATGTATGACATTCCCCGAACGCAAAAAGTAATGGATGAGGATGAGGTCATTGATCGCTTGAGGATCGCAGATAAAGAACTAGGTAATGCTCTGGAAAATGGCATAAATTATAAGTTCTTTGTCGACAACTTCGATGTCGATGATAGTGTCGATCTGGGCACTGTCCCGCAGTACAGGGCCGTTCTTGCAACGCTGTCGAATTACCAAGTTATGCCAGTTCTGGCCTTTGATCGGCACCCAGATCATAACGTCGCGGCGCTTGATTTCGTCAAATCGCGACCGGGCACAGATGTCGGTATACGCCTTCAAATGATCGACATTGAAAGCTACAACCTCACAAAGAGCAACCTTCAGGCACTTTGGGCAGACTTGGTGGTCGCCAAGCCACAGACAGTAATTCTTTTGATTGATCTACGCATCATCGATGATGCAGCCGACTCCAAGAGGAAGGTGGAAAGGTTTGTGGCTAGCTTCCAAGGTGATTTTCCAGGCGCCAAAGTGGTTGTCTCTGGGTCAGTAGTGCCTGCATCTATCGCAGGGCTACTCCCGACAAACTCCAAGGCTCATATTCCTCGAGAGGAATACAAGCTGTGGCGGGCTATGAACTCAACCCCCGCCTTCAAGGAGGTGTTGTTTGGAGACTACGGCGTGGTCAGTCCGGAGTATTCAGACTTCGAGATGGAACCCGAGTTTATTAGTAGTCGGGCGGCACCTAAGGTTTTCTACACTTATAGCGATAGCTTCTTCATTGCGCGTGGGCGACGGTTCAAAACTCACAAATTTAGGCAGTATTTTGATATTTCTGATGTGATTGTGAATGAGCCATTTTTTAGGCTGTCTACTCCGCATTATTCATATGGTGAGCAGTACATTCATGACCGCAGCTACAAGGCTCCAGCAAGGTCGAAAAAGACAGGCAACCCAGGAACGTGGATTAAAAGCTCAACCGCCGCTCACATCACTTTCGTGGTTAACAACATTTGAGCGCCTTTCGATGAGGGCGCCTTGGATTCCTGCGAGGGCGTCGTCGCGGCTCAACTGATAGCTGATCTGTTCAGCGATATCGTCACGGTTGAAAGACTTTTTGAAGACCACCTCGGGGTGTGAGGTCGCAATGGCCGTCAGCTCTGCCTTCCAGAGCATGAGAAGGGCGTCTTTCTTGGAGAACATTGGATTAGTGCCGGCCTTTCGGACATAACGCAACATTGTCCGATCTCTACCTGACGTGGCCAAGATAATGCCCCAGTAGGAGGGGATCTTATCCATTGCCCAGCGTACGTGGTTTTCTGTGGTCACTAGGGTCAGTTTGGGGAACGACCTTGAGTAGAACTCTGACTGCGACAGAATGCGTCGTACGTTATCTGTCTCGCCCTTGATTTCGTAGCAATGCATCTCGCGGTAGCAGGCAACTACGTCAGCAATGGCATTGCCATTATCGATGGTGAGCTCCTCGAGCACTCGAGCAGGTTTAGGCGACCGCTTCATCAGATGGTCGACTAAAGCGGTTCGGATTTCTTTATCTCTGAGCACTCAGAGCTCCAGGCAGGCGCAAACGCAACATCTTAGCCTATGAACTCTTCAGTTGTAGAGTGCGCTTGTCCAGCCGTATCACGTTCCCGACCGATAACCCGTGGCACCTATGGGCTGTTTCAGACTCCATCGTTTCGAGCAGGGAGGCTTTGGGTGATAGCCTACCGGAGTGCCTTAGCTACCACCCGAGTCACCGGAGCCTCACATGATCAACCTCCATCGCTTAATCACCAGGCTGTTTCCCGACCGCCGTCCCGATTGGGAGCAGAAGCGTGAGCGCGAGTTCATCCAGGCGGCCAAATCCTTGAAGACCCTCAAGGTGACACCAGAGGGCGGAATGTCCATCGATCCCGAAGAACTCCGAGATCAGATAATCGCCTCACGTGAGCAGTTGAAGCACCTTGTCCACAAACCAGGAGCGCCTAGCAGGGCATCCAAAGCAGCGGGGGGCGTCGAGGTGGAACCGGAAGCGAGCCCCTCCGTAGAGACTCCAGTGGGTGCCATGGACTGTATCGAGGTGGTGGCTTGGCGTAGGTTGCCCAGTGGCGCTGCTGTGCGCTACGTGTGCCTCCAGTCTACGAGTACGGGGCGATTCGCTGTCGCTACAGCCAGTCTGTTCACAGAGGCCATAGAGTGTCTCCCCACTTGGGTCGACGGCAATGCCAACAGGCAAGTTGCAAATGCACTGCAGAGCGGTGGACTCCATTGGTACGCGACTTTGAGTGAGGCGATGGATGCCTGGGATGCGGAGCTTTGATGACCCTGCGCTTTCAGTTTGGCGTGCCCCTGCGGGGAGCGGCTGTCGTGTACCTAGCCCTGGCGATGCCAAGGTCTCGGCCCTTTGGGCTTCCATCCCACACGCCTGCGCGCTCCGCTTGCCCTCCGGTTCAAATACATGAATTGCGCTGGCTGGGTGAGGATAAAATCGTTGTTGTCGGCACATATGGCGCGGTTGGCCTTAAGAGAATGATTTAGTGAGCAGATGTATCGCGCTTTCGGAGGAAATGTGGGGAATCTAATAGCCTTGACACGGAATAACGTTCATGAGCTCGAAGCTATCGAGCGCCTCTCCTCGTTTCTTGGCACCGACCGCTTCGGTGCTCTGGCTTTGCAGTTAGCTTACGAGTATCCGGTCAAAATCGAAGAACACTACCAATCCATATCTAAACTGCATCACAGCTCTATCATAGGCATGAGTGACGCTCCGTTTGAGGCGCTGCGCATCGTTTGCGAAGTCGTTATTAGCCGAGCTCCTGAGCTGCTGCGGATACTGTCATACCGTTATCGACACGAGACTCGCACGACTGTCCCTCATGGGCTTTGGTTAGCTCTTCTAGAGCGGGCCGATGGAGATATGTCTCTCATCGACTCTACTAGCTCGCATGCCGTTGATGGGCGCTTGCCTCCAGATGTTGTTGCCACATGCCACGACTTGATCGATAAAAACCAGGCGATGCTTGACCAGGATTTTTTACTCGCACGTAAGCGCGAAGGTTTATCAGTCAGCGAGGCCGTGGAGAGCTTAATCGCACACAGACGGGTCGCACACGATAGAGGGCAGGATGTAGAGGTGAACAAGTAGCCTCAAACCGAGCTCGCAGAAGTGATTATTTGGTAGGGAGCCAAACTTTGTTTAATGCGTGCCCTACCGGGCAGGCTGTCGTGAACCAGACCCGGCGATACTCGCCGTTGTCCTGGCCCTGCCGGGCTTCCATCCTCACGCCTGCGCGCTCCGCTTGCCCGCACGTTATTCGCCTTTGACGCTCCATTTCAAGCACATAACCCGATGCACATTCCCCGACGTCAACAGCAGTTCGCTGAGCAACGGACGTTTGCCCTGAACCCACTGCCGAGCTCCTTCGGCCAGCATGCCGCTCCCGACGCGAGAGGCCAAACTGCCAAAACGCATCAACCGTGATAGGCGGCTGCCAGGCACAGGCAAAGAACCGGGCACACGAGTCTTCATGAATGAAGCGTCTCAACAATAGCGGCAAGCAGCAAGCAGAAGCTAGCCACGAGGGTAAGCCGTAATCGCATCGGCAGGTACCAAGCGGGCAACCTCATAACCTGCAACAGCTGCCTGTCCTGCCGGAGGTGCACAACAAAGCCGATGACCAACAGCAAGCAGCCCAATGGCATTGGCAGTAACGTGGCAATCCAAGCAATAAGCGCAGGAATGACACTCCAGATGAACCGGTCGCTCCGCTGCTTGGCACTCATGTCTTGCACTGTCATGGCGAAGCCCCAGTGCAAGGCGCCGACGAAGCTCAGGATGACTGCGCCATAGTTAACAAGCGCAATCGCAAAAAACTGCCGATAGTCGAGAGAGAACGGGATCAGCAGCGCCAGAAAAATAAACGGCAACAAACCGCCATAACCCAGCAACCTGACGTGCTTTGGCAGAGAGGTTGAAGACAAAGCGTTCATTTGTATTCCTTACAGTGAGTGACACTCAAGACTGTAGGCCCAAAAGCCCCGCTTGGGCGAGGCAATCTCGACTGCAGCCGGCGTTGGGGATATTGAAATCACTTCACCCTTCGACTTGGTAATAGAACCCCACCCAGCGATAGGGGTCTGCTCTTGTATTAGATCTCGGGAATACGTCGAATGTCCGCGCAACATAGCCTAGTAATACTCGCTCGGGGAGGCTACGCCGCTCGGGGAGTGCTTTATTTGATCATCGGTATTTTCGCGCTGCTGGCAGCACAAGATTCGACGAAACCGAAGGACAGCCACAAAAGCCTGGAAGCACTGCTAAGCCAACCTTTTGGCTATTTTCTAGTTGGACTTGTGGTGGCGGGTCTGCTCGCGTTTGCGGCTTGGCGCGTCCTGCAAGCTACGCGTGATGTCGATCATCACGGCAAAGAGCTTAAAGGCTTGGTTATTCGCACGGGTCTGTTGGCGGGCGGTATGGTAAACGGCGCTTTAGCGTTTTTTGCATTGGGCTTACTCGTTAGCGGCATTAGAAGCTCGGGCGATTCCGGAGGGAAGACAAAAGACTGGCTAGCGCATTTTTTATCTTGGGATCACTCGAATTTGTTGGTGTACCTGATCGCACTTGTTCCCCTTGGCGTGGGTGTTGCTCACATTATCAAGGGATGGAAGGCGTCGTTCGAGAAATATTTTGAGGCCGACGAAGACGTCATGCGGTACGTCCGCCCGGTATCACGATTCGGACTAATCGCCCGTGGAGTCGTGTTTTTAGAAATTGCGTTGCTACTGGCCATCAGTGGTTCCACTTATCAAGCCATGGATCCACCTGGTATGAAGGAATCACTGGATGCGCTCCAAAATCTACCTGCTGGATGGTTGATTTTGATAGTGATGGCCTTAGGGCTGATTGCCTTCTCGGTTTACAGTTTCTCTGAAGCCTTTTGGCGCAAGATCAACATGGATGTGCCGGGAGTACAGAGCAGGGATTGATGAGAAACGGAGTGTCACCGCCATGAGGAGCCTTACTCGCACCAAGGCCCCCACGTTGGCGGGTTGTCCACGATATCGATGGACGTACTGAGTTCGTCTTGCATGTGTTCGAAGACTCTGTCGAGACTTGGATGAGCTTTCGATTCTCGCAGTGCGTTCACTAATTTCAGTAGCTCCCGGCCTTGGGCCACAGGCATTTGGATGTCGCAATACACGGTGTCATCGCCATCTTGTCCCATGCCTGCTCTCCGAATGGGTTAGTCCAGTTTTAGCTCGTGCCGCACAGCTCTGTGGGCCTCCAAGTGCCGCATCTCCGCTTCCCACCCGGACAGGAATTTATACCAGTCTGTGGCATAAGGCCCATCAGAAATTCTGGTTGATCCAACGCTAGCCTGGAGGAATCGTTCCCTCCAAGGTTGGGGGATATCGTGTTCGAATATGATGTCGATGCAGTGGTGATGCTGTACTGGGACAGAGTCACGAACCCCATCGAGCTCGAGTGGCTTATCAGTAGTGCGCTTGCAGTTTCGCTCTTGGATCTCGAGGTCATCCAAGATAGCTAGGGCATCAGCTGCCTTTGGATCAGCAGGGATAAACCCGGCGAGCGACCAGAGAGCTTTACGTCTGTTGGTCTCAAGCTTGCGGAGCTCATCGTGGGTCATTTCAGCCGCATCCTTGTAGAGTTGAAGTCGGGCTGCAGTCAGGGCGTGCCGCCTGGTGGCGGACGGCTGGCGTGAACCGAGCCGCGACTACGTCGCGTCTCGGCCCGTTGGGCGCTCATCCAGCACGCCTGCGCGCTCCGCTTGCTTGCGATTGCAGCCAATGCAATCTGGCGTCAATCACCTGCGCTCATTTCGTCGAAGCCCTGCGGTGTAGGACGCGCAGGTGATGTTCCGGATCTCCTAGGACGTTTACTTGTGAAACTTGCTGAATCGGCTCGAGAGCGTGGCAGGCGCAATCGACTCCCACGCTTCCGGATCCGATGTCGCACTGAACATTATCCACGCACGCCATAGAAAAAAACCTGCCGCGATGCAGGCTTCAACTAGCGCGACTGCAGTGTTGTTGTACATAAATGCACCGCCACTGTTATCGAATAGATAGATGACCGGATAGACCGAAACAAACCAGCCGACCACAAACACTACACAAAAGGAGATTACTGCGAAGAACGCAAGCAGCAGGGGAACCTGGAACCTGTATTGCGTCGCGAACATTTTCTCGCCGCTCTGCTTTTCCAGGCCATACAGCACGCCGTCATTCTTTTCTTTTTTGCTGCTTCTCCTAAATATCCCGTACAGCGTCACTTGCTCGCCGACCTCGAGCTCCTCGAAGAGCTTATTAGATAACTGGAGATTCGGGATGACCGCCCCGTCAACGCTGACGGTAGCTTTGTAGCCGCTGCCCATGGGGGTAACAGACCGTACGTAATCAATTTTTCCAGAAATTTTTGCGCAATCGAACTTCATTACTACCTATCCCTGCATTCACTTTAAAAACGTTCCGGTTTCATAACGCCATTTGTATAACTGCGTCAGGACAGCGTCTGAGCACTGTGGAGGCGCCCCAATGGCCGGCGTCATGGGGGCGCCACATCCCGAGGTCTCTATGCACCAGGCCCCAAATCTCTGCGTTCGTGCACCGCTCAAATCAGCCCTGACACTGTTCCGTTTTGGTCGCGTCACTGCCTTGAGCGGATCATATGACACGATAATATCATTATGATATGTTTATCGGAACACGCTTCGCATGGCTCTATCCTCGCTTTTGAGGATCCGACTCATGCATCTCAAAGAAGCGTTGGCCGGTGCGTTACGCGGAGCCCGTGCCCATCAGGGGTTGAATTACGAAGATCTAGCGGGAGCGACCCATAGGACATACCTCGGGATGCTTGAGCAGGCGCGGGCGAATCCGACCTTGGAAAAGCTAAGCGAGATCGCCGACTACTTAGGGCTCGACCTTCTGACTATGGTTACCCTCGCCATTGCAGCTCAGGGTGAGGAGCTCCCATCCGAGGCTTTACAACGTGCTGCTCTGCAAATCAGGGAGTTCGAGATGTCCGGAGGGTGGCAGTTGGTGGAGGAGCAATTTATTGATGGCAAGCTCATCAAGCGCTCCCAGGGCAAGCCTAAGCAGCCGCTTAATGCGGATTACATTCGAGCCTTGAAAGCGCAAGGTTTCGACAGGAAAACAATCGCTGAAAAGCTCGGCATTGCGCGAAGCACTGTCCAAAAATATTGGAATACCTGAGCCAAGCTGAGCTGGGTTCATGCACCCCGATATGGCCGAGTCACGGCTGAGCAGTTACGGTGGGAGATGTGAGGCTGAATCAATATCAAAATCTCTCGATGTCTGGCACGGCAAGAGACCATGCCCTCAGCTCAGAAGGACGCTCGCATGGACGACGCTGCAAGGTTTACTTTTTACGAGAAGATCTATTTCTATGAGCTAGAGCGTAAAGAAAAGCTCATTTCCAGGCTCAATCTTCCCCTTGCTATCCTAGGCGTACTGCTCTCATTTTTATCCTATATGCTGGCCAAAGCACCTAGCTCCGAGGACGGTTTTGCAGGCGTTTCATTTTGGATTTTTTACCTGTCTGCGGTTTTTTGCCTGCTTTGTGGAGCATATTATTTTCGCTCTTCATGGCAACTGCGCGACTTCGACAGAGGGCTTCCAACCTTGTCTGAGCTGGAAAGGTATCGGGCCGATGCGACGGCTTATTTTGCGGTTCACGGTGAAAATGACGATGACGCGGAAACCTACTTCAAGACAATCATTTTGAGCTACTACATTGAAGGCGCGACCGTTAACACGGTGAACAACGATAAACGTGGTGCAAAACTTGTTTCTTTAGCAAATTACGTAACCCTCACCATGATTCTCTCGGTGTTGTCGTTCGTGCCGTTCTACACCCACCAGCAGGAGCTAAACCAGCATGAGCAATCAAAAACCGCCTCCGCCACCGCCCCCTCCAATGCGCTTCGTTAAAGATCACGGAAAAGACCTTCCGAAATCTCCACCGCCGCCTCCGCCGCCAAAAAAATGATTCACGGGGCACAGGTTTCAACAGCCTGATGCCCCTTTGCCCATTGGGCAGAAACGAATGTCAAAATCTGACCGAGTCTCCGATTGATGAAAAATGTCAGGCTAATACGACATGGAGAGAGCGCTGCGAACGCGGGCCAAGCCACTTTAGATCACGCGACCATTCCTCTCACTCTGAATGGATTTGAGCAGGCGCATCTGGTGGCATTGTCGTTCAACCATGTACCGGCTCTGATCGTTGCCTCACCCTTCACCCGAGCGCATTCAACCGCTATGGCGACCGCAGCGGCTTTCCCTCATATCCCTTTTGAGACTTGGCCCATCCAAGAATTCACTTACATTGAACCGGCACGGTGTATCAACACGACCGTTGCCCAGAGACGAGATTGGGTGGAGGGATACTGGGCCAAGTCAGACCCCGCGTTCACGGATGGTGAAGGCGCAGAGTCATTCCTAGACTTTATATCTCGAGCTCAATCCTTCTTAAGTCGCCTTGCAGATCATCCTGCTCATGACATCGCCGTGTTTTCGCATGGGCAACTTATCAATGCTGTGGCTTGGTTGATCGAGCGCAGCCCACAGGAAATCGATGGCCGTGCGATGGCCGATTGGCGCGAGTACGAGATCACCAATCACGTGCCTAACTGCTGTGGCTACAAGCTAACCAAGTACCTAGACGATTCTGGCTGGAACATAAATCCTGGAGAGCCGCGAATTGACGTAACTCAATGCGTGCCTGGCAGAGCCTACCAAGCAGTTCGCAATCCCGGGCGGTTGCTCATTGAACAGCGTGCCGAAGCACTCTCAGCTGCGGGCTATCCGCCGCCAGATGATGATCCGGCTATGTACGCTGAGCAAAGGCTGAAGGAGGCCAGAACGGCAGCTCGTTCATCCCAGGTAGGTAGCGTTAGCGGAATCACTGCGGCGCAGCTCTCAGCGAGAGATGTATGCCAGGTACTACGCGAGGTCATCTTCGGACGTTGCGCTATGACCAAGGTGGGCCAGGCGTTGTGGGATGAGATTTACGCTGGCCACTTTCTCGTCGATGTCGATGGTT
>LNAP01000867.1_pt1 | contig 40645 bp, 36 predicted proteins | sample 602601 | NCBI WGS metagenome assembly LNAP01 (sample SAMN02440304, study PRJNA202911) | soil metagenome | biome: Subtropical and temperate rainforests or woodlands; isolation source: soil samples (1 kg each in a 20% v/v slurry with milli Q water) were... ...
CCACCCCTGCCTTCTCTATGACGATTGCTACGAGCAGCTTTGCTCGGTTAACCGCAACGTAAAAAAGCAGGATCGGTACCCGATTCGAGCGAAACCTGATCGAAGCGGATCCGGCTCTTCACCCACCGCGAGAACCAAATCTGTACTTGTGGGTAAGCAGCAAGCCGCCCGTACAGTGACAGCACTGAACAAGGCAATTACAATTTGATTAACATCCAGCGACTTAAGCGATTGAATACCCCATGGAAAGCAAGACTGCGCGCCTCACTGTGCTCATTGACCCCACCAAGAAAAAAGCTTTCGAGGAACTCTGTGCTGCACAAGACCTGACGTCTTCACAGGTGGTCCGTCAACTGATTCGCGACTATCTGGATACTCACGGTGCCAGCTATTCGACCAAGAGTAAGCATGCCACCAACACCAAGTCATAATCCAACACGGACAGTTAGCCTCTAGAGTGTCGACGTACCCTCTACGTGACTGGCCGCGTTGGCCAGTGCGATGTTGAAATCGGCGTGGTAATGCTCCGGGCCGATTTCTTGCAGGATCCCTACCCTTTCGAGCTTGCCGAGCACCTTCGTGTTGGCTTCGCAGAGTTTCACCACGACATTGCGCTTGTGCAGCTGCTGAATAACCTCCTCCAGTACTTGCAAGCCCGTGATATCCATGAACGGTACACGCTTCAGGCGAATAATCAGCAGGCGTGGATCAGTATGGGTCTGTGCTAACACACGCTCGAAGGTCTCAGCCGCGCCAAAGAACAATGGCCCTTCAATCGTGTAAATCAGTGTCCCTGGTGGCAGGCGAGCATGCCCGCTGGCCCTCAGCTCTTCTTCAAGTTCGTGCTCGACTATCTGCTGCACCTCCACAGATGAGGCCATGCGTCGCATGAAGTGCAGCATCGCGAGAATGACACCTATATTCACGGCGATCACCAAGTCACTGAACACTGTGAGGCTGAAGGTGATGAGCAGGATGGATACGTCTGCGCGTGGGGCTCGCTGCACCATGCGCTTGAAGTGTCTCAACTCGCTCATGTTGTACGCGACCACGAAAAGAATGGCGGCCAGGGCGCACAGTGGGATGTTTGAGGCCAAGGGTGCCAGGAACAAAATTATAAGCACCAAGGTGGCAGCGTGCGTAATGCCGGCCAGTGGGCTCGTGCCGCCGTTACGGATATTGGTTGCAGTACGGGCAATGGCTCCGGTAGCTGCGAAGCCGCCAAACAATGGCGTGACCAGGTTGGCCACCCCCTGCCCGATCAGTTCCTGATTGGAATCATGCTTGGTACCCGCCATGCCATCGGCCACCATTGCGGACAGCAGTGATTCGATTGCTCCAAGCATGGCGATAGTGAAAGCCGGACCAATCAAATCGATGACGCGGGACAGCGTGATTTCAGGCAGGCTAAACACTGGAAGACCTTGAGGTATGCCACCAAATGAGCTGCCAATCGTGGCGACTCCCTCGAAATGAAAGGTTGTCTGTATCGCTGTAGCGACCGCCATTGCGACTAGCGGGCCAGGCACCCGTTTGAGACCGGGAATTTTGGAAGCGGTGATCACCAGGAAAAGACTGAGTGCAGCCAACAGGGTAGTGGCCATATGAAGATCCGGGAGAGCCTGTAGCAAATGCCAGAGCTTTTCATGGAAGTGCTCTCCACTGATTGCCGGCAAACCGAAAAAGTCTTTCCACTGTCCGACCCAGATGATCACGCCGATGCCCGCGGTGAATCCGACGATCACTGGATCGGGGATAAACTTGATGATTGCACCGAGCCGGGTAATACCCAGCAAAAACAACATGGCCCCCGCCATCATCGTGGCGATTTGCAGGCCGTCAACGCCATGCTTGGCCGTGACTCCCGCCAGAATCACGATGAATGCACCGGTCGGCCCGGCAATCTGCAAGCGGCTTCCCCCAAAGAGTGAAACCAGTAGGCCGCCGATGATTGCGGTGTAGATGCCTTGCTCAGGCTTGACGCCAGACGCAATGGCAAACGCCATTGCCAGGGGAAGTGCCACGATCCCTACGATCACGCCAGACACCATATTGCGAAGCCAGTGCCCTCGCCCCAACAACCCTGCCTTCCATGCCTCTACTATCGCAATCATGGCTAGCTCCTCAGTGGATGCATGTGCATAATATTAACATATGGTGTTAATTGAAATACCCTGGATCCACTGTGTAGTGCGGCTGGAAATGTTTATAGTGAAGCCTCGCATGAGGCTGAACGAGCGCGCACTGCAAATAGAAAATTCGACAGCGCGTGTAGCGTGGTGACTGACATGAATCGTAAAGCTGTGAAAAGCAAACATGCCGAAGGCGTGACCTTTGACACCCATGTGATCGCAAACCCGACCAACCCCAAGGAGTGGATTGTGTTCTTCAAGAAGGACGCCGGTAGAAGTTATTTCTTGGTTGATGACAACGAGGAGGTCGAGTCTTTCGGGCATCTGGATGACTTGATCGCCGAGCTTCGAGACTTGGGACTCAAGACCGCTGAAATCCATTTCTAACCTTTGGACCACACCCAGGGAGACATGAGGCGGACATACGGATTCCGCCTATTAGCGCGAACCGGCGAACTACTCCGTAACAACCGCGGTATCTAACGACTTTCGTAGATAGGTTGCCGATGCAGGACACAAATGCTTGAACTGGAGGGTTTGACTGATAGCGACCGGCGCTTCACACAACGTAGTTTGAGATACGCATCGCCAGCCATTGGGAATCGATGCATCTGATAGCCGTTTTATTGATTGGCAATGTCAGCTATGGGTTGAATCCACACCCAATAACAGTCTCTCAAACTGTCAATGGTCGAGTCATAAACGACCGATTTCCAACGTAGCGCGCAATCCCGCAGGGATACGATTCTCCAGTTTTACCTGCCCACCAAAACGATCTGCAATAGCCTTGACGATGGTCAGCCCCAACCCTGCACCCTGATCATTTCCGCGGCTGTAGAAACGCTCGAAAAGGCGATCGCGATCTTGCTCATTGATGCCCGGCCCCTCATCCTCGACAGACAGCTCGAAGCTATTTTCCTTTTCGACCAGCCTTACAGTGATGACTCCGTGCTTGGGGGAGAAATTCGCCGCGTTGGTAACCAGGTTGTTCAAGGCAATATCAATCGCGGTCGGGTCGATTCTCGCAAGACCGATGTCGTCGCTGACCTCATAAACCAGTTCAAACCCCTTGCTCAGCAACCAGGGGGTCAACTGAACCAGGCTGTCGCGAACGGTGCTCGCCAGATCAATAGGTGCAGGCGGTTCAGTCCCTGTCACAGGCTCAATACGAGCCATCGTCAGTAATTGGTTAACCAGTCGACTGGTACGGTCCACGCCGGCAATCAAGAATTCGAGCGATGCGCAACGATCCTCTTCACTCTTTGCCTCCATCAGATTTTCCGCGTGAATCCTGAGCACGGCCAGAGGTGTACGCATTTCGTGGGCGGCAGCCGCGATAAAGCGTCGCTCGCGCCCCATGACTTCCTGAATTTGCGCGAGCATGCGATTGAGGGCGGCCTGCATGGGCTCAAGCTCAGTGGGGAGTGGCGTCAATTGCAAGGGTTCGAGTGAGCCGGGCTTCCGGGCCCGCAGCGTTGCGGCCATATTGACCAGCGGTTTCAATCCCCAGCCGATGGCCAGCCAGATCATGGCGGCCAGCAAGAGACTCCCCAGAATATTAGGCCACAGCGTGTGGCGTACTATTCGGTCCACCAGGTCCATTCGCACGTCGTCGCGCTCACCCACCCAGATGCGCAGGTTGTTCTGCTTGTCTTCAAGCAGGAAGGCCCGCCAATGCCGGTTATTCAGGTCGACTACATCGCTGAAGCCCGGTATGACCGCAGGTGTGCTGAAGGACGGAGAACTGGCCGTATGTACCAGCACTTCGTTCTTGGCGTTCCACACCTGAAACGCGATCTTTGTTTCATACGGATGCCCGTCGGCCCTGGGCGTCGCCTCGTTCAGGGCCTGGTTGAAAGCCTTGTACAGATCCGCATGGTCTTTGCTCACCATGGGCATACGCATGACGCCTTGCAACAGGCGAGCGTTCTGGGCCAGCTGGGCATCATAGACTTCGGCGATTTCGTGGTTGCTGTCGTGCAGATTGAACACACTGATCACGGCCAGGCCTGCGAGCATCAGGCCGATGATCAGGACCAGTGTACGACGACGGATAGAGCTCATCGACGCTCCTCTACCAGGTAACCGATACCTCGGACGGTACGGATCAGATCGGTGGAGAATTTTTTGCGCAGGTGATGGATGTGCACTTCCAGAGTGTTGCTTTCGGCCTCCTCGTTCCAGCCGTACAGCAACTGCATCAGATGATCGCGAGTCATTACCCGGCCAGGTGGCGAGAGTAGTTCGTGAAGCAACTGGTACTCCTTGGGCGTCAGGGCCACTGACTCGCCTTTGTAGCTGACTTGCTGGGTGCCGGGGTTCAGGGTGATACCTGCGTGTTCGATCAGCGATTGTCCCCGCCCGGCACTGCGACGAAGCAACGCACGTATGCGCGCCTTCAATTCTGCCAGGTCGAAAGGCTTGATCAGATAGTCATCGGCACCGGCATCCAGACCGGCGATACGGTCTTCGGTGGCATCGCGCGCGGTCAGGATCAACACCGGCAGATTGGAACCGCTGTCACGCAAGCGCCTGAGCACTCGTGGCAGGCCAAGGTCGAGCACCGCCAGATCGAAGATTTCACTGAGCAGCGAGTGCAAGGCGCTGTTGCCGTCCTGCAACCAGTCGACGGTATAACCTTCCCGGCTGAGGGCCTGATGAATGCCCTCGCCGAGCGCAACGTCATCCTCTATGAGTAATAAACGCACAGGATCTCCTGTCAGCCGAGTTTCTTGTTCACGTCCACCAACAGCGTTTCGATCTCCTTGCGGCGCCCGGTATCAGCGCTCTCGCGGCCAGGTCGAGGCGCAGCCTGCAAGGCTTTCAGCAGCGCTGCCCTGGCTTCAACATAACGCTTCTGACGGTAGAGGTGATCGCCCCAGAAGTACAGGCTGTCGATGCCGTTGGGGTTAATTTGTAATGCCAGCTTGAGCAACTGTTCGGCCTTGTCCGAATCGCCGAAACCGATGGGCCAACCCGGTACGCGGTCATAGAGGGCCGCCAGACTGGTATAGGCTGAACCTTGCAGGGCCTTGGGGTCCAGAGTCAAGGCTGTTTCCAGATCGGCTTTGGCGTCCTTGACCTTGCTCAGCGCACCCAGCCCTCCTTGGGCGCCCGCCCAACTGCTGGTAACAATGCCAGACCAGATCCAGGCCTCAGCCAGTGTTTGGCGTTCCTGTTTGAAGCTCGAAGCCTGAGCGGCCAGCTTTTCAAAAGCAGCAGGTCGTTGCCCCTCGGGCAACTCGTACTGAATATGCGCCCAGCTTTGCTGGATACCGTTGAGACGCTGCTGGTCGGCAGCATCCAGCGCCCAGACACTCTGACTCAATGCGCCGAGCAGCAGGCAAACGATGATCTTTTTCATGGTTCGAGACTCTCCTGGTCGGGTTTCTGGCTCAGGCGGCGGATTAGCGGCAATTGTTTGCGCAAACCACGGTCCACCAGATGGGGAAGGAAGCTGTTCAGGCGTACAGCAAAACGCTCGGGCCACCCCAGGTACAAGTCGCGACGGTCACCGGCAATGGCATGAATTACCGCGGCCGCTACGGTTTGCGGATCGTCGACATTGGTCTTGAGCGCATCGTTCAGCGCCTGGGCCGCCGGGCTATTCATGCTGGTACGTGTCGCTCGCGGGGCAACGTAAAGCACTTTGACCCGAGTGTCTGCCAGCTCCCGGCGCAGGGCTTCGGAGAACCCGCGCAGGGCAAACTTGGTGGCGCAGTAACTGGCATAGCCGGGGTAGCCAATGGAGCCATAGGTCGAACCTACGTTCACCACCATGGCACTATCGGCTTCCTTGAGCAGAGGCAACATCAGCTTGGTCAGGCACATCGGCGCACTGATGTTCACCGCGAGCATCGAATTGATCTCGCTGTCATCCAGTTGTTCAAGCATGGCGAAATGATTGATCCCGGCGGCATTGATCAGCAGATTGATGCCGCCGATGCCCCGGGCTCGCGCCAGCACCTGGCGGCGGTCGCTGAGCAACGTCAGGTCCGCACGGACCCAGCACAGGTTATCGGGATAACGCTCAAGCAGCGGCACCAAGGGTTCCCGATGTCGAGCCACCGCCAGTACATGGGCACCACTGGCGCACAGTGCGGCGGCAATGGCCAGGCCGATGCCGCCGCTGGCACCGGTCAACACGACGCGAGCTTCAGACAGGCGCATGCAGATTCTCCCCGTTACGCGGTAAGCCACGAATGTAGAGCCGGTACACCACTTTGGAGGCGTGAATGACGGCGGCCTGGTCGCCCGGGTCTTCAAGACTGTTCATCAATCGACGGTAGGTCTGCATATGCTCGATATCCAGAGAGCCGTGGGAGCTGAGGTAACTGAAGGCGTTTTCCGGCAAGTCCAGGCGCTGGCGAATACTGCCAGCGGCGTGTGTGGCCAAGGCGATGCTCGTGCCTTCAAGTACGTTGACCATGCCGAACAGTCCCACCGGATTGTCCCTGGCAATCAGGTCGTAGAGGAAGCTGACCATCAATTCGATCGGCAATGACGGACGCCCGTCGCGTACAGCGTCCCTGTCACCGCCGCAGGCTTGAATGTCATTGAGTACCCATTGTTCGTGACCATATTCGTCCTCGATGTATTCACATACCGCTTCGCGCAACCATTCCAGACGCAATGGCAGGCGCGCACCGCAGGCCATCATCAGCGGCACGGTATGGCGTACGTGGTAATAGGCCTGAGCCAGAAAGGCCCGGTAACTTTCCAGGCTGACGTCGCCCTGCAGCGCATCCCGGATGATCGGCAAGTTGAACAACTCAATGCGCTCTTGCTCAGTGGCTTGTTGCAGCGTGTCAAAAAAACTCATGGTGCGGATTCCTCGGAAAGTGCAGATTCGGCCAATTGCGCCCGGTAGCGCTCGACGATAGCGTCACGGCGGGGCCGGCCATTGGCGGTGAGCAAGCCGTTGGTGGGAGTGAAGGGTTGGTCGAGGCGGCTCCAGTGATGGACCTGGGCGTACTCGGGTAAAGCCTCATTGGCCTGGGCCACGGCGGCGGCCAGTTGTTCGTCTGTGCAGTCGGGGCGATGGGGCCAGAGCAGCGCATGGTTGTGAGGCATGGCCTCGCCATAGACGAAGGCTTGGGCGACAGGCCCGCGCTGGGTCAATTCGGCTTCCACCCACTCGGGGTTTACGTTGCGCCCGAAACTGGTGACGAACTGATGTTTCTTGCGTCCCTTGACCCCTCGGCGTCGAACTCGCCGAGATCGCCGCTAGGCCACCACTGGGCTGTGTGCGGCGCCTCTCCCAGATAGCCCAGCAAGGTTGAACCCTTGATCAGCACTTCGCCGTCGTCCGCCAGGCGAATCTCCACATGGGGCAATGGCCGTCCGACACTGCCGGGGCGCCGTGCTTGCGGGTGATTGAGGCACACTACCGACGCGCACTCGGACAGCCCGTAACCTTCATAGACGGGCATGCGCACCTTTTGAGCGCGATGCAGTAAATCTTCGCTGACACGGGCACCGCCCACAGCGGTAAAACGCAGATGCTGTGGGTCGAAAGCCTTCTGCTCGACAGCGTTGACCAGCAACAGCAACAACTGCGGCACCAGAATCAGGCTGTGGGGCGAACGGCTGGCCAGACATCCCAACAGCTGGGGCACATCCGCACCGCTGGCGCCTTGAATTCCCAGGGTTTTCTGGCTAGGCAGGCTCAAGGTAGCGCCGGCATACAGTGCGGCGTAACAACCGATGTTCTCCAGCAAAATGGCGAGCGGCAGCAGCGCCAAGTGATGTTGCGGGGCGGTGGGCTGGCTGGCCAGGTGCAGCTCACGAGCGACCCGCAAAATGCTGTCTGCACTCAAGCACACGCCCTTGGGTGTGCCTGTGGTGCCCGAGGTAAAGGTCAACTTGGCGGTGCCTAAAGGCATCCGGTTCAAGCCACTGAACGTGCGACGCCAGAACTCGCCGCACTTCTGATATCCAGCCGCTTGCAGTTCATCATGCAGTTGCGGTTCCGCAATGACGTGTTCGGCCTGGCTTTGCTCCAGGCAATGCATGCGTTGTGCCGGGCTGAAAAAAGGCGGCAAGGCCACGCAGGTCAAACCCTCGAACAACGCGGCAAGGTCCCACAACATGGCTTCGACGCCATTGTCCAGCGCCAGTGCGAGCACCTTGACCCGGTCATTGCGCAGACGCTGCTGGCGATGAAAGACTTCGGTAGACAGCGTGGCGTAGTCCAGTTTCAGATGATCGCCCCACAACGCAATGGCGTTGGTTTTTTGCTCAGCATGATGACGCAGGGTCTGTTTGAATCGCTCTATTTCAGGCGACATGGCAGGCCCCTTCAATGGAGGTTGGCAAGCCCAGGCGACTGAACAGGCCTATGTTGCGCAAATGAATGAAACCGGAGCGGATATTGCCAACATGAACCCACGGCTTGCTTTCGTAGTAACTGCCCCAGGCATGGCGATCCTCGCCCAGGCGCTCCGGGTCGGCAGCACACAGCGTCATGGGCTTCAAGCCAAGACGATGAAAGCTGTTGACCAGCCCCAGGTTCCCGGTAAAGGCGACCCACTCCAGCCCTCCCATGGCGAGCAGGTAGGTCATCGCGATGATGCTCATCCGTGCGCTGCCGGTGTCGCTGGCAGCCAGGTTGCCCACCTCGACGATGGCTGAGCGGCTTACGGCGTGGCCGGCCGCGGAACCAATCAGCGAGTCGATCGCCTCGTCCAGGTAACCTTCCAGAAACAGCGGCCCGGCGCTCGCCAGACGTACGCCGACCACCGCACAAAGCGCACCGGAAGGATCGCTCATGCCAAACAGCTCCGGCATGAAATGGCGAATATCGGCACCGTGGGCCTTATGAAAACGTTGCTGGATAAAGGCTTCGAAGACGCTCCGCTGCGGAGCGTCCGGCAAGGCCCTGACGAGATACATCTGCTGTGCTTCGGCCAGACCAAAGTGCAGTGGCAACTGAACGTTCCAGTTGAAATCGGACATTGGAAAACTTCTCCCCGGATCAATTGGGGAGGAGTATCAAAGCCATTTCTTAACGAAGTCTGAAGGTGACAAAAAAATTAGCCGAAGCGGTTTTCTAACAGGTAGAACAGGATCAACAGATTCCAACGCCCTTCGAGTGGCTCGAACTATAAAATTTCCGGCACAAGACAATGGATCAGTTAGTTGCAAAAGCGTTGTGCCTTACTAAGGTTTTTAGCGCCTATCAAGATAGCGGAACAACTCCTCCTCCTGATCAAAGTGCAGTCGCACAAGGGTGTCTAGCCGAATCAGCTGATGCTGAATCTCATTGGAAGAGGCCGTTGCAGGATCGGCACTAAAATCGCGGCTCATACGAGCTATCAGATGGATGAGGCGAAAAATCTCGCGGTGAGCGTGGCTCATGGCAGACATAGGGTCCTCGCCCGGCAGGCTTCGCGTTAGCAGCGGGTACAGCGCGTGTTCATCATCGCGCTCATGCTGCGCCAATGAGGTTTGCAGTTTGTCGACCAGCTCCAGCAAGTCGGTTCGCGCTTGCGCAACCGGGCGCCGGGCGAAGTCACTGGCCAGTTGGTGCAGGTCACTCAACACACTGGACAATTGCCGGTGTTCATCCTGCAGGCGATCAATATGTTGCGCGGTCAGCTTTTCCTGCCGGCGCCCCCACATCGGTCCCAATGCCCGTAATGCGTTGATGATGATCACCACATCAATGCCCTCCTGCACCACAGCACCGACCAGCGGTGCCAGGTAGCCGAGGGCAGCCGCCACCATGGCCAGCAATGACAGGCCCATGCCGACCAGCACGCCCATGCGGGCGATGTGGCGGGTTCGTCGGGCAATGTCCAGTGCCTCGACCAGGCGATCCAGACGATCCACCAGCAGCACGACGCCGGCGGCTTGCGAAGAAGCGGTGGCACCGTTGGCCCCCATCGCCACACCGACGTTCGCCGCCGCCAATGCGGGAGCATCATTGATGCCATCGCCGACCATCAGCGTGCTGGTACGCAAACAACCTTCCTGTACGGCACGCACTTTATCCTCCGGGGTCAAGCCGGCGCGCAGTTCGTCTATTCCGGCAGACAGTGCGATCATCTCGGCGGTTTCCAGGCGATCACCGGTGAGCATGACGATCCTCTCGATACCTTTGTTGCGCAATCGACGCAGCGTTTGCGGGGTTTCGCGCCGAACGGTATCTGCGAAAACCAACAGGCCGACGAGCTGCCCATCCACTTCTATGAAGCTGCCACTGCACGCCAGGTAATCCATATGGCGCAGCATGGCGGCGGCCCAGTCGGTCTCGGGGGCGTCTTTGTGAGCAAAAGACAACGTGCCCAATCGCACCCGCCTGCCATCAATCACTCCACAAAGCCCCGAACCCGGACTTTCTTCCACCTCGCTCGGAACGCTAAGGGGCAAATGGCGCTGTTGCGCCGCCTCGACGATGGCCTGGGAGACAGGGTGCGTCGAGGCCTGTGCCAGCGAGGCGGCCAGGCCAAGCAATTGCTGCGAGTCGGCCAGGCCCTTGACTTCGATCGACTGCAGGCGGGCGTGCCCACTGGTCAGCGTGCCGGTCTTGTCGAAAAAAATCTGCTTGATCCCGGCCAGCGCTTCCAGGGTCGCTCCGTCCTTGATCAGTATGCCGCGCCGGGCAGCCCTGGAAATCCCGGACATGATCGAAATGGGCACTGCCAGAATCAAAGGGCAAGGTGTGGCCACCACCAACACCGCCAACGCTCGCAAGGGGTCGCCACTCATTTGCCAGGCCAATGCCGCCATCAGCAACGTCAGCGGGATGAAGAACAGCGCGTAGCGGTCGGCCAATCGCACAAAAGGCGCGCGCGAACGGCGTGCCGCCTCGGCCAACCGCACGATTGCGGCATAGGTGCTTTGCGCGGCGGTTCGCGTAGCGACCAGCCGGATGGGGGCGCCGACATTGGATACGCCGCTGGGCAATTGCTCGCCTTCTCGTCGGGTCACGGGCAAGGACTCACCGCTAAGTGCCGATTCGTCCAGAATGGCCGCAGGACTCAGTAATCGGCCATCCACCGGTACCACCTCTCCCAGGCGTACCAGCAACGTCTGATGCGGCTGGATGCTTTCAACAGGGATCTGGCGCAAACCGCCCTCCTCCTGCAACCAGGCAAAACGTGGCGCACGATCGATCAGCGCACGCAGTTCGCGCTCGGCTCGTTGCCTGGTGAAAAACTCCAGGGTGCGTCCGGTCGCCAGCATCAAGGCAATCACCGCCGCGACCAGCGTCTGCTGAAAAACCAGGGCGGCGGTGATCGACAGCAGTGCGATCAGGTCTACACCCGTTTCGCGCCGGGCCAGCCGTCCGGCGATCTCGACGAGCAGCACCAAGGCCATCAGCAGACTGCCTGCGGCCCAAGACATCGAGGCCCAGTCAGGCTTTTGCGCTACATGTGCAACGCCCCCGGCCAGCAGCGCCAGTGTTGTGAGCAGCAAAAGCATGGGGTCCAGCCATTTACTGAACATTGATGTGCGCACCTCGAAACACTGTCTATCTCTGGTGATCAATCATCTGCCACTGATCAAGTAGAGCTTAGGAGTTGAAAGTCTTTTGTGTCGGCCAGGGCTGAGCCATTGAGGCGATGGACAGACCAGGTTTTCGTCTTGTTTCTGATCTACATCAAACCGGCTGGGGACGTTTTCGCAAGAATCAGAATCAGCAGTCGCACCATTGCATTCGATGGAAGCAGCAACTCTCGACTTGTGGAGGCTTCTCATGGCTACGCATGTGCATGGCACCCAACCGATCGCTCCGCCGACAGCCGCTGCCCCAATGGCAGGCAGCTTGCGAAAGGCTGAGCCCAAACGTCTGTCCCTGAGTCTGCTGATTGCCCTGGTAGTTGGCTCAATGATCGGCAGTGGCATTTTCAGCCTGCCGCAAAACATGGCGGCGAGTGCCGGCGCCGGAGCGATTCTGATTGGCTGGTTGATCACTGGCGTCGGCATGTTGTCGTTGGCGCTGGTCTATCAAACCTTGTCCAACCGCCAACCGGCGCTGGACAACGGCGTGTTTGCTTATGCGCGGGGGCTGGGCGGCGATTTCCTCGGCTTTTACTCCGCCTGGGGCTATTGGATCAGCGCCTGGATCGGCAACGTCAGCTACCTGGTGATTCTTTTTGCTGCGCTGAGTTTTTTCTTCCCTCTGTTCGGTGAAGGCAACAACAAAGCAGCAATTGCCGGAGCGTCCGTGCTGCTGTGGTCGTTGCACTGGATGATCCTCAGGGGGATGGGCACCGCGATACGCGCCAACGGGTTGACGACAGCAGCCAAGATCGTGCCCTTGTTGCTGTTCATCGGGCTGGTGATCGCCGCGTTTCAACGTGAAACCTTCGCAGTCGATTTCTGGGGCACACCGGCCTTGGGCAGCACCCTTGACCAAGTCAAAAGCACCATGCTGGTGACCGTCTGGGTGTTCATCGGGATCGAGGGTGCCAACGTGTTCTCCGCCCGCGCAGCGCAGCGGGCCAATGTCGGTCGTGCCACGGTTATCGGTTTCGTCATCACTCTGTTGCTGCTGATTGCGGTGTCGCTGCTGTCGCTGGGCATTCTCAAACAACCGGAGTTGGCGGCCCTGAAGAACCCCTCGATGGCGGGTGTGCTAGAGGCGGCAGCCGGGCCGTGGGGAGCGATCCTGATCAGCGTCGGCTTGATCATTTCAGTGGGCGGTGCCCTGCTCGCCTGGACGCTGCTGGCGGCGGAATCGATGTTCACGCCTGCACAGGAAAAGGTCATGCCGGGGACGTTCGCCGTGGAAAACACCCAGGGGGTGCCGGTCAATGCGCTGTGGATCACCAACGGCTGCATTCAGCTGTTCCTGTTGCTGACCCTGTATTCGAGCGCCACTTACCTGGCCCTTATCTCTCTTGCCACGTCGATGATTCTGCTGCCATACCTGTTCAGCGGACTGTATGCATTGAAGCTGACCTGGCAGGGCCAGACCTACGCCGGCCACCGCGCCCTGCAACTGCGCGACATGGCCATCGCCTCGGTCGCCACCCTGTATTGCCTGTGGCTGCTGTATGCCGCCGGGCCCAAATACATACTGCTCAGCGCGTTGCTCTATGCCCCCGGCTCGTTGATTTTCCTGGGCACCTTGAGGGCTCGTCAGGGACAACCGCTCAATGGGCCCGAGACGGGACTGTTGATCATGATCTGGACGGCGGCAGTCTACGCCGGGTGGATGCTGTGGTCAGGGACGCTGACTCTCTAATACCGGTATCTGGGGTCTGGTCTTTTGGGGCGGACTACTCAAAGGAATGTACGCGGTCCGCCTCCTATCCGAGAGGAGTGTTGAAAATGAGCAATTCCGCAAAAAAAATGCAGGTCCATACAGACGAGAAATCGAGTCAGGTTCCCGTGACGACAGAGCTTTGGCGGCCCTTTGAAAAGCTTCGGCAACAGGTCGATCACCTGTTCGAGGATTTCAATCGGGGATCATTGATGTCGCCCTTCAGTCGTGGACTGTTCGATATTGAACCGCTCTGGCGCAGTGAACTGAAAGGCTATGGTTTGCCTGCGGTGGACATCACCGAAAAAGACAAGAGCTTCGAAATCACCGCCGAACTGCCCGGCATGGATCAGAAGAACATCGAGATCAAGCTGTCCAACGGCAATCTGATCATCAGAGGAGAAAAGAAAGAGGAGAAGGAAGAAAGTAAAAAGGGCTATTACTTGAGCGAGCGTCATTACGGATCCTTCGAGCGGATGTTCAGCCTGCCCAAAGGCGTGGACGCCGACAAGATCGAAGCGAGTTACAGCAAAGGCGTGCTGAGTGTCTCGCTGCCGAAAAAGCCCGAAGCCATGAAAGCGGATAAAACCGTGCCAATCAAAGGCGAGTGAGTCCGGTGATCCCCTGCCCATTGCCGGGAAGCCGGCAATGGGCAGGGCGTAAGCGCTACCGGCATGGCTGAGGTGGTTCGCGATAAACCCTTTCACTCGTCACCGGCAGTCCGGCACTGCATTGATACCGGGGTTGTCGTTTCCGCCAGTGGCGATGCACTTCCAATAACCTTCCCGTGGCGCAGGCACAGTGCCTGTGCTCGCTCGTCTGACATTTATCAAAAACCGTCTGGCGAATAGCCGGGCGGTCCACTTCAGCCTTGTTGATTTAGCTCAATGTCTTCGTATCGCGCAGGCGTAGAAAAAGAAATGGGCTTTCGCAGCCCGTGCATTTCAGTCATCCGGAACAGGACACGGTCATGAGCGATTTAAGCTTGCGTAAAACCATTTTGGAAGAGCTCGAGTTTCAACCCGATATCGACGCTGCCCATATTGGCGTAAGCGTGGACAACGGGGTTGTGACACTCTCCGGTCACGTGAAAAGTTACGCCCAGAAAGTCAGCGCCGAACGTGCGGTAAAGGCAATCAAAGGCGTACGTGCCGTGGCCGAGGAAATACAGGTCCGGTTGGAAAAAGGCGCAGGTACGGCCGATGACACCATTGCCAACCGCGCCGTCAACATCATCTCGTGGCGTTCCGATACGCCCGAAGGCGACATCAAGGTCATCGTGCAAAAAGGCTGGGTAACCCTGGAAGGTCAAGTGGACTGGCAATATCAGAAGGAACTCGCCGAAAGCGCCGTGCGCAAACTGTCGGGCGTAGTGGGCGTGGACAATCGCATCACCCTGCGCCCCAGAGTGAAGGTGTTCGATATCCAGCAAAGTATCGAAGACGCCCTCAAGCGCAACGCTGAAGTCGATGCCAGGGGCATACGTATCAAGGTCGAAGGCAGTGTTGTGAAACTTGAAGGCAAAGTGCACTTCTGGCGTGAACGTGAAATCGTCGAACGTGCTGCCTGGGCGGTGCCCGGTGTCAGCAAAGTGGACGACCAATTGCTGATCGCCTGAATCATCGCCCCGGGAAGTCCATCATTGCCCGGGGCGATCCAATGGCAATCGTACCCCGCTCCATGCCCCCTCCTTTGCGAGCCATGGCCATGAAAAAAAATCATCAATGGAACCTGTCTTTCTTTGCCATTGCGTTTATCGCGCTGACCCTGGTGCAATTTCTGTTGATTGACCGCCGAGTGGTGCAGCCCCTTCCCTATAGCCAGTTTCTGCAACTGCTCAATGAACACAAACTCAGCGATTTACGGATCGAGAAAAATGAGATCAGCGGCAAGTTGCAGGAACCTATCGAGGGCCGCACCCTGTTTTCCACGGTTCGGGTCGATCCGGCGTTGGCAACGGACCTCGCCAGTTCAGGTGTCGGCTTCACCGGGGTCAATGAAAACACCTTCCTCAACGGCCTGCTGGGCTGGCTCCTGCCCTTTGTGCTGATCATGGTGATCTGGCATTTCCTGTTTCGCGGGTTGGCGGAAAAACAAGGCATGGGCGGTCTGATGAACATCGGCAAGTCCCGGGCCAAGGTGTTTGTCCAGCGCGATACCGGCGTGACCTTCGCCGATGTAGCGGGCATCGATGAAGCCAAGACCGAACTGGTGGAGATCGTCTCGTTCCTCAAGGACAAGGCCAAATACGCGCGCCTGGGTGCGCACATTCCCAAGGGGACATTGCTGGTCGGCCCTCCTGGCACCGGCAAGACTCTGGTAGCCAAAGCCATCGCCGGTGAAGCCGGCGTGCCGTTTTTCTCGATCTCCGGTTCGGAGTTTGTCGAGCTGTTCGTCGGGGTGGGGGCCGCCCGGGTTCACGATCTGTTCGAGCAAGCGCGGGAGGCGGCACCCTGCATCATTTTCATCGACGAACTGGATGCGCTGGGCAAAATGCGCGGCGTCGGCATCGTCGGCGCAAATGACGAAAAGGAGCAAACCCTCAATCAGTTGCTGGCAGAGCTGGACGGTTTCGATCCCCGGGAAGGTGTCGTGTTGCTCGCCGCGACCAATCGGCCGGAGATTCTCGACCCTGCGTTACTACGCGCTGGGCGGATCGACCGCCAAGTACTGATCGATCGCCCGGACCGTAAGGGCCGCCAGGCGATCCTTAAAGTCCATCTGCAAAAAATAACCGTCGAACCCGGCCTTGATGGCGAGCGTATTGCCGACCTCACCACGGGTTTCACCGGTGCCGATCTGGCCAACCTGGTCAACGAAGCCGCCATCGTCGCCACCCGCCGCGCCGCCGATGCGGTCAGCCTCGATGATTTCACCGCTGCCGTTGAGCGCATTGTCGCCGGCGTCGAACGCAAGAGCAGCGTGCTGCGCCCCGAGGAGCGCCAAGTGGTGGCCTATCACGAGATGGGACATGCCCTGGCCGCCAGCAGTCTGCCAACCATGGATCCTGTGCACAAAGTCTCGATTGTGCCCCGGGCCATTGGTTCGCTGGGTTACACGTTGCAGCGCCCCACCGAAGATCACTTCCTGATCAGTAGCCAAATGCTCAAAGACCGGATTGTCGTTCTGATGGCCGGACGCGCGGCCGAATTCCTTACCTATGGCCAGATATCTACCGGGGCGGCCGATGATCTGGTTCACGCCACCGACATTGCCCGGCAATTGATCACACGATTCGGAATGAGTAGCGAGCTGGGCCAGTCGGTGCTGGAACGCAAAAACGCGACGTTCCTCGGGGATCGTCTGCCGGGCCTTGGAGAAAAGGACTATTCGGAACAAACGGCCAGGGAAATCGATCTCGGCATTCGTGGTTTGCTCGATGAGGCGTACGGGCGGGCCAAGGCGTTGCTTGCCAGTCGTCGCGCCGATCTGGACGCCGGGGCCCGTCTGTTGCTTGAAAAGGAAACGCTCACGCCCGAAGAGTTTCCTCCGCTCAGGCCTGTACAGCCGGCTCCCGCGCCTGCCCAAGTGAGCGACATACCGCCGCAGGTCACGAAGGAGGTACCTTGCCGGACGCGCCCCTAAACCGCCAGAACACAGCACGGCACCTGATACAGAATGTGCTCGGTGGTGCTGCCCAACAGCTTGCCCATACCACGGGACTGGACTTTGCCCATGACGATCACATCCACTTGATGGTCGTGGGCGAACTCACTCAAGACCGCGACCGGGTGCCCTTCGATGAAGTGTCGACGATCGGAGGGCACGCCGAACTGGCCAGCCAGCTTCAGGAAGGCTTTTTGCAGATCCGTGCCAAGCGCCTTGGTGAGTTCGGCGAGGGTAAGGCCGTCACAGTCCGCCAGATACGCCGCCGAGATAGCACAGGCGTACAACAGATGCAGTTCGGCATTGCATTGCATGGCAAGGCCGCATGCCTGTTTGATGATCCGTTCGTTCAATGCGTTGTCGGCCGGCTCGACATCAGTCACTTCGACCGCAGCCACCACCTTGCGCGGTAATACGTGGCTGCTGCCACCCAGCAGGTACACCGGCACTGGGCAATGGCGCAGCAGGTGCCAGTCCAGCGGGGTGAAGATTGCCCGTTTGAATGCCGACTCATGCTGGATCTGCTTGATCAACAGATCCGGTTGCATGTCGGAGACATAATCGATGATGTCCTGCTCGAGGTCCTTGGCCCACGCTACTTGCGTGGTCACTGCGATCTCTCTGTCACGCAGCGGGTCGGTCTGTTCCTTGAGCCAGTCTCGATGGGGGCGCAGGCAGTCCTCACACAGCTGTGCCCTGTCGCGTTCCTCAAGCATCCACAATCCTTTGATTGCGGGAACCAGCGCCGCGACATGCAAACTGGCGCCGCTGGCCTTGGCCAGCGCCGCAGCCTGCTGGATCGCCTGGGAATGGCGAAACGTCGGATCAATTATCAGCAACAACCGTTGGTACTGGCTCATGACAGGCCTCCAGTCAGGTAAAAGTCCAACGCAGACGAGCGTCCTACCGGACGTCAGCGCCCCGTCCCAGGCGTCCATTGCCAGTTCAACACTTCCGGCATGTCCTGCCCGTACTCAATGAGGTAGAGCTTGTGTTTTTCCATGGTCGACCAATAGCGCGACCAGGCCGTTTGCCGTTGATCCTGCAACCGCGGCACCCGCTCGATGACATCCAGCGCCAGCCTGTAACGGTCCATGTTGTTGATCACCGCCATGTCGAACGGCGTGGTGGTCGCGCCTTCCTCAATGAACCCGCGCACGTGAAAATTTTCATGATTGCTGCGTTTGTACACCAGCCGGTGGATCAGCGCAGGGTAGCCATGAAAGGCGAAAATGACCGGCTTATCGACGGTAAACAACTCATCGAAGGCGGTGTCCGGCAAACCATGGGGATGCCGGGTGGCAGGCTGCAACACCATCAGGTCGACGACATTGATCACTCTGATCCGTAAATCCGGTACGTATTCGTGCAACAAGGTCACGGCCGCCAGGGTTTCCAGGGTCGGCACGTCACCGGCGCAAGCCATCACTACATCCGGATCGCCATCTTCGCGACAGGCCCAGTCCCACCGGCCTATTCCCATCTGGCAGTGCCTGATGGCGGCATCCATGTCCAGCCATTGCCATTCCGGTTGCTTGCCGGCGACGATCACGTTGATGTAGTCACGGGATCTGAGGCAGTGGTCCGCCACCGACAACAGACAATTGGCATCGGGTGGCAGGTAGATCCGTACCAGGTCCGATTTCTTGTTCGCCACCAGGTCGAGAAACCCCGGGTCCTGGTGGGAGAAACCGTTATGGTCCTGACGCCAGACATGGGACGTCAACAGGTAATTAAGTGCGGCGATAGGCTTACGCCACGGTACTTCGGCAGCGGTTTTCAACCATTTGGCGTGTTGATTGACCATCGAATCGACGATATGGATAAACGCCTCGTAACAGGAAAACAGTCCGTGACGCCCTGTCAGCAAATAGCCTTCCAGCCAGCCCTCGCACACCTGTTCACTGAGGATCTCCATCACCCGCCCATCGGCCGCCAGGTTGAGGTCTTCGGGCTCAGTCGGGTCCATCCATACCTTGGAGCTGACCTCGTAGACCGCATCCAGTCTGTTCGATGCGGTTTCATCCGGGCCGAACAGTCGGAAGTTACGCAAAGCCAGACTGTTTTTCATCACATCGCGCAAATAGGTGCCCAAAACCCTCGTCGCCTCCGCACGCAAGCTGCCGGGCAGGGCGAATTTCACGGCATAGTCTGTAAATCGCGGCAGATCCAGCGGTCGCAGTAGCAAGCCGCCATTGGCATGGGGGTTGGCGCTCATGCGTCGGTGTCCGGTAGGCGCCAATGCGGCGATTTCGGGCAGTAAGGCGCCATGAGCATCGAACAATTCATCCGGACGGTAGCTATAGAGCCAGTCTTCCAACTGACGAATGTGGAGTGGTTGCTGGAAATCGGCCAACGGCACCTGGTGTGCCCGCCAAGTGCCTTCGACTCTATGGCCGTCGACGAACCTGGGGCCGGTCCAGCCCTTGGGCGTACGTAACACCAGCATCGGCCAGAGCGGGCGCTCCGGTGCCTGATTCGACGGACTGCGGCGCGCGACGCGCTGAATCTCCGCAATTTTGAGCCATATCGTGTCCAGGGTTCTGGCCAGCGACTGGTGCACCTCCATCGGGTCATCGCCCTCGACGAAATACGGATCGTAGCCATAGCCACACATCAGCGCCGACAGTTCGTCCTCGCTGATTCTGGAGAGTATCGTCGGGTTGGCGATTTTGTAGCCGTTGAGATGCAGGATCGGCAATACTGCGCCGTCTCGCGCCGGGTTGAGGAATTTGTTGGAGTGCCAACTGGCTGCCAGCGTTGCCGTTTCCGCCTCCCCATCACCGATCACACAGGCCACGATCAAATCGGGATTATCGAACGCGGCCCCGAAGGCATGGGCCAGGCTATAGCCCAATTCGCCACCTTCATGAATCGAGCCGGGAATTTGCGCCGAAACATGACTGGAAATGCCATAAGGCCAGGAGAATTGCCGGAACAGACGTACCAGACCATTGGTGTTGCGCTCCACCGACGGACAGAATTCGGTGTAGGTGCCCTCCAGGTATGTCTGCGCCACTACCGCCGGGCCGCCATGGCCTGGGCCTGCCATGAAGAGCATGTTCAAGTCATAAGCGTTGATCAGTCGGTTCAGGTGCGTATAGATCAGGTTCAACCCCGGAGCCGTCCCCCAATGGCCGAGCAACCGCGGTTTGATGTGTGCCAGGCTCAACGGCTCCTTGAGCAGTGGGTTGTCCTTGAGGTAGATCTGCCCGGCAGCCAGATAGTTGGATGCCCGCCAATAGGCATCCAGCCCTTCCAATTGCTCAGCATTCAGAAAGTCACTCATGATTTTCTCCGCCGAAGGCTCCAAACCCAGCCACTTTTTCTCAATTTTGAAAGTCTGGTGCACTTGCGACTTGATCTACATCAAGTCCCGGAGCCCGTGTTCAAGCTGAATCAACACACACCTTTCGCAATGGCCGCGAAAGTGACGCAGGCGTTATGAAGTTATCCGTTCGTCTGGTTTTAAGGCTGCAGACGCGTAGCAAAATAAAATTTCGACCTGCAGCGCTATTCTTAACCTATCAATCCGGAGCATTGGGACCATGGCTCAATCCAAACCGTTTCAGAATCACTCACTGAAAACGGCCTGCTCCAATTGCAGTGTGTTGGAGCTATGTCTGCCGCTTGGACTGACCGTTAGCGAAATACAATGTTTAGATACCTTGATCGTGCAGCGCTACAGGGTCAAAAAAGGTGCTGCCCTCTATCGAGCGGGCGATCCTTTCCGTTCGCTCTACGCGGTGCGGATCGGCTCGTTCAAGACCAGCCTGCTCTCGGTCGACGGTCGTGAACAGGTCACGGGTTTCCAGATGCCCGGCGAGATGCTCGGGCTGGACGCCATCAGCACTGATAGCCATACCTGTAATGCATTCGCTCTGGAAGACAGCGAAGTCTGTCCCATCCACTTCTTGCAACTGGAAAGACTGGCCCGGGAAATGCCCTCCCTGCAGCACAACCTGAACAAGATCCTCAGTCGGGAAATCGTGCGCGACCACGACATGCTGATGATGCTGGGCAACATGAATTCGGATGAACGCCTGGCCGCCTTCCTGTTGAACCTCTCGCGCCGGTTGAATATGCGTGGGTATTCCTCCAGGTCCTTTGTGCTGAAAATGCGCCGCGAGGAAATCGGCTCCTACCTGGGCCTGCGCCTGGAAACCATCTGCCGGGGCATAGCGCATCTGCGTGACCGGGGACTGGTAGAGGTCACCGGCCGCGACGTCAAGATACTTGATATGGATGAGCTCAAGAAAATGGTCGCAGGCTGTCACAAGTTCGCCACGCTGTGACCTTTTGAGCAACATGGGACTGCCTGTCGTCGTATTCAGGTAACAAACACGCCAGCGTCTTGAGTTGAGCCTCATCGCCTGCAACCGCGATCGGTAACTGGGCCAGTCCGTGAGGCAAGGTGGCGCGCAACTGTTGATGTAAGGCGCCATCGCCCCAGGTGACGATTTCGCCGGTGAACGCCCTTAGCGTACGCGCCGCATTACGATACGCCCGGATCCGGAAGGGGTTGGCGTCCTCAAGCTCAAGCAGGTCGGCAATATCGTCGAAAATCGCCGCGATCGCGTCGTTGCCGTCCACCTGTCCAGCGATCATTGCCTGGCCCCGAGTGTCGCCATGTACTGCGCGACGGATTCGGCATCCGCCTGAGACAATGCATGATCCACCTGTTTTATCGGGGCTCCGTGGGGGCGCTGGACGCTTTGCTGAAGCAGCAGGATCTGGCGAACCATATACATTGCATGCTGACCCGCCACCCGTGGAACTTTCCCGTTGCCCTGGCCATCCGCACCGTGGCAGGCGCTGCATGCAGCGATCCCCGTCTGCGGTAAGCCCTGGCGGAAGATCGATTCACCGCGCGTATCCGGCGTATCGGTTTGCGCCTTCATTGCACTCTGGCTCGAAAAATACTCGGCCAGTTCGACGATCTGAGTCCCGGTCAAACGGGTCAATCCCCCCATGTACCGATTACCGGGTGCATTGCTACGCCTATGTTGTGTGAAGTCGGTCAGCTGTGACGTCAAATAGTCTTTTTGCTGGCCCGCCAATTTTGGAACCTTCGGCGAGACAGACTCTCCCGTCAGCCCATGGCACAGCGAACACACATTGTCAGCCATGGCGATTGCGGACATCGGTGACGTTTCTTGCGCTGCGTCTTCGTTCGTCCCGGTACAGCCCATGAGCGAGGCCAGGCAAATGGCCAGAATACGAGGTGACCGGTTGTCAGTACGCTGCATGCCCTTAACGTTCATGGCCTGTACCTCCAAGGTGGGCTGATCACTATTTTCCCCCGGGGATTGCGCCTTCAATTGACAAACCTCAATCAATCCTGCGACGCGCGGTGTAGGAGTAATCAAACAGGCAAAGACAGCAGGCTTGAAGCGTTTACCCGTTGCCTCGAGACCCTGTGCAACTCAGTACGGGTAAGCGGCGGGCACGCCCCGAGCGCCCTGCCGTCATCAGCAACCCACCCTTTGGAGGATGACGTGCATGAACTCTCCTTCGCACAAATTGCTGGAAAAACTTTATGGCCAGCAGCATCACTTTGACACGGCGCACATAGCGCCAGTGCTGCATAAATATGCCGAACCACTGCCGGACCTGGACTCCCCCGCTTTTGGTGACATGTTCGATCGTTACGCCGACGCTCGGGTAGTGATGATCGGCGAGGCGAGCCATGGAACCCGCGATTTCTATCAAACCCGGGCGGCGATTACTCAAAGGCTGATCGAACGGCACGGGTTTAATATCGTCGCGGTAGAAGCAGACTGGCCGGACGCCGGCCATGTCGACCAGTACGTACGGGGGCTGGCGCATACGGCGTGGAAGCGTCACATTTTCAGCCGGTTTCCGACCTGGATGTGGCGTAACAGTGAGGTGAAGGCATTCGCCCACTGGCTGCATCAGTTCAATCACCAACAGGGTCCTGACCGTCGTGTCGAGTTTCGCGGCCTGGACGTCTACAGCTTGCGCAATTCCATTCATGAAGTGCTGGGCTACCTGGACCGGGTCGACCCGCATCTGGCCCAGGAAGCACGGCGGCGCTATGGCTGCTTGACCCCATGGCAGGATGACCCTGCGCTGTACGGCCATTTCGTCGAGCGTGGCGGTGTAATGCCCTGTGAACAACCCGTCATCGAACAGCTCAATGTCATGCTCGCGGAACAACTGGCCGGGCTTATCCGCAACGACGAAGCGTTCTTCAACGCGACGCAGAACGCCCGGGTGGTAATGGCGGCGGAACAGTATTACCGCGCGATCTATCGAGGGTCGACGGCCTCCTGGAACCTGCGGGACCGGCACATGTTCGATACCTTGCGCGCACTGCTCGAACACCGGGGCCCGCAAGCCAAGGCCGTGGTTTGGGCACACAACTCCCATATCGGCAATGCGGACGCCACGGAAATGGGCTGGAAGGGGCAGTTCAATATCGGTCAACTGTGCCGTAGCGCCTTCGGGCGCGATGTCGTGCTGATCGGCATGGCCACCGACCGTGGCAAGGTGGCTGCCGCCGATGACTGGGACGGCGAAATGTTGATCAAGGACATTCGCCCCTCCCGGCCAGACAGCTGGGAACATCAGTTCCTCAAGGCCGGGGTTGCAGCATCCTTGACCGACTGGCGAGACCCGCTGAGAAAAGATCTGCGCAAAGCCCTGTCCACGTCCTTGCTGGGACGGGCTATCGGTGTGATATACCGCCCTGAAACCGAGCGGTTCAGTCACTACTTCGAATCGGTGCTGGCGGAACAATTCGATGCCATGATCTGGATCGAGCAAACCAGGCCGGTCACCGCACTGCCGCTGCCGAAAAGTCAGCAACTGGAAGCGGAAGACGAAACCTATCCGTTTGGCGTGTGAAGATCAGTGCATGCCCCCTCGGGAGTGGGGGCATGCAGGTATTTTTCAAACCAGTCGCCAGCGAGTCTGGCGACTTCCTCCAAGGTGCCGGGTTCTTCGAAAAGATGAGTGGCGCCTTCCACCACTTCCAGTCGTTGCTCGCAGCGCAGGGCCCGGCTGCTCTGGCGATTCAAGCCCAGCACCACCGGGTCCTGTGCTCCGACAACCTGCAAGGTCGGCGCTTTCACCCGGAACAGCGCCGGTCCGGCCAGGTCGGTCCGCCCACCCCTACTGACCACTGCCCCGACTACTTGCGCGCACTCCGCTGCCGCCACCAGTGCCGCGGCAGCGCCGATACTGGCGCCGAACAGACCGATGCGCAGCGAGCGTAATTCGCGGTTGCGACCGACCCAGTCGATCACATCGGTCAACCGTCTGGCCAACAGGGGAATATTGAAACGCAGCTCTCCGGACAGATTATCCAGGCGTTGCTCCGGCTCCGTTAGCAGGTCAAACAACAGCGAACCCATGCCCCGACGGGCCAGGACATCGGCCACATATTGATTGCGGGGGCTCAAACGACCACTGCCGCTGCCGTGTACGAAGATGACCAAGGCGCGGGCGTTCATCGGCAGACGCAAATCGGCGGACAATTCAACGCTCGGCAGGTCCACGGATCGCGATAAAGGTTCAATCATCGAGATGCTCCGTATGGGACCCGGTCGACGGTTCTTGCTGCCAGGCTCGTTGCATCAGATCGATGACCTCTTCGTCCGAGGTCTGGGGGAAATCCAGGTACCAATAGCCGATCGACATCAGCCACTCAGGGATGAGCGGGCAGATCACTTCGTCCACTTCCATGCGCAAAGTCTCGACCGTTTCCAGGGGCGCAACAGGCACCGCGACTACGATGCGCGATGGTACCTGCGCACGTACCGCGCGGACCGCCGCCATCATGGAGGATCCTGTCGCCAGACCGTCGTCAATCAGGATCACCACCTGGTTCTTGAGTTGCAGTGACGGGCGGTTTCTCCGATAAACCCTTTCACGTCGCAAAAGCTCCTGCGTTTCCCGGGCAACCACGGCTTCGAAATCGGCGCGATCGATCGAGTGCGCGCGAAATGCATCATCATTGAGTATTTGTATCCCGCCACTGGCAATGGCGCCCATGGCGTATTCCGGGTGGGAGGGGACGCCGAGTTTGCGTACCAGCATCAGGTCCAGGCGAACCTTCAGGGCGGTGGCGACTTCATAAGCCACCGGGACACCGCCACGGGGCAAGGCGAGAATGATGACGTCAGGCCTGTTGGCATATTTGAGCAAGGGTTCCACCAGGCGGCGACCAGCCTCGGCACGGTTTGGCAAGGTGGTTTGTAACGAAGGACTGTGAATCACGGAAACCTCCTGCGGCACTGAAGCCTGGCGTTTCGTAACCTGCGGTCGTGGGCACCTGCGCTAAACAGCCAAAATGCTGCAAGGCACCTGATACAGGGTATGTTCGGTGGTGCTGCCCAAGAGTTTGTCCAGGCCATGCGACTGGACCCTGCCCATCACAATCACATCCATCTGTTGCTCATCGCCGAACGCCTGCAGCACTGCAACAGGGTGTCCTTCAATGAAATGCCGCCGCTCAAGAGGCACGCCATGTTGGTCAGCCAGATCGATGAACGATTTTTCACGGCCCTTGCGCAACTGCCTGCCGAGGTCCGATAGCGTCAAGCCCCCGCCACCCATATCACCAAGGAACAGCGTGGAAATGTCGCAGGCGTACAGCAGGTGCAACTCGGCCCCACATTGTATGGCCAGGCTGGACGCCTGCTGGATGATCCGCTCATTGAGTTCGTTGTCCTGCGTCAACATGTTTGAGACATCAATCGCGGCCACAACTTTTCGCGGCAAAGGATGATCACCTTCACCAGGCAGGTAGACCGGTATCGGACAGTGACGCAGCAGACGCCAGTCCAGCGGAGTAAAGAAAGCACGCTTGAGCGCTGATTCGTACTGCACCTGCTTGATCAACAGGTCGGGCTGCATTTCTGCGATGTAATCCTGGATGTCTTGCTGCATGTCATCGGCCCAGGCCGCCAGTCCCGTCACTTCGATGCCCCCGTTACGCAGATGATTCACTTGGTAATTGAGCCAGTCGCGATGGTCTTGCAGGTAACCTTCACGGGCCTTTTCCCGGTCGCCCTCTTCAAGCAGCGACAACAGTTTCCAGGAAGGGATCAAAGCGGCGATGTGCAAGCTGGCACCACTGACCTTGGCCAGGGCGGCGGCATGGCTCATGGCTTGGGACTGGCGCAGGGCCGGGTTGATGATCAGCAATAACCGTCGATACTGGCTCATGATCGGACTCCATGGGGCTTGCACCTTTGTCGATGCCCGCCACGGCGAGCCGTTGTCGTGTTCACCGTGGATCAGGCACCTCTGTCGTAGATTCAGAATCCTCTGTGGAGGTGACCTTGGCGTTGATTTATATCAAGCAAGCAAGGCTTTCACTTGAGGCAACGGCCGTCCATGCGTATCGGCAGACAGGGATTCGCGTTCGTCAGTGGGCTCGACTCTTGATTTGATCGCGATTGATCAATGTCAATCGCGCCAGTGCCAACCGGGCTACATTGGAAAAAACGCACGTGAAAGGGTGCATTGTCCAGAACGCCAAGACTCGCCGGCTACCCAAGGGCGTCATGACCCACATCTGCCGCCGTCTTCGGCAACACATGACCCATGGTTTACGGACAGGAGAAGGCTATGACGATCCTACTGGCAAGTCAGCGGTTGCGCCTGTATGACAGCAATGAACTCGATGACGTACTGCAAACGATGGCGCGCAAGGCCACCACCCTTCTGCCGCCTGCGCACGCCGCATTGATTGGAATCCAGCGTCGGGGTGAGCCTTTGGCTCAACGGTTGCGCCAGTACATTGCGCGCCAGACCGGCCAGCCGGAATTCCCTTTATACCCTCTTCAGGTCAAGCGCTACGCCGACGACCTGCAAGTGCTGCATACCCACACACAACTGACGGAGAACCCGGCGCTAGGCAAGCTGGACCTCGCCAATACCACGTTGCTGGTCGTCGATGACGTGCTGTTCGAAGGCCATTCGCTGCTGCGTACTTGCGCCTATCTGGCACAACTGGGGGCTCACCGGGTCTACACCGCCGTATTGGCCGACCGGCATGTCTGTCAGCAGCCGATCCGGGCCGACATTGTCGGCGTGCATCTGCAAGTCGCCGCCGCCGACATCGTCGAATGTCATGTGCCGCCCTTCGAACAGGACTTTTGTCTTGAGATTGTGCGGCATGGCGCCGCCCGCTGACGGTGTAGCATCAACGGCTGCCGAGTCACTTGGGCTCCAGGCGGTGACGCGGCATAAGGTCTGGCTGATACCGAGCCATTGAGATGATGCACCCTGCCAACCGCCTCAGAGGAGACTTGCATGCTCACCCTGCCCCCGCTTCTTTTTGCGCTGCAAGGCAGCGAACTCTATGCCGCCCGTGTCGCTCAGCGGCTGGGGTGCTCATTGGCTCGGCATGAGGAGCGAGAGTATGAAGACGGCGAGCATAAATGCCGCCCGCTGGATCCGGTAAACGGCCGCGAAGTCCTGGTATTCCATGCCTTGTATGGGGATCAAAGGCAGAGCGCCAACGACAAGCTGTGTCGCCTGCTGTTTTTCTGCAGCGCCCTCAAGGATGCCGGCGCTCGCCAGGTGCAGGTGGTGACGCCCTACCTCTGCTACGGGCGCAAGGATCGTCGCAATCAGCCTCAGGACTCGACCATCACGCGCTACGTGGCGGCGTTTTTTGAAGCCAGTGGCGTGGATCGCCTGATTGCTCTGGACGTACATAATCCGGCCGCGTTCGACAACGCGTTCCGCTTGCCGGCGTGGAACTTGCCCTGCGCCGAACTGTTCGCCGAGCATTTCGCCTCGCAGGTCGGCGACGCGCAAGTGGTGGCCGTCTCCCCAGACTCAGGGGGCACCAAGCGAGCCGAGCAATTTCGTCAGGCCCTGGAGCGGCGACTGGGGCGTTCGGTCGGCAGCGCGCTGATGGAAAAACACCGGGCCCATACCACGCTGACGGGCACTCTCCTGATTGGCGATGTGAGCGGCAAGACAGCCATTGTGTTCGACGACCTGATCAGCACCGGGGAAACGCTCAAGCATGCCGGCCTTGCCTGCCGGAAGGCTGGAGCCGGACGCTTGTTCGCAGCCGCCACCCATGGGTTGTTTACCGCCGGCAGTCAGCTGTTCGACCCGCCGATCTTCGAACACATCGCGATTACCGACACCGTGCCGCCGTTCCGCCTGCCGCCTGACTGTGTCACACGTCAACTGCACGTACTCGACAGTACGGCGCTGATTGCCACGTTCCTGGCGGAAACTGGAGCATTTGATCGCTCCGAGCCAGGACAATAGGCTACGCAGGGGCTCTTCCCGATATCAGGATGAGCACGGGCGCGTGATTGAAAGTCTTCATCGTTGAGCAACGATAGTGAGGTTCATAAAGTCGTCCAGCCATTAGGATTGACTGTAGATTTAGATCAAGTCCGGGTGCCGGATCGCACGAAATTGATTTGCATCAGATGGACGATGCGCGCTGACCGCACACTGAACATGCCTGGCTCGCTCTGGAGCGCTGACATGTATGGAAAAATCATGGCGTGTAGCAAAGGCCGTGTCGTGCCCCGACTTCTGCTGTACGCCGTTTTGCTGTGCGCCGGCGGATTTTCCCGAGCCGCGGACGACACCGCTAACCGCGTCGAACCGCTCGTCACGATCCTGGTGTATCACCGTTTCTCGGACACGGCAGACGACTCGATGACTGTGCGCATGAACACGTTCAAAAGCCAGTTGCATGTCCTGCGCGAGCATGGCTATCACATCGTGGCGCTGCGCGCGGTCGTCGACTGGCTGCGCGATCCCGATGCGACGTTACCGCACAAGCCGGTCGCAATCACCGTCGATGACGGGCATCGTTCGGTATTCGAAAAACTGCTGCCAGTCATGCTGAGCGAGCATTTTCCGGTGACGCTGTTTATCTATCCGTCGGCGATTTCCAACGCCTCTTATACATTGACCTGGGAACAATTGCGAACCTTGAAGCAGACTGGCCTGATTGAAATCCAGTCGCACACTTATTGGCACCCCAACTTCAACATCGAGCGCCGACGCCTTGCCCCGGCAGATTTCCGCCAGTTCGTTCACCTGCAACTCGACGAATCGCGGCGACGCATCGAGTCGCAAACCGGTGCCACGGTCGACATGCTCGCCTGGCCATTCGGCCTGTATGACGACGAGTTGATCACGCTGGCGGCCAACGAAGGCTACATAGCGGCTTTTTCACTGGAGGCAAAAAAGGCTGACCGGCACGCGCGCCTGCTTGCCCTGCCGCGCTACCTGATGATCGACACCTACGATGCAAACACCTTCGCGCGCCTGTTGGGCGAGCCCAATACCCCGTCGCTGACCGTACCCGGGAGCGCACGATGACCTTGATCCGTGCCTTGAAGCGCCAGGCGATGCCGACGCTGTCACTCATCGTCGCCCTGCTGTCGAGTCAGGCCGTTGCCGTCAGCGGTGTCGTACTGGACGCCGACACCCATGCGCCAATTGCCGGCGCGACCGTCACGGTCTCGGCCAGAGTGCTGCTAACCGACGAACAGGGGCGGTTCGATAGCGCTTCCCCGGCCGCAAGCGTCGCGGCACGAGCGCCGGGTTACTTGCGCGCCGAGATCGGGGTCAGCGGCGAAATGCCCGTGGTGCTCGCATTGACCCCGTTTCGCCCCAAAGCGGTCTATCTGTCGGTGTTCGGCGTCACCAGTACACTGTTGCGTGACAAGGCCGTCAGCCTTGCCGACAGCACCCAGATCAATGCATTGGTCATCGACGTCAAGGGTGACCGTGGCATGACGCCCTATCGCAGTCAGGCCCGCGAGGCGATCGGCGCGGCAGCCCGTGTGAGTTCCCCCGCACCTCAAATGCGAGATTTTCCCGAACTGCTGGCGAAGTTGCGTGCACGCCATCTGTACCTGATTGCACGCATTGTGGTGTTCAAGGATGACCCTCTCGCCGACGCGCAGCCGCACTGGCGGGTACATACGGCGGATGGCACGGCGTGGCGCGATCGCGAACATCTGCAATGGATGGATCCGTTTTCGCATGAAGTGAGGCAGCACAATCTTGATATCGCCGAAGAGGCGGCGCGCATGGGCTTCGATGAAATCCAGTTCGACTATGTTCGCTTTCCGGACAAGAGCGGGCTGCGCTTTGCCCTTCCCAACACCCGGGCCAACCGGACAGCGGCGATCGATGGCTTTCTGATGGACGCACGGCAACGGCTAGCGCCCTATAACGTCTTCGTTTCGGCGGATATTTTCGGCTATGTGTGCTGGAATCTCGACGACACCGCCATCGGCCAGCAAATCGAGTCGCTCGGCGCGGCACTCGACTATATTTCGCCGATGTTGTACCCCTCCAGCTTCACGTGGGGACTGCCGGGCTGTACCAACCCGGCGGCGGATCCCGGTCAGATCGTCAGGCGCTCCCTGGCGGAGGCGATGCGTCGCACGGGGCTGCCCGGCGTGCGCTTTCGTCCCTGGCTACAGGCTTTCCGCGACTATGCGTTCGATCGTCGGCCGTTTGACGCGACGGCGATCAAGGCCCAGGTGGACGCCGCCGACGCGGCTGGCACAGATGGATGGATGTTATGGAACCCGCGCAATCACTACGAAGCCGCCGATTTGCCGCGCCGTTGAGCACAGCGCTGAAATTATGGGCTCTGCTGGTGAGCATGGCGTTGCCCGTCCAGCTGGCGAATGCCATCGATCTTGATGCGACAGCACGCAGGCAAGTGGGACAGATTATCGAAGCGCAAGTGACCGCCAGACGCATTCCTGGTGCCGTTGTCCTGATTGGAGATGCCTCGCAGGTGTTTTATCGTCAAGCCTTCGGTCAACGCGTGAGCACGCCCTCGCCCGAACCCATGACGCCGGACACCGAATTCGATCTCGCATCGCTGACCAAGGTCATCGCTACCACCACGGCGATCATGCAACTGGCCGAAGACCGCCGCATCGACCTGGATGCGCCGGTCGCCCGCTATTGGCCAGCCTTTGCCTCGGGTGGCAAAGAGGCGGTGACGGTGCGCGAGCTGCTTGCACATACCTCGGGGCTGCGGCCGGACTTGCCGGCGCGGCCCCAGCCTGGCGGGCGCAAGGGCGTATTGGGCGCCATCGCGGCGCAAAGACTGCTTGACGCTCCCGGCGCACGGGTCATCTACAGCGACCTGAATTTCGTGGTGCTCGGGGAGTTGGTCGAACGCATCACGCGCCTTCCGCTCGACGCCTATTGCCGCACGCATATCTTTGGACCCCTCGGCATGCGTGACACGCTCTTTGTGCCGGACGCCGGCCGAACGGCGCGCAGTGCTCCGACAATCGCCAATGAGTCCGGCCTCCTGCGCGGGCGCGTGCACGACCCGACGGCCAGGTGGATGCAGGGTGTTTCCGGCAATGCCGGACTGTTTTCCACAGCCGATGACCTGGCACGCTTCGCGCAGATGCTGCTGAATGAGGGGCACACCGGCACCACGCAGATACTGAGGCCTGCGAGTATCGCCGCACTTGCGGCGGCTGCCTCGCCGCTCGCAAGCGCACCCTGGCGCGGACTTGGCTGGGAGCTGAGTGCACCACTGGTGCCCAACCATGACCGTCTGCCGCCTATTGGCGTGATCGGCCATACGGGTTACACCGGCACGGGTCTGTGGATCGATCTGGTGACACGCCAATTCATCGTCATACTGACCAACCGTGTGTACCCGGATGATCGTGGCGACGCCCGCCCGCTGCGTGCTCAGTTGCTGGCGCTGCTGGCAAGCCACGGGGCGCCGGCGAATACCGCGCAGATCGGCCAGATGCTGCCGGCGGCGGTGCCGGCGCTATTGGCCGGCAAACGCCTGCCTATCTCCAAGGGCCCGGTTCTAACTGGCATTGACGTGCTCCAGGCGCAACAGTTCGCGCCACTGGCCGGCAGGCGCGTGGGCCTGATCACCAATCGCAGCGGCTTCGATGCCGCAGGCCGACGCACCATCGACGTACTCGCCCATGCGCCAGGTGTCAGGCTGGTCGCGCTGTTCTCGCCGGAACACGGGCTGGGCAGCGATGTGGACGAACGGGTCGGCGACACCCTCGATGCGGCAACCGGGCTGATCGTACACAGTCTTTACGGCGCCAGGCGGCGCTTCCCGGCTGACTCACTGCAAGGACTGGATGCGCTGATCTTCGACATTCAGGATGCCGGCGTGCGCTTCTTCACCTATGAGACGACGCTGGGCTACGCCCTGGAGGCCGCCGCGGCACGCGGCATTCCGCTGTTCGTGCTGGACCGGCCCGATCCGCTCGGCGCACAGCGCTTTGGCGGCCCCATGCTGGACAGTCAGCGTGATTCGTTCACCGGCTATTTCCCCGCGCCACTGCAACCGGGCATGACCGTCGGTGAGCTGGCTCACCTGTTCAATCGACACAAACACTTGGGGGCGGATCTGCGCGTGATCCCCATGCAGGGCTATCGGCGCGACATGACCTTCACCGATACCGGGCTCGGTTGGGTGCCGCTGTCGCCGAACCTGCGCACGCTTGCCCAACTCGACCTGTACCCGGATGTCGGCTTGCTCGAAGGGGCGAATGTGAGCGTGGGGCGCGGTACGTCGCACCCGTTCGAGTGGGTCGGTGCGCCGTGGATCGATGCCACGCGGTTGGCAGGCGCGCTGAATGCGCTGCAGACTGGCGCGCATTTCGAGACGGTCGATTTTGTCCCCACCGAGTCCACTTGGCGCGGTCAACTGTGTCATGGCGTCAGCATCACCCGCGACGCGGCCACTGGACAAGGGCCTGTAGCCAGCCTGGGACTGTCGCTGCTCGTCACCCTGCACAGGCTCTATCCCGCTGAGTTTGACCTGACGGCAACCCGCGACTCGATCGGCTCGACATCGGTCTGGCAAGCGATTCGCGACGGCGCTGCGCCCGAGGTGGCACAAGCGCTTGATGCCACGGCGCTGGAGCGCTTCGCACGGCTGCGCCAGCAAAGCCTGCTCTATTAAACGCGTGTGCTAGAGGCGGTTCAAAGGCGCGTCGGCGCCGGACTGACCCTTTTGCCACAGGTAGGCAATAAGCTTGTCCAGAGTGTCCACCTTGCGGTAGTCGGTTTCGGGGATAGCGATCCCCAGGCTGCGATTCAGCGCCTCGATGAAACGCAGCCAATCCATGGAGTCCAGATCAACCTCTTCGCGCAATAATCGATCAGTGTGTAACTGTTCGACTTCGATTTCCGGGGCGATGCCTTTCAATGCGCGCAATACCTCATTGCGGATCACTTGCGAATTCATCTGACGCCTCCTCAAAGAGCCTCCGGCGTTTGCAACAGACGCCGCACTTCACCCAGGAAACGGGCACCATAATGACCGTCGCTGACCCGATGATCGGCAGACAAACTGCCAATGACAGTCGGCACGACGCACAGTTGGCCCTCCTTCACCCAGGGACGCTCGCTGATACGACCGAAACCGACCAAGGCAACCTGCGGCGGGTAGATCACCCCCAGCACGCTGTCCACCCCCTGATCGCCGAGTTGAGTCACGGTGATGCCGGCGGCGCCCAGCTCGGAACTGCGCAACGAGCCGCTGCGGGCCCGCTCCACCAGGCTGGCCAGTTCACTCATCAAATGGGGCAGGGTCGAGTCCGCCACCTGATGCAGCACCGGGGCGACCAGGCCGCCCTGGCGCAAGGTAATTGCCACGCCAAGGTCGGTATCGCGCGCCGGTTGGAAGGCGTTGTCCAGCCAAAAACCGTTGAGTTGTGGAAACTCGCGCAGGGCCAGTGCCACTGCTTTGAGCAGCATGACATTAGGCAACAGACGCTCTTGCAACGTGCTTTGCGCGTTGTGCTCCTGCAGCCAGTTCATGGCGTTATCCAGAGCGATGGTTTCACTCAGGTAATAATGCGGGATCTCGCGTTTGGAACGGCTCATGGCGGTGGCGATGGTCTGACGCATGGCCTGCTCATGGTCCGGTTCATGGGTCAGATGGGCGGCCATTTCGACATCTTCCAGTGTGATAGCTCCCTGCGCCCCGTGGCCTTTCAATTGATCGACGTTGAGCCCCAGATCGACAGCGCGCCGACGCGCGGCAGGGGAAATACGCGGGCGATGTCCCGAGAGGTTTTGTCCCTCGATCAGCAGCGGTGCTTCGGTCGATGTTCGCCGTGCGCTCTGCGGATCTTCCCCGGGTTCCAGCAACAGTGCCATGGGTGTACCGACCGGGATCTTCGTCCCGATGTCGACCAGCAATTGCAGGACCGTGCTTTCATGCCAGCATTCCACGTCGATGGCCGCCTTGGCTGTATCGACCACGGCAATCACCTGACCCGGTTTGACGGTATCGCCAGGTCGTATTTTCCATTCCAGCAGGGTGCCCTCATCCATATCGGCACCTAGCGACGGCAGTTTGAACTCGATCATGGATGACTCTCCGGATTCGGTCCCAGCAGGCGACAGGCTGCTGGGATCAGCCTGATTGTCCTTGGCACAGAGCCTGAGCGGCAGTGACTATCGTCGCCACCTGTGGCAACGCGGCCTCCTCCAGATGCCGTGGATAAGGGATTGGCACTTCGGCGCTGCATACCCGTGTTGGCGGCGCATCCAGCTCGTAAAAGCCTTGTTCGATAATCCGCGTGATGATTTCCGCTGACAGACTGCCGCTGCGCCAACCTTCATCGACCACCAAGGCGCGACGGGTCTTGCAGACAGAGGCCATCAACGTCGTGTCATCAAGGGGGCGCAATACCCGCAGGTCGATGACTTCGCAATCGATGCCCTTCCCGGCCAGTTCCTCGGCCGCCGCAAGGGCCTTGCCAAGCGTGCCGCCATAGGTGATCAGGGTCAGATCCCTGCCAGCCCGGCGGATCCTGGCGCGGCTGATGTCTATCGTCGCCCACTCGCCTGCATCGCCCTCCAGGTTGTAAAGCTGAGCATGTTCGAATATCAACACCGGGTCGGGGTCCAGCAGCGCGGGCCAGAGCATGCCGCGTGCATCTTCGACGGTCGCCGGGGCGAGGATTTTCAATCCCGGAATATGGGCGAACCAGCCTTCGAGGCTGTGTGAGTGTTGGGCTGCCAGTTGACGTCCGGCCCCGGTCGCCATGCGTACAACCAAGGGCACCGAGAATTGCCCGCCTGACATATGCCTCATGGCCGCCGCGGTATTCATCAGGGGATCGAGGGCGAGCAGGCTGAAGTTCACCGTCATGATTTCAACGATCGGCCGCATACCGGCCAATGCTGCACCGATACCGGCCCCCACGAACCCCAGTTCAGACAATGGCGCGTCACGAATGCGCTCGGGCCCGAATGCCTCCAGCAACCCCAGCGACACGGCATAGCTGCCACCGTAACGCCCGACGTCTTCGCCCATCAGAAACACCCGCGGGTCGCGCTGCATGGCGTCACGCAGTGCTTCTCGCAGCGCTTCGCGATAGGTCATGGAAAGGCTCATGACGCCGTCCTCGGCGTGTAGACATCTCGCGACAAATCCTCGAGTGACTCCAGGTTGCCGTTTTCGGCGTAGACGATGGCGTCCTCCACCTCGGCGTCGACCTGAGCCAGGATCGCCAGAAAGCCCGGCTCATCCAACAGGCCTTCGGTCTTGAGTCGGGTGCTGTAGGTGTGAATGGGGCCACGGGTCTTCCATTGCTCGACTTCGTCCTTGTCGCGGTACAACTGCGGATCGAACATCGAGTGGGCCCGAAATCGATAGGTACGAAACTCCAGAAAAAAGGGGCCGAGCCCTGCGCGGATGTGTTCGACGGCATGACAGGCGGCTTCATGCACGGCGATCACGTCCATGCCATCGACAGACCGGGCCTCGACCTTGTAGGCCGATGCTTTCGCACACAGATCAGTCTGGGACTGCGAACGCTCCAAGGCAGTCCCCATGGCATAGAGGTTGTTTTCGCAGCAAAACAACACCGGCAAGCGCCACAATGCGGCAAGGTTGATGGACTCATGAAACGCCCCCTCCGCCATCGCCCCTTCGCCAAAAAAACAGGCGCACAGACGGGATCCGCCTTGCATGTGTTCAGCCAGCGCCAGGCCAACCGTCAGTGGCAAACCACCGGCGACGATGGCATTGCCGCCGAAGAAACGCGTACGCGCATCGAACAAGTGCATCGAGCCACCACGCCCCCGCGAGCATCCTTCCTGACGCCCGTACATCTCGGCCATGATCGCCTTCATGGAGACTCCCTTGAGCAACGCATGACCATGTTCGCGGTACGTCGCGACTACTGCATCATCCGCGGCCAGTGCATGCAGAACGCCGACCGCCACAGCCTCTTCACCGATATACAGGTGCAGAAACCCGCGAATCTTGCTTGCCCCGTACAGCTCGCCGGCACGCTCTTCCAGGCGGCGGATGCGCACCATGTCTCGCAGCAGGCCCACAGCGATATCACGGGGCAGCGATGCGGGTGTCATGACGGATTCTCCAGAGCGGACGTATCGCCTTCAGGCAGGCCCAACTCGCGGGCCTTGAGTAAACGCCGCATGAGTTTGCCGCTACGGGTATGCGGCAGCGTGTCCACGAATGCCAGTTCCTTGGGCGCGACCACCGCCCCCAGGTGCTTGCGTGCGTGACCGAGCAATTCGTCGTGCAACGCCTGACTTGCAGTGAAGCCGTTCTTGAGGGAGACGAAGGCCTTTACCGATTCACCCAGCAACGGATCGGGCTTGCCGATCACGGCGGCCTCAGCCACCGCCGGATGCTCCATCAGCGAGCTTTCGACCTCGAACGGACCGATCAGATGGCCGGCCGATTTGATCACATCGTCGCTTCGGCCAATGAACCAGTAGTAACCGTCGGCATCACGACGGGCGAGATCGCCGCTCAGGTACCAGCCTGCTACAAAGCAGCGCCGGTATCGCTCGTCCTGTCCCAGATAGCTGCGAAACATCGAGGGCCAAGGCTGTTTCAGCGCCAGCTCACCCACCTCTTCGGTGCCAAGCTCATGTACGGTTGCCTCGTCGATGCGTGTGACGATAGCCGCCTCGACGCCGGGCAGTGGCTTGCCCATGGAACCCGGTTTGATATCCATCGAAACCGTGTTGGCAATCATGATGCCGCCGGTTTCGGTCTGCCACCAATTGTCGTGGATTGGCAGCCCCAGCACTTCCTGCCCCCACCAGACCGCCTCGCAATTGAGCGGCTCCCCGACACTGGCAATGAACCGCAGGTGCTCAAAACGATGGCTGCGTGCCAGCGTGGCGCCGGCTTTCATCAACAGGCGGATGGCGGTGGGTGCTGTATACCAGACCGTTACTTGTTGTTCTTCGAGAATGCCGTACCAGCGCTCGGCATCGAACTCGTAGCCTTCGACCACGCTGGTGACGCCTAGCAACAACGGCGCGAAAATCCCATACGATGTGCCAGTAACCCAGCCTGGGTCGGCCGTGCACCAGTAGATATCCGCGGGGTGCAAATCCAGCGCGTATTTTGCTGTGACAAGATGGGTCAGCGCTGCGCCATGCACATGCAATACACCTTTGGGGGTGCCTGTCGTGCCGCTGGTGAAATGCAAAAGTGCCGGGCTGTCGGCGTTCGTGCGGGCAATGCTGAAACGGTCATCGGCTTCGGCCACCCACTGATGCAGATTCAACGCCCCCTCCATTGGCGTCGTATCCCCATCATATTCGTTGTACACCAGCACATGCTTCAGAGACGGCAGACGATCACGGATGGCCGATATCTTGCGCCGATAAAGGGCGTCACTGGTGAGCAGAACGCAGGCTTCGCCAAGACGCAGGCGCGTTTCGAGGGGTTGCGGGCCGAAGGCGCAAAAAAGGGGCGATACCACGCATCCGGCCTTCAGTGCGCCGAGCACGCCGAGGAACAATTCCAGCCCGCGACCACACAGCACGAACACTCGCTCACCGGGCGCCACACCGAGCGTCTTGAGGACATTGGCGAATCGGTTGGTCAGGGCGCTCAGCTCGGCATAGCTGATGTCGCGGTGACCGCCATTGCGATCAAGTATGCGCAAAGCCGTATGCCATCGTTGGTCTCCCTGTGCATGACGATCCACCGCTTCATACGCCAGGTTCAAACCATCGCCCCCTAATCCCGACAGGCCTTGCGCTTCTGCCTGCCAGGAGAAGCGCTCACGGGCTTGCACGCTGTCGACCCAGTTGGGCATCAATGGCAAATCAGCGAGCGTTTTCTTGATGATCCTGGAATGCATGACTGGCCTCTTCACTCGCCTGTTCAGCAGAATAAGCAAGACTGCCTCGCACTTTATCCACGTACGTCGATCCGCAGCCGTTGATCGTCGTCATACCGGGAGGTGGGACGCTTTCTAGACCGCCAATACGCTGCAAGACACCTGATACAGGATATGTTCGGTTGTACTGCCCAACAGCTTCTCCAATCCGTTGTACTGGACTCTGCCCATCACGATGACATCAACCTGATGCTCGCTGGCGAATTCGCTCAGGGCCGAGACCGGATGGCCCAAGACGAAGTGCCGGCGGTCCGCGGGCACACCGTAACGACCGGCAAATTCGACGAACGATTTCTCCAGGTTTCTTCGTAGTCCTTTGCTGAGTTCTGACAGCTTCAAGCTGCCGCCCAACTCAGCCAGATAGTCTTCTGAAATGTCATGGGCATACAGCAGGTGCAACTCGGCGTCGCACTGTATGGCCAGGCTGCAAGCCTGGCGGATGATGCGATCATTCAAATCGTTGTTTGCAGACTCGCCCACCGACGCGTCGACCGCCGCCACGACCTTGCGCGGCAAAGCGTGCCCTGACCCGCCCACCAGATAAATCGGCACAGCACAGTTGCGCAGCAAGCGCCAGTCCAGCGGGGTGAAGAACGCGCGTTTAAACGCGGATTCTTGCTGAATCTCCTTGATCAATAGATCAGGTTGCAGTTCCGTGACGTAGTCAAGGATGTCTTGCTCCATGTCATCGGCCCATGCGACCTCAGTGGTGACGTTGACGCCTTTGCCGCGCACCATGTTCGCCTGGTCATTGAGCCAGTCGCGATGATTTCCCAGGTAATGTTCCCGAGTCTTTTGCCGGTTGACCTCGTCGATTAGCGACAACAGTTTCAGCGAAGGAATCAAGGCGGCGATATGCAGGCTCGCACCGCTTGCCTTGGCCAACGCTGCCGCCTGGTTGATTGCCGGAGAATGGCCCAAAGCCAGATGCACAATGAGTAACAGCCGTCGATATTGGCTCATGATTGGACTCCGAACAAAGTGGCTTCAGCACTGGCGCAATGCCGAGGCAACCTGTCTGTGCTTCCCGCCGACTGTAGAACCGGATTTGATTTAAATTGCTCCGCCGGATTGTTCCTGACGTTGATAAATATCAAACGAAACGGGACTTGCCTTTCTCATATTGTTGATAGTCCCTGCACGGCTTGAGATGTGGAGGTTCGAATGAGTAACGTGCAAGACGAAGTGATCGCCTTTCTCTCCCGTCCGTCCGCCTACGATGCGTCCAACCAGCCGGTGGAGCGGATCGAGACCCATGGCTCGGTGATTTTTCTGCATGCCGACCGTGCCTATAAACTCAAGCGGGCAGTGAAGTTTGCCGAACTGGACTTTCTCAGCCTGCAAAGCCGTAAAAATGCTTGCCACGCAGAATTGTGGCTCAACCGACGAACAGCGCCGACGCTGTATTTGAGCGTGTGTTCGATCAATCGCCAGTCGGATGGGCGGTTGGTGCTTAACGGTCGTGGACCCGCGGTGGACTGGTTGGTGGTGATGCGCCGCTTCGCTCAGGATCGGCTGTTTGACCGCATGGCCATCACCGGACGTCTGACGGAACCGATGATGGAACAGTTGGGGATTGAGATCGCCCGCTTTCATGCCTGCGCCCGAATCACCCCGTCCTTCGGACGCATCCAGGACCTGTATGAGGAAGTCGAGAAAAACCATCGGGAAATGTCTCGCTATTGCGCAATACTCGACAGCGCGAAAGTCAACTCGATTGCTCATGCCTCAAGGAAACTGCTGGCGTCGTTGACCGGCTGCCTCGAAGAGCGGCGCCGTGACGGCCGCGTACGTCGCTGCCACGGCGATCTGCGCCTGGCCAATATCTGCCTGCTCGACGGGCAGCCGACACTCTTCGACGGCATTGAGTTCAGTGAGCGGATCGCCTGCATTGATGTGCTGTACGACCTGGCATTTGTGCTGATGGACCTGCAACACCACGAACTCAACAGGCTGGGAGCACGGCTTTTGGCCAGTTACATCAACCACAGTGCCTGGAAGGAAGACTGCCAACCCTTGGCGCTTTTCCTTTCACTGCGTGCCGCCACGCGCTGTTTCTCCCTCGCAGGTGCAGCCCAACGTCACGCAGATCCGGCCAAGCGATATGAGAAAAAACAAAGAGCCATCTTGCTGATGCAGCAGGCACTCAGTTACTTGCACGGCGAAAACCCGATCCTCAATCACCTGGCATTGGCCGAGGCAGCCCCCTATACATGAGCGCGGCCCAAGACGGGCTCGTCATTCAGGAAAAGGAGGCTGGGTGGGTGATTCCTTTTCCGGAATATCGGTCATGGTCGCTTCCGTCAGCAACAGAATACTGGCGACTGAAACAGCATTTTCGAGGGCAATACGCACCACTTTGGTCGGATCAATGATGCCAGCTTCGTACATGTCTACATAGCTGTTGGCCGACGCATCGAACCCCGTATTGCCGGGTTCTGCGAGCATGCGCGCAACCACCACGCCGGCGTCCACTGCCGAGTTTTCAGCGATGAGTCTGGCCGGGGCTTCGAGCGCCC
>LNAP01004368.1_pt1 | contig 40526 bp, 49 predicted proteins | sample 602601 | NCBI WGS metagenome assembly LNAP01 (sample SAMN02440304, study PRJNA202911) | soil metagenome | biome: Subtropical and temperate rainforests or woodlands; isolation source: soil samples (1 kg each in a 20% v/v slurry with milli Q water) were... ...
GGACGATCGGGGCGGTGACGTTGAGGGTGGCGAGCGTGCCTTCGAGGTTGCCGTCCGCCTTCTGGGTGAGGGTTGCGATCGTGGCCATGTGAAGTCTCCTTGGAGGGTTGCTCGGGGACCATCCCCGATGACGCTGCACAAGGAAGGGGCCGGACGCCGTCGTCACCGCAGCGCAGCGAAGGGGAACCCCCGGTCGGGGTCCCCGCGATGCCTGCATCGCGGGGTGGCCAGCGGGGTTGACGGCACAAGGCGGCCGAGACCCGGATACAGGCGGCAAAGAGGAGGGGATGGGCTTCGAAGCCACCGACCAAAGGAGCCCCGTCACCAGGCCACGCCGCGCCCTCGCCTGGCAGGACAAGCACCGGAGCGCTGCCTCGTCCCGGCCACCGCCAGTCAGGACGCCGACGCACACGCCACTGACGGACATCGGGCATACCCTACTCGATCACGCCGGCGGCGCCGTGCCAACGCCCGCCGGAACCCCGGATCGGCACCCCGGTAGGAGGAACTCTCACGTCGACCCCGCGCCGCGGTGCGGGCTGCATCCCGGACAACAAGCCAGGCGACGAGGCAATCCCGACTTCATCATCGCGATCCCGACAAAACCGCAGCCGGAACCGCAAATTGGCGGAGGCGGCGCTCAGCCGACGCAGTGAGGGCAGAGTCCGACGCGCCTTTCGGCCAGCACCGAAGCCTTTCGGCAAGTCCGAAGCGCCGGCTAGTCAGTGCGATCGACGCGCGCCTGTCCGGCCCGGAAGAGGGGAGACACCGCGCTCGCAAGCTGCATCATAAAGGAGCGACTGAAGCGTCCCAGCAGGGGCTCGCCCGCGTCGAGATAGAAGGACCGCTCGGCGATATCGTAGTTGTACTCGCTGACGGTGATCCGGGCCCGCTTGAGATCGCTGAGCCCGCCGCGCCGGCATTCGATTTCGGGAACCTCGATCGAGACCTGCTCCGAGTCCGGCTGGCGGCTTGAAATCGCCAGGAGCGCAAGGTGGGTCAGACCGTCAGATCCGCGCACCGCCAGGATGACACAAACGGGTCGATCCTTCCGACCTTCGGTTTCGCCACGCTCCTGCTGCCACTTCCAAAGGTACGGATACTGGATAATCCAACCAGCCCGCAGGTCATCGGTCATCGTCACAGCCCTCGCCCTTCGCCAGACGGTCGAGCTCGGCCGAGAAGAGCGAGGCGACCTCATCCGGTGTCTCACCAGCGGCGTAGGCCCGGCGGGGGTCGCCTTCGCCCCTGATCTTCTGGTAGTGCTCGTAGCTCATCATGACGAAACGGGGCTTGCGATGTCGGGTAATGACGATCGGCGCCTTCGTCGCCGCATCGGTAACTTCCCCGACCTGCTTGTTGAGATCATTGGTGGTGAAGGCGCGCATGTTGAACCCTCCGCGCTAATATCCATGATTTCCATCATATCCATGTTTCCCATGATATCAAGGGAACCGACGCTTACGCGCCGCCCCCGAACCGCCAGACCGGGATGCCCATCGCCTTCGCCTTATCGGCCAGGTTGTCGGTGATCCCGGAACCTGGGAAGACCACAACCCCGATCGGCAGCACCTTGAGCAATTCGTCATTGCGCTTGAACGGCGCCGCCTTGGCGTGCCGCGTCCAGTCGGGCTTGAAGGACACTTGCGGCACCTTGCGCGCATCCGCCCTGAACTCCGCGCCCTTCGTCGATCCGCCATGGAGCAGCACCATGTCGGTATGTTTCGCATGCACCTTGTCGAGCACGTCCCAGATGGCCTGGTAGCCGTTGCAGTCGAGGCCGCCGGCGAAGGCGACCTTCACGCCGGCCGGCATCAGAGGCTCGATCTCGACCCGGCGCTTGGCGGCGAGGAAGTCCCGGCTGTCTATGACCGCGGCGGTCAGGTTGCGATGGTTGACCTTCGAACCGGTCCGCGGATACCACACCGATCCGACATGGGCCTCGAAGAGGTCGGCCGCGTGTTCGCGAAAGAACTCCATGGTCTCGCGGCGCTCGATCATGGTCGTGCCCTCGGCGATGAGACGCTCGAGTTCGACGGAGCGCACTTCCGAGCCGTCCTGCTCCTGCTGGCTCTTGCGCTGGTCGTCCTCGTTGCGGTCGAGCTCGCGCTGGATGCGGCCCGCCGCGCGGTGGAACAGGTTGACCGTCGACCACAGCAGGTCCTCAAGGTCGGGCTCGAGCCGGGTGTCGGCCAGGGTCGAGACGAGGGCATCGAAGATGTCGGCGAGGGCGCCCCTGACCACGGGCTCGTCGGGGAGGGGTCTCGGATCGGGCTCGTCCTGGTGCGGACGGTGGCCGTAGAGCTGCAGTTCGTGGATGACCTGGGATGTCGCGGAAGAAGCGTGGATCGGCTCGTCGTCGGGGTGCTGGTCGATCGCCATGGGGATGTCCTTCGTGGGGTGGCGGCCGCGCCCATCGCGGCCTTCGTGGCGATCAGGCGGCGGAGGGGCCGGGCTTGCACCGCCAAGCGCAGCGCGGCGGCCGGAGCATCGCGGAGGAGGGCAGGGCGGGGGCTGTTTTGGTTCGCGCTGCAAAGGCAGGCTGTTGCCTGCCGGCGGAAAACAGTTGCCGACCGCACTTGCCGGCCCGGCCGCTCCGACGCCCACTCGCCCTCTAGAAGGCCATGGATGCGGCCCTCTCACGCCAAGGGACACTCTCCTGCGATCAGCACGACCGGCTCCCCGATGCCGCGCACCACTTCCCTTTCCGGCGCATCCCGTCAAGCCGCGAGCAGGAACCGCGCCCCGTCCTGCGGGACGAGCTGAGACCCCAGATCCGCGGTGAGGCTGGGGCTCCCGAGCCGTCGGAGGTCTTCGTTGAAATCGCCCAGCCTCGGCGACAGCGTCAGAACCTCGATCCCGAGTTGCCGCGCACGCCGGCTCAACCGTTCCATCCCGCTGCGTCCGGCAGGATCAGCATCAACCGCGACGTAGAGACGTCCCAGCGTAGGCGAGAGCTGGATCGCGGCAAGGTGGTTGGCCGACAGCCCAGCGATCATCGGCATCCTGGGCATGACCATGCGCAGCGACATCATGGTCTCGACGCCTTCGCCGGCGGCCATCACCGGAGTGGACATGTCGGAGCGCATCCCAAAGCGGACGCCGTTGCCGAGCAGGTCCCCCATCGCCCGCCGAGGTGATGTCACTGGCGCCTTTTCGCCGACGTCGTGGAGATGGAGCCAGGTCCGATGCACGCCGGTGATGCGTCCTGCACTGTCGGTGACGGCAGCGATCAAAGCCGGGAACGTGCGTGTCGGTGCATCATCATGGTCGCGATAGTAGCAATGCGGATGGAAACGAAGGGACCGGTCATCGACGATCGCTGAGGCGATGCCACGGTGCACAAGGTACATGTCGGCCCACGTGCCGGCGATCGGGCGCGCCATGGCGAACAGACGCCGGGCCGCCTCGGACGTATTCCGCGGCTTCGACGAAGATCGTGATCCGGGAAGGGGAGGGGGCTCCGGCAGGGGCAGGCTGAGGAAAGCCCGCGCTTCATCCTTGGCGTCGCGGATGTCGGTAAGGCCGCGGTTGAGCGCGATTAGGTCCAGCAGGTCGCCGTGCTCGCCGGTAGCGCCATCGGTCCACTTGCCGGCAGCACCTTTTCCGTAGTCGGGGCCGCTGAGCCGGACATAGAGGGATCGCCCTGGCGTGCCGAGCGTGTCGCCGACAAGCCAGTAGCCACCTTGCTTACGGCCGGCGCGGAGATAGTGGCGGCACACCGCCTCGGCGTGACGCGCGAGGCGGCGTGCCAGCTCGGAGGCCGAGTTTGCGGAGGACATCGTGACGGCCCCGATCAAGCGGCCGCGCGGTCGATGACCGTCGTGAGCGGGTGTCGATCCAGCAGCCGGCCAACGACATCGAAGCCCGACACGCCGACCGGGACGAAGAAGCGCAGCTTCCAGGCGATGATCTCGCTGAAAAGGCCCATCGCGCGGAGCCGGTCCCGCATGCCCTCGGTGAACCCGGTGAGCTCCATGCGATGATCATTCATCACGCGCACCCGGCGAAGTTGGAGCCCGTCGGCAAGTTGCAGGACGGCGCGGCCGGCTGAGACCGCCTCCCATGCTTCCCCTGTGGTGAGCGTTGGCGCGCCATCCTGGCCAAGATTGCGATAGAGCGTCGAGAGTGCCGCCGGCGAGATCAGCCGGCCGATGACGCGCTCACCGTCATCGGTCTGCAGGCGGTAGACCTTGCAGGTCTCGTCGGGGATCCGCTTCCAGATCGGGAGCAGAAGGCCGGTGACGACATGAAAGGTCGACGTCGTGAACTCCGGCAGGTCCGCGATCTCGGCCGCCCAGGCCGCGACGAAGCGTTTGCGATCGGCTTCCTCCCAGTGCGTCTGAGTGAGGGCGTCGAGGCCGATCGCATGCCGCTCCGTCGGACGCAGCAATCGCACGCGGCGCTCGACCTCGCCGTCATCGAGCATCAGGCTCGCAGCGGGCACCTGGACGGCGGTACGGTTCGACTTCGCGTTGATCAGCAGTTTCGCACCTGGCTCGCCGGCGCGCGCCAAGGCCTCGTCGAGCGACATCGGCTGGTTGCGATCCTTCCGCGCGATCGTAAAGACGCGGGTTTCGGCGCCGGAGGCACCATGGACGTAGACGGTGCGGCGCTTGGCCACGACCATGCTGTCCGCCCGCACCGTCTCGACGCCGGCATCATAGTGACCCGAGGCGATGGCGCCCTCGATCTTCGCGCTCAGGATCCCCTCGAAGACATCGAAGAGCAGGTTCTGCATGTCGATGGTCAGGGCAAGCAGGCGGTTCAGGAACGTGGTGATCGCCGGCAGCTCGTCCCGGATCGAGCCATCGCTATCGGTCAACGAAAGGCCCGTCGCGCTCTCGAACTGCTGCAGCGAGCATCCGTCGATCTTGCCGGTGAAGAGGCGCAGATAGAATTGCCGCAGCGCCGCCTTCGCATAGACGGATTCGAGATTGTCGTCGGCGCGAAACAGGCCCTGGCCGCCGGTCTGCCGCTGCCCCTTGGTGATGGCGCCGAGCGTGTCGAGGCGCCGCGCGATCGTCGACAGGAAGCGCTTCTCCGCCTTAACGTTGGTGGCGACGGGACGGAAGAGAGGCGGCTGCGCCTGATTGGTGCGGTTCGTCCGCCCGAGACCCTGAATGGCGGTGTCGGCTTTCCACCCGGCCTCGAGGAGGTAGTGGACACGCAGGCGACGGTTCCGCGCCGACAGCTCGGCGTGGTAGCTGCGGCCGGTGCCGCCCGCATCGGAGAAGACGAGGATGCGCTTGTCGTCGTCCATGAACGCCTGGGTCTCGGCGAGGTTTGCGGAGCCTGGGCGATTTTCGACGGCGAGACGATCGAGGCCGTCCTTGCCGGCCTTGCGCACGATACGGCGGGACCGGCCGGTGACCTCTGCGACAGAACCCGTCCCGAAGCGCTGGATGATCTGGTCAAGGGCGCTCTGGACAGGATCGAGCGCCGCGAGATTCTCGATCATCCGGTCGCGGCGCGCCACGGCCTCGCGGCATTGGACCGGATGGCCGTCCTCGAAGACCGGCCGCGACGATAGATTGCCCTCGCTGTCCGAGATTGGTTCGAAGAGCTGCGTCGGAAAGGAATGCTGGAGATAGTCCAGCACGTATTCCCTCGGCGTCACGTCGACCTGGATATCACCCCATTCTTCGGTCGGGATCTCGGCGAGCCGTCGCTCGAGCAGCGCCTCGCCGGTGGAGACGATCTGGATGACGGCCGCGTGGCCAGCGGCGAGATCGCGTTCGAGAGCTGCGACCAGGCTTGGCGTCTTCATCGCGGTAATGAGGTGGCTAAAGAAGCGCTGCTTCGAACTTTCAAATGCCGATAGGGCAGCCGACATAGCCTGGCCGTTGAGCGTGCCCTTGCTCGAGCGGATGTTCGAGGCCTCCATTGCCGCGCGCAAATTGTTGTGGATGACCTGGAAGGCGCCGGCATAGGAGTCGTAGATGCGGATCTGATTGGGGGTGAGCTGATGCTCGACGAGCTCGTATTCGACGCCCTCATAGGAGAGCGACCGCGCCGCGTAGAGCCCCAGTGCCTTAAGGTCGCGCGCCAGCACCTCCATCGCTGCGACGCCACCGTCTTCGATGGCGGCGACGAACTCCGCGCGATTGGCGAAGGGGAAGTCGGTGCCGCCCCACAGGCCGAGGCGCTGGGCGTAGGCCAGGTTCTCGACGGTCGTCGCGCCCGTCGCCGAGACGTAGAGGATGCGGGCGTCCGGCAACGCGTGCTGCAGCCGCAGTCCGGCCTTGCCCTGCTGCGAGGCCGCCTGGTCGCCGCGCTCGGTCTTGCCGCCGGCGGCGTTGGCCATGGCGTGGGCCTCGTCGAACACGATCACGCCATCGAAGTCCTTGCCGAGCCAGTCGACGATCTGCTGGACGCGGCTGACCTTCCCCTCGCGCTCCTGCGATCGGATCGTCGCATAGGTCGTGAACAGGACGCCTTCGTCGAGACGAACCGCCGCGCCCTGGCGGAACCGCGACAGTGGCGTGACCAGGAGACGTTCTTGGCCGAGGGCCGACCAGTCGCGCTGCGCATCTTCCAGCAGCTTGTCCGACTTCGAGACCCAGACGGCGCGCCGACGGCCGCGCATCCAGTTGTCGAGCAGGACGCCAGCGACCTGGCGGCCCTTACCGGCCCCCGTCCCGTCGCCGAGGAACCAGCCGCGCCTGAAACGAACCGCGTTCTCGGCATCGTCTGGCGCCGCGGCGACCACGTCATAGGTCGCATCGACCGTCCAGGACCCTGCGAGATGGCCCGCATGGGCCTCGCCGGCATAGATCACGCTTTCCAGCTGCGCATCGGAGAGCAGGCCCTCGGTGATCACTTTCGCGGGGAGCCGCGGGCGATAGGCCGGCTTGGGCGGCGCGACCGAGGCCATTGCCGCCGATTGCACCAGAAGGGTCGGATGCGGCATCGCGTCCGGAATCCGGATCGATTGCAGCGCGTAGCCCTCATAGATCGCGTCCGAGAGGCTGCCGCGCTCGCTCGGCGCCCAATCCACGGTCTCGTAGGCGAGCTCGACAACCGGCTCGTCAGGCGCCGTCAGCATGGTCGATCGAAGAGGACGCGACCCGGCCGATGGGATCTGGCGCGGTTGCCTGACGATGGACGAGGAAGATGGGCGAGCCGCCGCCATCCCAATGGGCGCGCGCTTCGGCAGCCGCTCGGCGATCCAGTCCAGCAGCATGCCGACGTCGGACGCGGCACCGGGCGAGACCGGAAACGCGCTCGCATCCTCGGCTGGCATCTTGTCGATGACCGTCAGCCTCGTCTCGATCGTCGTGCCGTGGGGCGCGTAGACCCGGCCGTCAATGACGGCGGAGAACACGACACGCCCGCGCTCCTGGAGGCGGATGAAACCGTCGCGCCACCGTGGCGCATCCGGAGCCATGCTCGCTCCGGTGATCGCGACCAGTCGGCCGCCGTCCCGCAACCTCGCGAAGGCAGACACGAGATGCTGGAACGCGGCGTCCCGCACTGTCCCATCGACACGAGCGGCAACGGAGAATGGCGGGTTCATCAGGACGACGGTGGGGCTGCTGCCCTCGTCGAGCCGATCATCGATCTGCGCCGCATCGTGGCGTGTGACAGCGACCGATGGAAAGAGCATTGCGAGCAGATCCGCCCGCGTCTCGGCAAGCTCGTTGAGCGCCATGCTGACGCCTGGCTGCTCGACAAGAACGGCGAGAAGCCCGGTGCCGGCCGAGGGTTCGAGGACGATATCGCCGTCGGTGACGCCGGCAGCGACGGCAGCCACCATGCCAAGGTCGATCGGCGTCGAGAACTGCTGAAAGTTCTGGCTTTCCTCGGAGCGACGGGTCTGGGTCGGCAGGAGCGATGCGACGCGCGACAGCATCGCGAGAAGCGCCGCGGGCTTTGCCGCCTGCCGGCGCATGGCCGGGCCATACTTGCGCAGGAACAGGACCTGCGCGACCTCGCAGGCCTCATAGGCGTCGCGCCAGAGCCAGCTGCCGTCCGAATCCGAGCCGCCGGTGGCCGCCTCCATCGCGCTGCGGAGAATGGAAGTGGTGATGCGGCGCCCGCGTGCGAGGTCTGGCAAAAGCAGCTCGGCGGCCGCAAGGATATGGGCTGCGTTCAACGGGGCGGGTGACGGGAGTGCGGAAGGCGCCGCGGCACGCGCTGCCGCAGAGGTGTGAAGGCCATTCATGGGGAACGATCCGGGAGAGCTGGGACGGGCAATCCGCCGGTCGCTCTCTCTCAGTCCCGGTCGGATTACCCCGTTCCGGCCTTCCTCTCACTCTCGGGTCGGGATGCCTGGCCGCGGCACCGGGCTGCGGCCAGCGCGCGGCGGCTCAGGAAAGGTCAAGGTCATCTGCGAGGCCGAGCTCTTTCAGCCTCGCGACGTCTTCGAGCCGGACGATTTCGAAGTCATCGGATCGGTGGCTGAATTCGCCGCGCCACACCTCTTTGAGCGTCGCATAGGCCCCATCCGGCCACACTGCGATATCGTCGGGATGGTGCTGCGGCGGCTGTTTGGTGGTTCCGCTCATGGTCCAGTCTTTCCGAGGTTTGCCGGGACTATCCCCGATGACGTCACAGGAGCGGGCTGGACGGCGCAGTCACCGAGTACACGAGGGGAACCCCTCGCGGGTTGACCGATACAGCCGGCGAGACCGCCACAAAGGCGGCAATGGAAGGGATGGTTCCGGCTCATACACCGGGAATGGGCCAGATGACCGCCACGGCGGACGGCATGCAGGAGCCGTAACGATGCAGGATCGCGCCGGGACGTCGGGCGCGCCATCGGGGGTACGAGGGAAATCGCGACGCTAGGCCGCTTCACGCCACCAGACGATGCGCTCCTCGCGCCTCGCGCTGGCGAGCCGCAGCAAGAGGTCGCCGTGACATGCGGCCGGCGCGCAGAAGCAAACGAGATCGTGACCTCGAAGCTCGTCGAGAGCCCGAAGAAGATGATGCTGGTCACGCAGCCAGCGCTCATGTTTCGCGATGACGGTCGCACGATCGCCATCGGGGCCAATCCTGAATGGATTGCCCCACTTTGTCCCGCGGCCGATATAGATGGCCCCGTGCGGGACGCCGACCTTGTGCTTGTTGAGAACCTTGCACATCGCCGTCTCCTCCTGATCCGCGTTGCAACGGCCTGTTGGCGGGACGCAGTCAGGCTTTGCAGGTCACGCTCGACCTCATGGTCGGGGCGGAAACGGCGCGTCCGTTGACCGCAAAGTGCTGCGTCCAGACAGGACCTGTTGCGAACGCGTCAGGTCGACGGCAACGTCGCCGGCGGTTCGAAAGGCGTCAGATAGGCGTCGTAGGGGTCCGCATCGGCAAGATGACCAAAGGGGGTCATCGTGAAGTCAGCGCCGTCGCGACCGACGGCACAGATCACGTATCGCAGCGCGCCGGTCACCGCGTCAGCACATTCCAGCAAAGCGAGGTTTCCGTCGCGGGCGGCCCGCAGGAGCGTCTGGAAGTTCGCGCGTGCGTGGTCGGGGATAGCCATGTCGGGTCTCCTGAATCAAAAGCGCGGCACTGTGGCCGCGCGCAAAGAGGGGTGGGAGCAGAGCAGACGCGGTCAGCCCGGCGCCCGATCGTGCCGCTCGGCGGCACGAATGGCCGCGATCGCCGCGCGAAACTCGGCAGCGCCCTGTTCCTCCGACATATCGCTGCACGCGACGACATCGAGACAGGCGGAGCGAATGTCGCTCTCGGTCACGGCGTCCGGGTTGATCGAGGTGAGATCGGGGTCAGCCCCGATCGCCTCGGCAATCTGCTCCTTGACCGCGTGCTCGCGCACGCGAAGAAGAACATGCGTGCCGGCGTAGATGGCGTCATGTGCATCGTCACCAAGGAAATCCTCGACGATGTCGTTGGTGGATTTGCCACGGACGGCATCAGCCGTGATGACGACGGCCGTGCCACCGAAACCGTCCGGACGCATCCCGGTGCAGGTGAAGGCGGAGATGGCGGTTACATGGTCGAGCGTCGGCGAGCGTCGGACGATGTCCTGCAGGACGGATTCCCACGACATCCCGCTGAGGTCGATTTCAACATGGGTGTCGTCCTCGGCGAGCGCCGCGACCCTTTCAGAGATATAGGTGTTCACGCTGCTCTCGATGTCGGCCGAGGCGGCAATCGCACGCCGGAGGTCCGGAACCGGGAGCTCGAAGCTGTCGCTCGGACCGATCTCGGTGAAGAGGTACAGACCGTCTCCGTCCGCCTCCGTGTCGAAGATGTGGCCGAGGATCAAGCGCTCGAGCGCCGTCATGTCGGCACTGGGGATGGTCGGTTGGATCACCGTGGGAGAGTGATAGTCAGCCATTGGGTCTGCTCCTGAAATGAAAAGCCCGGCGCGAGGGCCGGGAAGCGGAAAGGACGGACGACGTGTTCGCATCGGCGGATGCGACGGATCGCGATGGTGCACGACGAGCGCGTCACAGGCGGAATGTGCGGACGAGCTCCTGAGCGTTGCGGTGATGTTCGAGCATCACGCGATAGAACTGCTTGCGCTGGGCACGCTTGGCGGGATCGTGCCGGGCTTGTCGCGCGAGCTTGCGAGACGCGGCGCGGACGACGGCTTGCCAGCTCGCATGAACGGTGATGTCGAGCCGAAGATAAGTGCCGTACATGATCAGGCCGCCTCCGTGCTCGCTGCCGCCAGGGCGGGATCGACCTGGAGTTCAAGGCGCTGCCCGCGCCCTATCCAGGGCTCCGGGCGGATGGTCCGAACCCAATCGGCGAAGGACGGGATGAAGCCGAGATCCTCCTGAACATGCTGTTCGCCGACCCAGCGGGTCGGGATCACACGGCCGGTCGAGAGCGTGATCGTGGTGCCGAAAATGGTCTCCGCCATGAAGATGCCCTCGGCGTGGTGCCGCAAGGCGCGGTGGCGAAAGTCCGCGGTGATCTGCTTCGATGCATCGAACCAGCTATGAATTGCGAGATAGTCCTCGACCGTTCCGCCCCATTTCTTCACCGAGGACAGGGCGTGGTGATAGGGATGTGCCATCGTCGCCTCCTCAGAACTCGTGGACGTAGTTTTCGGTGGCGCTGTAGCGCTCGTTGTAGTCGAGGCTGATCGACCGCTGTTCGACGTCGAATGTGAAATCGCCATAGGCGCCGTCGCCGTCCTGCCATCCGCCATGGGTCTGGCCGAGGAAGTCGTAGGCGAGTTCCTCGATGGCGGCCCGCAGCGACAGGGCTTCGGGCTCACCCCACGCAAGCCCGACTATTTCGACCAGGGTGCCCGGAAGCGAGACGGCCTCGGCTCCCGCGAGCGCATCGATGCTTTCGATCTGCCCACTATCGCCATAGCCGTCGAAATTGACGGAGACACTGGTAATGCCGGCGGCCGCGAGCACGTCGAACAGCGCCTCCTTGTTCGATGTGAGACGATCAACGGCCCGAAGATGGCGTTCGCCGAACTCGCTCAACCGGTCGTCGAGGTTGGCCGGCGCGGTCGGCGTGGGGTTGTCCGTGGTCATGGTGGGCTCCTGAAACTGAAAAGCCCGACTTCGGCCGGGCGGGTTGGGGTTGTTTGAAGAGAGAAGGGTGCAGGCGATGCGCCGCGGGTGATCACGCCGGAGCCGGGATCACCCGGTATTCGACGGGGAGGCCATCGACGAAGGTCGGCACGAGCAGGCGGGCGCGGGCGCAAGCGGCATCGGCGTCCCCACGCTCGGGAAACCGAAGCGCACGCGCGATCGACAGGGAGGCGCGTGTCCCCCATTCGGAGTCCCAGCCGCACAGGTAGTCATGTTCACCGAAGCTGTTGATCACCCGGGCGACGACGAAGCCGGTCGGCTGGAGTTCGTCGATATCGGGGTCGCGGGCGCCGGCGAGAATGGCTTCGCCCTTGGCGAGCGCGGCGTCGGCCCGTGGGATCCAGTAGGAACGCTCCTGCACATCGAGATCGCGGTCCTGGGCGAGCAGCTTCAGGAGCCCGAGCAGGATCTCGAAATGATCGGCCTTGCGGGTGACGCCCTCACCGAAGTGGCTCGGCACCGGCAACGCGGCGCCATGATAAGCAGCGTCGACGCCAGGCCAGATGTCGGACACATAGGTCTCTCCGGCGCTCTCATAGTCGCGTTGCTCGAGCGACCAGTCATCGTCCTCGATGGCCAGACGGCAGGCCTGCGCGAGCGTCTCGGCCTCGTAAGTCTGATGCCGGAAAACCGGCAGGTGATAGGTGGTCTCGATGGTGAATGCGGGCATCGTCGTGCTCCTGAAACGGAAGCAGCCCGGCATTGCTGCCGGGCTGCCAGATTGATGGGATTGAGAAATCAGGCGGCGCGCGATGCGCCCGGTCCGGTCGCCATCACGGCGCGAACCTGCGCGGCGAGGGTGGGAATGTCGTCGAGCAGGGACAGCGGCGCGAAGTGATTGGCGCCGCCGCAATAGTCGCGGCGATCGCGGCAGGTTCGAATGAGAATTCCGGTGTCGGCGCGGGTCGCCGGCTGGCAGACCTGCACATAGATCTGCTCGCCATGGAGGGTGATTTCGCCCGAGACGGCAATGCCGCCCTGGATCGAGCGGAGATCGAAGCGCCCGGCAGGAAGGCGCAGTTCAGCGACGAGCTGGCGCAGGCGCGCTCGCGCCGTCGCATGGAAGCGGCGCTTGCGCTCGGCGTGGTAGGAGCAGTCGGCGTACCAGTCCATCACACAGTCTCCTGTGCTGGAGATGTCGATGCGTCGGCGCATGGATCGCCGGTGTCGTCGACCGGCTCGATGCGGGCACCGGGATGCCGGTTCTGCCTGAGCCAGGCGTCGGCCTCGGTGCGGTCGTCGGCGAGATGGAGAAGCTCAACGGCTTCGCCATGGGGCCGCACGATGCGCCAGCTGTCCGCCTTGGGAACGTCGACGACCTCGAACTGCAAGGCGCTTTCGACGCTGTGGGTGCGATGGACGATGACGAGAACGACGCTGGCGCTGCCGATGTCGCCCTCGTGCAGGGTGATGCTGGCGGGCCCGGCGAACCGGCCGGTTCCGAAGGCCGGGGACTTGCGGATGAGCCGGCCGACGCCGTTCGACCGTTCCCATGCTGCGAGCTTCCTGGTGAAGCGCGCCGGCGGCCGCGGTTTGCCGTCGGAGAAACGAATGAGGGCGCCGAGCGGCGCGGTGTCGTAGATCACTTTCGCGGACATGATGAGGCTCCAGAAACGACGAAGCCCGGCGCGGGGCCGGGCTTCTGTGCGAACGATGGGGTGAAAAAGTGCCGGGGCGACCGACGCCGCCCCGGCGTGTCAGCGGATCATTCCGCCGCGTCGAGGTGATCGAGCTCGCCGTCCGAGTCGCTGGCCGCGCTTTCGTCGTCATCGATGTCGCCGGCCAGGAATTCAGGCAGGTCCTCGTCGGCGTCGCCATGGCCCGAGGCGTCGTCGTCTTCGACGGCCACGTCACCCGTGCGCAGAGGCTCGGGAAGCCAGCCGGTGTCGGCCAGCATGCGTTGGGCTTCCGCCGCCATGTCGGCCTTCTTCAGGTGGTCGATGAGCTGCGCGGACTGCTCGCCCTTCGCCTCGCGCACCGCCTCGAGGATCCGGACCTTGGGTACGCGGCCGAGATAGTTCTCGACCGTCGGGACCCAGCCGACCGCTGCCATGTCCAGCGCCACGGCGCGTGCCAGATGATCGGCGTGAGCCTGCCGGTCCTTGTTGCGGTTCCAGGGCTCATGCACGGCGTTGACCGAGAGCGACGCGCAGTGGGCGAAGAGCGCCTGGCGGCTGTCGCCGTCGAAGGCGACCAGGGCGTTCCACAGTTCCGCGGACTTCTCCGGCAGGTGCTTCTGCCATTCCTCGTGCCTCTCGTTGATCGCCTTGGCGGAGGGCGTATCCTTCAGGCCCGGCGCCTGAGCCGTGAAACCGCTGCTCTTGGCAGTGATTTCGACGCAGGTGTCGGTCGCGTAGCGGTAGAAGGTGTTCAGCACGAGGACGTGCAGTACCGTAGTAAAGGCCGTGTCGAAATCCGCTCCGACCGCCTCGCGCAGCGCCAGCGTGCGATGCGCCGTCAGTTCGGTGATCAGACGCTCGGAAAGCGGGCGGAGGGCGTCCTCCTCTTCCGGTTCCGCCTCCGCGCCGCCGCTCTCGCCTGAGGGCTCTCCACCCACGGTGATCGCGGTCTGCGGGACCGATGCGCGAGCACCCGCGCCGGGATTGTCGCTCCCGGTCTCCGAGCCGGCGTCAGCGTCAGGGGCTACCTCGTCGTCCGGCTTGACGAAGCCACGCTCGATCTCGAGCGCACCATCCGCATCGATGCTGACGAACACACCGGCGCGCGAGATCTCGGCCGGATCGTAGCGAAGCGGGCGATCCTCGAATTCGGCGATTGCCGTCTCGAGCTCACCGAGGCGCTCGTCGACCTCGTCGGGAAGCTCATCGGCGCTGTCATACTGCTCATTCAGCGCATCGAACTCGGCCTTGAGCGCCTCGTAACCTGCAAGCTCCTCCGCCGACATGTCGATCGGTTCCCCGACCAGACGGCGCAGGCCGTTTGCGTAGCCGTATTTGAAGTCGAGGGCGGCCGAGACCCATTTCCAGCCCTCGGTGGCGATCGTCTGCGCCTCCGCCTTGAGCTTGTCGTCGACCAGCCGATCGAGAAGGGCCGGATCCTGCAGCCAGCCACCATGATCGTCGGTGAAGAGATCACGCATCACCACGCCGCCGGCGACCTCATAGGCATCGGTGCCGACGAACTGAGCGCGACGGTCGCTGACGCGCACCGCGCTCTCGGTAAGGAGCCTGCGGATATAATAGGCCTCCTTGTTGTAGGAACGGGACAGGCTGTCCCAGACCTGCTCCTGGCGGGCGTGGTCCGAGGAGACGCTGAACGCGGTGAGCTGCTCCAGCGTCATGTCCTCGGCGGCATAGACCTCGAGCAGCTTTTCGGAGACGGTGGTGAGACGCAGCCGCTGCTTGACGACATTGACCGGCACGAAAAAGCGCGCCGCGATCTCCTCCTCGCCGAGCCCTTTGTCGATCAGGGCCTTGAAGCTGCGGAACTGGTCCAGTGGGTGGAGTGCCTGGCGCTGGACGTTCTCGGCGAGAGAGTCCTCCTCCGCCGAGGTGCCGGACGAGGCGTCCCCGACGACGCAGGGCACCAGGGCGGTCTTGGCTAGGCGCTTCTGCTTCACGAGGAGCTCAAGTGCCCGATAACGGCGGCCGCCGGCGGGAACCTCGTACATGCCCGTCTCGGTTCCCTCCTCGTTGAGCACGGGGCGGACATTCAAGCTCTGCAGCAGTTTGCGGCGGGCGATATCCTCCGCCAGTTCCTCGACGCTCACGCCGGCCTTGACCCGTCGAACATTCGCCTGGGACAGGATCAGCTTGTTGAAGGGGATGTCCCGGGCGCCGTTCAGGACGATCTTCTGGATGGCAGGTGCCATGTTCGTTCTCCGTGCCGGGAGCCTCTCTCCCCGCCTCCTGATCCGTCACGAAGTGACCCAGCCCCTCTCTCGCTCTCGGCTCGGGCGCGCACTGCCGCAGCCCGGCCGGCGCCCGCGACGGAAATGTTGACGGCGAAACAACGATCTGGAACCGAGCGCCGCGACTCGGTATGAAAGCTGCGGGGCGGTACGCGCCGCCCTGGGGCGTGGAAACCCCAAGAGTACCGGTTTGGCGCCGGCCGTTACGGCGCCGAATTCCTTGACCATGCGGTCGGGGAGCCTGCGACGTATGTCCAGGCGCCCCCGGGTGCTAAAGGTCGTAGGGACCGGGTACTCTCGGTTTTCCAACTCCCCGATCATGGGTGGTCGAGGGCATGTTTGCGGGGGCGGACCGCAGACACATGCCCTGGGAGTGGGAGACCTGACGCGTGGCAACGCCCGTCGCACCCAAGCCGGGTTCCCTGGAGGAGCGCGCCGTCGCCGCGCACCGCGCCTATCTTGATGCACTCGTAGCCTGGGAGCGCACGCTGCACAGAATGAACTGCGCAATCTGCGGTCCTTCAGATTTTTCCGAGAACAAGCGCGCGGAAATCTGTGACGCGGCGGAGGCCGAGAAGGAATCCCGTCGCATCGCATTCCGCGATCTCTGCGACGAACTTGGATTTGTCCCCGCCGGCCACGACATTGCGTTGCCGGCGGAGGACACGTCGGGTTGCCCTAGCGCCACTTCATCGCGCTAAAGCGGGGTCGATGCGGCCGGCTCAGACGCCGCACAGGCCTTCGCATTCGTTTGCGAAGAGATCGTGCTGACCGCGGTCGGCGTCGTTGGACAGATCCGCCTGCTCGAGCGGAACGGCCGAGCGATGGAGGTAGAGCTCGGCGCGCATGCCCCGCATGCCCGTTCGAATCGCGCGGTCGACGGTGACCGCGTCGAGCCAGCCCGCCGCGTCGTGATCGCGAAGGGAGCGCCACATCACGTCGCTGTGGAACGGACACCCGATGCAGCTGCTCTTCGGCGGCGTTGGATACCCGTGCCGATCAAGCCAGCGCAGGCAGTCCCAGCGGCTCATCCGCCGCTCGATAAGCGGCCAGCGATTGAGCTGCCACGCCTCCCGGCTCGGCTTCATTCTGACCACCTCATCCAGCGAGATGCCTATCCACTGCTCGACGACGGGGTGGTCCGGCGAGCGGCGACCGGTGAGGCCCGCGAGCTCGCGGACCTTCCGGCGGATGGGCACGATCTTGTATTCTGACGTGCACTGGCGGCGGATCATGCCGACGTCGACGAGATCGGTTGCGAGGATCCGCTCGCCGATCTGGACGTCCACACCATCCTCATCTTCGTCGTAGACGGCGATCGTGGAACCCGCCAGCTTGACGGTCCGGGTGAAAGCAGGGATCGAGGCCCATCGCCGTCCGCTAGCGCCGTCCAGGAGATCGTCGCGGAGATTGCCGGCCGTCACCACATGCACCGGAAAGGGCAAGACGGTCCCAGACATGAGCCAGGCGAGATGATCGTAAACCGCGGGTGGCTCCCAGGCCGTGTCGGCAAAGATCGCGCAGTGGGGGAGGGGTCCGACCTCGCCATGCGCGGCCATCAGGGCGAGGGTGGTCGACTGCACGCCGGCGCCGAGACTGAGGACGCGTAGCGGTTCCGGCGGATTGGTGCTTTGGGCAAGGCCACGCATCACGCCGCCTCCTGCTTGCAGCCGTCCTCGTTCTGGTCGGCGAGCTCGGCGGCATCCGGAAGGAAGGCCAGGAGATAATCGGCCGCCTTAGAGGCGGCGCTGGCCGCGCGAACGATGGCGCGATTATCCTCGCGTACGATCGCGAGCCAGGCGCCGAGATAGTCCGCGTGCCGCACGGTCGGGACGACGCCGACCGATGCGCAGACGAAGGCAGCGGAGAGCTCGGCGACACATTCCTCGATGAAGTAGGGCTTCGATCCGAAAGCCCCGCTCTGATCGCGGCCGAGGCGGGTCCGGGCTCCCGTCCAATGGGACAGCTCATGGGCGGCGGTGCGGGCGAAATTGATCGGGACGTGGAAGGCGCCTGGCGGTGGCACCTGAATGTAGTCATCCAGGATTTCGTAGAAGGCCTTGTCGCCGCCGAGGCGGAAATCAGCGCCACTGGCCTTGATGACGGCGTCGATTGCCGGAGGTATGACGGCGTCGGGAACAGCCGGCACCGGCGCCGTCAGCGTGTCGGGAAGACCGTCACACTGGTCGGCGTTGAAGACTGTGAAGCGCTTCAGGAAGGGGATGCCGCCGCGCCCGTCACGATCCCGGCTGTCACGCGCATTGTCCTCGCCCGGCGTGAAGCGGCTGGCATAGACGACGGTGGTGCCGTGCTCGCCCTTGCGCACGCTGCCGCCAAGCCCGAGTGCCTGGCGAAAGGTGAGCCAGTTCTGGGTGCTGAAACCGCGCGCGATTACGGCGTCCCAGAGAATGAGAATGTTGATCCCGGAGTATTTTCGCCCCGTGGCGGCGTTTCGCGGCATGGCCAGCGGGGCGGCAGCGGCGGACCAGGGCTGGACCCAGGGGATGCGGCCGGCCTCTAATTCGGCGATGATGCGGTCGGTGATGTCCTGGTAGAGTGACGCCCGGTTCGGGGCAGGGCGCCGGCGGATGGCTGGATGGTCCATGGCGGGTCTCCGCGACGGGCCGGCCGCGAGCCACTCTCGCGATCCCTCGACCCGTCACGGCCGGACCGGCCGCCCTCTCGCTCTCCTGGAGGAGCCACCTCCCGCGCCCATCCTTTTCCGGCTGTCCGAGGCGTCGCCTCGCCGGCGCGAGCCATCGTTACCGCAAGAGCAGACCCGGGACGGGGTTGCGTGGAGCCGGCGCAGGCGGCGGAATAGGGCGGGGTCCGGCTCGGCGGGCGCGCCCTTGAACTGCCCCCTTTATGGTGGCATATTGCGATGATGGAGAAACGGCGGCCGACCTATGACCTCGAGGCCATCAAGCTGGCGCTGGGGTCGGTCGACCGGCTGGCGATGACGACATCGGCGCTGCGGGATGCGACGGCGCTCGGATTCGATCGCGGGGGCATCGTTGAGACGATCCTCGGGATCGAGCGGCGCATGTTCTTCAAGTCGATGACGACGTTTGCCGATCATCGCGTATGGCAGGACGTCTACCATGTGCCCGCGCGGGGATTGACGCTCTATGTGAAGTTCCAGGCGGACGTCATCACCGAGTTCACGGTCATGTCGTTCAAGGAGAAATGACCATGGCGATGAAAGAAACGGTGCTTCCCGACACCATGACGGCGCCGGAAACCGGCGAGATCCTGACGCGCAGCGTGCGGCCGTTCGTAGTGGCCTATAAGGGCGCGAGCCTCACGGTCGAACTGCCCGGCTATTATCCGGCCGGCGAGGGCGACGGCATCCATATCGGCAAGGACATGACCGTGGTGGACGTGGCGCTGCGGACGCTGAAGGAACAGGTCGACGGTGTGCCGTCGCCGGCGACGATCCGGCGTGTGCGCACCAAGCTCAATCTCTCCCAGCGCGACGCCGGCGCGTTGCTCAAGGTCGGCGAGAACGCTTTCGACAAATACGAGCGCGGGCTGGTCGAGCCGAGCGGCCCGACGAGCCAGCTCATCAAGCTGCTCGATCGCCATCCGGAGATGGCCGATGAACTGCGCTGACCGGATGGAATGTTCGGAGTTCTGCCATGCCGACCTGGCCGAAAGATAAGTTGCTGCAACATGGTCCCGAGCTCCCGATGGAGGAACGGATCCGGCACTACCAGCACAATATCCGCACCATCCGTGCGTCGGGGTGCGCGGTGCCGACCTCGGCCTATGCTGATACGCTCGACCCGGCGGAGATCGAGCTCTGGTTCGCCGACAGCGCCTATCGCAGCCATCGCCTCAAAGAGGCGATCAAGGGATTGTCGAAGCTGCCGCCAAGCAGCGAGATTCCCTGAGCGCGGGGACCCCGCGGCGACCCCGCGTCGAAAGCGCCTCATCGCGCGTACGGATCGTATTCGTGAATGACCGAGGCAGGATCGCCCTCGAATTCGTCCGAGGGGAGAACGCCATAGCCGCCGTCGGACTCGAAGAGCGTGATACAGACCATCAGGGTCTTGGCGAGGTTCCAGGCATGGTTCTGGGCGAGGGTGAGGTTCTGCGACATTGTTTCGGCTCCCGTCTTGCGGCGGGGGCCATCCCCGCTCGACAGGCGCCCGAAGCGTCCGGATCACGGCTGCGATCACCTCGCAGGCGAAGCCGCAGAGGCCGCATGCGCGCATAGCGGACCCCTGGCGGGTTGATCGTGGAAGGCCATGGCCGAGACCAAGGAGTTGCGCTGATTGAGAGCGGAGTGGCTCACAGTGGAAGCCCCGGGTGCCGGGCTCGCAGAACTCTGTCCCGATGCGGGCCGTGCCCTGCCTCCGCAGCCTGCTGACGGTCACGTCCGCTGATCCGAGCCGGCAGTCATCACCAAAACGAATCGATCCCGGGCAACCGATTCATTCATTGCGTTGGACCATGCGCGCACGCGCGTGAGACTGTGCATCATGCTGCAAGATCATCGCCCCTCGCCATCAATGCTTCAGGTACTCGTGCTCGACCATATCGACGCGTCACAGAACATGGCGCGTTACTACGTGCTGTCGATCGAGCCGACTCTGTTCGGCGAGACTGCAATGGTACGCGAGTGGGGGCGGATCGGGAGCTTCGGGCAACGCCGGACCGAACTCTACGCGCAGCACGAAGGTGCGCGCGTGGCACTGGGAAACTGGCTGGATCGGAAGCTCCGGCGCGGCTATCGGCTTCGCGACGCCCCCGAATATTGCGGTGGAGGCGATAAAACTCGGTCATTCGCTAGCGGTCGCGAATGACCGCGGCACCACTGCGCAATGGTCATTTGTGACCATACCCGCCGCGCTTGATTCATGAACTCCTCGGCTCGTTACCCAACAAGCCGAGGAATTTCTAATGCTTTTGCTCATCCCTGGCTCCGAGATCGTGCGGCGTGGCGATCTGATGGAGCGCGTCTTCCGCTTTCGGCATGCCATCTTCGTCGAAGAAAAAGGCTGGACTGATCTGCGGCAGCCCGACGGCCTGGAACGCGACCGCTTCGACGACGAGTATGCGATTCATCAGATCTGTCTGCGCGACGATGAAATCGTTGGCTACCAACGGCTTCTTCCGACGACACGCCCACATTTGCTGAGCGACGTCCTGACAGATCTTTGCCGCAGCAAGCCGCCACGGGGACCGCGCGTTTTCGAGTGGACGCGCTTTTGCGTGGCGCCCGGTCATCGCGAGGTCCGTCCTAGCCCAAGCGGACCATTCCTCGAACTGGCGCAAGGCGTGGTCGAATGGGGCATGGCGCACCGTGTCGACACCGTCACCGTCGCGATCGATTGGCGGCTGATGGTGATCGCGATGCAGCTGCGATTCTTTGTCCGCCCTCTTGGTTTCCCCAAGCGCATCGGTCGCGATGAAGTCGTGGCGCTGCGCATGTCGTTCAACCGGGAAACCCTCACGACGATCCAGCAGGCCCGACACTGTGATGGCCCGGTACTGCCAATCACCGGATCACTGCCTTCGGCGGCGTAGCCCGGCTCTCATAGACTGGAGGTACGCCGTGATCCGAACCGCCGATACAAAGCTCGTCGCGAGCGAGCTGCATTCCCGCTACGAGCCGCCCCGCGCCGTGACGCTGATCGGGCGGACGCTGCAGAAGGCCCTCTTTGCTGGCAGGGCGGACGAGGTGGTGTTTTGGGCATTGGTTTACGCACACTATCGTGGCGGTGATCTGTGTGACGCGACTGAAGAGCAGCTCGCCGCGTTCCGCGCGTCCATCCTGCCTGACCCCCCGGAGCTGAACTGAGCCGTCCGGCAGTCAGACGTCGGTCGGCCCCACGACAATCGACGCGGTGGCCGCCGTTGGCGGGTTCGCCGCGATTCCCGTCGACGTCGGGAAATCTCCGGGATCGGACGGGCCACAGACGGCCTGCCCGTCCTTACAATTGGGATCGGCCATGGCGCGGGCATTGTTCGCCATACCGCAGATCGTCGTCCCGTTAATGTCGGAGAAGCCGGAGCATTTCCCCGAATCGACCATCTTCTGGCAGTTGCCGATGCCAAGCTGGATACACGCCGCGATGAAGCTGGCGTCCACCTTCTGACCGTCGAAGGTCGACATCGAGGCCAGCTGTTTCACGGCCGGCGAATTGTAGCCGGCGTTCGTCAGCCTGGCCCAGGCATCCACCTGGTCCTGCAGCGACATGCACCCGTAGCCGGCGCGATCCGTGCCGGCATATTTCTGGACATTGGCGTTGTTGAGCTGGAAGATTCCGGTGCAGCAACTGCCATTGTAGATGCCCTTGTTGCCGCCGGATTCGAAACGCCCGAGACCGCCCAACGAGCATGACGTCCCCTTGAGATCGTCGCGCAGCGAGGAGTTTCTCACCGCGTCGGTGATCTCCTGGGCTGAATAATTGGTGCGCTCGCAATATTGGCCCTGCTGTGCCAGCGCATGGCCTGTCACCGCCGCGAGCAACATCGGAACGAATGCGAGGGTCGTGATCAACCCGGCAAGCTGTCTGCGCATGGTCGCCTCCTGGTGCAGGGAATCACCTGATCGAATAGGTCCGCGCGCAGCCGGGCACGTCGCGACCGCCGACATTGGTCCGGAAGGCGATGGTGCCTGCGACCGGATCGAAGCGCGTGAAGGAATTGTCGTTGCGGTTCTTCGCCGGGATGTCCGGATCGGCGTGATCCGCGTAGCAGCCCGTTGCCGTCTTGATGGCGAGAACCTTGCCGTTCTCGATGGTGACGATGCGCAGCGGACAGGTCGATGGCTCGATCTCGGCGCCGGCGTCGTTCGCGCCGCTGTCGCAATCGCGCGAGAGCGCGGTGCTGACAATGATCGTGCGGGACCCGTCGCGATAGGTCGAGGACAGGGCCGTCACCAGGGCATTCTTGCCATTGAGCGGTCGCTTGAGCTCGGTGGTGACGTAGGCATTCGCTTCGCGGATCACGTCCGGCCAGACGAGCGTCTGCAGGGTGTCGGTTTTCGATGGCGTCTGGAAATTGTGGAACGTCATCGGCTGCCAGGCCCCGGAGCCCTGGTCCTGCGCAACGGCGGCCGTTGAGAGGGTGGTAAGCCCGACAAGTGCGATGACGAGAAAGGAACGCATCGAAGCCTCCTGATGCTGAGATGGCCGGCCAGCGTGGCATGGCCGCAGGGGCGGTCCGGGCCGCGGCGCAAGCCGCGCCCCGCAAGGGGTCGCCTTGACCGCGCCGTCAGCGGACATTGGATGATGGCGGGCGCGCAGCCGTTTGATCATGGCGCGCCCAGCGGGATGTTGTTCGAGCAGCCGTCGACGGCCTGATGGTCGATGACGAGGCCGGTCTTCACCGTCTTCGTCGCGACATCATAGGCAGCGTAGGCGACGGTTCGGGCGAGGTCCACGGGTGCGCCCGCCGCGGCCGGCGCGAGTTCGAGGAAGCAGGCGCTCCCCCCGTCGAGGGTGCGAACCTGAATGCCTTCATAGATGGCGATCCGCAGGGGACAGAGTTTTATCGTGGCGCGCGCCGACGCCTGGACCTCTTTCAGCGTGCAGCCCGTCGCCGTGTTCAGGATGCTGAGAACGACCGCCTTCCTGGCGCCCCAAATGACGAAATGCGCCTCGGTCGCCGGGGCGTTGGCGCTTGCGTAGCGCGTGTCGCCGCGCGCGAGATAGGCGCGGTTGTTGTCCTCGATGGCGTCCTTCCAGATGTCGGCATAGGTGGCGGTGTCCGCCGTCGCGTGCTGGAGATCGGCATAGGACATCGGACGCCACGCTCCTGGATCTGTGGTGAGCGCCTGGGCATGAACGAGTGCCGGGATCACAAGAGACATCCATGCAGCGGCGATCGCTGGCATTCGCCGCGCGATATGCCGTGGAAAGCAGGTGCGCATTCCTTCAACAACATCTAGTATAATGAACCAATGTCGCACCCGTGGAAAGCCCCCGCCGCGCTATTCGTATCGATCGCGGCCCGGGACCCAGCGCCACGGGTCTTTCGGCGAGCGCTCACCGCCGCGCCAGGGGACAAGGGTTCGCGGCGGATCGACCGGCTGCATGTTCCAGACAGAGCGGTAATGATAGAAGTTCGCGGTCTCGCGCCTGAGACGTCTGCCCCCGGCATCGAGAAAATCTGTGGCGCAATGCACGACGGGTCCCCGGTAGCGGCTGACGCGCGCGGTCTGGGCATCGAGCGCTCCGGGCTTGCAGCCGAAGAGCCAGACAGAGGTCGCGCGCGACGGCGGGATCGGGTCGTCGCCAAGCAGCCGGCGATAGGCGTCGTTGGCCTGGGCCTGCGTCGGATAGGAGAAGCGTTCGGTCAGGATCGGGGCGAACGTCGTCCGATCGGGAGCGTATTCGAGGCGCCCGGGCTGAACGCGGTCTGGCTCGTAGAGCGTGTCGCGCGATGGCAGAGGCAACGCCTCGACAACCGGCGACGTCGGGGCGGCGCAAGCCGCCAGGGCGAGCGCCAGAAGCCCGGGCGCGAGATAGGCCGCGACGTTCATGGCGCGGCCTCGGCGCCTTTCTTCGCGATGGCACGCCGCCGATCGCTGGTCCGGTACTCCCAGGGCATCTGGAACGTGCTGGCCCAGATGCCCCGATAGGCTTTGCGCGCGTCCCTCTCGGCCGACACATAGGCGCGGATCGCGGGATCCTGCTCGCTTGGCGGCAGGATCATCGCAATGCCGTCGCGGATCATGTCGGCGCCGATATCGGCGTGATCCGCCGAGGCGCAGCGCGCGAGGTGCTCGCCCTGCTCATCGCGAAGAATGTTGCAGGCAACCCATTTGTTGAGCGTTGCCGAGACCAGCCAAGCCGCCGCCACGGTGCCGCACGGCCAGGGCTGACGGCCGAGATGAGCGGCCTGCCCTGGCGCACAGGTGTCGATGCCGTAGAGCCGATAGACAGCCTGCGTCTCGATATCGCGAAAGCGCGTCCCGTCGAGAACCTCGACGCGCAGCGGTGGCGATTGCAGCGCGCTACCTGGCGAGTAAAGGCCGGATCTTTCCGGCGATTGCGCGCCGGCCAATGTGGTCGCGGCAAGCGTGGCGACCATGACGATGGTCCCCGTTCTGGCGCCGCGGTTACGCCCCCGCGTCATCACGGTTGCCCAGGTCGAGCTTGTGGAAGGCATTGGCGATGACGTCGGTGGTGTAGACTGTCTCACCGGCCTTATCCTTATATGAGCCGTCGGCGATACGGCACTCCGCGTAGACGGCGTCGCCTTTGACGACATGGGTCAGCGCCCATTGGGCGACCTTTTCGTTCAGCAGGCTGATCGTCACCCAGTCGGTCTCTTCCTTTCGCTCGCCCTTGCTGTCGGTCCAGACGCGATCGGTCGCGACATTGACCTTGGCGGTCTTGCCAAAGGCCTTCGGTGCCTGTCCGACATGGCCGCGAAGGATGAACAGGTTGGTGGTTCTCATGGGCAAGGCTCCCTCGGCTGGTGGTGGCGTTGGTCATGGCGGCGCGATCTCTGGCGTGTCCGGGGCGCTCGAGGCTGTTGGCTGCGACGGCGTCGTAGCCGATCGATCCGCCCGGAGCGCGCGCAGGATGATGGCGTTCGGTTCGGGCAGGTCGGCGAAGGCCCACAGCCCGGCGTGTCCGCGTTGCGCCACGAGCTGCGCGACGAAGTAGGGCGGGTGGACCGGCTTGCCGTCGGGTGTCAGCGCCGCGAAGCCGTAGCCGGTCGAAATCAGCGCGGTGCCGAGATCGATCCGTGAGCCGGCGCCTGCTCCGCTCAATGGTTGCGCGATGCAGAACACGAAGACCGTGCGCGCCTCCGGCAGGGCAGCCGCCTGGTAGCATTGTGGCTTCAGGTCCCGCGTCAGCGCGATCAACATCGCGAGCGAGGCCTCGCCGCAGTCACGCTTCACGCCATGCGCATTGGTGACGATGGTGCCGCGCAGGCAGGACTGAACCCCATAAAGGCGATAGATCACGCCGCCGTCCGTCCAGCTGTCGCCGGTCTGGTAGACAGCGTTGCCTGGGACGGCAAACCAGCCCGGCGCGGCGGACTGCGCCGCCACGGGCGATACCGCGGCTGCCAGCACGAGGAGCGCGACGCGGACGCGGCGCATCTCAGTATCCCCTCAGCGAGAAATAAAAGCGCTGCGCGCCGTTCGCCGTGGAGATGTCGACATAATTGGGCTCGGTGCGAGCCTGCCGTGGTGTCGTGGGATAGGTGGTCTCACACGACCCATCGTCACCACTATGGCAACCGCGGTTTGGAGGTGTCGGCGCAAAGATCACCGTTCGGCGCCGGCACGAGCGCGTCGGTATCGCCGCCGGTTCGTTGCATGGGCGTCGTGCCGGTCGGGCAGGCGAAATAGGGCTCAAAGCCAAGGCGCCCGGCATTGCCTTCCGGGCAGGTCGGCCAGGACCCGCCGCGCGCGAGCGACCGGAAGAGCTGCTGCATGACCGGCACGCAATAGGGGATGCCCGACCAGCTGGGCGCCGTGGCAGCGGCGCAAAGGAGTACCTTGCAGCCAAATGAGGCATCCTGCGCCCCGGCTCCGCCGGGCCCAAGCGCGCCGCCGGTGACGATTATCGCCATCGCCAACCACTGAGGCCGCTTCATCCGCCCTCCTTTTCGGTCCTCTAGGAAAACCCGTCGCCAGTCGTGTTGCCATCGTATCAACATTCAATATATTGTCCATGACGAATTGATTTGAGGGCAGGGCATGTGGATTCGCGGCTTGACGATCGGAACGCTCCTGACGACCGGGATGGCAGGGGCCAGCGCGCAGAGCGGAGCGCCTACGACGCTCGCCACCGTCGACAGTTCCGGCCGCGTCGTCCCGATCGAAGCGCCGGCGCAACCGGTCGAGATACTCCAGGGTCAGAAGGGCGCGGCATCTCCCTGTGCGCCTGCCACGGACCTCGCATCCGATGCCGCGAGGGCGCTGATCGTGAGGATCGCCACAGAGGAGAAGTTCTATCCGGACTTCGTCTTGTCGGTCGCCAAGATCGAGAGCCGCTATCTGTCGACGGCGCTATCGGAAAAGGGCGCGTATGGCCTGATGCAGTTGATGCCCGAGACGGCGCAGCGTTTCGATGTCGATCTGTGCGACCCGGTAGGCAATGTACGCGGCGGCGTCCGCTTTCTGCGCGCGCTGCACGAGCGCTACCGGAATCCGTTCTTCATTCTCGCCGCCTACAACGCCGGTGAGGCCGCCGTGCAAAAAAGCCGCGGTGTTCCGCCTTATCCCGAGACCGTGCGTTTCGTCGCCGACGTCATGAACGACTTCTACACATGGCCAGACCCCGCCGCGGCCGCGACAGTCGGCGCCGCGCGGGTCGCGTCGGCCGCTGCCGACATCATCCAACCTCTCTCCGGCGGCGCTTCACCAGCGGCAGCCTCGGAGCCTGCGAAGCCACGCGCCAAGACACAATGGAGCGACGGCTTCGTGATGCATGTCGACTGAGGAGACCGTAGATGAAGCAGCCGTCGAGACGCGTTCCTTACCTCACCGGAGCCACGTTGCTCCTGATGACCGCCGGTGCCGCCGCACAGTCGGGCGGCACACTGCAGCCGGTGCAGTCGACGCTGACCACCCTCGTGCAGGCGCTGACCGGCCCGATCGCCACCGCGCTGGCGACGCTTGCCGTCATCGCCTGCGGCTTCTTCGCCTGGTCGGGCCGGCTGACCTGGGGCATCGCCGGCAGTGTGATCTTCGGCATCGTGCTGGTGTTCGGTTCGGCGCAGATCGTTCAATTCTTCCAGTCGGCGGTCGGTCAATGAACAGCCAGCACCTCGAAGAGCCGCATATCAGCCCGCTGGTCAAAGCACTCACACGCGCGCCGACGCTGATGGGCGTGCCGTACATGTATTTCATGTTCAACGGCGTGGTCTCGTCGGTCTGCTTTCTGATCTCCCACAATTTGTTCCTGCTGCTGGTCGCAATCCCGCTGCATCTGTTCGGCTACATATTGACGCTGCGCGATGATCGCATCTTCGAAATCCTGTTCGTCAAATCGACAAGATGCCCACCCCGCTCGCGCGCCTTCTGGGCCGCCGACAGCTATCGCGCGTGAGGCGAGGAGATGGTGGCAAAGGCACTCCTCGATGAACTGACCTACGGTGCGGTGTCGCGCCGCGAGCGTCCGGTGGCCAGCCACATCCCCTATACCCGCCATGTCGACGATCACGTCATCAAGACCCGCGACGGTCTGGTGATGACGATCCTGAAATGCGAGGGCTATTCCTTCGAGACCGCCGACATTAGCGAGATCAACTCCCGCCTGTTGGCGCGCAACGACCTCGTCCGCACGCTGGCCAATTCCCGCTTCGCGCTCGTCAGCCATATCATCCGCCGCGAGGTGCAGCCGCGGATCGCGTCGAGCTTCGACAATGCGCTGTGCCGCGAGATCGACGAGCGCTATGACGCGGCGCTGTCGCAGCGGCGGATGTTCGTCAATGATCTCTATCTGACCATCGTGCGTCGGCCGCTGCAGGGCCAGGCCGGCACGTTCGACGCGATGCTGACGAAGCTGCTTGGACGCAAGGACGCCGCCGGCGAATCCGTGGCGTCGCAGACGGCCTTGAGCGAGTTGCACGACGCCTCGACCGCGGTGCGCGAGAATCTCGCCGCCTATGGAGCGCGCCAGCTCGGCGTCGTACGCCGGGATGGGGTCTGGCACTCGGAACCGCTGGAATTCCTCGTTCAGCTCGTCAATGGTGGCATCCCCCGCCCAATGCATTTGCCACGCATGGCGCTCGCCGATGCGCTGTCGATGAAGCGGATCTTCTTCGGCAAGAACGCCATCGAAATCCGTGGCGCCGGGCCCGAGGACACCCGCTTCGGCGCCATGGTGTCGATCCGCGAGTATCCGGCGCAGACCGGACCGGGCTCCTTCGACAATCTGTTGCGTGTCCCGCACGAGTTCATCGCGACGCAGAGTTTCGCCATCGTCGACCGCCCCGAGGCGGCCAAGCAGATCGACCGCGTCGCCCGGCAGGTCGACATGTCGGACGAGGCCGGCTCCATCATCGCCGAGCATCTTGACGAAGCGCGTGACGAACTCCTGGCGTCCGAGGCGATCTACGGTGAGCACCACATGTCGGTGATGTGCCTCGGTCGCACGGTTGCCGAGGTTGCCGCCACCGTGACCGCGGTCGGCGCGGCGCTGACCGATCGCTCGGTGATCTGGACGCGCGAGGATCTCAATTGCGAGCCGGCCTTCTGGGCCCAGCTGCCTGGGAATTTCCCCTACATCGCGCGCAAGTCGGTGATCTCCTCAAAGAACTTCGCCGGCTTCACGTCATTGCATAATTACCCGAGTGGGCGGTTGGACGGGAACCATTGGGGTCCGGCGATCTCGGTGTTCGAAACCACTTCGCAGACTGCCTATTACTACAATCACCATGTTCGCGACCTCGGCAACTTCACCGTCGTCGGGCCCTCGGGCAGCGGCAAGACGGTCTTCCTGTCCTTCATCTCGGCGCAGTCGCAGCGCGTCACGCCGCGACCGAAGCTGCTGTTCGTCGACAAGGATCGCGGCGCCGAGATCTTCATCCGCGCCATGGGTGGCCAATATGAGGTTCTGGTCCCAGGCGAGCCGACGGGGTTCAATCCGCTGTCCCTGCCCGACACAGCGCCGAACCGCGAATTCCTGTTCCAGCTCCTCGGCTTCATGTTGCGGCCAGGCCATGGCGGCGAGCTCAGCGCCTCCGAGGAGCAGGTCATCCGCAACGCCATCGCTTCAGCGCTGAGCGCCGGGCCGGACGGGCGGACGCTAAAGGCCTTCTCGACGCTGTTGCGCGGGCGCATCCGGGCCGGCGAGGGCGATCTCCTCGCTCGGTTGGAGAGCTGGATGCGGCCGGACCAGCGCGGTTGGCTGTTCAATAATGAGGCCGATCAGTTCTCGGTCTCGAGCATCTTCGGGTTCGACATGACACGGGTGCTGGACGATCCCGTCATCCGCACCGCGGCGCTGATGTACATCTTCCACCGCACCGAGGAGCTGTTGACGGGCGATCCGGTGATGATCTTCCTCGACGAGGGCTGGCGGCTGCTCGACGACCCGGTCTTCGCCTTCTTCATCAAGGACAAGCTGAAGACGATCCGCAAGCAGAACGGCATCATCGGCTTCGGGACGCAATCGGCCGCCGACATCGTGCGCTCCAACTCGGCGAGCACGCTGATCGAGCAGACCGCGACCAATGTCTTCTTCCCGAATCCGAAGGCGGATGACGAAAGCTACACCCGCGCCTTCCGGCTCTCGGAGCGCGAAGTGACCTGGATCCGCAGCACGGTGCCGGAGAGCCGTTCCTTCCTGATCAAGCACGGCCGCGACAGCGTCATCGCCAAACTCAATCTCGCCGGCATGCCGGACATCATCAAGGTGCTGTCGGGCCGCACCGAGACCGTGGCCGAGCTCGACGCGCTGCGGGCCCGCGTCGGTGACGATCCAGCCGTCTGGCTGCCGATATTCATGGGAAGGGCTGAGGCATGAAGCGGCTCGCGCTGACGGTGATTGCCTGGTCGTGGATCGGCGCAGGCGCGGCCTTTGCCGCCATCCCGACCACCGACGCCGCGCAGCTAACGCAGCATTCGGAGACCGCAGGCGCGACCATCAAACTGGTACCGATCTCCACGCAACGGCAGAACGCCAATCAGGGCGTGAAATGCGCCGTCACGACGGGCAAGAAGGCCAGCGTCGCCGATCCGACGGTGCAGCCGCAATCGGGCGCCGGCAGCCGCACCATCCAGGTCTATGCACCGGATATGCCGGCGGTCCCGACCGCGGATGCGCGCGGCGCCGCGCTCAACAGCCAGACCTTGTTCAAGTCGACGGGCGACGTCGTCGCCGGCCTCGATGCCAGCCGATCGACACTCGGCGCCGCACAATCTGCGTTTCGCAACGCCGGTTCGCAGGTTGGCACCGCGACGACGGTGATGGCGGCCATCGATATGAACAGTGCCGCGCGTCTGCAGAACAACCTCGCCTGGAACGGCGTGATGGGCTCGGCGAATATCTGGGTGACGGCCCTGAACGCGCTCAATCTGGCCCAGAACAGCGACATGAGTCGCGCTGCCATCGGCATGCGCTCGACCACCGCGACGTCCTCTGGTTCCCCAAATACGCCGACCTGCGCCGCCGGCATGGTCGGATCGGGGACCGTCGCCGACCCCTGCCGCGCTGCCGGCTCGTGCTCGACCACACCGCCGGGATCGCCCGTCGACCGGGGATGCGTTGCGGCCCGCCACTTGGATAGCGACGGCAACGTCCTGTTCTACCTCTCGGCTGCTCAGGACGAGGCGCGGACTGCCGCGGCTGCTCCCGTCGCGGCTGCTCCCGTCGCGGAGACGCCTTTGTCCGGCGCCGATGTCGCCGCTGCATTGGCAAGCATTCAAGCCAACGCCCACTAGGAGGTTGCCATGCGAACTTTCCTGAAACTGGCGCTCGGTCTCGCCGCGAGCCTGTTCATAGCCAGGTCCGGAGCGCGCGCCCAGGTGCCGGTGATCGACAATGCGAACCTGACGAAAGCCCAGGAGATCGCGACCAGCACCCGGCAAATCCTCGACGCCGACCAGCAGATCCTGCAGTTCACGCAGAAGACGCTTGCCGCGGTGACCGGGGATCGCACCTCGCAGGCGCAGGGCAGCCTGGCGCAGATGGCCCTGGGTGGTGGTTTCTCCATGGCGCAGGCCCCGTCACTGGGCTCGGTGATTTCGGGCGGCTCGTTGTCCTTCGCAGGCTTGGGCTCGGGATCGCAGAACATCGTCTCGACGCTGATCAACGGCCTGCAGCTCGTCCAGAGCCTCACCGGGCTGACTGGCGGGCAGTCGCATCCGGTCGACACCGCATACAAGAACTCCGTCAATGTCGCGGCGACCCTGTCTGGCCTGATCGACTCGACGCAAGGGGCGGTGAAGCAGCGGTCCTCCGCCTTCGTGCAGGGTGGTCAGCAGATCGGCCAGGCCCAGGACCTGAAGGGCAGCGTCGACCAGAACACGCAGGTGCAGATCCAGACCGGACAGACCATCAATGAGCTCAACGGCGTCGTGAACAATGCGGCGGCCGCTGCCAACCAGGCGAATCTCGATCGCATCGCGGCGGAGTCCGCCGTCGCGCGCGCCATGAAATTCACCCAGCAGTGACTTTGGAGGACGCTTGAACAAGATCACCATCGCCGTCGCCGCTGCGATCATCCTCATCGTCGCCGCCAGCGTGATCATCATCCGCATGCCCGCGCCACCGGCACCCGCTGCGCAGACGGAGAGCAAGCCGGACACCGAAGGCCTGGCGCGCGCCATGACCTTCACCTCGCCCGCCGAGCCGAAGAAATGATCCGCACCTCGGCAGCACTCGCCGCCCTTTGCGGTCTCGCGCTTGCCCTCGCGGGCTGTGCCTACAAGCCACTCAAGGCGCCGTGTTCGCCGGACGAAGGCGGCGCGCCGCTCGGCTACGCGGCGTCCGCGCCGACGCCATCACCTCAGCCGTTCGAGTCGCTTGACGCCTGCGGCCCGATGAAACCGATCTGAGGGCGCGATGGCGACGTTCAGCATCACCTCGCTGCTGCAATCGGTCGACCAGATCGGCCAGAACTACGTCTCGACCGCCTACCAGGCGCTGTCGAACGCGCTGACATCGGGCGGAGCGACGAGCGTCGCCGGGCTGCTCCTGACGCTTTATGTGATCTTCTGGGGCGTCGGCATCTGGCAGGGCACGGCAACCGGCGGCCCGGCCGACCACGCCTTCAGGCTGCTTCGCGCCTTCCTGATCTATGCGCTCGCAACCAGTTGGAACGATTTTCAGACGCTGGCGTACCGGTTCATGAATGACGGGCCGTCGGCGATCGGCAACGCGCTGCTCAGCGCCGTGACCACCGCCAACAACACCGGCACGGCGCAGAACCTGACCTCGGTCAACGGCGTGCAGTCGGCCCTGCAGAACATGTGGGACACCACCAACAGCGCCACCGAAGCGTTCCTGCAGAATGCGGGCCTCACCAATTGGGGGCCCTACATCTTCGCCGCCGTCTTCTATGTAGTGATGGCGCTGCTGATCGGCTTCGCGATCTTCCTGATCGTGCTGTCGAAGCTCTTCATGTGGCTGCTGCTGGCGTTGGCGCCGGTATTCATCATCCTGCTGCTGTTTGGCGTCACCTCGCGCTTCTTCAGCGGCTGGCTCGGTACGCTCATCCAGTATTTTCTGGTGCAGGTGCTCGTCTACGCATTCCTCGCCTTCTACGTCTCGCTGATCCAGCAGACCATCGACACGCTGAACGGCGTCGCAAATACCAAGAGCGCGAGCTGGGCGACGATTGGCCCCGTCGTGCTGCTGGCCATCATCGGCGTGCTGCTGCTGGCCCAGATCAACAACGTGGCCGCGGCCATTGCCGGCGGCGTGCCGATCTCGAGTTCGCGGATCGGTGCGGTGCTCGCCACGGTCAGCGGCTATCGGCTCGGCATGGCGGCAAACAGGGCCCGTCTTGCCTTTCGCAACCCGTTGAACCCGGCCTCGACATCACGGCGCGAGGAACTGGCGGCACGCCAGCGTGCGCGTGTCGGGCTGCGCGCGGCGTCGTGGGCGCAATCGCCTGAGTTCCGCAGGCTCGCTGAACAGATCAAGCATCCCGGCTCGCCGCCGGCGCAAGGTGGGGGAGGGAACCGGCCTTGAGCGATACCCCAGTGACAGAGGCTGGAGCGGTCGATGTCCCGGCTAAGATCGACCCCCGCTATTACGCTGAGGGCGCAACCTGGGAATATGACGTCGCACGGCGTAACCGGAACTCGCGAGCGCTGGCCTGGATCGTCGCCGGCGTCATGACCATCGTTGCCGTCGCCTCACTCGGTACATTGGCGCTGCTGGTGCCGCTGAAAACCTACGAGCCCTATATGGTGGTCGTCGACAGGACGACGGGCTTCGTCGAGGTCAAACGCCCGATGGCCGAGGGGCCGCTGACGCAGGACGAGGCCGTCACCACCTTCAATGTGGTTCGCTACATCAAGGCGCGCGAGACCTACGATCCGAGGGCGCTGAAGGACAATTTCGACCTGGCACAGTTGCTCGCCACCGGCGACGCGGCGCGTGAGCTCACGGAGATCTATTCGCCGGCCAATCCGCAAAATCCCGTCAAGATCTACGGCTCCAACACCGAGGTCTCGGTCTCGGTCAAGTCGGTGACGTTCCCGAACAACCGCACCGCGCTGGTGCGGTTCTCCACCGATGAGAAAACGGCGACCAGCATTACGACGCGCAACTGGGTCTCGCTCGTGCGCTTCCGCTACACCTCCGCACCGATGCGCAACGAGTATCGCTTCGACAATCCGCTCGGCTTCCAGGTGCTCGAATATCGACGCGACCAGGAGACGGCTCCCTCTCCCGGCACGGCCGGAGCGCAAAGATCATGAGGCGGCGCCTGATCCTTGCAGGCTGCGTCTTGCTTGTGTCCGGCCATGCGTTCGCGGAAGCGATCCCGCGCGCGGGACGGGTCGATGCTCGCGTCCGCGACGTCGTCTATAACCGCGACAACGTCACGGCGATCGACGCCACCTACGGCACGTCGACGATGATCCAGCTGCAGCCGGACGAGAAGATCGAGACGCTGGCGCTCGGCGATTCCCTTGCCTGGAAGGTCGAGCCCAATCGCAAGGGCGACATCATCTTCGTCAAGCCGATCGACAAGAATGCGCAGTCGAACCTCAACGTCGTCACCGACAAGCGCATCTACAGCTTCCTGCTGCGGTCGAACACGCGCGCGCCGAATGACCAGATCTACGCGGTTCGGTTCCGGTTTCCCGACGACGAGGCGAGCGCGAAGCTGCTCGCGGCCGCCAAGGAGCGCGCCGCCAATCCGAACCTGCGCGATCTCAACATCGCCAACGCCAACAGCGACTATGGCTACAAGGGCTCGTCGACCAACAAGCCGGTCGCCGTGTTCGACGACGGCGTGAAGACCTGGTTCCGCTTCGAGGGTGAAACGCCGGCGATCTACATCGTCGATGCCGAGCGCAATGAGAGCCTGGTCAATTTCCGGACCGAGGGACCGTTCGTCGTCGTCGACAAGGTCAGCCCGCAATGGACGCTGCGCAATGGCACGGAATCGACCTGCATCTTCAATCGGCGTGCGACCAATGTGCACGAGCCGAATGGGCTCGAGCCCTATGCGCCGCAGCGCGTAGGTTTTCCGTCAGCCAGCGCAGGAGGCTGACGCGCCATGCCCTCGCCACAGGATTATCGCTCGCTCGAACTGGAAGCCTCCGCTGCGACGGCGGTAGCGCGGGGTTCGACTGCCCTCGGCAATTTGGTGAAATTCGGCGTGCCGCTCGGCGCCGTCCTCATCGCGGGATGGATGATCTACGCTTCGCTCGGCAGCGGTCCACGGAACATGACCGCGCCGGACAAGGAAGAGTTCACGACGACGCAGTTTCCGGCGCCATCGCTGCAAACCCCACGGACCCAGACCGACCAGGGCACTATTCTCATCCCGCAAGCGCCGCCTGTGCCGCCCGAGCCGGTCTTGCCACCACCGCCCATCGCGCCGCCCATGGCGCTGCCGGCGCCGCCGCCACCCGAGCCACCGCTCGCCCTGTCGGCACCGAACGACGATGAAGCGCGCCGGCTGGCCGAGCTTGAGCGGCTGCGCCAGGAAGAGGAGCGCCGGAAGTGGGAACGGTTCCGCGCGCCGCAGGTGATTGCCGACAACGCCAGTCCAACCGATGCAACTGGCAGTCCCGCCGATCCGGCGCGCGCGGCTGCCGGGCAGGATGAGGACCCCAACCGCCGCTTCCTGGCGTCGGTCGCGAGCGCCGGCGTCGAGATCGCGAAGGCGGTGAAGAACGATCGGATCGATGCGCTTGTCGCGCAGGGCACGATGATCCGCGGGATTCTTGAGACCGCCGTTCAGAGCGACCTGCCGGGCATGGTGCGCGCCGTCACGGCTGAGAATGTCTGGTCATTCGACGGCCGCCGCATTCTCATCCCGGCAGGAAGCCGGCTCGTTGGCGAATACAAGTCCGGAATCTCGCAGGGGCAGACCCGCGTCTTCGTGGTGTGGACGCGGCTGCTGCGCTCGGATGGGGTGTCGGTCCAGCTCGGCTCGAACGGCACCGACGATCTCGGCCGCGCCGGCAATGCCGGCTTCGTCGACAATCACTACCTCGAGCGCTTCGGCTCCGCGATCATGCTGTCGGTCGTCGGCGGCGTCTCGCAATTCCTGAGCGGCTATGGCCAGTACGACAACAATAATAATGGCACCACGATCACGACGACGGATCCGGTCACGGGCCTCGTCACCACGACCCAAACGGGCACCAACCAGAACAGCCAGTCGCTCCAGGCCCGCCAGATCGCCGCGCAGAATGTCTCGCAGACGCTAACCAATATCGCCCAGGAGGCGCTGAAGAACTCGATCAACATCCCGCCGACGATCTATCTCGACCAGGGCACGCGGATCATCGTCTTCGTGCGCCGGGACCTGGATTTCTCCTCCCTTTACCCCGATCCGGTGAAGGAGGCGCTCAGGGAGCTCAAGCGTGAACGCGCCGGCGCGAAACCTGACAGTCTTCCTCGATAGGGCGCTCGGGCCCATTCGGCCTTGGCTCGACGACGACCAGGTCGTCGAGATCTGCGCCAATGGCCCCGGTGAGGTCTGGGTCGAGCGCTTCGGTCAGGCCGCGATGGAGTGTCATCCGGTTCCTGAGCTCACCGAGCTCGCAATCCGACACCTCGCCGAACGCATTGCCGGTCATTCCGGCCAGAGCGTCAACGAAGAGCATCCGCTGCTGTCGGCGGCGCTGCCGACGGGCGAACGCTTTCAAGGCGTGATGCCGCCGGCGACGACAGCGGGCGGGGCTTTCGCGATCCGCAAGCAGGTCATCAAGGAGATGCGGCTCGATGATTATCGCCGGCTCGGCTCGTTCGAGAAAGTCGCGACCGTCACTGAGGGCGAATTGTCGGATGTCGACCGGCAGCTCTGCGCGCATCTCGACGCCGGCCGCATCGAGAACTTCATCCGCCTCGCCGTCGTGAACCGCTATTCGATCCTGCTCTCGGGTGGCACCTCCTCCGGCAAGACGACATTCCTCAACGCGATTTTGAAGGAGGTCCCAGTCGAGGAACGCATCATCACCATCGAGGACACCCGCGAGGTGAACCCGATCCAGAGGAACTATCTGCCGCTGGTCGCCTCGAAGGGCGATCAGGGTGAAGCCCGCGTCACCGTCGAGACGCTGCTGCAGGCTTCGATGCGCCTGCGTCCGGACCGTATCTTCCTCGGCGAGATTCGCGGTGCGGAGGCCTATTCGTTTCTGCGGGCCATCAACACCGGCCATCCCGGCAGCATCACCACGGTCCATGCCGATAGTCCGGCCGGCGCGTTCGAGCAGCTCGCGCTGATGGTGATGCAGGCCGGGCTCGGTCTGCGGCGGGACGAGATCGTTGGCTACATCAAATCCGTCCTGCCGATCGTCATCCAGCAGACCAAGGTCGGCGGCTGGCGCGGCACCTCGGCCGTGTATTTTTCGCGGATGGCGGAGTGGCGGGCGGAGAGGGCAGGGGGGACAGGAAGGAAGGCCGGCCATGGCCCGCGTCGTCGTTTATAGGATCGGCATTGCGATCCTGCTCGCCATTGCCTTCTGGCTGCTCTGGAGCATGGCCTATGAGATCGTCGTCGGGCTGCGCTGGGCCCCAGCGCGCTTTCCGGGCGAGGGCGCCAGCCGCTGGGGATTGCTGCGGCTGCAGAATGCCGACCGCTCGGCCGGCTTCTTCCTGGTCGCCTGGCAGCATTTCCATGCCCGTCTTCTTTACCCGGCGACACAGATCGAGGCGCTGATCCGCGCCGGCATTGCGGCGGGGGTGGTCATTGCCCTTGGTCTGGCAGGATGGCTGTTCGCCTTCATCAATCGCCGCCAGATGCCCTTTGGGGCGGCGCGCTTCGGTACGTTGATGGAGGCGGCGAAGCAGGGCCTGACCGGCAAGCAGGGCATCGTGCTGGGGACGATCGGTGGTGTCACGGTGCGTTCGGATGAGCCAGCCCACATCCTCGTGGTCGGGCCCTCGCGATCGGGCAAGGGGACCGGGTTCGTGCTGCCGAACGGCTATCTCTGGCAAGGTTCGGCGGTGTTCTTCGATCCGAAGCGGGAGAATTTCGACGCGCTGGCGAACCACCGCAAGGCCATGGGCAACAAGGTCTTCATGTTCTCGCCGGGCTCCAATGACACGCACCGTTACAACCCGCTCGACTTCGTGCGCCGCGACGAGCGCATGGCGACCGATTGCCTGGTCGTCGCTTCCTTCGTGATCCCCGAGAAAGCGGATGACACCTGGGCCGGGGCGGGGCGACTGCTGCTATCCGCCCTGATCGGGTATGTGCTCTCGTCGCCGCTGATCACCGGGGCGCAGCACATGCGCACGGTCGCCCGGATGACGACCACGGGACGGGACATCTCGTCGGTGCTGCGGGCGATCGTGAAGACCGAGCGGCAGCATCTGCCGACCTGGGTGATCGACAATTTCAACCAGTACATCGCGCTCGAGCCGGAGACCCGCAACAGCGCCGTGTTCAACGTCAACATGGCCATGTCGCTCTGGAACAACGGCTTGATCTCGGCTGCGACCGAGACGTCCGACTTCGACATTCGAGAGCTCCGCCGCCAGCCGATGACCATCTTCATCGGCTGCACCATCGCCGAGCTCGCCATCTTCCGTCCGCTGATCCGCATCCTGTTCCAGCAGATCCATGATCTGATGATGGTGAGGATTCCGGGCGATGACGAGCCGCACCAGGTGCTGCTCATGCTTGATGAATTCTACCATGTCGGGCGCATGGACTCGCTGATTTCCAAGATTACCATCAGCGCCGGCTATGGCTTCCGCATGGCGATCGTGATGCAGGACATCTCCCAGCTCGATGAGCTCTATGGCCGCAACACGCGCATCACCACCGTGTCCGGTTCGCAGATAAAGCTGTTCATCCAGATCAACGATCTGGAGACGTCGGAATTCGTGTCCGAGATGCTCGGCGAGACGACGCAGGTCTACAAGACGCCGGTGATGCGGCCTGGGCAGGGGATCTTCGCGCCGCGCGCCTGGGCACCGCACTACACGCCGCGCCCGCTGCGCAGCCCGCTCGAATTGCGTGAGATGTCGGATCGAGTCTCGATCCTGATGGTGAAGAACTCGCGCTCGTTCGAGCTTACCAAGATCCGCCACTATCTCGACAAGCCCTATCGACGGCCCTACGAGGCGGCGAAGGGAGTTGCCGAGCCTGCGCGAATGGCAGGACGAGGTCCTGGGCGGTGCGATCAATCCCGCGCCGGCCGCGGAGAGCACGGACGACGGTACGGCTGCCCCGCCGCCGCTCCTTGCCGCAGCGCAACGGGCGCCAAGGCGGAACCCTCCACCTCCAGGAAAGAAAGCCCCGGCCAAGCGACAGGCCGCAGCGAAACCCGCTTCCCTTCCGGCACCGCTCGTGATCTCGAGGGTGAAGCCAGTCGAGCGACCGGCCCGCAAGCAGCTCTCGCTTGGTGACCAGCCATTGGTTCCGCCTGGGGAAAACTGCAACATCAGCGATCTACTGGCGGCGTCAGAAAGCGCTCAGCGTCGCGACTTCGAAGCGATGACTGCCGGCGCCGCGGCAGTTGGTCAGGAAGAGCGAGTCCAGCATGCGTTGATAACCCTTACCGGCCTGCAGGATGGGTTCGGCGACGACGCGCCATGAAATATGTAATCGTGGTCCGCGCGGCCCACCGACTTCGGCATCGAGACGCTCAAAGGGCTCGCCGAAATCTACAAAGCCAATCCTCACCTGCTCACACGATCGGACGACCCGAAATAGTCGCACTGCGGCCTATGCCGCATGGTTACCCATCTACCCGCTGGAACAGGCGAACAGGGCGCTTGCCGATTTGCGCGCCGGCCGCTTCCAGGGCGCCGCGGTGCTGGTTCCATGATCAGTCCCGCCGAGGCATCGCCTCGAGTATTGAAATCAAGATTGGCGACGTAGGCCGGCCCGGCAGTCCGGTGCCGTCATCACGACGTGACGGACAGCCGGTCGTCGACCGAGCTGACGCCGGGCGTGGTCATGGCGGCGTGCCGCACGGTCCGGCGCTCGTGCGTGTTGTGCACCCGGCCCTCCAGCGTGACGCGGTTGCCCTTCACCTCGATCTTCAGCGCACCGACGCTTTCCTCGGCCGCACGCCGCATCGCCTCCTCGATCCGATGCCGGATGTTCTCGGCATGGACGCGCGGCGCGATCTTGATGAGATTGACGATGGCGCAATCGCCCGCAACCTTCCGCGCGATATCCTCGGCGGCGATCTGTCCGGCCTGCGATTTGACGTGGCCGGTGAGCGTTATCGTTTGGCCATCGAACGCGACATTGATGCTCTCCTCGTCGGTCCCATGCTCACGCGCAAGCTGGTCTACGATCTGTTGATGGACGTCGTTGAGTCGCATGGCGTTCTCCGATGCTCCGCATGAATGGGATCGAAGTGCCGGTTCGGTGCTCGCCGGCAAGACCCATCCGAACAATCATCCGCCTATCAAGCACATCAAGAACCGGCGCGAGCCGCATTGATCTCGGTCAAATGAGCTCCGGCAGCGATACGGAGGTGTCGATCCATGTTCCCCGTTCGCCGCGGACGATGGCGAGGGCGTCGCCGAGTTGGCCGATCGCGGCCGGTCGTCCCGTCTCAACGGCGAACCCGGCGGCCGCCGCGATCTTCGGCGCCATGGAGCCGGCCGGAAAGGTTTCGCTGGAGAGCGCCGCCGGGTTGGCCCGCCTGATGGCGTGGGCGGCCGGCGTGCCGAAGTCCTGATAGACCGCATCGACATCGGTCAGCAGAAGCAGCATGTCCGCGCCGAGCTGCGTTGCCAACAGGGCGCTGGCGAAATCCTTGTCGATCACCGCCTCGACCCCGGCAAGGCTGCCATCGGCGCGCTCCACCACCGGGATGCCGCCGCCGCCGGCGCAGATCACGAGGACACCCCGTTCCACCAGCAGGGAGATGACGCGCACCTCCATGATCTGGAGCGGTTTGGGCGAGGCCACGACGCGGCGCCAGCCGGTGCCGTCGGCGGCAACCTGCCCGGTGCGATCTTGCGCGAGGTGGCGAGCGGTGGCTTCGTCATAGACCGGGCCGATCGGCTTGGTCGGCCGGCTGAACGCCGGATCGTCGGCGGCGACCTTCA
>LNAP01000846.1_pt1 | contig 40515 bp, 40 predicted proteins | sample 602601 | NCBI WGS metagenome assembly LNAP01 (sample SAMN02440304, study PRJNA202911) | soil metagenome | biome: Subtropical and temperate rainforests or woodlands; isolation source: soil samples (1 kg each in a 20% v/v slurry with milli Q water) were... ...
GTACAGATCGATCAGTTTGCCGTTGCGCAGCAACCAGTCCACTTGTGCTTCACGCGTCCCGTGCTGGCTCATCAGGCGCTTGATGGCCGTCTCTTCGTAGCTGGCATAGTGGTAAATATGCGCGTCGGGGTAACGTTTGAGATGGCCGATGACCCAGTCGATGAACTGCTCGAAGGCGATCTTTTCTTCTTCTCGGGTATGCGCCCAGAAGGGTTTGAAGGTTTGCTGCCCAGCCTCGTCGATGTAAAGACCGAAGAGGTATTCCAGGCCACCCTCTTCCAGCGGATTGCCCTCCATGTCGAAGAACAGATCACCGTCGACCGCCTTGGGCATCCGATAGAAACCACGCCGTTCACCCAAGACAGGCAGGAGCTCGAACAACGGGACATCACTGGAGCGCCCCTGGAACTGCAACCGCGCCTGATGCCGCAACTTGCTCAACGACTCTGTCTGCAACTTCGGGATGCGCAGGTCGTCGGTACTGTCCGCCAGCTGGTGCAATGTGGTCACGCCGGCACTATGTAACTTCTTGATTTGCGAACGGCTGATACCCGCTACCGCTGAGAGGTGATCGTCCTGCTGTCGTTGTTCGTCGCAGCGATCACGCCAGGCGCAGAACCCACAATGCCCGCACGGTTCGGGGTAGGTGACTGGCGGTTCGGCACTGTTCACGAATGCATCGAAACGCTGCAGCACGTGCTCCAGATAATCGGCGTAGTCGGCGACCCGAAATGCCTGCTCGGTACGAGCAGCATCACCGAGTAAGATGTACATGAACTGTGGCTGTACGCCCTGGATCGAGATCAGCATTCGCGAATAAAGCGCAACCTGTACGAGGAACTTGGCCTTGGCCGTTTTCGCCAGCTTGGTGTCGATCACTTCATAGCTGTGGTCGCCCAGCGCCGACGCCCGAGGCACTTTGCGCAGGAAGTCGGCATGACCAATAAAGGCGCCTTCCTGAAGCGACGCCTGGAAGATGATATCGGCGCCGGCCTTCATGGCCTGAATTGTAAGTTCCACCCGACGCGCGAAACTCGGATTGCCCTCGGCAATGTCGACTACGTTGTCATATTCGCTTTTGAGCCGCTCGAAAAAGGCCGCCTCGTGGGCCAATCCTTTGTCCTGTATCAATCGGTTCTGATCGCTTGCCGCCGCTTTTTCCATAGGCATGACAAGGTTCTGAAGATCTAGCGCCGTCAGGTGCTGGCACTCAAGAAAACCGCAGATGTCTGAGGCGGAGTACAACTGAATTCCGTTTCGGGTTTGCATGGTCGCTTCCAGTCCGGTGAAGCGTCAAGAAACGCTTCACGCTGATTAAATGTCGTGTGTGAGTCAGGCGTCGAGCGAACATCCGCGAAAAAACTGCTACAAACCAAGCGATAAAAGACTCAGTTACAGGTTGAGCCAGGAACTGTTCGCGCTTGATGCAGACCACCTTGCGGGCAATATCGAATGGCCATACCCTAAGTAAAAATACAGCCTCCGTCCATGTTGTTTGTCCGTACAGGTAAACAAATGGAGCAGGTTATCAGGCTCTGGATCGACACTTCTCTACCCACGCCTGGGCTTAACCAAAAAACATGTAAAGCTTTCAGACGCTTCCAATTTATTTGCGTACTGCCCACGACCTCAAGGATCGGCACCCCATGGACCATCAAGCACTCAAGACCCGTCATCGCCAGGAACGCGAAAGCCATCATCCCAACCTCACCTTGCGTGTTCATCGGGCGCTGAGTTGGCTCAATCGTGCCGAGCAAGCTGACGATGTCGACGGGCGCTTTATCTTCCTGTGGATCGCCTTCAACTCGGCCTACGCCACCGATATCGACGAGCAATACCGCCTTTCCGAGCAGTCCACATTCAAGGCGTTCCTGGACAAACTGTGCGCGCTCGACACTGCCAACCTGATCGAAAATCTGGTCTGGTCGGAGTTCTCCGGCAGCATTCGCGCGCTACTGGACAACCCCTATGTGTTCCAGAGCTTCTGGGATAACCAGAACGGCAAGATCAGCGAACAACAATGGACCGAGCGCTTTGCCAGCGGTAGGCGAGCAGCACAGCAAGCCTTGGCCAACCGCAATACCCCAGCAGTACTCGGTGTTCTGTTCAATCGAATTTATACATTGCGTAATCAGGTAATGCATGGGGGCGCAACCTGGAACAGCAGTGTGAATCGGGAACAGTTGCGTGACTGCTCGAACCTTCTCGGCAAGCTGGTGCCGGTGATTATTTTGCTGATGCTAGATAACCCGGAAACGCTATGGGGTGATGCCTGTTATCCAGTGGTTACTTAGGAAAAACCACAAAGATCCTACTTTGATCACCATGGCCCGTCTGAACCAGCCGTGCCATGGTCACTATCGACTCGTTCGATTTGCTGAAAAGCAAGGACGCTTCAATGGAGTTTCAGCTCACGACGCATTCTGACCATTCTCGCCTCTACCCTGTGCTCTCTCAAGTGTCAGGACACTTCCAATGCGTACCACTCTCACTCCATTCGCCCCCGATAACCAGCGTGCCGCCGACACCTGTCCGCTCTCGCTCAAGTGGTGTTTCCAACTGCTGCTGGAGCTTGGCGGACACCGAAATCTTCTCGGCCAGCACGGCTTTAACGATGATGATCTTGAGATGGGCCTTGGGAGGTGGGTCGAGACTGATGATTACAGCGCGGCCGATGTGCTGAAGGGATTGCGTCAGGGTGCGCGCAAGCTTCAGGCCGATCATCCGCAGGTCTCTCACCCGACAGCCTGGGGAAGAATCTCGAAGAGCTGGGGACACTGCTCAAGTTGAGCGAGGCTGAGTTGCACAAACTGGGTTTCTGCGTGCTGATGCATTCCGATCCCGTGCTGAGCGACGCCACCGATCAGTTGGGTACGCCGGGTTTAAAACGCGCGATGAAAGTGTTGTCGGTATTGCTTGGCCTTACACCGGCGGAGGTAGAGGCAGGCGTTGGAGCTGAAAGTTCGTTGATACGGGCGGGTTTGCTGGCGATTGGTACCGGTCACCGGGTCTCTTTGGCATTAAGTTCTCTACTGTATACCAGCAACGCGAACTTGCCCGGATTGCTGCGCTACAGCCAGGGTATACCGCTTGAAATGTTTTCCTACGAGTTCCGTTTGAGCCCGCCAGGAAACTTGAGCCATGAACATTACAGTCATGTAAAAGGGCCTCTGAATACTGCGCAACGCTACCTTTCAAAGGCTCTGCGGCAAGGCTGGGTAATTGTACTGACTTGACCACCCATTTGCGTTCGATCTGACCAGCCGTTTGCATCCGACCTGACCGGTCATTCACATCGAATTTGACCCGCACACAGATTGGCCATGACCGGCTGCGGTCTCTTGGCAACGCAGTTCGCAACAGGCAGAAATCGCCCGATTCTGTTTAAAAAGTCGGCCATGGTTTCCGCAGCTGAAAAGTATGCGTCCGAGATTGAAATCTTTACTTTCGACAGAGGTTTCCGAGCTCAGATTTCGCGTAGCGGCGCGCAAAAAAAGCTTTTTCAGCGGTCTGTATGCAGGCAGTCTGGAAGGACCGACTTTTTCAACAGAATCGGCCAGAAGCGGGAGTATCGATGGAGCTAGGGGCGATTCATCTCTCGAATCCGAATCGCGGGCAACAAAAAAGCCCCGAAGGGCTTTCTCTAGGTTCTCCATTCGCTTCATCACTGAAGAAGCTTCTTTCTCGCATCGTTAAATTCTTGCTCAGTGATGTGACCGTCCTCTTTCAGCTTCGCCCATTTAATCAGTTCGTCAGCGACGGAGAACGTGCGAAGCCTTTCGCCTTTGATAATGTCAACGTCATTGGTATCAGGAACGGTTTTCGCTTTGCCAGAAAAAATACCGTTCGCTTCAACCCATTGTGCGTGGGAAAGCAGAGGGCTTAGAAAAAGGACGTTCAGAAGGATGATGTACAGCAAGGCGATACCTGCCAAGGCAGCCGAAAGAATAAACTCCTCGGTTTGACGATCCCATCTGTCAGATGCGCCAAGCGTTGTCGCGAAATACAAGGCGAATAGCCCGCTGCCTATTAATGCGATGTATACGTAACCTTTGTAATTCCGCGCTGCGGTTTCGATGTGACTGAAATCGCGGTTCTTCTTCATCATCACCAAGCCAAAAATCAAAAATATCGCTGGGATGATTCCGACGATGAAAAATAACGAAGGGAGCAATAGGAGTACAAAAATCAGGAGCTTACTTTGTTCGGTGCTAGACAAAGGTGTGTTGGTCATTATTGCGTCCGCGTTTATCAGGTTAGATCCCAGGGGCTTTGATTAGTGCTTTGTGAAAAACTTCAATGCTTCCACGGCAATAATGAAGATTGCCCAACCTATGAAAATCCGGCGGCGCGTAGAGCTATTGCGTTTGGACTTGAAGAAAGAAGCAATGCCAATGTGGATTATAGGTATAAATATGCTTCCGCCAATGGCTCTAGAAATGTAGCTTTGGAACAGCACTGGTTCTCTGACAATATCCATGACTGGGGATGCGCTAAAGTCATGTTTGACATTAGCTAGAAAAACGACGGTGAAGCTAATCAGCGATAGGACAACTGCAAGTGCTAAGGAGGTCGGTTTTTTAACCGAAGCGTCATCCTGATTCCGACCGTTCACATCTATATCTGGCGCTGATACTTCCATGTCCCTTCCTTCTTCAATCATTGTGAGTTTCGTAGCTATGGTGAACCTATCGTGCATGGCATAGTAGCATCACCGCCGTTTCGACCAAAAGGAGGGAGGGTAGGCATGGATGATTTTCTGAATAGGTCAGATGAGCTGCACGACGAAATCTTGAGGCTGCTTGACGGTGTACCGGCGTATCCTGGCATACGTCATGAAGTCGCGTTGGTAGCGTGTGGCATGGCGCTGGAACACGCCTTGAGCCTTCGCCTGTTGGTGAGAGCTGGGTACTACACCTCGGCGCTGTCGATGGTGCGTTTGCAGTACGAAGCCCTCACACGAAGCGTCTGGCTCCTGTATGCGGCTACCGATCTGCAGGTCGAGACACTAGGTTCTCCACTGACGCTGGAGGCTGAACATGCTGCTAAGAAAATGCCGATGTTCGCTGCCATGCTTAATCAGATCGTGGAGAAGGCTCCTGAGCAAGCTTCGAGCATGCTGCTCAATTTTAAGGAGGTGAATTACCACGCTATGAACTCGTTTGTGCATAGCGGGATTCACCCTTTGCGCCGTCATGCCGAAGGCTATCCGGCAGTGCTGGTTCAGGACGTGCTGAGGAACTGCAATGGTCTGAACATGATGACGCTACAGATGGGGGTGATTCTGTCGGGCGATCCGCGTTTCTATGACGCGATAAGGACAGTGCAGGACGAATTTAACCAGATCCTACCAGGTGTGGTTTCACCTCTTAACTGAATCAGGAGCGAAGTATGGGACGTGCCAATGATCACATGATGGAGCTTGAAAATGACCGTATGCGTCAGTGGATGATGGATGATGGATGATGGATGATGGATGATGGATGATGGATGATGGATGATGGATACGTATGGCATTGATAAGGATGAGTTGGACGAAGATTCAGAAGAATGGCAAGAAATGGCACAGGAATATCAGGCGGAATGTCGACTGAAGTCCAAGGGGCTGCAGCACCCCATCGGTTTCGTTCATTGAGCGGGATGTAGGCGATTGGACCTACTCTGCGAAGACCTCCTCGACCAACCGCGGCAGAACCTCTGCCGCTCTGCCCGTCAGGCTGAACTCGCGCCGCCCTTCTACAGGTTCAGGCTGCACATTAATGTGCAGCACCTGCGCGCCATGCTGCAAGGCGATTCGCGGGATCTCGGCCGCAGGCTGGACCAGGCCGGACGTACCGATCGAAAGTAAAACATCACAGTCCTGCGCTGCCGAAACTGCCTTGCGCCACACGTCATTGGGCAACGATTCGCCAAACCAGACGACACCAGGTCGCACTTTGCCGTTGCAATGCAGGCAGCGCGGCGGCTCGATGCAACGCCCGTCTTGCGGCTCATCGAGTTGATCCGCACTTAATGCGTACGGCCGCGCACAGGCAACGCAGCGCGGTGAACTCAGACTTCCGTGCAGGTGCAAGACATCGTGGCATCCCGCACGCTCAAGCAAGTCATCGACGTTCTGGGTAACCACGGTGAGCCTGGGCACCCGCAACGCCAATGCGGCGATGGCCCGGTGCGCAGCGTTCGGTTGTGCGCCAAGGACCTTGGCACGTCGCCACTCGTACCAACCCCATACGAGGGCGGGGTCATTGCGGAACGCTTGGGCTGTGGCCAGTGCAGCGGGGTCGAAGTTCTCCCACAGGCCGGTCAAGGCATCGCGAAATGTCGGGATGCCACTTTCTGCAGAAATGCCTGCGCCGCTAAACACCACGACGTGGCGTGCGCTACGCAACTGATCAACCTGGAATTCCATCACGACCTCTTGCATGTTGTCAGCGTGGCCTCAGTACTGCTCAATTCAGTGAGCTACCGGGAAGCCGTCACCAACGGATAACGCACGTCGAAGCCCACCATGAACAATGCCCGCTCCAGATCCAGCAGTCTCACTTCACGCCCCTGCGCGGCGAGCACCCGGATCGCCGCGTGGAGGATGCGACTGGTCACCCGCACAAGTCCGGCCCAGATTTCGGCAGGATTGGGCCCCTTGGTGCTGCTTCTGTAAAGATTGATAAATTCGAAACCTTCTTGCGAAGGGTCGCGTGTTTCGACGTTATTGTTGGGCGTTTTTTGATTGGGCCCCCAGCGAAACGCCAGGTCTGGCGGTACAACGCTCCCCCCGATGCCTTCGAGCCATTTACGCACCAACAACCCCAGCGCAGCCCCTACCCGTCCATCATAGATGATGATGCCGTCCGGGGCGGCAGCGGCGTAAATCTTGGTCATTGCGGAGTTCATCAGCAGGTTAGTGCCATCGAAAGCCGTGAGCGATTCGTTGCTTGCGGGTCGAAGCAATTTCACCGCCTGCAAGATCGAATGGCACAGGGTCTGGTCGGCGAACCGGGTCTCGACCCACAGCAAAGAGGCGTCGCCCGGCTTGTTGGCGACACCTCCCCATTTGAATATCTGCAGGCAGGCCTCTCGCGCGGCAATGCAATCGTTCGAAGCAAGTGCCGTGCGAAGCCGCGCAGCAATGCTGGAAAAGTCATCAGGTGCTTTCTTTTCCGGCCAGGAATAATGCTTGGCGGCCTCGGCCAGGGTCAGGCACCACCACTCCTTGTTTTGGGGCCGGGTCAGCTCCTTCCATGGCGTCCATGAGTGATGCCTGGTGATTGAATAACGATGCTCGAATGAACCCGGACCGCCTGACCATAGTGTTGCCAAATGATCGGCAAACGCCTGTTGAACCGGGCTGAGACATCCTGCCTTCAACTCTTCAACAACCCGTTGATTCGGTTCGACAACCGCCGCTACGGCCACGGACCGCGTCGTCAACCAGACCGCAGTGGGCTGTTTCGAGCGGATCCCCACAACTCCCAATTGCTCAAGAATCGGAAGCACGTAGGTGATATTTCGCGGACCGTAGGTTCCACTGGAAAGTTCTCGGGCGACCTTGCAAAGCGGCCCGGCTTTTATATGGTCATTATCGGATTCGATCACACACGGATTACCGGCGTGGTGGTCGTTGACGTGCAGATATTCCAGCACGGCTTCGAAGGCGGCTTTCGGGATCGCAAGCGTCGTCTTGCCCACCGCTACCTTGACCCGCTCGGGCGTCACACTGTCTACACCGAATTCAGAACGTCGCGACGGTGTTTGAAGCGTTCCCAATGCCCCCATCATTGGCCACAACGATGAGACTTTTTGAGCTGCCACTTGCGTCATGCTGACTTCCTTGCTGAACACGATAATAAGATTGCCGGCGGACACTACCCCTCCCCCTGCGTCCTGCGCAAGATTTCAACCTCCGCTTCCATCGACTTGTAATGCCGGTACATCTCATACCCTTTCTTGGCGATGACTACGACGCCTACAGCGGCCAGAAAATTTTTCAACATGGTCACACCCTCAGTTGTTGGAAGGTTTGATCATGATCAGGGGCCGCGACAAATTGAGTCGCACCGAGCAAAAGTGGCGTTGATGCACCCACCCCACTCAAGCTTTTCCCGGCGATGCCGATAAACGGCAATGGACCATGCTCTACTGGCATGAAGCCCCACACCAACAAGGACGTTGCGTATGCCTCTTGTAACCCGCTTCACGGTTCTCCCCGGACCGACCTCTCGACCAACACTTTCTACAGCCATTGGGCAATTTCAATGCAGCTTCGCTGAACTGACGGCGCCTGTCGGCTGCGATTTATCCCCCCATCGGAACATCAGGCACGACACAAAATGTCGCGGGTACGCCTGACACTCAGCCCCACCAGGCTGACTCCATCACACAAGGAACAGTAATGAACGCGCCCCAAGACCTTAACCGCCTGTATTCCGACGTTTCCGACAGTATCGCCGGCGCCATGGCCGACATTCTGGATTTGAATGTCGAGCACAAAGACGGCAAGCGCGAAGTCGGCAACATGACCGAGAAGCTTCGCGCCATCCAGGCTCAGTTCGATGGCGAACTTGATCAGCTGAAGACGCATGCCGAGTGGGACATGTTCACCATGGCGTTTTTCGGTGAAACCAACGCGGGCAAGAGCACGATCATCGAGTCGTTGCGCATTCTGTTCAAGGAAGAGTCCCGGCAAGCATTGCTGGAACAGAATGCTCACGACCTGGTGAAGTACGAAAAAGCGCTGGCCGAGCATATCGAACGATTGCGTGAAGGCCTGAATGCGGTTTACGAGGAACATGCCGCGCAAATCTCTGACATCCGCCAGGGCACACGCCGTCTTTGCGAGATTCTGCAGGAAGAGACCGCTGCCAGAAACCGCATCGCTGAAGCCGAAGCGCAGGCCCGAACGACACTGGCAGAGCAAGAGGCCAATGCCCGATTGAAGGCCGAACAGGAAATCGCCGCACAACGGCTAAAAGCCGAGCAGGACATAGCGGCGCAACGTTTGAAGGCGGAACAGGAAGAAGCCGCGCAACGCCTACAACTGGCCCAAGACCAATCCAACGCCAAAATCAGGACAAAACTGATTGCTTTTGCCTGTGGTGGAATGGTGCTGGGGGCAGCCGCATCGGCACTGCTGTTGAAACTGGCAGGAGTCTGAGATGAGCAACTTTGAGCTCGACGAACTGTTCGATCAAGCGACCGCGGTGCCTGAAGACGCGCCGGTCGCTAACCCCTTTGCTCACATCAAGACCCAATCGGCCGCCATGGATGACGTGCTGAATCAGCGACTGGCCGATGTATTTTCCGGCGCTCTGGCACTTGACCGAAAAAAAGCCCTGGCCTTGCGTATCGACGGGCGGATCATCGGCACCGGCGAAGCGGATTTCACCAAAGGCAATACGTTCTACACGCTCAACTACAAGGGCAAACGCTTCCAGTTGATCGATGTACCCGGCATTGAAGGTGACGAGGGCAAGTATTCGCACATGGTCCGTGAAGCGGTGGCCAAGGCGCACCTGGTGTTCTACGTCAACGGCACCAACAAGAAGCCTGAAAAAGCCACCGCAGAGAAAATCCGCTCCTATTTGCGTCTCGGCACCCAAGTGTGTCCCTTGGTGAACGTGCGCGGCAACGCCGATGCCTACGAGTTCGAGGAGGACCGGCAAGCCCTCGAAAGCGGTGCATTGCAGCAGACCGTGGGCGTGCTCGAGTCTGTGCTGGGCGCCAAGGCCATGCAGTCTGGCCACTGCGTGCAGGGGTTGCTGGCTTTCTCGGCGCTGGCCGCTGCACCAGGGACGGAACGTACGACCATCCACCCTTCCCGGGATCGCGACCTGGTCATTCAGCAACGGAATTACCGCAAGTATTTCGCCTCGCCGAAGGCCATGTACGAGTTCAGCCAGATCAAGTCAGTCGCCCAGGTGCTTCACGGAAAACTGGGCACCTTCAAAGAAGACATGATCGAGAGCAACAAGACCAAAGTTCATGAGTTGCTGGTGGAAAACCTCGCCATCCTGCAAGAACTCCACACCAGCCATGAAACGTTCGTGGCCAGGACAGAACCAGAGTTCGACAAGTGCCGCATTGCCGTCAAAGACGGCTTGACCAAGTTCGAACAGTCCGTCACGAAGGGCCGAAAAATCCTGTGGGACCGACTCTTCACTGACATGAGTGCGACTGCCGACGACATCGTCGAGGAACACTTCGGCGAAAACGAATTGGTCGCCAGCAAGATCCAGCGCGCCTTTCGCGAGCGCCAGGAACAGCTGAAAGAAGAATTGCAGACTCAGTTCGAAAAGTATCTGGCGGAGTTGCAAAACGATCTGGTGCAGGCCATGCAGCGGCTGCTGGAGGACGTTTCGAGGGTTGAGTTCGAGCAGGCAATCGCTTACGCAGGCGCGGACCTTAACGCGAGCTACAAGACACCGGAGCTGGGCCTTGGACTGGATTTCAAAGATTACGGCTGGATGCTGTTCAACGTAGGGTCCTATGCCCTCGCGGGCGCCGGGATCGGCACCGCATTCCCTGTCGTCGGCAACCTTATTGGCGCAGCTGTCGGCGCTGCGGTGGGGCTCTTGATCAACCTCATGAACTTCCTCCTCAGCAAGGAAAAACGCATTCGCAAAGCCCAGGCTCAAGTCCAGGACAAGATCGCCGAAGCACGCGCCAATGCCGCCGACTCCCTGCGTGATGAGCTGAAGGCTTTGCTCACACCTGTTCGCAGTCAAATCGAGGCAAAAGTCCTCGGACAAGTCAACGACATCCATGCATCCCTGATTCGCCCGCTGCACATCATCAAGCAGCAGATGGCATTGATGCAGCGCACCAAAGATCAACTGGAGAAAATGCCCCATGGAACAATTCACGCAATTTAATGTTGATAAGCAAACAGCGATCAAAGGCCTGGATCAGCTTCGAGTCATCCTGAAAGAGTTGGGCGAGCTAGGCAGTGACGTCAGTGCCGAAATGGAAAAGATCGATTCAGCCGTCAAGGCAATCGAATCCGACATTTTGCGCATTGCACTGCTAGGCGCCTTCTCCGACGGCAAGACCAGCGTGATCGCCGCATGGCTGGGTAAAGTCATGGCCGACATGAAGATCGACATGGACGAATCCTCCGATCGCCTGGCGATCTACACGCCAGAGGGGCTGCCGGGCAAGTGTGAAATCGTCGATACCCCCGGCCTTTTCGGTGACAAGGAAAAGACCGTCGATGGCGAACAGGTGGTTTATGAAGACCTGACCAAACGCTACATCTCCGAAGCGCATCTGATCCTGTACGTCGTGGATGCCACCAACCCGCTCAAGGAAAGCCACAGCGCTATCGCCAAGTGGGTGCTGCGTGACTTGAACAAGCTGTCTTCGACGGTCTTCGTCATCAATAAAATGGACGAAGTGACCGACCTGACCGAACAGGTGCTGTTCGATGATCAGGCCACCATCAAAAAGGACAACCTGAAAGCCAAGTTGCAGCGAGTAGCCAACTTGACCTCGGAAGAACAGGCACGCCTGAACATCGTCTGCCTGGCCTCCAACCCCGGTGGTCGGGGTCTGGAGTTCTGGTTCGGCAAGCCCGAGCACTACGAAAGCCGCTCGCGGATCAACGACCTGAAGGCCATGACCAGCCGCATCCTGCAAGACAACGTACCTGCGGCACTGATGGCCAAGACGGGCATGGACGTTGTGCGCGATGTCGTCGGCCAGCATGTGGCACGGGCCGAAGAGCAATTGGGCAGACTGGATGCCTTTGCGCAGCAGAACGCCGAGGAGTCCGTGCGGATCAACCAGGATATTTCCAAGGGCCGTCGCGAGGTGAAACGCCTTGCCGGGGAGCTTTTCGATGAGCTGAACAATCTTGAAAAAGACTTGCTTGGCAAGCTTCGTCCGCTGTCGCTGGAAAATATTCGTGACTTTCTCGAGGATGAAATCGGCTACACCGAAGAAGGTGTCGGCTACAAACTCAACCTTAAAATCAAGGCCGCCATCGACCGCTCGTTCGATCAATCCTCCAAGGTCACCAACCGCATTTCCCAGGACATCGGCCGTCAGCTCAACTCAAGCGAAAGCTTCCTCAATGCCATGAGCGAGGGCGCACTCAAGTCCATGGGTGGCGCCGCTAAAGGTATTGCCAACCTGAGCCCGGACATCATCAAGAGTGCAGTGTTTGCTGCGAGAGATGCACTGGGGGCCGTGACCGGAGTGGTCTTCAAGTTCAAACCGTGGCAGGCAACCAAAATTGCTGGCGCCATTTCCAAGTGGGCTGGCCCTGCAGGCGCTGCCTTCACCCTGACCTCGGACCTTCTGGGTGCCTACAAGGCTCACGAACTCGAGCAGGAATTGAAGACTGCCAAAGAATCCATCACGGCGATCATCAAGAGTTCGTTCAAGGACATCTACGACCTTATAGGCGATGACGAAAAGCTGCTGGACTTCTTTGCACCGCAGCTCAAAGAGTTTGAGAAGATCGTCGCAGCCGTTGATGAGCGCTCGAAATTCATTCGCAGCAACCAGGAAAAGCTGATTCAAGTACGCGAAAAACTGAACGCGCTGGGGCTGCCAGGCAGCACAGAGCCTTCAATGCGAGCGTTGACCGCTTAACCAGGGCTTTAACGCCGCCAGGAGCAGCACGCTGGCGGCTACCCTTTCCTCAATGCAACCCGTCATTGCCCAGCTTCACCCGCGCATAAAAAATGATTGCGACTGCCGGAATCAATGCCGAGTAACCGGGCTTCAATGCTGTCTTGACGTTGGTAATCACTCGTCCGACCGTCGTCGCCGCCAACAGTTTTGGCACCATCGCCAGCAGGTTAGGCGACACGAAGCTGCCAACGGTTGCCATTGTAATCTGCGAACTGACTGAGCCAGATGCCTGCGCGCCCATCGAGGCTGATGACTTGAAGCAGGCACTCAACGTTAACCGTCCCGCCAAAGCATCGACGTGCCTGAAATAGTGCTCTGCCGACAGGGTTTTCAGGTCCTTTTCCGTTGATTTGCTGAGTTCATGCCCTTCTGGAAACGCGTTATGGAAGAACCTGCGGACCAATGCGCCCTCAAGCTCCAGGATGGTCGTGCACTTATGCAACTCGTCTTCATCCAATTCAAAATGCGATGCCAGCATTTCAAGCACTTCGGCGTAAGGCAAACCTCGGCGTCGCGTCATGTTGGCCAGGCAATGGCCGCCCAACAGTTGAAATTCCCGGGTGAAGGCGTAGTGCTTTTCGTTTGAGTCCTGGTTGTCGTCAAGGGACGTCCAGCTGCTGTTCTTGAGGTGCTTGATCGCTTCCTCCAACAACGTTGGGTGCGACGGTTCAAGGTGTTCAAACAGGTCGTAGAGCAGATAATCCGTACGCACGTGATCATCCTGCAGATCGCCTTCCTTGTTCAGAAGAACCGGATAATGCTGCCCCTGGAAACCGGCAAAGACAGTGACCGTCAAAACCTTGTGCAGGTTCGGCCAGTAGTCTTGATGGCCGAAACCGGTCATCGAAACATTCTCGAAATTCGTCACTTCGTGGCGCCCCAGGCAAGTTTCGTCTGCGTTCATCAGCAGCATCCTGTCGGACCTGGAGTAGGCATTGATCAACCGTCCTTTGATACAGGCCTTGAGTCCTGGCACTTCGTCAGCCTTCACTTCGACAGCAGCGGCCATCAGCAGTACATCGCCAATGGTGAGGCTATAGCCGTCGGGTTGGCGAACCAGTTTCCTCAAGGCACTGACCAGCACTCGGCCGCCCAATGAGTGGCCGATCAGATTGATTTCGGCCACCTCGGGATGATTCGCCTTCAAGTAATCGTGCAACTCACTGAGCAGGACATCACCCATTTCCGTTGCCCGACGACGACTGAGGGCAAAATGCGCCACGCGGTCCGCTACAAATGCAGCGGCCGTTGCATAGGGATACAGGCGGCCGGCGGCGACAACGAGCTGCTTGGTGGTGTTGGACACCTGCAAGTAATGGCCCGAGCGCCAGAAGCCAAGAATGTTGATGCCATTGTGCAGCGTGGAGGGAATCTGCCTGGACAACAATCGGCGATCCTTCAGATCGTGCCCGGCGGAATACCCGTGAACGAACACGTTCGCCACCGCGCTGGCACTGTGCGGCAGGGTCAAGAACCTGAAGTGTTTTACCAAAAGTGAAGCTCCGTTCTAACCAGGATTTTTCAGTGCCATGGGCACACTTCGAAACAAGCCCTTTGCCTATTCGCCTGTGGATCCCGATCTTCAAAAAGTGATAGCTTATCGCCATTCCGCGACACAATGTACTCCCGTAAATTCCTCCCCGGTTGCTTTTTCACCCTCCCCCCGCACAAGGAAAATACCGTGCCGTCAGCCAAATCCCATTCCACGGTCAGTCGTCAATGGGAACTGCTCAAGCTCCTGCCCAAACGAGATTCAGGCATCACCGTGACGGAACTGCTGGCGCGGCTTGACACGTGTGGCTACCAGACCAGCCGGCGTACGGTCGAACGCGACCTGGTTGATTTGTCCCTGGTGTTTCCATTGCAGTGCAGCGAAGACAGTTCACCGCAGGCCTGGCACTGGACGCCGGGGGTGAATGTCGAGTTGCAAGGCATTACCTTGACCGAAGCCTTGAGCCTGGCGCTGGTTGAAGATGCCATTCGCCCGTTATTGCCCGCCAGCATGTTGAGCGTGCTGGAACCGCGCTTCGTGCATGCCCGGCGCAAGCTCAAAGGCCTGGAAGACGATAACCCTGCAGCTCGCTGGCTGGAAAAGGTTGCCGCCGTGCGACCGGACCTGAATCTCCAGGCACCGGACATCGATCCGCACCGGCTGGAGTCATTGCAGAAGGCATTGATCAATGAAAGTCAGGTGCAGTGCCAGTATTACTCCGCACACACCGACAAGTTGAGCGAGATGACGCTCAATCCCCTGGCAATGGTGCAGCGCGGGCTGGTGACCTATTTGATTGCCACGGCGCATCCGTACACAGATATACGCCAGTTTGCAGTGCACCGTTTCCGCACGGTTGAGCAGCTCGACAGACCTGCCGAGGGCGTGCAGGGATTCGACTTGCGCGCCTACCTGGCCAGCGACGCGTTGCAGTTCGGAACGCCGGAGAAAATTCAGTTTCAGGCATGGGTGAGTGAGCGCCAGGCACGCTTAATTCGCGAGACACCGCTGAGCCCGGACATGACCCTGGAACAACTCGAAGATGGCTATCGGGTGCGCTCGACGCTGAGCAACACCTGGCAACTGCACTGGTGGATTCTGTCCCAGGGCGACGCCATGGTGGTCGAACAGCCGGCCGAACTTCGCGCTCAGATTGGCGAGACGCTGCAGCGTGCGGCCGCTGCCTATCAACCACTTGATGAGGTCGCGGGAACAGTGGTTTCGCGGGTTAACGAGCAGGCGGCGGCACAATCCGCCGCGTCCGCCGCGTCTGTCGCTTAGGACCCTGGCTAAGCCACCGGTTGGGGCTGGTCACACAGTGGATACCGCCCCACGCAGACAACCTCGTCGATTGGGCCCGCTCTGCCAGTGAAAGGTGCCATTTGAAATGGGGCGGCGAACTACTGCTCCTGGACCACCACGTCTCGTTCTTCCAGTATGCGCACGAACATGGTCAGGATTTGCGATACCATTCGCGGAGGCGTTTTTACACACTCTGGGCCAAAAGAAGACGTTAGCAAACTCCCTGCATCACCCAAAACCGGCCGATCGCGGCGTCGATGAAAACCGAGTCGATTCATCTAGCCTTGATCGGCAGTTCTAATAATCGCCGTCTGGGTCCCTGCAAGCCGCTTTCCTGCATGCACATGTACGATGCCATTCCAGTCGACGCGCAAGTGTGTCTTCGAAAGGACGGTGCATTAGTGTTTGAGACCCGTTTGCGTGGCTCTTCAGTGAGATAAGTACGTTGGTGACATCATGAGGGCTTGGATAGAAGCTTGATGCGAATCTATTTTTTGGAGTGGGAAGCCTATATGTCTATGCGCGTTTTGGCGACTAATGTAATTGCCCCTCAGATCGAGGGCAGCCAATGCTAACGGCAATCCTGCACGGGAAGGCAGGTCGCGTTGAGATTGATGGACACCAGCTAAGTTGGCGCACCTTGTTTCGCAAACGTGAAGATCTACTGACGAGCGTGTTGTTCGGGCGCATGCCCTATTTGTCTAGCTGTGTCCATGATGCGTTTCTACGCGTCCTGCTCGGCAACGAATGCGCGGTCGATCTTGGACAGTTGAGCGATATCCAGTTCTGGCCAAGGTTGAGTGAAAGTGAAGGTCGCAGATATGTCGAACCAGATGTACTGATCGAGTATCCCCATCATCGCCTGCTGATCGAAGTGAAGCCGCCATTTGGTGGTATGCAAACCTCTAGGCAATGGCGAGCTGAGGTCCAAGCCCTTCACAGACAAAACGATGAGCCAAAACAAATCATCTTACTTGCCTTAGGCCGCAATCATCCCAAATGGCGGAGTTCGGCAGATAAGCTCGAAAGTGAATTTTCGTCGATAGCCCTCCGTGTGATTTGTCTGGATTGGCCAGAACTTCTGAGAAGGCTTGGGCTCATCCGAGATCTGGCGGACAGTCGGGATGAGCACGTCTTCCAAGACTGGTTCGAAGCGTTTCGATTGTTCGGCATGGTGAGCGACACCATGCCTTTCAGCGACCTGCTACCGCTGTGTAAAACACACGACGGTTTCCGCAAACAGCTTGAGCTTGTTCAAGACTGGACGGCCCTTGCAAATATACCAACGCGAAGCGCCAGCACCCAAGACTGGGCCGCCCTGCTGCCGATTGCGCAAACATTAGAAAAGGAAGAGCTAGTAAAGTGGACATGACTCGCGAACAAGCCGCTTCTCTCGTAAATCAGGTACAGAACTCCCATCGCTTACTGGCAGGGTTCTACAAGCGTCTCTTACCTGCTCTGGATGAAATGGCTGCCAAATTCGGAGCCGGCTTCTGGTTCTGGGACCCAATCAATTTTGACCGTCCATGCCGGTCTGCCACCAAACCTTCCAGCAAGTGGGCGTGGGATTACTTGCCTCTGCTCAATGCTCAATTCGTGTATGCGCGAACTGATGAAGAACAGCAGGCCGTTATCCAATTTCAGTTACATACGGACCCCTCAGTTCTCAAACGGAATCGTCAAGGTAAGGGGCAGCCTGATCCGCTGAACCTACCTGATGCGACAGCAGTCATTCGCATCTATGCCTATTGGTTGAATGAAAGTTCGGTTCTGAATATCAAGCATCAGTGGGAGGAGGCCGAATATCCCAAGGGGGATGCGTTTTCGATTTCGACGCTGACTAAAGAGTTGCAAGGAACATGGTGGGAGGTTGATCTGGCGGACTTTGTGGTTGCGCCGCAGGGAACGGAAGAGGCCATTGGCAGGTTCATTTCATTGCCCGCTTCCGACATATGACGATAGTCCGGAGCCTCTTTTCGTCCGCGACTCCTAGTGTGGCCCGGTCGAGTTGGCACCCCGCGCTGGAGTCAAAGTCCAAAGGATATACCCGATAGATTGTCGGTTCAGGGTCTAAAAGGAATCGGTTCAGAGTCGCTCTCGACCAATTCTATCAACGCTGACCGGCATCTATGCCTCATTGGCTGGTTTTCGCGAAAGGCTGTTCTGGGTCGATTACAGCCCTTGGCGGCAGGCAGATATCGGCCGAGGCTGTGTAAAAACGTCTGAGCGCGACAGGTACTCAAAATCGGACTGGAAATCGCGTTTCTACGCGAAATCCACATCTGCTGACGTGCCGATAAATTTCAGATTTAACGTAATGCGCATACTTCAATTTTGGCGAAGCGTTTTTACACACTCTGGGCCAGATCCGGACGCTGAGCTGACTGCAACGAGAAATGGGAACAATCTCCCCAATATGCTGGAGCAGCTACAACGACATTTGATTGCATTCAAAAAATTCGTAGTAACACATCACGAACCTGAATCTGCGCACTAACCATCCCTCCCGACTCGTCCACCCACCATTCAAGCAGATCGCTCAGGCGACCTGCTTTATGGGCTCTATGCCTGCGCAGTGACTTCACCCCAACTCTTTCGACAGGAACCCTGTACATGGCCATTCAATGCCCACGCTGTCACTCCACGACTGTCATCACCAAAGATTTCGCCAGGAAAGTCGGTGCCCTTATTGGCACCGTCGGGGGCGCCGCCCAAGGAGTCACAGGCGCCATGGCTGGCGCCGAGGTTGGCGCAGTCATCGGTGTCGTGGCTGGCCCCGCCGGTGGCATTGCTGGCGGTATGGCCGGAGCCATTCTCGGCGGATTAGCCGGAGCGGCGACCGGCTGTATTGCGGGCGCCAAACTCGGCGAAGTCATCGATGAGCGGGTTTTGGACAATTACGCTTGTCTCGACTGCGGACTGTCGTTTAGCGACCGTCATCCCATTTAAACCTCATCTCCCGCTAAAGTAACTGCTGCTCCCCATCTGCTTCATCGCACGCCCTCTCGATCAACACCCCGCACGCCGACAGATACCTGCTGAATACTCAGCGGAGTCGCCGTGCTCCTATGAAAAGGAAGCTCTCCCATGGCACACCTCATCGAACACATGGCTTACGTTGGCGCTACGCCCTGGCATGGTCTGGGCAGTCAGCTCTCGCCGAAGCAACCACTGGAAGTCTGGCAACAAGAAGCCGGTATGAACTGGCAAATCCATGACAGCCCAGTGCATTTCAAATCAGACAGTATCGGCACCCTGGGCTCGATCCACTCTTTCCCCGAACAGAAGGTACTGTATCGCTCCGACACCAAGGCCCCCTTATCGGTGGTATCCAACCGCTACCAGGTTGTGCAGCCGCGTGAGGTGCTGGAGTTCTACCGAGATCTGACTGAGGTTTCTGGTTACGAGCTCGAAACAGCCGGGATACTCAAAGGTGGCCGCAAGTTCTGGGCGCTGGCCAGGACGGGGCAGACAACCGCGCTGAAGGGAAACGACCAGGTGAATGGCTATCTGCTGCTAGCTACCTCCTGCGATGGCACCCTGGCCACTACTGCCACCCCGACCACAGTTCGCGTGGTCTGCAATAACACCCTGACCATTTCTCTGAGCGGTGCTACGCATGCGATCAAGGTGCCGCACAACACCCGCTTTGATCCAAAGGCAGTGAAGAAACAACTGGGCATCGCCGTCTCACAATGGGACGAGTTCATGTACCGCATGCGGGCACTGACAGAGCGCAAGGTGCAGTGGCATGAGGCAATGGGCTTCTTCATGAATGTACTGTGCGACGTAGCCCCCAGTAGCAAACTGCCGGAAGTGCTGCCGAATGAGCGGGCACTGCGCAAAGTCCAAGGCTTGTATGAAGGCCAAGGTCGTGGAGCGACGCTTGAATCAGCCCAAGGAACTGCGTGGGGCTTGCTCAACGCCGTGACGGAGTATGTCGATCACGAGCGACGTGCCCGAAGTACTGAATACCGCATGGATTCGGCCTGGTTCGGCCAAGGTGCAGTCATCAAAGAACGCGCCCTGAACGCCGCCCTGCAGCTCGCCGCTTAGTCTCTGCCTTATCCCCCTCTCATTCTTCTCACGGCTAAACGCCTGGTCAGCTTCTGCTGGCCGGGCGTTTTTAATGCCGCACAGGAAATCATTATGGCTACGCAAACACTGCAAAACCCCAGCAGCAAACCCCGTCCAGCCTTGCGTCTGGTGGGGACCAAACAACTGCCCCGTGAGAACTGGCTCGCCGTGCGTAAACAAGGCATCGGCAGCTCGGATGCCGCCTCCGCCGTGGGCCTTAACCCTTACAAATCTCAGCTGGAGCTGTGGCTGGAGAAAACCGGCCGTGACACCTCACTGCCTAAACTTGATCCGCAGGACGAAAAGAGCCCCGCCTACTGGGGCAACATCCTCGAACCGATCGTCGCGACCCACTACACCCAGCGCAGCGGCAACAGGGTACGCCGAGTCAATGCGGTGCTGCAGCATCCTGATCCTCAACTGCCCTGGATGCTAGCCAACATCGACCGCGAGGTCATCGGCGCCGACGATGTACAGATCCTTGAATGCAAAACTGCCGGCATAAACGGCGCACGCCTCTGGAAAGAGGGCGTGCCGGAGTATGTGCAGTTACAAGTGATGCACCAGTTGGCCGTGACTGGCAAGCAAGCGGCCGATGTCGCGGTGCTGTTGGGTGGTCAGCACCTGGAGATCCATCGCATCGAACGGGACGACTCGATGATTGCTCGGCTGATCGACCTGGAGCGGCTGTTCTGGGATTACGTGGCCAGTGACACCCCACCACCGGCTGATGGTACGGCCTCTGCGGAAGCGGCATTGCGTTGCCTCTACCCCGAGGACAACGGTCAGACGCTGGACTTCACTCAAAACATGGAACTAGCCGCCACCTACCGGGAGCTCAAGGCTGTTCGCCAGAGCATTGCCCTGCAGGAGACGCGTGAGGCGAAGCTCAAACAAGTCCTGCAGCAGGCCATGGGGGAAGCCACCCGTGCGCAGTTTACCGAGGGCTACATCAGCTGGAAGAAGTCCAAGGACAGCACCGGTCTGGATGTCGAACGGATGCTCAAAGACAAACCCTACCTGCAGGCCCGCTACAGCAAGACCCGCGAAGGCAGTCGCCGTTTTCTGATTGCCTGAATACCCCCCTCACTCAAGCCACCCGGACCGTTCAGGTCCCGGTGGCTTTTTTATTTTCAGACACAGGAGAACCGTCATGCTCAAAGGTTTAGCCATCACCCCACCGGTACTTGGGCGTATTTCAATCGGCAAGGTCGTCGAGAAAAACGGCAAGCGTCTGCCGGAGAAAGATGATCAATTCACCATCACCTCGCAGGTACAAAGCCGCGACGGCTGGCTGCTGCACCCACTTAATGAAGAACTGCGTAACGGCCAGGACGGCAAGCTGCGCAGCATTCCAATCCGTTTGCTGTTCAATGAGCCCGATCTGAATTTTCGTGCCGACTACAGCCTGTTCGACCGCACCACCGGCCGGCCGCTGTGCGTCGGTAATGGCGACACCTGCAAGCGGCAGTGTGAGGACGGGATCAAGACCCTGCCCTGCCCTTCACCCGATGGCTGTTCACTGGCCCAAGGCAATGCCTGCAAGCCTTATGGACGACTGAACGTGGTGATTGGTGACGACGATCCACTGGGCAGCTTTGTATTTCGTACCACCGGGTTCAACAGCATCCGCACCCTGGCGGCACGGTTGCAGTACTTCCAGGCCATCTCAGGCAACCGTCTGGCTTGTCTGCCGCTGGAGTTACGCCTACGCGGCAAATCCACTCGGCAGAGCCACGGTACACCGATTTTCTACGTAGACATCACGGTACGCAGTGGCCTGAGCATGGAAGACGCTTTACTGGAAGCCAAGCAGTTGGATGAGACCCGGCAGGCCTCGGGCTTTGACCAAACCGCCTTAGATCGCGCGGCACGACAGGGCTTTAACAACGGGGCCTTTGAAGATAGTGAGGAGGACACCAGCGCCATTGTCGAGGAGTTCTTTCCCACCTCTGAGACCGTGCACAGCCACGCAGAACTCCCATCGGCAACGCCTGCAAAAACAACACTGGCCCAAAAGCTGGAATCCCAAGCCAGCCGGCACGCTAGACCCAGCGTCCAGTAACCGCGCGTCTCAATCCCCGCATTCGCACAGGAAGACCGTCATGAAATATCACAAACTCAGGGCTGGTGAGACATCCGGGACTTATGTCATGGAATCCCCGGTCACCGAAGCCGACATCCTGCAGATGGCTCAACAACTCGCAATGAGTCGTCTGTCGAAAGGCCGGGCACTGACTGAGCCGAAGCACGTCTTCAGCCACCTACAAACACTGCTGCAGTACCACGAGCATGAAGTCTTTGCGTTATTGCTGCTCGATACCAAGCACCGGGTGATTGGTTTCCGAGAGCTATTCAGAGGCACCCTGGACGGAGCCAGCGTATACCCAAGGGAAGTGGTCAAGATCGCCCTGGAACACAACGCTGCGGCCGTGATTCTGGTTCATAACCATCCCTCCGGCGACCCAGAGCCCAGCCAGGCCGATCGCACATTGACCACCACCCTCAAGAACGCACTCAACATGATTGGCACCCAAATATTGGATCATGTGGTCGTAGGCTATGAAGGCTGCGTATCGCTGGCAGAACGGGGATATTTGTAGGGGCACTTTACCATCGGCATGCGCTAGGCAATCCGATCCAGCAGGTATCAGCCGCTACGTTCCCGACATGAACCAATATCGCCTCAACTCAAGGAGACTCCCATGGCATTGATACGTTTCCTGATCGCACTTCTAACCTTCATCGGCGTACTGGCAAGCGCTTCAGCAGTAGTACTTGCTGTGATCCTGATGCTGCGATTTCCGCTTATATTGATTGCCGTACTACTAGCCTGCTGGATCTTCAGCCGACTGCAGAACGGCAGAGACAAACCCTCTCAATGAACGGCATAGACCAGCGTGAGCAGCTTAATGGCTGCTCACGCTGGTGGCCTGGTCATTTTTCTTTTGCCACATTAGCGCGACTTCAGCACTGCACGGCCAATCAAATTTTCCAATGCGGCAGCCTGCAAGAAGGCCAGCTCTTGTCGATGCGATGCAGGTAGTCGGCTGCCGACGCTTCTGCTAAATGAACTTCACGACACGCCAGCTGGTCCTGCCTTGTTTGTTGGTACGCCGGATGGCAAGGCAGGTAACTTCTTGGAGCTGACCGGGAGTAAAGTCTTTGGCCAGTGCTGGCGGCACGAAAATGTCGTCTCGGGCGCTGCGAATAAAAGCGAAATCCTTGCCCTCCTGACGTTCCAACGCGCCGTTCAGCTTTTCACACAGCCCCGGCAGTTCCCTACTTGATCATAAAGTCCGAGACACTGACATGGTGATGCTACCTAACGCACCATACATACGGTGACACCGGAATGTATGGTGCGTTTAAGATAGTTCCACCTGAAACTTGCATTGGGTAATTCAGGATATCTCCGGAATATCGGTATCCGCTTCCGAATACCTGAAATCCCTGACCTGCCACCAGCACTCAAGCTTCTTGGCCCATTCGGAAATCATCTTCCCGTCAGCACCACGATGAAGCGCTTCATTCACCTCATGTGCCCAAGTAGCCAGCTGTCTTTGCAGTTGTGGTGAAATGGCCTGCTCCTGCCAGACTCTATCAAAATCGAAATTTTGTCCCAGTTTGAGTGCAAGAACGGAGATCGTGTAAACCGTGATATTGCCCTGAAATGCAGGAAATAGGGGTCTGATTACCTTCTGAGCAGACTTGAACAGAATGGCCTTTGCAATCATGTCCTTAAACTGCCTCTGATCCGGAATCACGTCCTCTCCGGTATTCTCCCGCTCTCCCAACTCATCCATAAAGGCCTGAAAGTTCTTCTGACTGCCCAACCCTACCACGTGTGGTTTCTGCTCCCACGTGAACAGAAACTTCGCCAGATCCGGTTTGGTGATCTTGCGATAGGGTGGAATGGCTACCTGCAGCTTTTTCTTTTGAACAACCGTTGTCGCTTCTTTTTCTAGCATCACCTTGTAACTCCCAGCGGATCGCTCATAGAACCAGCGTCCCACACCATCCGGGCAGTATGTGCGCATTGAAAGCTTTTCCAGCTCGCGGTGAAATGGCTTGTTTGCGGAAAGATCGGATTGTTTTACGACGTTCTGGCTATTGGCATAGCGAGAAATGTTAGAGATCAGTTCCTCGTCATCTCCCTGACCATTTCGAAGCACAATGATCTTCGCAGGAACTCGGACGCTGCTCAGATCTATGTCGGGATTTTTTTTCTTGGCGAAATAGATGGATGCTGTCGTCTGCCCGCCGTTGACGATTTGCATACCCTGAAGCCACAAAATACCTGTCGAACCATCAGCGGTACGATCCAGCTTGGCAGCATCGGCTACAACAACGATGCCATTGTTGTAGGCCATGAAACGGTCCGGATTGTTCCGCAAACTGTCCCGAATCCCCTTGTTTACACCTCTGCTGCCAACCCCCAGAAACGAACGCACATTTGCTTCGAGAATGCGCGGCCCGTACTTCTCGTAGAGAAAGCGCAGAGCCTCACCGGGTATTGCAGTCAGGGCATAATCGTATTCGTCGTCACCAGCACCGGGAACCCATACACTCGGCAATGCCGTACCGCAAAGGTCCTGAAAGTTGACCACTAGCTCATCCCGGGGCCGGCCCTGCTGCCAATGGTTGAACAGACGGTGAATGTCCATAACTTCAAGGCGTACCTGCTTGCCCTCGATATCCTGGGGCGCATAGTTCCTTGTCTTAACCTGACCATCGGTAATTACGAAAATCCGGATGCTATCCAGCGTTTTGAATATACGTTCAACTTCTGTGACAAGCGGATAAGCCTCGTTGGTTTCATCAAGCTCTTCTGAAAGCTTGCCCGTGGCGCAAAATTTGAGAAAGTGCAGCCCTTGCTTCGCCGCTCTGCCAATTTCAGGGTCCGGGATATCTTCAATGTCCTCAAGCCCTTTATAGAGACTCACGAACAGATCCAGTCGATCAGGATTCCCCTGTTCGTCGGTTGTGTCCGAGACAGAGTAGCCACTGATTTTGACCTTGTAAGATCCGACCTTGGCACCGTAGTGGCAGACTGTTGGCTCAAAGGTTATTCCCTCGTCGGCCATATGCGTCATCACATGTTCAGTAAATACGGCCTCTGCAGGCACAGGAGCTTCCCCCGGTGCAACATCCTTCACAATTTCTTCTCGAATCGATGCCTGCGTGTCCCGCAGAAAATCCACAAGTTCCATCAAACGACTCCAAGTTGCTCAAGCACATCCGCCAAGGGATGGTTATCGGCAAGTATTAATGCTAGGTCGAGCTCGTACTGCGCTCGACGAATGGCTGTCGGGATGCCGAAAGGAGTCAGCCTCGGAAACTCCGCATCAACGAGATGCACCCTTATCTCGCTGAGCGAAAAGCGACGACTGTAGTTCTCTGCCTGCATGTCCAGATACCCAGCCTGATGAAGTGCCTGTTCGAAAAGCCTGGTCGCTGCGGGATCAGGCTCCAGCAGACAGCGCAAATCCGCCACGGACTCGGGAAGAGACATTCCCGAGTCCGTCGATCCGAAGCGAAGTGCTGCAAGGAAGAGTGGCGGACACTGGGATTCATCGAGTTGATCCAGGGAGGCGATCCTCACCGGAAAGCCTTCCGTTGCCATTGTGGACTTGACCTCTATCGCCCCCGTACCAATTTGAAAGTCATGAAGCCCGTCGAGCGGCCCTTTCCACCCTTGTACAGCCGAGAAAAGCAGCACGCCTTCATCAAGCAGCTGCCGCAGCAGACAGAGCTCACCCACAAGCCCCAGTTCGGCCTCGGGCCCCAGCCCTTCCCGTCCTTTTCGCATAAATTCCTGCCACCCGCGCACTCTTCCAAGCAGTCGCTGATACACAAGTTCTTCGGTACAGCCATTGGCGGATTCCAGCAGTCCGCATACATCGGAGACAACGGCTGCAAACAGCTCCAGGCTGCCTTCAGGTTGACGGACGATTGCAAGCCACTGGTAATCACCAGCGGCCTCACCCAGCCCAACCCTTTCAATGCGAAATCCCTGCCCCTGAGGCAACTGTGAGGTCGGCGCCATTCTGCAGTTCGCAAAACCGACCAGAACAGCCTCCTCATTGCCCGGCGCATGTCTGGCTGCCTTGATCCTGATTGTTGCTCTATGAAACAGATCAATCGACCGCCATCCCGGAGCCGACGCGTTGCCGGGGAGGGCCCGCCAGATACCAAGCAACTCGGAACTACTCACTGCCGCCATTACTGTTGCTGCTCCCACATGAGGTTAGTGACGACATAGGGCACAGATTTACCCGCATTGCTGGAAGGAAAGCTGATTGCAAATGCAACGACAGGCACATCAACTCCCGAGACTTTAGAGTCCTCTGGGTCAAGAAGGTACATAAGCAGAAGCCCTCTTTCGGGATGCGGTGCTACTTGTCCACGTCCCTGACCACGAACACGTCTGATGTAAGGTCCGCTTGGTATCTCGGGCAATTCCTTGCCTCTGGAACGGCCGGGGTCGGGCTTCCAGTCCGTCCGAGTCCACTCAAGTGCGGCATTCCACGACGATTCATCAAGGTCCAGAGCTTCATCCTGAGGAGAAAGCAGACGACCTATCGAATACTTGTGGTCAACCTCCTGAGACTTGTTTATTCGCTTCATTCGCTTTACCGGAAAGCCTGCAACATCTTCGGTGCCGGCAACCCCACCCCCGATCACGGCAACTGTCCAGGAGGTAAGCTCGCCCGACCGGCTCATCTCCTCAATGAAGTTCGCAAGCAGGTCACTTCTCACTTTTCGGGAGTCCGGGTGCGTCTGATACGCCCTCAGAAAGTCGACGACGGGCTGTGCCTGAATACCATTCCAGCTAACCCCGCTCCAGCTATCGCTCCGGCCGTTTCGGCTCTGCGGAGGAATCGATGATCCCTTGCCCATGGTGCTTACAAGAGAGTTGAAAGCCGCGATATTCTGTTCGAGCTGGGTGGATTCCTTGAAGAAGCTGACCGTCTCGACAATGTCCCCACTGAAAGACAGATACAGTGTTTTGGCGGTCCTCATTTTCAGGGGCGAGGTCACCATCAACACTGGATGAGAGACGACCTTGAGACCATACTGACGTGGTGTCAGCCCGCTATCTCTCATGAAGTCGAATTCGGCTCTCAACTCTTCCGCTGCGTCGGCAATGTGCTCGAACCATTCAACCAGATCCGTCGTGGTGTAGAGGCGACACAAGTCCAAGTAACCCGGTCGATAGCCGAACCACCGTCCCATCTGCATCAGCGTGTCGTACATTTTGGAAGCCCGAAGAAAATAGCTAACACACAGGCCTTCAAGCGTAAGTCCTCGGGCCAGCTTGTCTCCTCCAATTGCAATGACCTTAAGCCCCGTGGCGCTGTCTACATAGTCCAGCGCATCCTTTGCAGTACCATTGATCATGCGCACATCGATCTGCTCCAGCAGATCAGGTAACGCTCGCTCTATCTCGAGCCAATCGTCAGCTTTGCACCGAGAGCCCTCTCCCATCTGCTTTTCAATTTCGTGGCTTGTCGTCCGGATGTCTCTATCCCACAGACTGCAGAGTTCTGACAGAACGCCCTCATGGTCGATGCGCCTTCTGAGCCGCTGCTTCAACTGCATGATGTAACTGCGAACCTGCCCGTGTACATGCTGCTGAACCAGGTTGAATCGCGTGACGTGTACCAGCATCGAGCTGTGTTCGGCCCCCTGCCCCCGCAGTTGACGAATGGTGCATGCCAGTACGAATGCCTGTATTGCCTCGACCAGCGAAGGAGGCATGACGTCGGAAGGCACATAACTGCTTTTGTGGCCGACAGGCATCCAGCCGCCCTTTCCGTCAGTGGAGCAGTGATCCGTGACCGGACGAACCAGATCGAGAGCGCCGATGCGTCCATTCTCTCCCGCCAGTCCGAACACCCTTGACGGGCCGATATAGCTGGATGGCGCGGACAGATTGGTGATGAATGCTGCCGGGAACAAATCGGGCCCTTCCTTTACCGTCTCTCCCTGCTCGTGGATATAGATGTTTGCAAACGGAGTGGCCGTATAACCGATATAGGCCTTTCTCGAGAAGGAGTGCAGTATCTGGCGAATCAGGCTGTTAATTGCCGTGGGTTCATGTTCGAGATCAGGCTGGCCGTTTTCGTCTACAACCTTCTCACCGGTATCCACCGATGCATGATCCGCTTCGTCATCAACGATCAGCAGAGGGAGATGGGTTACCAGTGGGCGACCGGTTTCCGGATCCGTCGTTTCTGCAACATGCTTGTGAATCCACTTCAGCAGACGCTGCAGAACCGTCTTGTTCTTCTTGACGACGAACAGCCACGGTTTCTGTTCCGGCGAGACACCAAGATTTCTCACAAACTTGGTGTTGAAGTCTCCAGTCTCGGTCCTGTTGGTAACATACTGGGGACGCAACGAAGGAGAGGGGTCAATTTTTCCAACTCCGATGGCTACATTTCCTTCTCCCTCTATGGGGCTGGTTTCATAGCCAAGAAACCCCTCATCCAGTCGCATCTGAGTCTGGGAACGCAGGTTGTTGTGAAGCCCTGCCAGCACGATTATGATTTTGTATCCAGCATCCGCCGCCTTGCAGATAAGCCCCGTATAGTTCCCGGTCTTGCCGGACTGCACGTGGCCGACAACCATGCCGCGACGATCCCAGGGGCCTTCACGCCCAGGATCTTCCAGCATGGAAAGAACGTTGTCGGTGGTTTCATCGAGTGCTTCCACAGCACTCCATGGCAACTTCTTTTCCTGCCACTCTCTGTACCGGCGCCAGTAACGCCACTCCTTCTTGACCTCGCTGGTCAGCCAGGGGACATGCCCGGCCATGTCGATAAGAGAGGAGTCCTTGCCAACCCAGATACTGAACCGTCTGATGAGCTCGTCAGTGACGGCCTCGCGATCCAACCCCTCGGCCTTGTTCGGCATGATCTTAAGCACCATGTCGATTTTTTGCGAAATGAGTGCAGGGGTAATCGCCAATTTGCCCTGCTCGTCCACAATCATCTCTTGGACAAACTTGACCACACTCCATTTGTTGTCTTCGGACATTCGTCGCAGCTCCTTAAAAATTGTCGGGCAGGGCATCCACCAATGAAGGAAAAGCATGGAAAGGCTCCGTTGTCCGAAGCTGCTCCCTGGCAGAAGAAGCGGAATATCCTTTCTTCTCGATCATACTGCGGTACATGACCATCAAGACCTCATTGACCTCACTGGACGGGGTCTTCTCAAAGCCTGTGCAGGGCGTATCCCTGTTTTCCGCCGTATCGATCCATATCCTCTGAACAGGGACCGTCTCCTCGATGACCCGCAACATCGCTCTGATCTGCGGAAGCAGCCCTCCCGCATCATCCAGTACGTCTCGTATTGCGGGGTGGTCACTGTCTATCCGGTATCGTATTCCACTGGCGAGGCGCTCGACCTTCCAGGCTTCGGCAACCTGTTTATTTCCAAGCAAGGTGGGCCTGCCTCTGTGAGCAAAGGCTCGGCGCGCACGTCCACGCGTAGCTTCGGCAAGACGGGTCAGCCAGTCTCGAAGATAGATAGGGGGTCTGGCTGTGGACTTGCGGATATCGATCTTCCAGTCAGCATCGGCAGAGTTGGGTATGTCCAGACGAATTCTTGCCAATCGGTGAGCTTCGTCCTTTGTCCAGGACCTGCCGGTCCCCAGACCTAGCCAACTGCCTGCAACGAGAAGGCGCTCGTTGCGGTAAACATAAAATCCCTGCTGGGCCGTCCAGCCTTCAGGGCCACCCAGCACTTCAAAATCCTCGCCAGAGAGCATGTCCTTGTGCGGCAAAACATGGCATTCCGCTTCAATCCCCTTGAGTGTCGGGTGCTTGAATACGGGAGGGTTGTAGGGTTTTCCCGGATGGTCCGTCATGAAGGGATCCCAGGGTTTTACCGGCTGTCCGTTGAGCAGAATTCTGAGACGTGGTCGGGTTCCTTCCAGATACCTGTGGAACACCATTCCAAGATGCTGCTCGACCTTGTCGGCTAGGTTCAGAAAGTCCTGAACAGTGCTTCCCGGAGTAATGATCCGATCCAGCTCCTCCCACAGGACCAAAGTCCCGCAACCGGCTTCGGAAAGCTGCTCCGCATACCCTTCGGAACCGGGATGGGGCCCCTCCAGCAGATGCCAGCCGCCATCGGAGCTGTTTGCAAGATAGTCAAGGTCCCAGCGCAGAGCCTGCATGCCATCCACGCCAATAGTCGCCACGGTAAGTCTGCGGCACTGTGAAAAAGACGCCGTCTTGAGGCCCAGTCCAAAGCGACCAAGATCGGACGCAGCTCTCTCTTCCAGAGGGTTGCGCTCACCCAGCCTCATGGCCAGATCAAGTCCGGCTGCCGACATTCCGGCGCCGTTGTCCAAACAGGTAATTCGACTCTCTGTCTGAGCCCAGACGAACTCGATTCTGACTTCCGAAGCTCCTGCTGCAACGCTGTTGTCAATGATGTCAGACAGTGCTGTCTGCGTGTTGTAGCCCAGCCCTCGCAAAGCCTCGACCATTGCACTGGCCTTGGGCGGAGCATTTCGGCTCTTGAATGTGGGTGACAAAATAATGCTCCCTGTCGTGCCTGCGGTGGTGGGTTAGACTCTACTTCGCGTTTTTTCCGCTTCTAACGATCCGGGCAACAACATCTGCAATCTGCCGAGCCAAAAGCGGCGGAACCGCATTACCCACTTGATGGAACTGTTGTGTTCTATTGCCCAAGAAAAAGTAGTTGTCAGGGAAAGTCTGCAGTCTTGCAGCCTCGCGAACAGTCAGACTTCGGCACTGCCTAGGGTCGTAATGAATAAAATAGTGACCATCCTTAGCAATGTGGCTGGTTATTGTCGTGGAAGGAATACCTGCTCTCTGGACACGAAAACGGTCACTGAACTTTCCGCTTGTCCAGTTCTTGTGATCCGGCGCCAGCCCGGGAAGGTTGAAGTTCTGGTGCCCCTTGGGCGAGTCCCTGTAAGTCTCGGCAAAAGCGGCAGCGTAAACATACCTGCGCAGATCGGAGCTCATGTGCCCCCTGGCCTCGTGATTGAGCCAGTACTTCAGTCTCGGGTCATGCAGCCAGCTATCGAGAGGGGTTCCCGTCACTCCATTACAGGCGTTTTTTTTCAGTACCCGCAGCCCACCCGAGTTCATGTCGCGACTGTCATAACTGCTGGCAAGAATGCCAAGCCTAGTTGCCAGCGCAAGTCTTTCAGGTGTCTCACTTACTAGCTGAAGGCACTCATGATTCAGTTCCTTCAAGTGCTGACGCACTATGTCCGCCCACGCATCGGGAGTGTCTTTCAGCCTGGTAAGGGTGCTGCGCAATGGCGGCAGACAACCAATTATCTGATCTATTGTCGGCCCCGAGACGGGTGACAGCTTGTGATCGCCAAGTGCATCTAGGTACTCTTCGGAAACACCGAGAAGTATCACTCGATGCCTAGCCTGGGGAACGCCGTACTCCTCTGCCCGAATGATGTAGTTGCTTGGTTCGATGCTGTCCGGATCTGCTCCACTTTCGTAGATGTCATCGGCGACGAGAGAACAGATTCTGTACTTCGGACCATTATCGCTTTCTCCAAACGCCGCATCCGGGTCTGCAAGATCTCGCAAAATTTGGGGAAACATCTGCTCGCCAGCGACCTGTGATGAAAGAATGCCTTTCACGTTTTCCATCACGAAAACTGCAGGCCTCTTTTTCTGAATGATTCTCAGGTACTCGCGATAGAGGAAATGTCTATGATCATTTTCTGCACGATAATCCACCTTCCCGCGATTTCTGGCTCGACCTACGATTGAATAGGCTTGGCATGGAGGTCCCCCAATGAGAACCCATGGCCTAGTCTCATCGAGACGGCTTGCCAGCATTTTGTCGAGTCTGGTGTTGCCCGCTTCGGTACCCAGTTCCAGCAACTGTGCTTCGTTGTCGGCATGTCTCCACGCCTCAAGACTTTTGGCCGTATGGGGCTCAGGTACATCTGCCGTTTCACAAAAGTTGTAATAATCCTCGAGGGCTTCGGGTTGTTTACTCTTCAGCAGACGATAGAAGGCCCTGAGCCGGAGAGTGGAACGCGCGGAAACCTCCATTTCGGCCGATACCTTGATCTCGAAGGTGTCACCGTTAATGTCCGAATGAGAGGAAAACCCCTCCCCTAGACCTCCGGGGCCAGCAAAGAGATCCACAACCTGAATGGGATAGCTAAGACTCATGAAACCACGCTATTTTGAGAAAGTACGAAATGGATGTAGTTGACCGCGCCACGAGATCCCGAATGATGTCCGGCATCAGGGGAAAGGACACCAAACCGGAGCTGGCTGTCAGGCGCTTTCTGCATGCACATGGTTACCGCTTCCGACTTCATCGCAGGGACCTGCCGGGAAAACCGGACATTGTACTGCCTCGACTGAAAGTCTGCATTTTTGTGCACGGATGTTTTTGGCATCGCCATACCGGCTGCAAGTACGCAGTATTGCCCAAGACACGCGTCGATTTCTGGACAGAAAAACTGGAATCCAATGTGGATAGAGATCGCAAGGTAATGCAGGAGCTGGGCAGCAACGGATGGCGCATTTTGACTGTGTGGGAATGTGAGCTCAAAAATCCCGAAGCGGCATTGCCCGCACTGCTTGAACGCCTGAAGACTCTTGAGTAGCCGCACTCGACGGCAACGGGCATTAACCCCCTCACAAAGCGTCATCCAGAACGAGCAATACGCCTGAAACCCACGGGTGGCACACCCATCCACCTGATTGGGTTTTCTTCAGATAGTGGTTCAGAGCCCCCGATAGAATTTTATTGATATCCGTCACGTGATACCCCAACACGAGTTCCGCGTGAGCAGCTCGATCTCCCGGATTGTCTGCAAAGTATCTCAGTAGATCTAGGGCTACCGTACCGAGTTTGGCGGTGCGCTCTACAAGAACCCTCTCTTCAGGCGATCTTGTACTTGCAGGCGGAGGAAGGATTGACTCTTCATTCCAGAGAGTGCCGTCAAAAGGCCCGACTAAACTTGGAATCACTGCACCTTTTTCCAGAGAGCGGTAGGTGCCAATAGCTCCCTGAATTTGGCCCGCAACGGCCCTCAGGTCCCTATCGTCTATTTCGGGAATCTGTATCTCATCTGTTGCAGCCCAGTCCCAATCCCAATCCTGCAGACTTTCATCTTCGGCAATTGACTCAACCTCTATATCTGACTCAGAGGTACCAAACGTAGGGACTGCATTCGCTGAACAAGCAACAGCGCTTGATATTTCGCTGCAAAGTAATTGGGTCTGCAGCTGTCTGCTTAAACTTATCGAATCGTATTTCTCGCACAGGAAGTCGACTAGCAGCTCGCGTCCGTCCTGTTCTAGCCCCATGAATGCAAGGGAAGAAAGTGCACGCACAACTCCATCAGGCAGGTTATCTTTGAAAAGCACGCGAAGAAGCTCGGAGCATTCCTCTCTTCGCGCTGGAAGTGACTCTGGCACCAGACGAGCGACAAGCACTCCCCACTCAGCCCTATCGGGGCGCTGACCGGGTGAGGTGTCACACTCGTTTTCGACGTGAATGCAGCCGTCCTCTACTGGCCACAGCTGCTCTCTGTAGAGGACGGCAGCTTGCCGTCCATCCATCTTGAGAGGGCCTGTAATGCGGTCAATTTCCTGCCCGCAAGACATCACCCTTACCGTCACTTTCATATCCCTATCGCCCAGTCGGTAAGTTAGCAACACCCGACATCCGAATGCTGGCCGCATGCCGCATCATGCCTAGAAAAGATGCTATTTCCAAGAAAAGTTAATTCCGAGCGTGCCAGGAAAAGCGCTCATGCGCTTGAACATGAGATCGGTAGCCTCGTGTGTGAATTCAGCGAAAAAATATACGGCATTGTTTGCTCATCCGGCACCTCGATTTGGCAGGCACTCTCGCCTAAATGGGTGTCCGGTTCCAGATCGACAGCGCGCTTGGCACCTTATTAATCCCGGATTCGATTCCACTTAACGCCATAACTAGCTAACCGTTTAGGTTAGGCTTGGCAGTTCAAAGCGCTAGACGTAGGCCTCGCCACGATGAAATCGTGCTTCCGTCTCGCACCAAAAGCTCTGCTTCAAGTAGAATTATCGCGCGAAAAAGCTCTTGCCAGACAGGAACAATGTTCCCAAAATTACGCTAGGCAAAACGAAGCAGTACCCCATAGTGACGGAGCAGGATGACATGACACTCAAAAAACAAGCCAAGCCTACTGAAGCACTTCTGACCTTCGAGGTTTTTTATAATGGCGAGCTGTTTAAAACTGTCGAGTTCTCCAGCCTCCGCAAGTGCAACAACTGGCGCGAAAAAAACCTAGAAACGCCGTTCCTTTATGTGGTCAAAACGCCTAACTGCAACCGTGAGAGCTGCATCGAGCTATCCAAGCGCTACTTCTTAACCAAACACCGCGTGTACCCGGATCTATTTGAGCGCCCTGAGTGGGACGTCGTGACCGAGGCAGAACTGCAACAGCTTGCAGGGAAACCCGCGAGCGCACTGGGGTACCGCTTTCTATCCAAGTCGGCGGTGGTAAATACGACGTCACCATCGTTCACTTTGACAAGCCAATGCGTGACCGCGTTGAGATCATCAAGGGAGACCTGAGCCGCGAAGAAGCTTACGAATTCATTCGCAGCTACGGCACCGATGCCGTCACCAAAGAAGTGACACCAGCGGAAGAGGAAGTGAAGTCAATGACAACGATGAATCAAGCCGATCGCCAGCATCTGATCCTGACAACTTTGCTGAACACCATCAAGCCAGAAAAAACTGGCTGGAGAGAAATCATCAAGGCCATTGAAGCGCTGCACCTGATCAAGTCAGACGGCTGGATGGAAGTGCGTGACGTGCTTCAATACGCCTTGGATCAAGGCCGCATCGCTCGCCCTAAGTTTGATCCGCATGCCGATGACGAGTATTACTTTGCAGTTACCCCGACTACCCCCGCCACCCCGAAGGCTGAGGAATAAGCACCGGTTGACGTGCTGGTAGAGAGAAGAACCAGTGACGAATTTTGGTATGTATTGCATGGGGTAGCTCATCGACAACCTTGAAAACATGACTCCTAAGGGCGAGGCCGGGCGCTAGAGCATTGCACGGCTGTTCCATGTGAATCCGTAGGCGCATAACAGCCAGCGGCACAAATGCCCCCTACATTGAGGTTTTCCGGTAAATACCACTCACCCCGTTACACGGGATACGGGATACGGGACAGACGACATGTACCCTCGAAAGCCAGACGCCTCACTGCACAACCCGTCCCCGGCTTACCTGCGTGGACTTCTGGAGACGGCAGGCATCACTCAAGAAGCAGCAGCGACCGCACTGGGCATCACTGACCGGGTTATACGCTACTACTTGAGCAGCCAAGAGTCGGCCAGCTACCGACCAGCGCCCTATGCAATCCAGTACGCGCTTGAGCAACTGGCTGCGTACGCTGCGAAGAAGCGGAGCGTTAAACGCGCCTGATTCTTAGGTGGGTCGCCGGGGACCGCATACCCGCACCTGAACAGCCTGACCTTGACCCTGAGCATTCTTGGCCGGATCGAGCGTACACCGTTAATCTTGGACTGGCTCCGAAGCGTCGAGCTGCACCGCCGTGTACATGCCGACTGAACAAGTGCGAGGCCCGAACTCCTTTGCATAAAGAATAAGTTTTTTTATTTTCAATTACTTATATCGATAAAAGGCTAAACACAAGCCGAATTCTATCTGCCAGTGCGTTCATCGATTGAGCAGTGCTCAGGTAACCTGTTTCGGTATCGTTCATGCAGACCAGCCCCAATGGGCTATGTTCAAGCCCAATCTCTTGGTACGCGGCCCAAAACACCTCTTGGTGTTCATCGTCGCAGCAGTCCGCATACGCCTCGTTTATCTGTGGCACGCAGTCAAATAGCCTGGAGAGCGATGTCGGCTTTACCTGCTCGTCGCCCAATGCATCCAAGGTGATGCGGTAGGCCGGCCCGTTCGTGCGAGCGACTGCCTGCATCAGACGACTGATGGCGATTGCAGCATGTGATTCAGATAATGGAAGTCGCGGATTGATGTAAGGAAGGAGCATGACCGTACCTGCTGGAGAATGGATTCATTGAGTAATGGGATGAGTTCTGCGGCTCACCCCTGGCGCGAAGCTCTGTGGCGTTGGGTCAGCCTCTGCTGCAACCAAACGCCCGGCATCGACTGCCGTAGTCCTTGGTATCGGCCTTGCAGATGTAACTCACTCGATGGAAGAACCGATCCATCTCCGCTGGATCATCGCGAGAGAGGTGGAATGTGGCGTTTTCAGGGATATGCACCAAGCCATCGGCATCTTCGAAAGGAATCCCCAGCGCACTGGCCCATGCTGCCTGAATGCGGCTGTATAGATTCTCTCTTTCAGATTGAAAGCGTCCCACCGTGTGGAACGCATCTCGGTTGAGCAGTAAGACGAAGTGGTAATGCGGACGACCCTCTTGCCCGATCTCCCTAACCCAACACCAGCGCACCCGCGTCTGATGTGCAGAGCCATTCAAGCGCGCTGAGCGCTGGCGAGCAGATTGAATCCGGAAGGTCAGGGAATCGACAAATCTGGAGATAACAGTGTTGCCGGGGATCAGTGTCAGGTAATCATCTGGAAAACGTAGATCGAAACGCACAGCGAACACCTGACGGTGATCGCTCACCGCTAACTGAGTGGTTTCGTAAAGTCGTTCAAGGTATTCGGTAATGAAGGGGGCGTGAGGCATCATCACGGGTAGCCCGCGAAAAGTGTCCTCGTAATGCAGGTGAAGATTACTGTTACCGACGTGACGCTTGGACTGGTGTGCCATGGAGGTGGTCCCCTGAGTGGATTCATAAACTCAGGGGACGTTGTATTTTCTTACGATTCGATCTGCCTTTGGGGGCTGACCTCAGATCAGCGCCAGACGCTGATCCTGTTACTGGTTGCAATGGAAATGGGTGATAGGGTTCATGATGCCTCCCCTTTGAGGGGGGGGGGGTTACGATGTATGAGCTGTTGTTATGAACATGAGCTTTACAGGACTCTATAAATAATACTAATACCGAAATCCACCACCCCACCCCTGTAAGGGAGTGGAGCAGCCGATTGCCAGAAAACGCGGGAAATATGGGACTGTTTCAGTGATTCAGATGCTCTGGAAATAAACCACAGATTCGAGCCACACTGTCAGCCCGAACGCCGACCGTATAACTTGGCGAATGCTCAGTCCACGGGCTGATCACGCGGCCTTTAGCTGCGACACCGCAGTGAGCGACGCTTGAGTATCACGGGCCTCGATCCTCGCCATGACCCAACCCATCACTTCGCTTTCAACCCAGCCGACAGCCCTGCCACCCAATGACACTGGCTTCGGAAAACTCCCCTCGCTGATGTACTTGTAGATCGTGGACCGACCCAGGCCGGTGGCATGCTTCACGTCTTTCAGGCGAATGATCCTCATGAACTGACTCCTCTGTATTCCGTTCAGAGGATTGGGAGGTCCTGTAGAAAAATACCTACGCGACCGTCCCCTCGCTGCCTGGCCGGGTCAGCAAGCTATAGCGGTATCGATACTCGATAGGGATGTCAGTCTCGCAGGAAAAGCCCTGCGGCTTAGTGTCTGGCTCAACGAATAGACAGCCACGCCAGTCATCTGAATCACGGTGCCGAGCAAGCAGCGTGATGCAGCAATAACCACGCGCCATGGGCTGAGGCATGATGACGAAATCCATCGCGTCAAACGAAACCTCGGTGGCTTGGCAAAGCAGCTTCTTGATCTGTGTTGCCAATACGTAAGCCCTATAATGGAGGTCATCTATCACCGCAGCGTGCTGGTCTTCAGCAATTTTCTTCAGATGATCACCGCCCACACTGGCCAGCAGAGTTGGAAACTGAAAGTCTTTGCGGATGAGCTCTTTCCACCCTTGAACGTGAGCCCATTTATTTGAAGCGCTGAGACCTAGATCAGACCAATGCCTGGAAAGCATGTCAGCGGCGTATTTTTCCAGCATGACCTGTAGTAAGCCAAAGAATGAGGGGGATTGGCTCTCAAAGAATCTAAGACGCTGCTTGTATCGGCCATCCACAAAAGCTGTGGGGTCAAGCTTGAGATTGACGACATCACTATAGATCTGGTGCGCGTGCGGCACAGACTCGGAGGGATAGTCGCCCATTGCGCAGATCAAAACTGAAGTAGCATTGCCTTCAACCGATAGCTCCGGATGGCTCAGGTTGAGAAAGTAGGTGCTTTTCATTTTGGCGGAAAGCACCGTGCTGGTTGCACCTGGCACATAAGCTCGTATCAACCCCTGATCAATCAGCCCCCGCACCCTGTACCTCAAGCTTTCCTGACCGAGCCCTGTGATCTTGCGCAGCGCTGAAGAGCCCAGGTCACTGACCACCCCGAAACAGTCGGCGCGACACAACAGCACGCTCAGCAACAGACGATTCACGATACTCAACTGACCGGGCTGTATTTTCCTCCGTAGATCAGCTAACGGAGCCAGATCCACCTTTTGCTTCTTAGGTTTTTCGCTTGCTTGGACAGCCTTCTTGATTTCGTGCTTCAGCAGACTAGCGACGGTTGCCGCGTGCTGCATTGTTGGCTGCTCCGACGCTTTATCGAGCTTTTTGTGAAAATCCTTCTGGAGTCCGTAATACCTTTTCGGTCGCCCCCTGCCCTCGGGAGTGGACGAAACGGTCATTACACCGCACTCAACCAGCTCTTTCAGCGACTTAGTCACCTGGCGATCAGAGAGCCCAAACTGCTTCGCCAAAGCCTTCACACCAAGGCTGACGGGCTCCTCTATGCCGAAGTGCTGAATGAACCGCACCAGGAAATATTTCCCCTCAGGCTCAAGCCCTTTCACCTCACAAAACAATGCAGCTACAAACACGCAGAACCCCCATCAAACCAGAGCATAGGAGACTAATATATCGCAATATTTACCATCTGTTTTGTTATTTATTAGTGACGCAGTAACGTGATGCAGTAACGTGACGACAAACGTGACTCAGTAACGTGATCAAGTAACGCGACAAATAACAGGCTATAGTTTCACAAAATTACGTTAACAATTAAGGGGGGGATTGGGGTATGTCTAAGAGGGCGCTTGGACTTACATGGCTTGATAGCAACGATCACAAGCAGCTGAAATGGGCTCACAAATATCTGCAAGCGAAGGGCGAAATAGACCAGCAACATCGCTCTTCAACGATCGATCAGCTCCTTCGGATCGGCGAGAGACTGGAGGATTCAAAAGATGGCATCTTGATCATTGGCCAGATGGGGGGCGCATGGCGGCAGGTGAAATGCAGAGACTCAGATAGAGACAAGGACCGGAAGACCTCCGCCTTCAAGCTCAAAATCGATGTAAAAAAAGAGCTGGCATGGCTAGCCAAGAAGAACAAGATCACTGCCGCCGACATGCTCAGCAGACTGATCTCTGCTGAGCTGGATGCTCATGAAAGGTTTGAGGAGAAGCTCAACGAAGCAAAAAAGACGCACAAAGAACTGCTGAGCGACTCCAGAAATAACACTGCCCACTACAGACAAGCCAACGGGATCCTGAGGGAGTTGCTGGAGGTCAGCGTGGCGCAGCTGTGTCGATCCGAAGTCCTGCTGAAAGATGCCTCAATCTCGACAGAGAGCCTCACCGAGGATCAGCAGCGCAGGATAGAACAGCTACGCAAGCAAACAATGGCCGAAGTTGGCGCAGATATAAAAGGCGAAATTAAGCTTCTACGCTCAGGGCTCCTTGACCGCCCCATAAGCAACGCCACCCGCCACGCGTCGAAAGAGATAGCGGCAGAGACTGGCAGCAGTACACCGACGCAGCCAGCTCGCCCCCAGGTGATAATTGATGAGAACCCAGTCGCTCACCCAGCACCTCGGGACCAGCAGACTCCAGAAGCAAAGCCAGAGCCCAGCAATGCACTCGTGAGTAATAGTGCCAATCCAGTAGCCGACCGCCCTATTGGTGAGGACTTGGAGGCGCAAGCCAATGAAAGCGCATCAGCCCACCTAAAGTCCGACGGACCATCCCCGAACACTCAGGCAGCCACACAAAGCCCGTTCGGCGGCGGTATAAGCCTCAAGGCCTTGGGAATATCCTTCGCGAACAAGAAGAGGCCCACCACTTCGACAGTTAAGACCGAGCCTGATTAAAACCAAGTCATGCGACACCTTCCCTGGCAGGCGCCGTACTCCTTGGGCAGCATGCACTGCTCGAAAAAGTCACGGCCCGCCCAGGTGGGTCCGTTTTGAACCGGCAGTATGGGTCAGCTTACGTTGGCACTGATAACTGTCCGGTAACCGCCAACCCGATATAGCAACGCAAGGCGCCAGTAAGTCTCAATTCACTACCATTTAACTACCAGAAACCCTAAATCGCAGATATGAAAAAGCCCAATCTTTTCAGATTGGGCTAAGTCATTGAAATATATGGTCGGGACGGAGTGATTCGAACACTCGACCCCTAGCACCCCATGCTAGTGCGCTACCGGACTGCGCTACGCCCCGACTAGGCGTTAAATCCGTTCCTCTTCTCGAAGAACGCTCAAGAATATATCGCAAGCTTTTGAAAACTGGAAGTATTTAAAAGCAGGAATTTATTTCTTGAGTACCACCAGAACATCTTCCAGCTCGGCAATCATCTGGCGGATCATTTGCTTGTATTGGGTCGTGTCATCTTTGGCTTCATCGCCGGATAAACGCAAGCGTGCGCCGCCGATGGTGAACCCCTGATCGTAAAGAAGCGCGCGGATCTGCCGGATCATCAGCACGTCTTGTCGCTGATAATACCGGCGGTTTCCGCGGCGTTTGACGGGGTTGAGTTGAGGAAACTCCTGCTCCCAGTAGCGCAGCACGTGTGGTTTTACCGCACACAGCTCGCTGACTTCACCAATGGTGAAGTAGCGTTTACCTGGGATGACGGGTAGTTCGTCGTTATGACTTGGTTCCAGCATAAGCCTCAACTCGGGCCTTCAACTTCTGCCCTGGACGAAAGGTGACCACACGGCGAGCCGTGATCGGGAT
>LNAP01000572.1_pt1 | contig 40492 bp, 38 predicted proteins | sample 602601 | NCBI WGS metagenome assembly LNAP01 (sample SAMN02440304, study PRJNA202911) | soil metagenome | biome: Subtropical and temperate rainforests or woodlands; isolation source: soil samples (1 kg each in a 20% v/v slurry with milli Q water) were... ...
TGATGAAAGTGCCACGAACAGTCAAACATCTGGGTAAGTAAGGGCTTCGCGGGGAGGGGGGGCGATCTAACGTGGGGTCGCCTCAGAAAACGGAAAATAAAGCACGCGAAGCCCTTACTTACCCAGATGTTTGACTGTTCGTGGCACTTTCATCATGGCAATTGCAATTGCCCAACCCTTGCAAAATGCCGCACGCCTCTACAGATCGAGAGCCAGAACACTTCTCGCGCAAATCAACCAAGTGCCGCTTTAACTGCAACAGCGCGGACACACGCATTTCCACCTGTTGAATATGGGCCTCCAGCAGCGTGTTGACCTCCCCACAGTCCTGCATCGGGTTGTCTCGCAGACCCAGCAATGCGCGAATCTCGCTCAACGTCATGTCGAGCGAACGGCAATGACGGATGAATTGCAAGCGCTCAATGTGCGCCTCACCATACAACCGGAAGTTGCCACCGCTTCGCGCTGGCTTCGGCAGTAGCCCTTCCTTCTCGTAGTAGCGGATGGTCACGACCTCGCATCCAGAGCGCTTGGCGAGGTCGCCAATTCTGATTTCCATGCCTCAATCTCCATTTATCGCTTGACTCTATAGCGACTATAGAGATTTTAATGGAGGCTGTACAGACGATTTAAAGGAGTTATCCATGAGCGAATGCGCTTCAAAAGGGTGTGGCTGCTCGGCTGGGCCGATCATCCAACCCCCGACACAAGCCCCGCAGACAACCGAATCGGCTCAAGCGGTGTACCGCATCGAGAACATGGATTGCCCCACGGAAGAGGCGCTGATCCGAAGCAAGCTGGCCGGGCTGGCGGGTGTGGCAGGTCTTGAATTCAACCTGATGCAGCGTACTTTGGCCGTTCGGCACGAACTGCCTTCGCTGTCACCCGTTGAGCAGGCGCTAGCCGCCATCGGCATGCAAGCCGTGCGCATGGATCAGGCATCGACCGAAAAAACGACCAAGCTGTCCATTGCCAAGATGGATTGCCCGACCGAAGAGGCGTTGATCCGCAACAAGCTCGGCACAGTCGCCGGGGTTGCCGATCTCGATTTCAACCTGATGCAACGCACGCTGTCGGTGCGTCATGCCGATCAGGTTCTGCCCAACGTGCTCGCGGCATTGCAAGCGCTTGGATTTGAGGCGCAGGTGATGGACACCGCAGAGTCCGCATCGCCATCCGCTTCCCCCGTGATCACGCCGACCAACTGGTGGCCGCTAGGCATCTCCTTGCTCACTGCATTGGCAGCCGAGGCGGTCTACTGGCTCCACAACGGCAATCATTGGTCGGTTGTCGTTCTGGCGCTCGTTTCGGTCTTCACAGGTGGCCTCTCCACCTACAAAAAGGGTTGGATCGCGCTCAAGAACCTTAATCTCAACATGAACGCCCTGATGTCGATTGCCGTCACGGGTGCCATGTTGATCGGTCACTGGCCCGAAGCGGCGATGGTGATGGTGCTCTTCGCGCTGGCCGAAGTGATCGAAGCCAAGTCGCTGGATCGCGCTCGCAACGCAATCCGTGGCCTGCTCGACATGACCCCGGAACAGGCCACAGTGCAACAGGCTGACGGCACATGGCGCGAGGTGAGCGCAAAGCAAATCGCCATTGGCAGCCGCGTCCGGGTCAAACCGGGTGAGCGCATCGCCCTTGATGGTGAGGTGCTTGAAGGCCGTTCTACAGTCAACCAAGCCCCGATCACGGGCGAAAGCCTCCCGGTCGAAAAATCCCCCGGTGACCCGGTGTTCGCAGGCACCATCAACGAATCCGGGTCATTCGAGTATCGCGTCACCGCCGTGGCCAGCAACTCCACACTGGCCCGCATCATTCACGCCGTAGAGGCTGCTCAGGGGAGCCGTGCGCCGACTCAGCGTTTTGTCGATCAGTTCGCCCGCTGGTACACACCCATCGTGTTCGCCCTAGCCATCGCCGTCGCGTTGTTGCCGCCGCTGTTCATGGGTGCGGCATGGCTCGACTGGATCTACCGTGCATTGGTTCTGCTGGTGGTCGCCTGTCCCTGCGCGCTGGTGATCTCTACGCCGGTCAGTATCGTCAGCGGCTTGGCCGCCGCCGCCCGCCACGGCATCCTCATCAAGGGCGGCGTCTATCTGGAAGAAGGCCGCAAGCTGCGTTGGCTGGCTCTGGACAAGACCGGCACGATCACGCACGGCAAGCCCGCACAGACCGATTTTGTCACCTGGGGCAATGCACTCGCCTCGGACAGCCGCAGCATCGCGGCCAGTCTGGCAGCCCGCTCCGACCATCCTGTATCCAAAGCGGTGGCACAGGCCGCGCAGACGGACGGGGTTGCCTTGCTCGACGTGGCCGAATTCAACGCGCTGCCCGGTCGGGGTGTGCAGGGCCAAATCAACGGTGAAACCTACCATCTTGGCAACCAGCGGATGCTAGAAGAGCTGGGGCAGCGTACTCCCGAGCTGGAACAGCGCATCGCGGCGCTGGAAACCATGGGTAAAACTGTCGTGATGTTGGTCAGCGCAAAAGGGGTTCATGCCTTATTTGCCGTAGCGGACACCATCAAGGAAAGCAGCAGGAGCGCCATTGCCGAGCTTCATGCACTGGGCATCAACACCATGATGCTGACCGGCGACAACCCCCACACGGCACAGGCCATTGCCGCACAAGCCGGGATCGACCGTGCGCAAGGCAATCTGCTCCCAGACGACAAACTGCGCGAAGTTGAGCTACTGGCCATAAAGGGCAAGGTCGGCATGGTCGGTGATGGCATCAACGATGCCCCGGCCTTGGCGCGTGCGGACATCGGCTTTGCCATGGGAGCGGCTGGCACAGATACCGCCATCGAGACCGCTGACGTGGCCCTGATGGACGACAACCTGGGCAAGATTCCGACCTTCGTGCGCCTGTCGCGTGCGACGGCGCAGGTGCTGATGCAAAACATTGTGCTGGCCCTTGGCATCAAGGCAGTATTTCTGGTGCTGACCTTCACGGGTCAAGCGACCATGTGGATGGCGGTGTTTGCTGATATGGGGGCCAGCTTGCTCGTCGTTGGCAATGGCTTGAGGCTGTTGCGCAAATGAGCTGGAAATTCTTTCTCTACGACTGGGGTGGTCTGAACATCGCGTTGTTCCAAGCCATCAACATGAGCACACCTGCAGCGCTGGAACCGCTGGCATCGTTCTTCAACCTTGTGATAGGCAACTACTGGACTGCACCACTGATGCTCTTGGCGATGTGGGGATGGTCAAAGTCGGCACCTGACCCAACGCGGGCCGATGCCATCCGGTACAGACTCAGAGTCTTTAGCGTGGCCTTTGCGTTGGCATTTCTCGTCGCCACCATCTTGAAGCTATGGATCGACTTTCCACGCCCGCCTGCCGTTTTTGGCGACATGGTGCGCGTTATCGGGGGCATCGAACGACACTACAGCCTGCCCAGCGGGCATGCCACCTATGCCGCGCTGGTGGTCGGCGCGCTCTGGCCTTTGATAGGCCGTCGTGGCCGCATCGGCTTGGTGTTGTACGCCGCATTGGTCGGTTGGTCACGCATCGCAGCCGGAATGCACTTTCCTGCCGATGTGCTGGCGGGGTGGGTACTTGGATTGAGTTGCACGGCGCTCGCCGGGTGGCTGATGCCGCTGGCCGCCCCTGTGTGGCAATCGGCTCGCCGCACATCGACTTGGGTCTGGTTCGCAGTGGCCGCCAGTGCTGTCATGACAGATCAGCTCGCAAAGTTCGCCATCACCCGCACGTTTGCCTACGGTGAACAGGTCGAAGTCAGCACCTTCTTCAACATTGTCCATGTCCTGAATCCCGGCGCGGCATTCAGCTTTCTGGCGAACGCTGGCGGCTGGCAACGTTACTTTTTCATCACGCTGGGCCTGGTCGTTTCTGCTTGGCTGGGACGCATGCTGTGCCAGCAGCGGCCACGCCTCGAAGCGGTGGGCTACAGCCTGATCCTTGGTGGTGCGCTCGGCAATGTCGTGGATCGTGTGCTGCGTGGATCGGTTGTCGATTTCCTCGACTTCCATTGGCAGCTTGTGCACTGGCCCGCCTTCAACCTCGCTGATGTGGCGATAACTATCGGAGCGCTCTGCCTGTTCTTGACGGTTGTACCGAAAAGCAGTAAAGGCACAGCGGCCGAGGTGTCCGGTTAAGCTATACATCAACCTGACCGGCGACTACCTCTGGCGCAACAGCGCCAAGATCGGCGCGGGCAAGTTCAGGCCGCTACGACCATTGCAACCGGCTTAGCGTGCTTTATTTTCCGTTTTCTGAGACGACCTCTACTTCATCGAGAAGCAGTGGTTGGAAAACGTCACGTGTACGGTGAGCGTCTTATTCGCCATTTCGCTTTTTAGCTTGAAGCTAAACGGCTCCAGGTGCGTGAGGTCGAAGGTCTCTTCACCGATGATAATCGGTTGGAAATAAGCTGTATTCACTGGGGCCGCCATCCTTAGATCGCCCATTCTAACGGTTCTGCTCGAACCTTGTGTTCAGCTCTGCGCAGTACCCCGACCACCTGTGTGAGTCGCCACCGATGTGGCATTCTGGCAGATCCTGACGGGTAGCCCCGGCCTTGCTATTCAGCTAGCCGGAATCCTTCCACATTAGAGGCGGTGGCCATCACCAGGCGAGCGCGTGAAATCGGTAGCGCTGGACGGCCAGCGCCTGCAGCACCTGGCCGGCGCGGGTGACTTGCCGGCCTGCAGGGCTAGCCGGAATCCTTCCACATTAGAGGCGGTGGCCATCACCAGGGCGAGCGCGCGAAATCGGTAGCGCTGGACGGCCAGCGCCTGCAGCACCTGGCCGACGCGCCCGGCCGGCGCTGGTGACTTGCTGCCCTGTAGGGCTAGCCGGAATCCTTCCACATTAGAGGCGGTGGCCATCACCAGGCGAGCGCGTGAAATCGGTAGCGCTGGACGGCCGGCGCTGGTGACTTGCCGGCCTGTAGGGCTAGCCGGAATCCTTCCACATTAGAGGCGGTGAAACCGCGCCACGGTCAGATCGCTAAGGGGATTTGGTTCGTTTGTTGAATCAAGAACTTAAACGCAGTGATGGTGCGCCCTTTACGTTGAGGCTCAAGCTGCAGCGTCAGGTCGGTATGCTGATTAACCTCCTTGATTGAAAGCTCAAGGACGTACTTTCTGAAATCAGCGATTTTTGGGTACTTGTTTTCCATCTGCAGAAGCTCGCGCAAGCGGCCCACCTCAAACTCTCGTTCACCAAATTTCTTGTACTGCGCCATCAGCTCATAAAGCCGAAAGCTGTTGAATGTGGAGAGGCTGGACACATGCTTGAGCTGATACCCGGTGAATTCCCGATTCAATAGCGTCAAATGCGGCAGCACGGTTGGAGAGAAACCAATCTCGACAGAGCCCGCCCCTTCCCGATACAGCTTGTGATAGATCCAGCGCATCGACTCAACTTCTTTGCCCTTCTCGTACCGTTTTATCTGGCGGTCGTATAGCCGCCCTACGGCTTCATCTAGGACGCCGTAGGCGTGCCGAACCTCCATACCGAACAAGGCAGCAAAGCCTTCGGCCGTGACCGTCACTAGCCCGTCTTTTGGCGGTTCCTTTCGGGAGTCGATTAGGGATGCTGCATACAGAACAAGCCGCTTCTCGTTCACCGTGAGAGTGTAGGACGACTCTACAAGCCTATTCGACTGATAGACCTTGTTTGATGGGGGGAGTGGGCTAGGAAATTCGGACACGGTTCAACTCCATTTGACAGATGGCAGCACAATAAAGAGGAATGTGGAATTTATCAATACCGCATTCCACCTGTTGTTAGGAAGCTGTGCGCATGCTGTTAGTAAGCTGTTGATATATATGGGAAAACAGCCGGAATCCTTCCACATATAGCCGGAATCCTTCCACCGCAAAGCCGGAATCCTTCCACCTCAACAGCCGGAATCCTTCCACCTTTTGCCGGAATCCTTCCACATATAGCCGAGTTATACAGCGATAAACAACATACAAATCATTGACTTACGCCACATATCCACAGGGGGTAAAACAAGATATAAAAGAAGTTTCTAAAAAGATTTAAAACAAGCTTTAAAAGCAGAAAAAGCATAAGCAGATCGAGGGCGGCCGCGACTTTTGCGGCAAATCACCGCCTACCCTTCGCCATCCTGGCTTCGCCCCGCCTTCGGCGGCCTAGCCGGGCATCCATGCCCGGCAACTATGTGGGCGCTCGCGCCCGCTCTTTGTTTCTATGCGTCGCCTGCAACACCGTATCCATCCTGCCCGATCGCCGACAGCCCCCAAGAGCAAAGCTCAAGCAAATTTTGCTCTGTAGACCAGGCGCAAGCGCCTGGAAAAGCAGCCCGCATAGGCTGCTACGCAGCAGCAACGCCAGCGCATCCTGGAAGACCGCAGGGTTTTACGCCAGAGGGGTGTCGGCAGCGTGATAGGTGGCCATCCTGGACACCGCACCTGCTGAACTATCCGCTAGGGGCCAACGACCGAACCCAGGCGGCCTACGGCGGCGGCTGCCCCTCAAATGCCAATGAAAGGTTAGCTAATAGTGCTTGATAAATAGGACATTTTATCCTATTATGGTTTCCGAAGGCCGGGCATGTTGCCCAGGTCAAAACCGGAGAACATCCGATGACTCAACAGCAGACACTGCATTTCATCCCTGAGCCTCAATTTGAGGTTCTGCCTGACCAGGGCGTCTATGGCTGGCGCATGGAGAACGAGGACATTCTTGTCTTTGGCAACAGCGCCGCCGAGGCCACAGAGCTTTTCGTGCAGGCCCTAGCCCGCGAGTTCGGGAGTGTGCAATGAACCTCCCTCGCAGCATCACCTGGAATGGCAGCCAATATGACGTGCCGGGCATGGATGAGCTGGAGGCCATGGTGTTCGATAGCGTGTGCGAGACACCAGACGGCGACACCGTGGAGCCTGACCACCCGGATTCCTGGCTTTTCCTTCTTGGTCTGATCTAACCACCCTCCCCCGGCCCGGGCCGGGCACCCATCCAAGGCCGGGCATGTTGCCCAGGTCAAAACCGGAGAGCATCCGATGAGTACCACGGTAGCAACCCTGCGCACCAAGGCCACCCTTGAAAACATGCTGGCCCACTCCAACGACCGCAACCGTTACATGCAAGGAGCCCTAGGCTCAATCGACACAATCCTACGCATGAGCCTGGCTGCTCAGCCCATGGCCAAGGCGATTGCCGAAGAGCTTGAGAAGGTGCGCCAGTTCAATGCGGAGGCGACAGAGAGCTACAGGATGCGCGGCGAACGGATCGACGCCCGCCGCTATCCAGACGAAGACGAATAGGTGCTCCACAAGCCCGGCAGAAGCCGGGTTTTTTACGTCCTGTGTAAATATTTCGGGATAACGAAAATAATGCTTGCACGAATAGGACAAAATGTCCTATTATTCTTTCCGAAGGCCGGGCATATTGCCCAGGTCAGAACCGGAGAACATCCGATGAGCAACGCCGAGCAATCCCCCCTCCCGATCATCGCAACCCTGCTGCCAGAAGAAAGCCGCATGGGCTTCTTGCCTGCATTTTTTGGTGAAGAGCACATGATGAATGGTGAGGGTCTGGTTTTCTGCTGGATGCGCAATCTGTCCGAGGACTACAACGGCGGTCTGTGGAACTACTACACCCTGTCGAATGGCGGCTTCTACATGGCACCGGCTACCGAAAGAACCTTTCGCGTGCGCGTTGCAGGTAACTGGTTTGACGGCGAGCTGTCTGCTGATGCTGCTGGCATCGTCGCCACCCTTTACGCTGTCTGCGAGCTGGCAAACCGCACCGGGTCAGATCGCATAGTCGATCAGTACCATCTGCTGCGCGATTACGCGGGAGAACACCCGGACGCTGGCCAGATTTTCGCTGCTATCGACTAACCCCACTGCCCCGGCCGAGAGGCTGGGGCATCTACCTGGAGTAGATCATGAAGGTGGAAACAGTGCGGGAGCTGGCCGACCAGGACGCCATAGCGAAGTATCTGGGAAACATCGTCCCAGCCTCAGAGATTGGCCCAAGGAAGAACGGCTTCGATTTCCGTATTGGGTATGGGCGCGTACCGACTAAGCCGAAGCCGTACAAGGCTTGGCTGGAGAAGCGTCTAGCGTCTGAGTTGGCCGGGTTGGAGCTGGATCGGGCCAAGTATGAAGAACACCGCCTTGGCGGGCTGGCGGCTCTTACAGACATTGACCTGCTTTACGCGGCAGGCAACGCGACCGAAGCAGCAAAGGTCGCAATGGAAACGATTTTCTATCTGAAAAGTGCCCATATATCGGCTGGCCTGTCGAAGATCGAGGGCATCCGGCAGGAGCTGCAATGCCTTGATGGCGAAGCCGATCAGGAGCGAGTCAACAAGCAGGAGCTGCCCGACCAGGTGCCATACGGCTTTGAAATGGTCGATGTTGTTCTTCCTGCCCGCCAAGCGTTCATCGTCAAGAAGTGGGCCGAAGCTGCACAGGCCAGGATCAAGGCAAAGGGGAAGAAGTGATGCGGAAAGGATTCGAGCGTGTGCGGGTAATCCTGCCCGCGCACCAGGCGTACCAGGTGAAGAAATGGGCCGAGGCGGTACAGCCGAAGGTTGACGAGAAGGTTTATCCACCCGGAACACCGTTTTGGCAGAAAATGCCACGCGAGGTTTACTGGAGAGATAGATTTCTTAGATCGCTGGCCAACTTTCAGTCGGGCATAGCGAGTGGGGGCGAGCCGACAACCCCCAAACAGAAACAGAATCAGACGGCATGGCTGGCTGCATGGCTCCGGGAGCTTGGCGGGCTTGAGGCTGTCTGGTAAGAGCATCCAGACGAGGGAAAACGAAGTGGAAGTAAATATTCGATTTGAGTGCCTACGCCCTGCTGATGATGGTTGGCAGGCCCCTACGCCGGATGAGGTGCGCGAGTTGTTACGGATCATCGCAGCACGCAAGGACATTCCGAAATTCACTGGTGGCATGGCGGCTCGCTTCCTGGGTTTGGGCGTTCAAGGCGACCGCACTCTTCGCCGCTGGACGGGTGGAGCTACGCCGATTCCATACGCGGCCTGGGCGTTGCTTTGCCATGAAGCCGGCTTTGGCGTTATTTGGCACCGTAAGAAGGATATAGCGAAGTAATCGCTTGCGATGTAGGACATTTTATCCTATTGTTATTTCCGAAGGCCGGGCATGTTGCCCAGGTCAAAACCGGAGATTTTCCGATGAGCAATACCGTCAAGGTAGCTGTTTTCCGCAACGAAACAGACCGTCTTTCGCGCCGGGTTAATTGCGATTACCACGCTTGTGTCGGTGTGGGTGAAGTCAAGAACTGGAAGCGGATCACCTGCCGCGTTCTAGCTGAGGTTGAGGTGATCACCTGCAAGCGTGCCACTGCCTACGACCTGGAGCGCTTCGATAGAGCTATTGCGGACGCCAAGATCCGTATCATCCAGGCAGACGAGCGCATTGCCGCCCTGGAAGTAAAGGATCAGCGGGTCCCGGCGCGTGCTGCGGTGAAACTTCCCCTTCCCTTGCCGCTGTGGATTAGTCGCCGACCTGCAAATGATGCCCTGGTTTGAGTCCGGGACGTGCCACGCAAGAGCCAGCTTCGCTGTGGTTTTACGCCAAGGGGAAGTCGTTTTTAGCCGCTAAATTAACCTCGAAAGTTTAGCTAAATACCTTGAGTGATAGGACATAATGTCCTATTATTGTTTCCGAAGGCCGGGCATGTTGCTCAGGTCAAACCGGAGATACCATCCGATGGCAAAGAAGACCACTCCCGCTCACCTGGTCAAGCAAGGCATGACAATTCTGGTGGACGGGTTGCGCTGGGTTGTACTTGAAAGCCTGTACGATCTGCATGGCAACGGCCCTAACCAGCCGCGTCAGATCATTATTTGTGATGCACACCCTGACCGTGCCAAAGAAACGGGCGTTTATATGCGGGGCGTACATTTCAGTTTTGAAACTAGCGTAATTGTGGAGTTGGAGGAGTAGGGGGGAACGCCCCGGAGTGATCCGGGGCGCTTGGCCCTGCGCTGTCACGCAAAGGCCCAGGCTATGCGGAGCAGCCGCCTGTAGTGGTATTGGAATGCAAGCGAGTGAAGGGGTCAAGCATGGCACGCATACTGAAATTCCCAAGTGGACAGGAAGCACCGAAGGCTAAGCCGGTGCCAGCAGAGCCTGTTCCTGTCGTGGCTCAACCGCCGATGGCAAAGAAGATTGGCGAACGCCTGCTGCGCGGGGTGTGGATCGGTGTTGTCCTGGTCTGGCCTGTGCTCAAGTGGATTGTCTCAATCGACGTATTCATCCAGATGATCCTGATGTTTGCGCGCTGGGATACGCCCGGCAGCTATGCGGGGTGGACATTCCTGGCTCATTTCGCAGTGCTTACCGGCCTAACCTATTTCGTCGGCGTTTACAGGCCAAGGGGCCTTTGAAGGCGCTAGCTGGGAAATTTTAGCGGCTAAAATGCTTGACGGCTTGGCGTTAGTTTAGCTAAACTTTGTGCTGCAAACGGCGGCTGTCACCGCCACTATTCAAGCCAGGTTGCGGAGCAAGGGATATGGGTGCAATCAATGAAGAAGCGGCTTACCGAAGCCGAGTTCCAGGCGGCGTTAGCGGGCCTGGATGTTGGGCATCAGACCGTGGAAATAGCCAGGGGCGTGTTAGTTCAGGGGCGGTCGCAATCGGAGTTTGTCGAAGCCCTGAATCTGTCCAAGGGGGCCGTCTCACAGGCGGTCAATCGGATTTGGGCTGCGCACGAAGCGCAGGTGCCTCCGGGGTGCGAACGGCTGACAGTGCTGCTACCCAAGCACCAAGCCTTCATCGTAAAAAAATGGGCGAGCGAGTTCGCCAGGAAAAGGGAAGCCAAGGCATGAAAACAGCGGTCGTCGCCAATCAGAAGGGCGGTGTAGGTAAAACAGCAACCTCTATTCACCTGGCGTTCGACGCACTGGAGCGCGGAAAGCGGTTGGTGTTTATTGATCTTGATCCGCAAGAGAACGCTAGCGATAGCCTGGAGTCCTTTGCTTGTGGATTGACGGCGAGCGCGCTTTTCAGTGCGGACGTAGACCTTCGTGCTGTACTTGGTGCTGCGCTGGAACAGGAAGGCCCTTGTATCGTCCTGATCGCAGCTGACCCGACGCTTGCCAACCTGGAGAAGAAAGAGCTGGGGGAGGTGGGTGCCAACTTCAAGAACTCAATCAAGGCGCTGGCCGGGCTTGGTTTTGATCTTTGCCTGATCGACACCGCGCCGACTATCGGCAATGCCCTGGCAGCGGCTTTGTACGCGTCCGACTATGTGTTGTCGCCGATTGAGCCTGAGCGCTACAGCATCAAGGGCATCAAGAAGATGAATGCGGCCATCGCAAATATCCGCAAGGCCAACCCCGGCCTGAAATTCCTGGGCATGGTTCCGAGCATGGTTGACGGCCGTAATCCGCGCCACAAGCAACACCTGGATGAACTCAAGGCGGCATATCCCCAGCTGATGATCCCGGCCCCTATCGGGCTGCGCAGCAGCATCGCGGACGCCTTGGCAATGGGGGTGCCGGTCTGGCGGATCAAGAAAACCGCTGCGCGTGTTGCGGCGAAGGAAGTTCGGGCGTTGGCCCAATACGTTTACGAAAAGATGGAGATTGCGCAATGAACAAGGCCGCACAGAAGCCCGTAGGCGGGGCAAGGGCAAGTGGCATGGACTTGGGCAGCATTGGCGACCTTTCGGCCCTGTTGGATGCGCCAGAGGCCACTGCGGCCAATACCGGGCCGCTGATCCTGGATATGTCGCTGATTGACGAAGACCCTAACCAGCCACGCAAGGACGAAAACCCTGGATTTTCGCCTGAATCAATCGCGGAGATTGGCGCGACGATCAAGGCTCGCGGGGTTAAGACCCCTATTTCCGTGCGCGAGAACTCGGATGCCCCAGGGCGTTACCTGATTAACCACGGCGCACGCCGCTACCGTGGCTCGAAGTGGGCCGCAAAGACCACGATTCCCGGCTTCATCGACAACGACTACAACGAGGCCGACCAGGTAATTGAAAACCTGCAACGCAACGACCTGACCGCCCGCGAGATTGCCGACTTTGTTGGCCGTGAGCTGGCTAAGGGCAAGAAAAAGGGTGATATCGCCAAGGAAATCGGCAAGTCGGCTTCTTTCGTGTCTCAGCACGTCACCCTGCTAGATCTGCCCGATCCTATTGCCGAGGCTTTCAACTCGGGCCGCGTGAAAGACGTAACGCTCATCAACGAGCTGGTCACAGCACACAAGAACGCCCCGGAAGAAGTAACCGATTGGCTGGAGGACGACACCCAGGAAGTTACCCGTGGCTCGGTGAAGCTGCTGCGCGAGTTTCTGGACGACAAGAGCCAGCAGGGACAGCAGGAGAGCCTGGCAGAACAGGCGCTGCGCGAGGCGCTGGAGCGTACCGGGGGTGACGGTCAAGACCCTGATAGTGGCGGCGAGGAAGGCCCCGAAGGCCCAGGGAAGGGCAAGAAGGAACCCGAGAGCGATCCGACCAAGCTCAAGAAGGCCATCGTTCAAGTCGAGCACGACGGCCGGTTGGCCCGCCTGATGATGAACAAACGTCCAAGCGAGTCCGGCTCGGCCTGGTTGAAGTACGAGGATGACGGCGAAGAGTTCGAGACAGTGCTTGTCGATGTGCAGCTAATTCAGCTCCTGGAGGGTTGAGCGCATGGGGGCAATTGTTGATTTTCTCGTATTCCTCCTGGCGCTGCCCGCGTTGGCGCTTTTCGTCTCAGGCTCCTTGATCCGTTCTGCAGTGGATTATGTGGGGGCCTGGCTCATTCCTGGAATTGGCGGGATCTATTTAGGGGCAGGTCTGGCGATCATGGGGCGGCCTGATCCCGGCCTTGAGTATCAAACCATCATCCAGTCTATTGCTGCTGTTACGGTCGCAGGGGTGGCTATTTCCTCGATCCTGATAGCTGTAGGTATTGTTTCCATTGCGCTTGGCGTCATTCTTCGCCAGCGCAGTCGGAGGGACTGAATAGTCCACGCTGCAGATAGCGCCCCGCTTGAGAAATCCCCGCTTCGGCGGGTTTTTTTTGCTCTTGAAAACGGCGGTAATGCTTGCGTGATAATAAGAATAATAATATTATTCTTATTATTCTTACCCACTAGGAGGGTGTCATGGAAATCATCAAGGAAACACGCGACCGGATTTTTGCAGCCGCCGACCAGCTCTACGAGCAGGCCGGCCGCGAGTCATTTCCGACCGTGGATGCCGTCCGCAAGCAGGCTCGCGTAAACATGAACGACGCAAGCGTGGGCATGAAGGAGTGGCGGCGGGCGCAAACCGCCCAGGCTGCCCCTATCGCAGTAAGAGTCCCCGAGGCGGTGCAGCACGCCGGCGACCTGGCGGTTGCAACCATGTGGCAGCACGCCCAGGAGTTGGCCAATGAGTCGCTGCGGGCGGCGCAAGCCGGCTGGGATACAGAGCGGGCGCTGATCGAGAGCGTGAGCGAGCAGACAAGCCAAGCCTTTGACGAGCAGGCCCAGGAGCTGGATGGCGTTCGGTTGGCCCTCAAAGGGGTGCAGGGAGAGCTGGAGCAGAGCGCCGCGCTCAACCAGGGGCTGGCAAGCCAGATTGCCGGCTTGAAAGAAAGCCTCGCAGGAATGACCTCGACGGCTGACCAGTACAAGGCGCGGGCAGAAGAGATTGATCGGCGGGCGAACGACTTGCGCGCTGAACTGGATCACGCACACCGGGTTGGCAAAGAAGCCCAGGCTGAGCTTGAGCGGTTGCGCGACAACTTGGATCAGCGAAACACATTGATCGAAGCGTTGCGCTCGGAGCTGGCAACCGTCAAAGCCCATTCCGAGGCAAATGTGACGGCCCATCAGGAGTACCGCCAGGAAGCAATCCGCGAGGCCGAGCGTGCGGCCCGGCAGGTCGAGCAGGTGCAGGGGGAGCGTGACGCGGCCCGTTCAGAGCTGGAGACGCTGCGCACCAGTCACGCGATCCTGGAAGAGCGTGCAGAGGCTGCGGGCAAGGCGGGTGACTCCATGCGTGAGGCGCAGGCGCTCACGCTGGCGGAGCTGGAGCAGCAGCGTTCTGCTACCAGCCAGGCCCGGGAAGAGGCGGCCAGGTTGAAGGGGCAGATTGAGGCTTTGGAGGCCAAGGCTAAGCCGAAGGCGGGCCCAAAACAGTAAATACCTACAGCGCTGGCACGGATGGCGCTAAGGAGACTGCTTAAATCTAAGGGTGTAGGCTAAAATTCCTTCTTGTTGGTTTTTTAGCATCCCCTTTTTTGCAGACTGAAATATTTGGAGCAACGAATGAAGCAGCGCCTTGTGGTTATGAACGGACAACGCATCGTTCAAAAAACCCCGCCCGGCACTGAATCTTTTGGAGCGGCGACAAATGATGTTGTGGGCAAGGCGAACGGGCTAAAGCCAGGGGTCTACAACCTCTATTCCTCTTTTCCGGCGGATAAGCAGCAGAGCTATAGCGGGCAATTGATTCATGCGGATAAAGAGTCTGTCTATCAAAAGACTGGTGTGAACATCATCAAGCACAATCGTGAAGATTTCGATAAAGTACCTGATATTGGTAGTGTCTTGACCGTCAGCTACACCGCGCAGGGTAGGGCAGAGACTACGGCCACTGCGCTAGTGCAGGGCAGGGGGCTGAAACGGTGATGTAATTTTAGCGGCTAAAATGGAGGTGTTTTTGAACAAGCTAGGCCAAGCGGAGCGAGCGGCCTGGGGGGATTTCCCCAAGGTCATACGGAATGGTGACTTAGGCGACCTTTCAAAAGAGCCTGAATATCAAGCCGCAAAGCAGGGCGACATGGAAGCCGCCCTTAACCTGGTTGACCGCCTTGTGAGTGACGAGACGGTCAGCCAGATCAAGGAGCTGATCGGGGACGAGACGCCCCGCATTCTTCCTGTCTTGGCCGCCGAAGCGGCAGGCAATAACAAGATTCCCCTGGCGTTCGCCGAGGTATTGGCCGACCGTCTTGGCCTTACCGTAGAAACTGGAATCATCCAGGCTGAGAAGGTCAATCGAACGAACTCAGGGGCAGATCATCGTCTGGCGTTCAACCCGTCTTTTTTGGGTGACGTTGCAGCTGGGCAGAAGTACCTGGTCGTTGATGACACTCTGACCATGGGCGGCACCCTCGCATCGTTGCGAGGGTATGTTGAGAATCGAGGTGGCAGTGTAATGGCTGCCTCAGTAATGACTGCCCACCAAGGCGCGGTCGATATGGCAGTGAAGCCTAAGATGCTCGCGGCAATCGAAGCGAAGCATGGCAAAGAAATGGACTCATTCTGGAAGGAGAACTTCGGACATGGCATCGACAAACTCACCCAAGGCGAAGCCGGCCACCTCAAATCTGCCGCGTCCGTTGACGCCATCAGAGATCGAATCGCTGCGGCAAGACATGGAGCAATCGAGCGCCTGGATGCGAGCAGAACTCAAACGCCGCCGCCAGGAACGCAGTCAGTAAGCGCCGCGGACCAGGACGGTCTATATGAAAGTGCTCAGGAGCTGGAGCGGCAGCAACAAGCATTGTTGGAGGCTGCGCCTGTAGAGCAGAGCTATCAGGAAACCTTGTCCACCTATGTGCAGGCGAAGCATGACCAGGTGGAAAGGATCGAGGACAAGATTGAAAACCTGATTGACCAGCAGCAGGCCCGCTTACAGCAGACCCTTACAAACCAGCCTGGCCTGTTCTCCAGAAGCGGAACGAAAGCAGCCTGGCAGACTCAGCAAATGAAGCAGCAGGCCCGCCTGCAGAGCCTGCACGGCCGTTTGGAAGCTGTGCGCGAAATCAAGGATGGAATGGGCATCCATGCCCCAAAGATTGAAGAGCTGGCCACCCGCAAGCTGCGCGCCCAAGAGCCAGGCCTGGCGTCCGAGTTTGATGAAATGCAAGAAGCCCAGCGCCGGTACCAGGCAATGCTGCGGAGACAAGAGCAGGAGCGTAAGCAGAAGCTGCAACAAGAACAGCAGCAGCAGCTAGGTCGCGCCCTTCGCTTGGGGCTGTCACAGCAGCGATAAAAAACCCCGCCTAGGCGGGGTTTTTAGTGGGTGCTCTATTCACAAGGCCGCAAATAGAACAATTGCAGCGGCTGCGAAGGCTAGGCACGCGGCCACGATGTTGAGTCGAGCGATTCGCTTGGCATCTTCAACAGGTGCAACCACGCGACGAAGGGCTGCATCTACCTCGGCCTTGACGGCATCGGCCGTTGCTTTAGCGCTGTCCTGCATTGCCTTGGCCATCGTTTCCCGACTTGCCGACAGTGCAGCGTTCAGGATGCGTTCCGCTTTATCCTTGGCGTCAGCGCCCCACCGGAAAGCAATGCTTTCTAGTTCCTCCTTGAAGGTGTCCAGCATGTCCTGCTGGGCCTTCTCAGAGTCCCGCATTAAGCGCTCATTGATCGTGTGGAGCACCATGATCGGATCGTCACGGGAGACAGCGATGTTGTGCTTAACCGCGATTTCCTTAATCAGCTCATCTACCGGGTCACTCACAGCGCCACCTCTTACAGAACGGGCACATTTTCAAGTTGTGCGTAGATTTGGCCCTTGATGATCTTGAGGCGCTGGCGCGTCATGATTGTCAGCGATTCCAGGGCCAGTGCGTCATCGAAGGTCAGGCGATCCTGGAGCATGTCGCTCAGGTCTTGGCCGTAAGTTTCCTTCTTCAAGTCGGGAATTTGAATGATGGCAGAAACCCGGCCCTTGTTTGCCGTGTACGCCTTCAATTGCTCGAATGTCTTGCCCTCATGCTCAATCGGCCCCCAATACGGGTTGAGCCAGACCACGAAACGGGCCTCGGCCGGGAACTGGCTGGCGAGCTGGGCGAATCCGCTCAGAGTATCGATCAGAGCCTGGCCCCCCGTGATAACGGTGTGAACAACCAGCTCATGCCCCATTTCTTGCAGCAACGTCGGCACCTGGTTCGTTACCAGGTAGTGGGAGAGGGGGACGAAGGAGCTTGCCCCGTTGTCGATCACTACGTCATTGGTTGACGGTGCGATCAGTTCGACCAGGCTATCGAAGTTGCGCGAGTTGATTTCATCACCATCCATGATCTGGAGGCGGCGAACATTCAGCGACTTGTAGCCGTGGAATGTCGAGTTGACCGGATCTGTGTCGAGGCACAAGGGAGCCTGGCCCTTGCTTGCTTTGTACTGTGCGATCAGAGCAGCGATCACGGACTTTCCGACGCCGCCCTTGCCCTGGAGAACCATGTGAATTTTTGCCATTAGAGTAAATCCTCTTTCCTTGGAGTTGAGTCAAACGAGAAGCCGGCCGGTGTGTTCGGCTTGGTTACGACCGGCTCAGGAGTGGCCGGCGCTGGTGATGGCTTCGGTTTGGCCGTTGGGGTTTTGGCCGGTGTTGCTGGCCTGGCCGGAGCTTCCTGCACTGCTGGTATGGAGGGGGCGACAGCAGTTGCCGGCTGACGAATCAGCTTCTTGACGTACCCAATGAAAGCGTCATATCGGAAGGCAATAGCGCCCTCGGCATAGAGCGTTTCCCATACGTCTTTTACAGGCCAGCCGTCATCAAGGGCCTGCCGTACTTCATCCCGAACAGCCAGAAATGCCGCCCGGTTTTTACCTGCTCGGCCCGGCTGTTTCTTCTTCTGCGCCCGTTCTGCTATGCGCTCAGAAAGGCTTTTGGCGCTCTTAGCCATATCGATCCCATATCCATCATTACCCCGATTAAAGGCCGATTCTAAATCGATTAAAGCCTTGCACACCCCATTCTAGCCCGATTTTACCTAATTTCACTATATCCGTTGCAAGTCTACGTTTTATCGTGGCCTAGAGGTGGATCAATCGGCTTTGTATGCGATACTCATCTGGCGTTAAACGGCTTGAAAAGCCGGGCAAGACAGGTGAAGTAGGCCCACCCGCAAGCGGGTCGGCCTTCTTCACTTCCCCCTTATTCGCGCTTCGCGCTCAACGGGGGTCTTGCTCTGCGAGGCGTCGGCTACCGCCGACAGAAGCGAGAGAAGCAAATGCAAAAGCCAGACGAGCAAAAGCAGCCAACAAGGAAGGACAGTCCACCGATCAAGGTGTACTGCCTTCCTGTAGAGAAAGAACAAATCACGGCCAAGGCCGATGCCGCAGGTATGAGTCAGTCGAACTACCTGCTTAGCGTTGGCTTGGGATACGAAGTGCAAAGCATCATCGACAGCCGGTTGGTTGTTGAACTAGCCAAGGTCAATGCGGATCAGGGGAGGCTCGGGGGATTGCTCAAGCTGTGGCTAACCAATGACGAACGCTTTGCAGGGTTTGATGAAGGGACGATGAGGGCGACTATCAAAGTCGTTCTGTCGAGGATCGAAGAAACGCAAGGCGCGCTGCTAGAGCTAGCGAATAGGGGGCTTAAATTTTAGCCGCTAAAGCTAGGGGGCAGCATGATTAGCAAGCGTATCCCCATGAATTCTGCCAAAAAGAGCAGCTTCGCAGGGCTGGTGAACTACATCACCAATGGCCAGGGGAAGAGTGAGCGCGTGGGGGAGGTGTTAATAACCAACTGCCAAAGTCAGGACGTGCGCTGGGCGGTTGGCGAGATTCTTGGGACTCAGAATCAAAACACCACGGCAGTTGGCGATAAGACTTATCACCTGCTGATTAGCTTCGCCCCAGGCGAGAAGCCAAGCGCCGATGTTTTGAGAGACGTTGAAGATCGTATCTGTTCTGCAATCGGATATGGGGAGCACCAACGCATTAGCGCCGTGCATAACGACACAGACGTTTTGCACATCCATGTTGCGATTAACAAAATTCATCCCGAACGCCTGACGATGCACGAGCCATACCGCGACTTCAAAACGCGCTCAGCGGTTTGCGCGAAGTTGGAGATTGAGCATGATCTTGTGCGGGTTAATCACACTGGCAAAAAACATCTAAGCGAAAACAAAGCCAACGATATGGAGCAGCACGCAGGCATAGAGAGCCTGCTTAGCTGGGTGCGCCGCGAATGCTTAGAGCAAGTCCAGGGTGCGAAGAGCTGGACTGAGTTGCACCAGGTCTTGCACGAAAACGGTTTGGAGCTGCGCGAGCGCGGCAATGGTTTAGTAATTGCCGACCAGGCCGGAACGATGGTTAAAGCCAGCACCGTCGCGCGCGACCTGTCTAAAGGCAAGCTAGAGGAACGCCTTGGGGCGTTCGAGAATCAACGGCAGCAAACCCGGGCCTTACTCAAACAAGGCAAACCACTCCCGCATAAGCCTGGAATCGGGCGGGTAGGGCGTCGCCCACCTCCCGGCAGCAAGAACCGGCTACGCGGCTTATCCACCCTGCAAGCTATCCAGATCGACAGTGGCAAGCGCTACGAGAAAAGCCCCGTAAGGCACAAGTTAGATACGACAGAGCTATATGCGCGTTTCCGTGACGAGCAGAACGCTGTGCGGCATACGAAGGCCAAGGAGCAGGTTGCGGCCCGTGATCGCCGCGATAGGGCGATTGAGCACGCCAAGAATGTGGCCAAGCTAAAGCGCTCTTCCATCAAGCTGATGGCGACCCCTGGCCTGACAAAGAAGCTGCTTTATGCAAGCACACACAAATCGCTCCAGGAACAGATAACGAGCCTGCGCGCCGAACACATCAAGGCCATTGAAAATATCAACACTCTGCATAAGGCGCGGCAGTGGGCTGACTGGCTTCAAGCAAAGGCCTTGGGTGGCGACCAGGACGCCCTGAAAGCTCTTCGCGCGCGTCAGGGGGTGAAAGGGTTGCAGGGGGATGCAATTGCAGCCAAAGGGCAGCAGCAGCCAGCCAAGGCCGTTCCGATAGAGCAAGACCACATCACGAAAGAAGGCACCGTTATTTACCGCGCGGGAGCATCCGCGATCCGGGATGACGGCAGCAAACTTCAGCTATCCAAGGGGGCCAACTTTGACGGCATTGAGACTGCCTTACGGATGGCCGCTGCGCGCTACGGGGAAATAATCACCATCACCGGCTCCGATCAGTTCAAGGAGCTGGTTGCACAAACGGCGGCAATCAGAAACCTGTCAATCAAGTTCGACGACCCAGCCCTAGAGCAGCGTCGTCAATCACTGCAACAAGCGATAGAGAAGGAGAGAAGCAATGTCGGAAGAACTGACAGAGGACGAGCTGCTGGCTCAGGCGTTAGCGTCGATGGATTCAACGCCGCCAGGGTCGGGCGAGGAACCGGGGCCGGAAGAACCACCGGAGCCGGGCGAGGTACTGGAGTTCGGGGAAATACCACCGGAACCGGGCTTTCTGGACGAGCTGGAGCAGCAACCAGTGGACGAGTCACCGTTCGCGCCCCTGGAGGAACCCCAAAGCCTGGTGTTGCAAGAGTTGGACGCAAGCCGCCGCCCGAAAGCCAGAACCGTTTGCGAGCGCTGTCCAAACTCGGTGTGGTTCACCTCACCCAAGGAAGTGAAGTGCTATTGCCGCGTGATGTTCTTGGTGTCGTGGAGCACCAAGGAGCCAAACCAGATAACGGGTTGCGACGGGATGTTTCTAGGTCAGGAGGATTAGCCCCCGAGGGTAAAGCTATTTCCAGCGCTCAAGCAGCAAGGCAATACGTCGCCGAGCGGGAGGGTAAGAGGGCAAAATGCTTCGATATACCGAAGCACAGGATATATAATCAGGCCGATGATGGGCCGGCCACCTTTGAGGGAATACGCCAGGTTGAGGGGCAGTCGATGGCGCTGCTTAAACGTGGTGATGAACTCTTGGTGCTGCCCGTCAATGAGGCCACAGCACTGCGCATGAAGCGCGTGAAGCTGGGCGATCCGGTCACAGCAAACGCTACAGGTGCGATCAAAAGCAAAGGAAGAGGCAGATGATTTCAAAAGACAAGTTCAACAATGCGGTCGGGCCGCAGGTACGGGCAAAGAAGCCCGGAGTCGGGAAGATCATTCCCGCCCTGTCGCTACTCTCCATTGGAGTCGGCCTGGCCGCAGCGACTCAATACTTCGCCTATGACTTCAAGTACCAGGACGTACTAGGCCCGCACGTCAATCATATCTATGCCCCGTGGTCGATTCTGACCTGGGCCAGCAAGTGGTATGACACCTATCCCGAGGCTGTTATGCGAGCCGGTAGTATCGGCGTGCTGGCTTCCGGGGTCGGCCTGCTTGGCCTGGCGATCACCAAGATGATCCAAGCCAACAGCTCTAAGGCAAACGAGTACCTGCACGGTTCGGCCCGTTGGGCGAACAAGAAGGACATTCAGGCTGCTGGTCTGCTGCAACGTGACCGGACGGCGCTGGAGGTTGTTACCAGCAAGTCAGTTTCCACCCACGCAGGCGTATATGTGGGGGCCTGGCTGGATAAGAACGGTGTTCAACACTACCTGCGGCACAACGGGCCGGAACACATCTTGACCTATGCCCCGACCCGTTCAGGTAAAGGCGTCGGTCTGGTTATCCCAACACTGCTTTCCTGGCCGGCGAGCACGGTTGTAACCGACCTAAAGGGCGAGCTGTGGGCTTTAACGTCTGGCTGGCGGAAGAAGCACGCAAACAACAAGGTGCTGCGCTTCGAGCCTGCATCCAGCAACGGCGGTGTGCGTTGGAATCCGCTGGATGAAATCCGCATTGGCACAGAGAACGAAGTAGGGGACGTGCAGAACCTTGCAACCCTGATCGTTGACCCGGACGGCAAGGGCTTGGAAAGCCACTGGCAGAAAACCAGTCAGGCCCTGCTGGTCGGCCTCATCATGCACGTTCTGTACAAGAGCAAGATCGAAGGCACCTTGGCCACCCTGCCAGAAGTTGACCGTATGCTGGCTGACCCCGACCGCGACCTCGGCGAGCTGTGGATGGAAATGACCACCTACGGCCACGTTAACGGCAAGAACCATCCAGTGGTTGGCTCATCCGCCCGCGACATGATGGACAGGCCAGAAGAGGAAGCTGGCTCGGTACTGTCTACGGCCAAGTCTTACCTGTCCCTGTATCGCGACCCGATTGTTGCCCGCAACGTCAGCGCGTCAGAGTTCAAGGTGAAAGACCTCATGAACCATGACAACCCGGTCAGCCTGTACATCGTCACGCAGCCGAACGACAAGGCACGTTTGCGGCCCTTGGTGCGCGTGCTTATCAACATGATTATTCGTCTGCTGGCCGACAAGATGGAGTTCGAGAACGGCCGGCCAGTCGCGCACTACAACCACCGCTTGCTAGCGATGTTTGACGAATTTCCAAGCCTTGGAAAGCTGGAGATTCTGCAAGAGTCGCTAGCGTTCGTCGCCGGCTACGGGATCAAGTGCTACCTGATTTGTCAGGACATTAACCAGCTCAAGTCGCGGGAAACCGGCTATGGGCCTGACGAGACAATTACCTCGAACTGTCACGTCCAGAATGCGTATCCACCTAACCGCGTGGAAACGGCTGAGCACCTTTCCAAGCTCACCGGGCAAACCACAGTAGTCAAAGAGCAGATCACCACCAGCGGCAGACGCACCAGTGCTTTGCTGGGCCAGGTGTCCAGGACGATGCAGGAAGTGCAGCGCCCGTTGCTGACGCCTGATGAATGTTTGCGGATGCCAGGCCCGGTCAAGTCAGCGGCCGGCGACATAACCCAAGCGGGGGATATGGTCGTCTATATGGCTGGCTATCCAGCGATCTACGGCAAGCAGCCCCTTTACTTCAAAGACCCGGTTTTCCAAGCCAGAGCCTCGATCCAGGCACCGAAGGCAAGCGACAAGCTGCGTTTCGCTCAAGAGCCGCAGGCGTCGGAGGCCATCACGATATGAACCAGTTCCTCAAAAAGTTCACCATCGGGACAGCCATAGTTGGCACCGCCGTGCTGCTGCTGGGTGTTGGGTGCTATACGGCAGGCGCTCGGGTGAATACCACCAAGAGCATTCCGGTAGGCATCTACTGGATGACGGGCGATCCGGTAGAGAAGGGGGCTTATGTCGTTTTCTGCCCGCCGCAGGTCGGTGTGTTCGATGACGCCAAGGAACGGGGCTATATCGGGGCCGGCTTCTGCCCTGGCGGGTACGGTTTCATGATGAAGCGCGTTTTAGCGGCTAAAGACGACCAGGTTGCTGTTACCGACGAAGGTGTAACCGTCAACGGCCAACTACTCCCGCTTAGTGCCCCCCTGGCAACTGACAAAGCCGGCCGGGAGTTGCCGCGCTACCAGGCCACCCACTACACGCTCGGAAATTCCGAGTTGCTGCTTATGTCGGACGTAAGCGGAACCTCATTTGACGGCCGCTATTACGGGCCGATCAGCCGCAATCAGATCAAGGGCGTAGTTCGTCCCGTAGTCACTTGGTAAGGAGGCCAATATGCGTTTATTCATCGCAGAAAAACCGTCTGTAGCAAAAGCCATTGCCGGAGAGCTGGGCACAACCACTCGCGGCGATGGATTCATTCAGTGCGGTGACGATTTCGTGACCTGGTGCTTCGGCCACATGCTGGAGCAAGCAGAGCCGGATGTTTACTTGCCGGAAGACGTGCCGCGCAACAATTCGGGCAAGAAAATTTGGCGGGCGGAAGATTTGCCGATCATTCCAGAAATCTGGATCAGTGAGCCGAAACCGGATGCAAAACAGCAGCTCGCTGCTATCGGTCAGCTCATTAAGAAGGCATCGTTGATCGTCAATGCCGGCGACCCCGATAGGGAAGGGCAGCTTCTTGTGGATGCCGTCCTGGAACACTTCAACAGTAACAAGCCGGTTAAACGCTTTTGGGTATCCGCACAGGATTCGGTATCCGTGCAGCGCGGTCTGGCCGCACTCAAGGATAACGAGACGTACAAGGGCTGGGCGGAAGCTGCGCTAGGGCGCGGCAGAGCCGATTGGTTGATTGGGATGAACCTCAGTCGTGCCTACACGTTGCGCGCCCAGCGTGGCGGTGGCCAAGTGGTACTGTCGATAGGCCGGGTACAGACTCCGACCCTCGCCCTGGTGGTGCAGCGGGATCGTCAGATTGAAGCCTTCAAAGCCATTGATTTCTTCAACATCCAGGCCAGTTTCAAGCATGAGAAGGGCAGCTTCGCGGCTGAGTGGATAGCAAAGGAAGATCAGGCCGGCCTAGATCCGGAAGGCCGCTTGATCGAGAAGAAAGAAGCGGATGCCATCACGCAGGCGGTTGCAGGCAAAAGCGGCACGATCATCGAGCACAGCGACACACCGAAAAAGGACAACCACCCTCGGGCCTTTGCTTTGTCCGACATTACGTTGGTTGCTTCCAAGAAATTCGGCTATTCCGCCGATGAAGTGTTGAAGGTCTGTCAGGCCCTCTACGAGCAGAAGCTGACCAGCTACCCGCGCACCGACTGCGACTATCTGCCCGAGTCGCAGCACGCAGACGCCCCCCAGGTTCTGGCTGCAGTTAAGAAGGTCAATCCCGAGTGGGCGCGCATCATCGACGCGGCCGACCCAAGCATTAAATCCAAGACCTGGAACGACGCGAAGATTACAGCTCACCACGGGATTATCCCGACGATGCACGTTGGCGACGTATCTGGACTAACGCCAAGCCAGCGCAACATATACGGCCTGATCGTTCGCGCTTACCTGGCTCAGTTCTTCCCGCTGCATGAGTACATGGGCACCAAGATCATCCTGGAAGTTGGTGGCGAGACGTTCGGGGTGTCTGGCAAGACCGTGACCCGTAACGGTTGGAAAGACGTTTACGGCAACCTTGGCGACGATGAGGACGAGGGCGAAGAGAAGAAGGCCAACCAGGTGCTGCCGCCAGTGAAACAGGGCGACCCTGTTACCTGCATTGAGGCAATCCTGAAACCGACCAAGACGAAGCCACCGGAGCGCTTTACCGAGGGCACCTTGGGCAAGGCGATGGAGAATATCCACAACTACGTCACCGAAGCCGAGCACAAGAAGATCCTCAAGGAAGGCGATGGCATTGGCACCTCGGCTACTCGCGCTTCAATCATCACCGAACTGAAAAACAAGAAATTCTTGGAGCCGAAGGGCAAGGCCATCGTCAGCACCCAGCTTGGCCGTGGGTTGATCGACGCCCTGCCCGAAGTGGTGAAGAGTCCGGTACTCACAGCCCTGTACGAGCGGATGCTGAAACAGATCGAGCAGAACAACGGCAGTTTGGATGAGTTCCTGGCCAAACAAGAGGCGTTCATTCGTGAGCAGGTAGCCAAGGCCAACGATGGTTCCGTGAAGATCGCCGGCGCCGGTGGCCTCCCTTGCCCTAAGTGCAAGACCGGATCACTGCGCCGCTTCCCCAGGAAGGCCGGGGACGGCTTTTTCTGGAGCTGTTCCCGCTACCAGGAAGGGTGCGATGCCAGCTTTGACGACAAGGGCGGCAAGCCCGTCCCGAGGGTGCCCGTCACCGTTTCCCAAATACACAAATGTGGTGCGTGCAGTCGCGGCCTGAGCCGTCGCATGGGCACCAAAAGACCCGGTAAGCCCGCGCTGCCGTGGTGGAGTTGCAGCGGTTATCCCGAGTGCAAGCAGTCCTATCCAGACCTCAAAGGCAAACCTGATTTCAGCAAGCGTTAAGGAGAACAGCATGAAAAATTCAAGCAACGATCAAACAGGCAGCACCCTACCTGAAGAACAAGCGGAAAAGGAATTTGACGCCGAGTCTGCAAGTGCGGAGCTGCTAAACGAAAAGATGGCTGATGCCCGTCTTCCGCGCTATCAAGCCGAGTTCGACGCGGAAGAAGCCGAGCGGGCAGGGGCGTTCCAAGAAGATGCCCTAGATGAGTCTGCTGCTGTTGAAAGTGGCGATGATTTGAATGACGACCTGGAGCCGGCGTTTCTGGACGATGACGGCCCTAGCGCAGATATTCCGCCGTTCATTACCACCACCAATGCCCGCGAGCTGTACGACCTTCAAGAAGACGAATCGGTGATTGACGCCATAGACCGTAAGGCCAAGGAGGGCTAACCCATGCCTATGACAAAGGCCGAAGCGCAGGGAGTAACGCGGCTATTTGTCCGCGATTATCCTGGCGCACTGGAGCTGGCCTATAGATTTCGGGAGGACACGGCAGGTTTATACGGGGATCGAGCGGCCGAAGTGCCTGGGGGCATGAAGGGCGGATATATCCCGAAGCCGACCGAGCACAACGGCCGTACATACCGAGGCCGGATCGATGTTCCCCTGGAGAACATGACCGACGCCCGCGACCTATTGCTGACGTTACGGCATGAAGTCTTGGGGCACTACGGGGCAAACACTTTTGCGCCGGCAGAGAAGCGCGCTTTGCTGGACGGCCTGGCAGCCTCCCGCGAAGAACCCAGTTTGAAACCTCTATGGGATGACGTAGACCGCCGTTATGCCGACAGCTCGCAGGACGTGCGGGCCGAGGAAGTCTTTGCTTTGTACTGTGAGGGTGTCGCCCCAAACCAACATGCCGGCATAGACCAGGTGCAGCAGCGTGGTCAGCAGTCGTTCGCTGAAACCTGTATTGCCCGTGCTCGGCCTATGCAGGCCAGCGATCTACAGAACATCGTGTGCATGGTCGCTCAGGGCATCCAAGAACGATCCAGGACACAGCAGACATTCCCGCACCTCAATGAACTATTCAGGAAAGGCGAGACGATGGAACCGAAAAAGCCGTTTCACGAAATAGTTGCTGAAAAGCTAATTGAGCAACTCAAGGCCGGCACAGCACCTTGGCAAAAACCGTGGATGCCTGGGGAGTTCGGTTCCATGCCGATGAACCCCACCACGGGGAACCGTTACAAGGGCGTCAACTCAATCCAGCTCATGATGCAAGGCTGCAGCGACCCTCGTTGGATGACGTACAACCAGGCGCTGGATCAAGGTGCACAAGTCCGCAAGGGCGAGAAGAGCACCATGATCCAATACTGGAAGTTTTCCGAGGAACGCATCAAGAAAGAGAATGGCAAGCCTGTCCTCGATGAGAAGGGCAATAAGGTCAAAGAGACTGTGAAGCTGGAGCGTCCGAAGTGCTTCCATGCTTATGTCTTCAACGCTGAGCAAATCGACGGGCTGCCCGCGATAACGCGCAAAGAACAAACCTGGGACGCTGTAGAGCGCGCAGAGCACATCTTGCAGGCATCAGGAGCGCGAATCACACATGCAGCCGGTGATAGGGCGTTCTACCGCCCTTCAACCGACAGCATCACCATGCCCGAGCGCGGCCAGTTTGCCTTGGCCGACAATTACTATGCGACCGCGCTGCATGAGCTTGGTCACTGGACTGGTCATCCTTCGCGCCTTGATCGTGATTTGTCTAACCCGTTCGGGTCTGAGGGTTACGCCAAGGAAGAGCTGCGCGCAGAGATTTCCAGCATGATCCTGGGCAACGAGCTGGGCATTGGCCATGACCCTGGCCAGCACGTTGCGTATGTCGGGTCATGGATCAAGGTGCTGCAAGAAGATCCACTGGAGATATTCCGGGCAGCCGCGGATGCCGAGAAAATCCAGGCTTTTGTCCTGGCCTTCGAGCAAAAGCAGGTACAAGACCAACAGATCGGCGCTGATCAGGTGCAACAGGATCAGACTGAGGTGTTGGCGCATATCCAGGAAGCCCACAAGAACGCGAATCCTGGATACAGCGCCTTGGAGTCGTGGCAGACCCTGGAGAGGGCAGCCGAGGCGAACGGACTCAGGGCTGCACTGAGCTGGAACCAGGGCGACGAGTACGACCCCGACTTGCGTGTGAACTACTACGACGAGGCTGGCCAGGCGTTGTCGGTACATACGGAGCTGCATTCCGGCGACGGCAAGGCGGTGAGCTTCATTGATGGCCAGCGAGTACCAGGTACGGGCTACACCTCGGATGAACAGTGGCAGACCGATGCGCTCAATTCAGCTATTGCCACAGTACGCGCCCGACAGGCGCAACAGGAGGCCAGCCAGCAGCGTGCAGATGTGAGTATTCCCCCCGCTCAAGTGCAGCCATCTCCGGTACCGAAAGAATGGCGAGGCGAGGCGTGCCGGATATTCGATGAAGAGATGGCGCAGCGCATGGAAGACCCGACATACAGCAGGGCACGCCAGCTTTCGTCCACGTTGCGGCAATTCGAAGAAATGTCCTTTGAGCCTTCGCCTCGAGAAAAGGCGATCCTGGAGGAACGCAAGTCCGAAATTGCCGAAGCCACTCAATGGATTAAAGACAATGTCCTGATGAACTCCGTAGTCAAGGAGAGGATGTATGAAACGGTTCGAGACTACGGGCGTGATACCGGTGATCCAGAGACTGACAAAGTGCGCCATGACTATCTCGCAGAGATGGCCGGCCACCTAGAAAAGGGCAAGCAACAGGAGGCCAGCATGGAGCAGGGGCAGCAGCTACCACGCGAGGACGTGAGCGAGCAGCAGCGCACAGCCGAGCAGTGGGTACTGGACAACCTGGGCGAGAAGTTGGGCCCGGCAATCAACCGGATGAACGAACGCCAGCTAGACACCGTGCAGGGCGTTCTGGATTCGATGCACCCAATGGGCAATAACAACCCATTCTGGCAGCGCCATGAGCAAGAAGCAGAAGCCATGTACCAGGACGTTGACCAGGTAGAGAAGCAGATATTCGATGTTACTGATGCGATCAGCGAGCGGCGCGAAGTGCTCCAGGGGCAGGGGCTGATTCAGGCTGAGGATATGCAGCAAGCAGTCGAGCAAGCACGACTGCGAGAAGAGCAGGTGCGACAAAACCCGAACAGTACCGAAGAGGACATTTCTGCTGCTAAAGAAGAGCGCAAAAATGCCGAGGTTGCGCTTGCACTAAATGATCCTGAAATGCAGCGCCGAATAGCCGAACTCGAAAAGAGCGAAGCCCATAGCGAGCAGAGCAGAACCAACGTGGCCAAGGAAAAGACCTGGCTGGCTGTTCCATACGAGCAGCGCGACGAGGCTAAGAAAGTCGCCGGAAAACTCCAGAACGGCCGCCCGGCCATCGGCTTCGATAAGCCGACCAAATGCTGGTACGCGCAGCCAGGCGCAGACCTGGACAAGCTCCAGAAATGGTTGCCGGAGAACCAGGTTCGCCAGGCTCCAGCGATGGAGCCGCGAGAAGAGTTCGCCCAGGTCATGAAAGAGGCCGGCCTAGTCGTTGATGGAGAACACCCCATCATGGACGGCAAATGGCATCGGGTGCCGGTCGATGGTGGAAGCAAGGGCAACACCTCGGGAGCCTATCGGGGCTTCGAGCTGGCCCCCGGCGAGAAAGGCGTTCCTGCAGGTACGATCCAGAATCACCGCACAGGCTTCCAATCAAACTGGAAAGCCAAGGGCTACGCGCTGAGCGAAGGCGACAAGGCATCTTTCAATGCCGAAGCAGCACAGCGGCAAGCACAGCGAGAGCAGGAGCGACTGGTGAACCAGGCTCGCTCAGTCAAGGCGATTGGTGAATTGCTGGCGATCGCACCGCAAGCAACAGCGGATCACACCTATCTCAAGAACAAGGAAGCCCGGCCGGGCGACCTAAAGGTTGTGCCTGCTGACACAACTGGCTTGCCAGCTGATTCGATCATTCTGATCGGGAAAAATGCCAGGGAGTCGAAGGCGCTACGCGAGGCCAACCCGGACAACCTGATCTTTACGGCCGGCGACTTGCTGCTGACTGCGCAGGACAGCAATGGCGACCTCAAGGCCGCGCAATCAATCCGCGCCAACGGCACGAAGATGTTTGCCAAGGGCACCGAGAAGCACCAGAACTTCCATGTTGTCGGTGGTGCCGGCCTGGAGGCTCTACAAGCGGCCCCTGCAATCGTTATCGGCGAAGGCTATGCCACGGCCGACACTCTGTCGCAGAGCCTCGGCTATGCCACTGTGGCGGCCTTTGATTCCGGCAACCTGCCCCATGTCGCCAAGCAGATGCGCGAACAGTTCCCGGACAAGCCAATTTTGATCGCTGGGGACAACGATCTTCACCAGGAGCTGATCGACGGCAAGAACCCAGGGCGTACCAAAGCGCAGGAAGCTGCGAAGGCGGTAGAGGGTAAGGCCATCTTCCCGATCTTCGCGCCAGGCGAGCAGGCCTATCCGGCCAGCGTTGAACCAATCGACCAGGAGAAGGCCCGCGCCGGGAAACTGACCCCGGAGCAGCAGGAGGCCATCAACCAGTTGAAACGCTTCACGGACTTCAACGACCTGGCCACCAAAAGCAGCCTTGGCCGTGAGGCCCTGGATCGCCAAGTGCGTGCAGAAGTTGGATTGGCCATTGAGAAGCACCAAGCGCGCCTCGAGCAGAAACCTTTGGAGCATGTCCAGACACAGACGCAAACAGAGAAGCAACAGCCGCGACGGGCAATGTCGCGCTAACAAGGAGAAGTTGAAGTGGTAATGAAGATTGCAAACCGCAATAACGGCGATGCCGGCGTATTCATGAAGCCAGAGGGCAGCGTGAAGGTTGTAGTCCTCAACGGTAGCCGGCAGATCGACCAGGTTGTCCCGGGGGCTGGGCAAAACGGGGAACCTGGCTGGGTCACGACGAAGGTGCTCCCGGAGAATGGCTTGCCGAAAGGAATCCATCAGCTACACGACGCCACCAACCCGGCCAAGAACGTCCACCCGCAGAGCTTCGGCGGGCAGGTGCTGCACGTTGACAAGAAACACGTCTACCAGTTCGGCCCCAAGGGGATTGTCCAGCATGATCGGAAAATCTTCGATCAAGCGCTGGACGGCAAGGAGCCGGTTGTGGGCAAGTGTTACGAGGTGGCCTATAGCCGAGGGGTCGGCAAGGTAAAAGCCGAACTGACCCAGGAGCAAGGGGCAAAGCTGCAAGCGAAAAAGGCGCATACCCTGTGAAGGTCGCCATCGGTCGGCGCTTGGCCCTGGAGTCTTCCCGGCTTGGTCTGACCGGCACCGAGGCTGCCGCCGGGATTGGCTGTTCCCGGCGTACCTGGTGCTATTACGAAGCCGGCAATAGTTGCCCGGATGCGGTGGCCTTGGCCCGCCTCGATAAGCTCGGTTTTGACGTGTTGTACGTCATTACCGGGCGCAGGAGTAAAGCGCTGTAGTAGAATCGCCGCCGCTGTACCCTTGGTCAGCGGCAGGCTGGAGCCGCAAGACTCGCCCAGGTGCTCCCCCCCACCTCTACTACTGTGGCACCGCGCTCGTTGACCGTCTTATTACAAATTACAAAGCCCTCGCCTGGAGGGTTTTTTTTCGTCTTTGCGTCAGCAGGCGCAGGCCAGAATTTCCGTACGCCAAGGAGTGCCGACTAGCTGACTCCTTGGCGGTGCGCCCCGTGTCCATTTGGAGTACACGCCTAACTAGGCGTCAGGCGGCGTAATTGCACCAACTTGACCACCCAAGTGCATGGTCACTGACCAGCCAATTGCATTGGTGCCGACCACCGCTTGCATCCGGCTTGACCAGCACGCGCCGTACTGACGACCGACTGCACTCGACCCATTGCTGACACCCAGCTGCACAATCAGTAGCGCCGAGTTCACGATTCAAGCGATCATCGGTCACGCGCCAACAACGATGATGGGCTCACACTATGATAAAAGCGTGACACCTCGTCAGATGAGCGCGGCGTTTGATGGCCAATGATAGAGGCCGCTCGATGCAAAGTGATCAAGGACCGAGCCGATAAGGCTCATCGAATCAGGATAGTTGTATGGATGAACATATCGTTTCGGTTCGGGTTGGCAGGCTATTGCCAGGCGCCCAAGAGGTTGGTGAGGGCGTGAATCTACCCGTTCGAGGGATTGCAGCCACTGCTGATGGAGAAATTGCTGTAATTGCCAAGAAACTCTGCGGAAGAGAAATAGCGGTAGAAGTAATCTGCGCTGCATTAGGAAGAGCCGCAGGCATTCCTATTCCGGAGCCACTTCTATTACTTGACCCCAACGATTGCTGGCACTTTGGCAGTGCAGACATTGGACACCCAAATCTTTCTAAGTTCGTTAGTCATCAAGACTCCTCAGTTTTGGATGAGCTTGAGAGGTGGCCGGATTTACTTGCAGCTGCTTGCTTTGATGAGCTTATAGCTAACCCGGATAGGCATGACGGCAACATTCTCTACAATGGTAATGGATTCCTCTTAATTGATCATGGCCTTTGCTTACCTCACGGCATGCAGCCTGATGACCGCTCAGAGGATTACCATACCAATCGCTTCCTAGAAACCATCATAAATGTTTGCAGAGACGAAGTGGCTCAACAGCGAGCTGTAAACTCTTCAAGAGAATGGGTGCAAAGTAAATCCATACCGGCAACAAGTAGCGCAGAAAAATCCGTCACCGAACAGTTAAATCCTGAAGCGCGGGATCAGCTCATATCTTTTCTGAAATCCAGGGTTTCCATATTAGGCGATCTGTTGCATGAAAAGATAAAACCTAGCCAAGGGAGCTTAAAACTCGATGATTAATCTAGACAAATTGCTTGGCTCAGTCCCAGCTACCCCTGCATATCCGGGAATGTGGACCTCCGTTTATCTTGAGCCAATGATGGCATCTGGAGAAAGGCTCACTATAGCTGTCGCCGCGATTGGAAAGAATGGGGAGTGCCGAGTATCTCCAGCCATCAGAGCACACGTTCTTGACGCAATGTTTGGCAATCAGGCTGATGGCCTCTCCAAAATGATCAAGTTGGTATGTTCGAGCCTTCAACGCCACCTCCAATTGACCAACAGTTTTGACGAATGGTCCCCCCCCTTCTCGGGGGTCACGTTAGGAAAAATTAGGGACACATCATCATCCGATCTGGTTGGGCTGCTAAGACAGGCAGTTTCAATGACTGCTAGCCTAGCGGCTTTAGACTTCGAGGCCGACGAGGAAGAAACTGATAACCTTGAAGATGATGGAATAGGGTCAAGAAAAGACCCATGGCCGAAATTATTTGAAGGGGCAGTCATTGCAAGAGACCCGCGCCTAGGAACTTATTTCAACCAAACCTTCATGGTCTCAGACACAGCTAGGCCAGCAAAAATATTCTTTTTGAGCGGTAGATCGGCAATTAACACTGGGAAGCTGATTCCAGGAAGCGCACTTTCAGCAATGTTTGAGAGAAACAAAGCTCGACTCTTAGACTTACTTGTCGTGCGAGACCGAGATGACAAACTCTTCCCAAGGGCACACTTTGAACTTGTAGTATTCAGACCTTCTTTTGATGACCCGACGTATAGCGAGCGTCAAATAGACTCTCTGAAACGCTCGATAGAGGCGCTTGAACAAGCAGGAGATAGGCACGACCTCCGGGTTCAGACCGTTCAATCCGAGGACGAAGCAGCTGAGCGAGTCCTCAATGCGGAAGCAGCTTAGTTAATATCGTAACATTACAAGAAGCCCGACCATTTCGGGCTTCTTCGTTTACAGATAGAGGAAGGCTCCTCCAAACCCGGAATTCCTCCTGGAAGTAATATGAAGGGCTTAAAAGTGATCAAAAATACAGTGGAGATACCCAGCGATGTGTTGAGCATAACAGCACGACTCCTCGCTACAATGGCGTCACCCGCAATCGCTCTTGGGATCTCGCTTGACTGACACAAAACTCACTGAAGTCGAGATGCGGCGCGCACTCGGTCTTGACCCCGCTCCTTCAAAATCGAAGCAGCCAATACCCAAACAGCACTCCACCTTCACACTCGTTGAATTGAGCGTGCGCAAGAACGGTGGCTCGCCATTCCGCTTCGAGCACCGCTCCCGCTCCATCAGTACGCTCGCGGCCCAACTCGAGGCCGAGAAAGCAGCTCGGGAGAAAGGGTATGAGGTCTGGGTCGTGTTGGACATCAGGCAGGTTTCATCATAGAGCCGCAACAGCCGCCAGTCAGTCCAGTCTCGCTGATTGCTCTGGGGCAATGAACGCCTGAATCAACTAGAGCGAGTCAGTTTGCACTCGGGCAGCCCTTAGCCGGTACCTGTTTCTTCCAGGGTAGGCCGCCTCAAACTCTTACGTTACCGTCCAAAATTGCTCAACAAACGAGCTGTTTGGGGGTCATAGGCAACATCGGTAATCGATCCATCCCGAATACGCTCAACCGCCTCGTCAATCACATGAAGCGGCACCAGGAACCACTCCCTCGGTTTAACCGGATGACCGAAGCGGTCTTCTATGGTCAAGTCGATCTGAGCTGCGCCGAACACGCGGTGGAAGATGTTTTCCAGCCTGGTACGGTTCAGGTTGTGCAGCTTGTAAGTGGCGACCACTTCCACGTCTGCCAGCAGATAGGTGGCGTCTTTGTCTGCGCCGGCGATGCGGGTTTCTACCTTGCCGCCGGTCACGCCGATCTTGTGGATCAGCTCGCGGTGTTCGGCGACGAAGGGATGGTTGGACTGGCTGCGCAGCACATAAATGATGCCGCTCTCGATATCGTCAGGCTCTGGCGTGTCACCAAACAGCGGCCCCATATCCGGGTCGGTTAGGCGGCGGCCGGTGTCGTCCTTGTAGAGTGCGCGTTGCAGCGAGCGGCGCAGTAGGTCGCTTTCCGTTGCGTTGGCGTAGATTAAGCGCAGGCGTGCATCGTTCTCCCCATTGGGAGCCTTGATGGTTTCGCCGACCTCGGCCACGTAGGCCAACTGCCCGCCAACGATGAAGTAGTTACCGATTTCAATGCTGGTATCGCGGCCGAAACGCAGAGTTTTCCGAACGCCTGATTTCAGATCCCTCTCGGCCAGTTCGAACAGCGGTTGGAACTTGTCAAAATCTGTACAGGGGGTACGGTCGGCGATTTCTTCCGCTGCACGTTTTTCAGTGCTGGATCGCACATGACGCAGCACGGTGATGTCGTCCTGGTCGACGGACTCACCACCGATACCCAGCTCGGCCAGCAAGGCATCTTCATCCAGGTCATCCACATCTACTGATGCTACTGCACTACCAGACAGCAGGCCGTGGCCATCCAGCCCAGCCAGTAGGGTGTGCGCCTCCGGCAACTTGCGTAGCTGATCCAGGCGCACGGCGTACAAACGCTCGAAGATATCGCGGTCTTCGCCATGCAGTGGCGCGCGGCCATGGGCCTGATAAAAGCGCTGAATGTCCTCGAAGCCGGCGATGATGCGTTCCTCGCGAGGGGTTCGATTGGCTGTCTTGAGAGAGGGGACTTCTACCCCCAGCGCATCCAGCAGATCGTCATCATTCATATCAGCCATTGGCAGATTCTCCCTGCGCCGCTTTGGCTTGGGCGCGGTAGCGTGCCAACGCAGCCACGCCTTCAGCCATTCGCTTCTCCCAGGCGTCGGCGGAGTTGATGTCAGGCAGGCGGCCACGCTCGTTCTTGAACTGCAGAGCACGCTTTGCCAGGTCTCGTGCTTCGTCTTCGGGAATGCTCACCTTCTTGGCCGCAATGCTGGCCTGCACCTGGCGCAGCGACTTTTCATCCATCGCTTTCGCCAGTACCGCATAGGCGGCGTCGAAGGGGTTGATCCGGTCAATCAGATCAATGTCCAGCTCGCGCACGTTAACGAACTTACGCACGCCATCCAGCAGTGACGTACTGCCTTGCAGGGTGTCACTGCCATTGGCATCGATCTGCCCTAAGACCAACTTGGCCTGCTGGGTGATGTTCATGGCCGCGATAGCGTGCTGGCGGATGGCTTCCTGATCGACCGCGCTCAAGTCTGGGTAACGCTCGCGAACGATCTTGCCCATGCGCAGCTGAGTCAGTTCCTCGGGCAGGGTGTTCTCCTTGTCGAACAGGCCGCGCTCCAGAACGGTTTTGTCTTGCAGGAAGCTGGTCACCACTTCGTTCAAGTCTTCTTTGCAGATGCGCGTCGCTTCTGTGCTTTGCGGCGTGGTCAGGCCGTTGATCTCGACATGGATCTGGCCGGTGGTTTCATTCACGCCCAGGTTGCTGCCGCCGGGTTGATAACCATCAGGCCCATAAGTGAAACCCTCTTTCGGCCCCGTATCTTTCGGGGTGAACTCATAGCGCGGGGCTAGCACCTGTTCCATCAGCAAGCTGGCGGAAATAGCCTTGAGCATATCGTTCACCGCCTCAGCAACAGCGGCTTGATCGGCTGCGGGCTCGGCGATCAGGTTGGTAAAGCGTGAGCGCTCCTTACCCTCGGCATCGCGCGTTGCGCGGCCAATGATCTGCACGATTTCGGTCAGGCTCGAACGGTAGCCAATGGTCAGCGCATGTTCGCACCAGATCCAGTCGAAGCCTTCCTTCGCCATGCCCAGCGCGATGATCACATCCACATTGTCGCGGTTGTTCTTCTGTGCCGGGTCTTTCAGCGCGCCGAGCACGTTGGAGCGCCTGGCCGCGTCGCTGTCATCCACCAGGTCGGCCACTTTCAGCGTGCGGCCATCTTTGGTTTTGATGAGGTGGAAGCCGGTGGCAGGGTCGACACCCTGCCAGTCGCCCAGCGCGCTCATGATTTCGTTAACCTCGCGCTCCTTGTCTTTGAGGCTTTCGCGGGCATTCACATTGGGGATATGGATGATGGTTTTCAGCGCCGGGTCCAGCACCTTGGCGACCGCATCCACATACTTACCGGTGTAGAAGAAGTAGCCGATATCCAGCGACTTGAGCCAGCGGTAGCCGTTGAGCTGCTCGTAGTAGGTGTATGTCACCGTCTCAAACTTGGCTTCTTCCGCCGGGGCCAGCACGGCCTCGCTGTCGCCACGGAAATAGGAGCCGGTCATGGCCACCAGATGCACCTTGTCGCGGCTGATAAACGCACTCAGCTGGCCGCCCAGCTTGTTGTCCGGGTTGGCGGAAACGTGGTGGAACTCGTCGATGGCGATCAGGCGGTTGTCGAAGGCCTCGATGCCCAACTCCTCCACCGCAAAGCGGAAGGTGGCATGGGTGCAGACCAGCGTCTTGTCGGCGCTTTCCAGGAACTTACGCACGGCGTCCACCTTGGATTTGGCCACACGCGGCTCGTCGATGCCTGGGGCATTGCACAGGTTCCACTGCGGAGCCACCTGCCAGTCCCAATAGAAACCGTGCTGGCTCAGCGGCTCATCGGCGAAGCTACCGCCAATGGAGCGTTCCGGTACCACGACAATCGCCTGCTGCAGGTTCTGATTGTGCAGCTTGTCCAGCGCGATAAACATCAGGGCGCGGGACTTGCCCGATGCGGGGGGCGACTTGATCAGCAGGTACTGCTCGCCGCGCTTGGTGTAGGCGCGCTCCTGCATGGTACGCATGCCCAGCTCATTGGCTTTGCTGGAGGCCCCAGTGTGCGCCGTGGTAATGGATACCGATGGCACCGTGTAGCAGTTGGTCGGGTTTGTGGGGGTGGTCACTGTGATTCGTCCTCCGTGAGAGTGCCGTCGCCCGCCAGTTCACGTTCAAGCTGTTCGATGCTGGGCAAGCTGGTTTGCAATTCGGCAGGCAGAGATTCGAGTAATTTGTATTCGGCAATGCCCATGGGCTGGGCCTTATCGCCCAACGCATATTCGGCCACGATCTTGTTTTTGCTCTTGCAGAGCAAAAGGCCAATGGTGGGGTTGTCGTGTTCGCTTTTGACCTGGCGATCCATAGCCGTCATATAAAATCCAAGCTGCCCCAGATGCTCGGGCTTGAATTTTCCACCCTTGAGTTCGATCACCACGTAGCAGCGCAGCTTGAGGTGGTAGAACAGCAGGTCGATGAAAAACTCGTCGCCACCTACATTCAGCAGCACCTGCCGTCCGACGAAGGCAAAGCCTGCGCCCAGCTCCAACAGAAACTCGGTGACGTGTTTGACCAGAGCGTGTTCGACTTCACGCTCCTGCGCCTTGTCCGTCAGGCCTAGAAAGTCGAAACGATAGGGGTCTTTCAGCGACTCGCGGGCCAGATCGGACTGAGGACTAGGCAGGTTGGCGGTGAAATTGGTGACAGCCTTGCCACTGCGCTCCAGCAGTCTGGTTTCAATCTGCATCACCAGAATATTGCGCGACCAGTTATTCTCGATGGCCTTGGCCGCGTACCAGCGGCGGGTCTGGGGGCCAGGTAGCTTGTCCAGCAGCGCCAACTGGTGGTACCAGGGCAATTGTGCAAGCACCTCTTGCACAAATAGCGCATCCGGCCAAGCCTCGGCAAAGGCGCGCATGTATTTGAGATTACGCGGGGAAAACCCTTTCATCTCCGGAAACGCGGCGCGCAAGTCGTGAGCTAACCGCTCTATCACCTTGGCGCCCCAGCCCTGTTGTGCCTGCCGGGTCAAAATATCGTTGCCGATCTGCCAGTACAGCAGCACCAGTTCGCGGTTCACCGACAGCGTGGCGCGCTGCTGGGCGTTGTGGATGCGGCCCTTGAGGTCGGCCAGCCAGTCGCCGTAGCCTTCGGGCGGCGTGGTCAGGCGAGCAGGGGTGTCGCTCATGCCTTTTTCCCTCGTGGCTTTTTCGATGCGGTCTTCGCTGTGTCTGCGGTCATCTTGGTGTAGAGGTCAAACAGCTTTTCCAGTCGCTCGGTGTCGTTCTTGAAGCGACGACCAATGTAGATACGCTCCAGCACTTCATCGTTGCGCTCGTGGGCGCGGCGCAGGTTGTCCGGCATGGTGTCCGGGACGTACAGGTCGGCGATAGTGGCGGGGAAGTGCGCTTCGCGGGCCAGCAGGATGTCCTCGGCACAACGGGTCAGGTCGGCCTTGTTTTGCTCGGTGAGCCGGGGAACCGGGAAGGTATTCCAGCCGAGGGTGTTGGAGTACGAAAAATCGGTGCGCATCCGCACGCAGACAGTGCCAATCCAGACCCAGTGCAGGCGCGAAGCGATGAGGGCCATGTTCCAGAGGGGGGCGTCGCACATGGCGAAATTCCGGTCTCCTACGATAGTGTGACTATCGAAGTAACTGACCGGCAAGATGTCGCGGTTTTCAGAGCTCACGCGTGGAACTACGATGCAACTCTTTTCGCAAATCCCTTGGATTTGGCGGAACTTATGTGCATATCCAGCGTAGTCTCTTGTGGACGCAGCTTTGCTTTCGAGGCGCATTTTTCGAACACTCTCGATTCGATCTTTTATTTCTGGAATGGATCTCGCATTTTCAACCTCGTCATCTCTTATCCAAATGCAATACCTCAGAATTCCATTAATAAGCTCTTGCGCTCCAACAAATCTCTTTACGAATTTAGAGGCGGCCTTGGCATTAATTTCTAACTCTTCTTTCTCATCTTCGCTCAATAAAAGGTGCCCACCGTCAGATGGCATATTCCCTCTAATCATGTAGGCTCGATCATCAGCTGCTCTCGACACCGGATCAACGATGATCCTGTGTCCGGCAATAAGATATGCGTTAATATTTTCAACTTCTCGAATATCAACATTTCCAGCTGTACTGGTTTGAAACAGCAGTCTGCGCGAAGGCTGTTGGCGTGAAACACCAACGATAACCACCGTTACTCCCGCGTTATGTGCTGCAAGATTTGCCCACTTGAACGAAGTATGGGCAAAAATTATATCCATTCCGTTCTGATAGATGATTGGCCACAGAATCGGTACCTGCTCGCCTTGGCAGATCGAGTTCGTGCTAACGAACGCAAATGCGCCATCGGCATTTTCAAGATAGTCAGAGGCGAGTTTGAACCAACAGGCGACTAAGTCTAGGGAGCGCCATGTCTTCGTATGCGCCTCGAAAACATGGCAAACGTCATTCTTTTGCTCCGCAGTTTGTTTCGCACTCCCCACGTACGGCGGGTTTCCGCATATAAACGTCTCGCCGCCTTCGTTCTTAAAGTCGATCTCAGTCTGATTCAGCGGCGTGCCAAACAAATCATCCGCCACCATCTTCACACCTGTGCCCTTGGACGGGCAAATGCCCAACCAATCTAGCCGCAGCGCATTACCGCAAATAATCCAGTTCTGCGCATCCAGTGGCAGAAACTCGGCCAGAGCATCCTGCTGGCCGCGATACAACACGTCGCACTGAAACTCGGCAATGATGAGCGCTAGGCGGGCGATCTCTGCCGGAAAGTCGCGTAATTCAATGCCACGGAAGTTGGTCAACGGTATTTCGGACTTATTGTTAGCCTCGCCCCGGCGGCGATTGATCTCCGCCTCGATCTCGCGCATCTGCTTGTAGGCAATGACTAGGAAGTTGCCTGAGCCGCAGGCCGGATCGAACACACGAATGTGTGCCATGCGCTTGCGTAAGTTCAGCAGCTTGGTTTTGTTGTCGCCAGCCGCGTCCAATTGCGCGCGCAGATCATCCAGGAACAGTGGGTTCAACACCTTCAGGATGTTGGGCACGCTGGTGTAGTGCATGCCCAATGCGCCGCGCTCTTCATCATCGGCTACGGCCTGGATCATGCTGCCGAAGATGTCTGGGTTAATTTTTTGCCAGTTCAGGTTGCCGGCGTGCAGCAGGTAAGTGCGGGCCATGCGCGTAAAACGCGGCACTTCTGTGCTGCCGGAGAATAAACCGCCATTCACATAGGGGAAGCTGTTGGCCCAGCTAGGCAAGCGGGGCTGAACAGTGACGCGCTCGGCCAGCTTGATGTTCATGGCGCGGAAGATTTCCGACAGCACCTGGTCGGTGTTGGAGCCATCGCGCTCGCTGTAACGTTCCACGGTGCGTGTGAACAGACTATCGCCACGGAATATGTCGGTGTCTTCAGCAAAAAAACAGAATACCAGTCGCGCCATAAAGTGGTTCATGTCATGGCGGCGTTCGGCCTTGGCCCAGTCCGGGTTCTCATTCAGCAGCTCGACGTACAGCTTGTTCAGGCGGCTGGTGGCGCGCACGTCGATGGGGTTGTCCTTGATCTCCTTGATGGTGGAGATGCCGGCCAGCGGCAGCAGGAAA
>LNAP01000575.1_pt1 | contig 40431 bp, 37 predicted proteins | sample 602601 | NCBI WGS metagenome assembly LNAP01 (sample SAMN02440304, study PRJNA202911) | soil metagenome | biome: Subtropical and temperate rainforests or woodlands; isolation source: soil samples (1 kg each in a 20% v/v slurry with milli Q water) were... ...
CCACCCGCGAAGGCGCAAGCGAGCGGCGCGCGGAGAACATGGGCGCGCTGTCGATGCGGCGCGATGGCCTGTCCATCGCCGACATCGCCGACGTGCTCGCTGTGCCGGCCGCCCAGGTACGGCGCGGCATCATCGCAGCAGGCGTCGAGCAAGGACTGTCCGCCGCAGCGGCGGGCCGCCTGGCCGGCGTGTCCCGCGCCCGCGCGGCCAGGATCGCCAGCGCGGAAGGCTGGACCGTGGATCGTCGGCTCCGCGCACGTCGCAAGACAATCACCGGCTTGTCCCGCGCAGGCTTGTCGATCCGAGACATCGCCGACCGCACGGGTTTGTCCGAGCGCACCGTCCGCGCGGTACGTCGAGCGCGGTAGCGTCGGCCTTTAGCCCCATCACCCGGCCGCCGTGAGGCGGCCCCGGATCATGTGGCACGTACCGCAGAACGCGGAACGCAACGCCTTGCGCAGGTTTACACATTGCCGGTTCTCAACACGATGGATCACATCCCCATCGTGCGAGAAATCCCATGCCCCGCCGCGCCCGTGCTTACACCCTCCTGGAAATCCTGATCGTCCTGGCTGTCCTAGCCGGCGCCACGATCGGCGTGCTGCGCCTTTTCTCGATGTCCGACGTCAAAGCCGAGGCGCAGAAAGAGCAACGGTCGATCAGCGCGCTGGTCGAAGCGGTGCGGGGCGTCTACGCCGCTTCACCTTCATACGAAGGCGTGGATATGAGCCTGGTTGCGAAGCAAGCCAGCCTAGCGGGCGTTTTGCGCGCCAGCGGCTTGCCGGTGAGTGCGTTCAGCGGCGACTTGCTCACGCTGCGCGCGGCCACTGTCCGCGTGCCGAACGACGCGTTTTCGATCACCGTCGGCGGACTGGATCGGAAAAACTGCGCGGCCGTCATTCCGGCCCTTTCTGGCGAGACGACTCAGGTCGCGACGATCGGCGGCGGCAACATTCAGGCCGTACCGCACCGCGTGCCGGACGGCGCCGCGATCGCGCAAGCATGCGCGGGCGGATTTTTTACGAAAGGCACGGGCGGCGTTGTGCTTGTGTATTACCGCCCGCGCGCGACCGGCAACAGCGTTGCCCGTGGCCCAGCGTGCGCGGTGTCGTGTTCGCCGCAGACCGAGACCCAGACGATCGCGTGCGCGACGGGTCTGGTCGGACAGATCACGCAGACCCGGTCGGATACATGCTCGACCGACGCGTGCCCGGTGCCGATCGTCGGCTCCTGGACCACGGTCTCGTCTTCCTGCGCGCCGCCGGCTGCGCCGGTGGTCCCGGTTGTGCCGCCGCCGCCAAAGGATCCGCCGCTCGCGTGTACGCCGCGCGTCGTCGCGCGCTCGATCGGATGCGCGGCGCCGCAAGTCGGGCGGATCGACCAGCAACAAGCGATCACGTGCGACGCCAGCGGCGGGCAGCACGTGGGCCCCTGGACCACCGTCTCGTCGTCGTGCGCACCGCCGCCGCCGGCTTGTACGCCGGGTGTGATCCAGGGAAGCGACGCATGCCCGGCTGGGGCGTTCGGGCAAGTGTCCTGGTTCCAGGAAACGACGTGCGTCGGCGGTAGCCGTGTGGTTGGGGCGAAGACCATCACCGGATCGTCGTGCGCGCCGATCGGCACGTGCCGGCCATCCACTGCGCCCGACGGCCAGCGCAATGTCGCGTGCTCCACCGGCCAGTACGGCCAGACGATCCAGACCCTGGAAAAGTCTTCGACGTGTGCCAGCGCCACGGCGTTGCCTGTGTGGGGGCCGGGCGTGGTGATCGGATCGACGGGGTCGTGCGCGGCGTGCCCGTCGATCCAGTTGGTCCAACAGACCCAATGGGTCGGCAAGTCCCAAGCGTGCCCGGCTGGGCAGACGGGATCGTACACGTGGCAACAGGAGCAACAGCGCGCGCAATCGACATCCTACGATTGCTCCGCCGCGCCGACGACGCTGCCGGCCCCAACTGTGTCGGCGTGGTCGGCCTGGGCCGATGTGGCCGGCGCAACGCGAAACGTCGTCAACACATGCGCTGGCAGCACGTGCCCGGCCGGTGCCATCTACTACGGGACCAACCCAACCTTCACCCCCATCATAATCAACGTGGGCGTGGGCGCCTTTGGTGGTGGTTGGCCGGGGGTGTCCTCCACCCCGCCGATGGTCGTTACCTCGATGGTCGGACCAACCATCGCGTACTACACCGTGGAAATCTCGTACCTGGGTCAGACGCAACAGTTCACGGTCTCGTGCTCATCGGCGGGGACAGGCACCAAGGACACTTGCGACAGTGCGCCCATGACCGTGAACGTTGCTGGTGGCTCCTTTGGTCTCGGCGTACACGGTTGGGCCCCGATCAAGGGAGAGAGCGGTGCCGGTCCGTTGGGGGCGCAAGGTTCGGCCGTGATGATTGCTCGCGCGCCGGGGTGCTAGTTCACCGGCACTGCGGTGCCTTCCCCGTGCTGATAGATCAGCCCGGTGGGGGTGGCTAGGTAGCCTGGTCCGCTGGCGTAGTCCGCTGCGCTGAAACGGTCCAGCACCTGACCGCCAAGAAGCGGCCGGCGCATGGCCCGGACGGCGTCCACGCTGGCGGCGGTAGTGGGGTCTATCAAAACCATATCCGCCCGGTTAGGGGCAAAGGGTGCCGGCCGGCCGTGCGTGTGGATGGTTTCGCCGGTGTCCGTCATACCAGGAAGTACTCGGGTCATGTCCACCACGCAGCCCAGGTGGCTGCGGCTGGTCCCCACCACCAATCCGTAGCGTCCGGCGCCGTCCGTGCCAATCGCGGCGCACGCCTCCATCGAGGTCTCGTCCGCCCAGGCTCGGAACACCGGAACCATGCGGATCAGGAAGGTGTGCTCGCTTTCACCAGGGTTGCTTGTGTAATCCGCGATGTGCTCGTAGGGCAGTTCGGGCGCATGGGCGATGGCCGTTCCTGCCATCAGGGTGGCCAGAAGGGCCAGGGTGAGACGGGTTGCGGTTGACATTTTGTGATCCTAAATAGTTTGTTTTATGATCCATATTGATCCGGATTCATCTCAAACTATGCGATCAGATTTGATCGTCAACCGCGTTTCTTGCTTATTGTTCGATCCTATGACTTTGCGTTTATGATCCTGTTAGGTGCGACACACAACAAAAAACCGCCTTTCGGCGGTTTCTTGTTGGGATCTCAGATCAGGGAGTACACGCCGCACCGGTTGTCCGCAGGCGTGCGCCTATGTACGCACATAGATGCGGTCATGTTTGGCCGCCTATACGTCCGTATTGATGTGCGTTTTTCTTATCTTCAAAAACAGTGATGGCACGCACGCTATCAAGGCTTCCGGCGGCTTGCCAGGGCGGCGTTTTCTCTTATCTTGGTATGTATCAAGAAACCACAGAGGATCACGCCATGAACGCCAGCCTTTCTTTCTCCGCCCGCTCCGCGATTGCTGCTTTCAAAATCCACAAGTCGATCGCTCGCTTGAAGAAGAGCCTGACGAGCGCGGACTACGAAGCGCGCAACGAGCGCGGCGAGACGCTGCTCGACATCTGCGAACGTCTCCACCAGCATCGCGCGGCGATGGCTTTGGAAGACCTCGGCGCCTGGCGCGCGCACTGCTGATCGGAGACCTTTCATGACCGCGTACGCTCGCCGCTCCTTCCGCTCGCTCATCACCGCTTTTGCGCTGGCGGCCTTCCTGGCCGCCCTGGCGCCCGGCATCGCTCATGCGTGCGGGCAAATCCAGCAAGGGCTTCAAGACCTCCAAGTCCATGCTGGATCACCAGGAGCGCTGCTGTGATCGACGACAGGGATGGACCAACACAGCGGCAGGTGCGTGCGCTCCACGCACGCCGGTACAGCACGGCCGACATGGCGGCGGCGCTCGACATATCGGCGGATCGTGTGCGCAAGGTCTGCGCCGCTTTGCGGCTGATGCCCTGGCCGGCCAAGCGAGGCGGCAAGGCAGCACAGTCCCGGGAGAGCCGGCACGACATTGAGCGACGGGTCGCCGTCCGCCGTGCGGCCGTCGGGGCGTACTGGCGGCAGCATCCCAGCGCCACCGCGAGCGATGTCGCGGAGGCGCTGGGGTTCGCTGTCTCCGATGTGCGATCGGATCGCATCACGCTGGGCTTGTCTGTCCGGCGAGGCCCGGACAGCATCAAGGAACTCGCGGGCGGGGGCTTGAGCGCATCGGAAATCTCGCGACGCGTCGGCGTCGGGTTGGGCCACGTGCGCAGCATCCTGGCCGCAGGCAGCGATCACGACTAACGCCTGCTTCTCCATCAACCGCTTTTCCAAGCCGCCGACAGGCGGCTTTGTCGTGTATGCGCACGCGCACCTGGCAGCCCATCCCGCCAGTTGTGGGCGAGCACACGCCGCGCTGCGCCGGCCTCAAGTCCTGGCGGACTGCTCCACGGTGTTTCGCCCTTCGGTGCGGCCGGCGCTCATCGCGCGTCGTTGGTTGGGCCCACGGCGGCACGGGGTCGCCAGGGAGCAACGGCATGAGAAAAGCACACGACAGCGCAGCCACCTACGCCATCGACGCGATGGACGAGAACGCGATCCTGGCGCAAGCCGAGGCGATCTTGCTCCGCCGCTTTGAAAGACTTGGCAGCGTCGGCAACCCACGCGACAGCGAGGATTTCCTGCGGATGCGCTTGGCGCACCTCGACCACGAAGAGTTCCACGCGATGTGGCTGGACAACCGCCACCGGATCATCGCTTGCGAGTGCCACGCGACCGGCACAATCGACGGGGCCAGCGTCCACCCGCGCGAAATCGTCCGGGCGGCGCTGAAGTTCAACGCAGCGGCCGTGGTCTTCGCCCACAACCACCCCAGCGGCATCCCGGAGCCCTCAACAGCCGACCGGCTCATCACCCAGGAACTTTCCTCCGCCCTGAAAATGGTCGGCGTCCGGGTGCTCGACCACATCGTGGTCGGCGAGACGTGCGTCTCGATGGCCTCGCGCGGGCTGATGTAAGCCCGCAGCGGTACAGCAAGCACAAGCCGGCCCGGTGGCCGGCTTTGTTGCGCATAGGTGCGCACATGGGCAGGATTGGCCCATGTCCACTCCATCGCAACGCAGAGCCGTAATCGACGAAGCGAAGAAGATCAGCGCCGAGATTGCGCGGATCTATCCCGGAGCGAAAAGCCTTGGAGCGGGTGAAATCGCGGCGTTGATCGCGCGCATGACGAGCCGGAGAAGGGCATCGGCCGCGTCGGTCGCGAACGCTTTGCGCGATGGAAAACTCCACGACGGTCGAAACCCGCGCGGGATGATCGACCATCCCGTGCGGAAAATCTGGAACGTGCCGGTGGAAGCCGCCGCGCTGAACATCGCGGAAATCATCCAGGGCGTCGCGCGCGGCGTGTCGATCGACGACATTCGGGCGGGCTGGTATGTCGTGCGCATCGAGCCGATGGAGCCAATCGGGGCGATCGCCCAGGAGCGTGTCGTGCTCGATTATCGGCCGGACGCGCCGTCCGATCCCGAGCGATCGGATGCGGCCGATGTCGCCGCTTTCCTCGACGCCATCGGCGCGGAAATCCAGCGCCTGGAAAGCGTGGCACGGGCCGAGAAGGATCGGCGCATCCTGCGGCGTGTTGCCCGCCGCGATCCGTAGTTTCGCGCTGGTTCAGCGAGCCGCACTTATCGCACTCTGGCGGTGGGCTACCCCGGGGAAAATCTTCCACAATCCGGCGCATTCCGTGCCGGCATTGTGGAGGTATGTATGAATAAGCAATCGCTCAACGAAGTCTTGCTGGGGGCCGCAGCCAGCGGCGATCTGGCCAGCGTCCAGGAGGCTTTGAAAGATGGCGCTGATCCGAGCGCCCGGATCAAGACCCGGCGCGGAGCAAAGTCGGCGCGTGATCTGGCGGTGGAAGGCGGTCATGCGGAGATTGTGCGGGTGTTGATCGAGGCCGAGGCGGTAAAGCGGGAAGGGGGTGCGGCATGAGCAACAAGGGCAAAACTAGGAAGCGCGCCCAGGCCAAAGCCTCGCACAAGGCGGTGCGGCCGGTGGCGGTGTCCGTGATGATTGATATGGACGCGGTGCGGTGGGCGGCGATGGCGGGCGATGTGGCTGTCGTGCGGGAGGCGTGGAACCACGCTGAGAAAGCGCTGGCGTTCCTGGCCGGGATGCGCAATGACATCCTGCTCAATGCGGCGGCCAACGGCCAGACCGACGTTGCGCGGGTGTTGATTGATGTGGGGGTTGATTTGTCGCCGGTGGAGGTTGAAGGCCTCACGCTGCCGGTTGTGGCGGAGCAGTGCGGGCACACAGAGACCGCACGGGTGCTCCAAGCCGCGATGGATCGCACGGATGCCTTGCGGGATCGGGTGCGTCTGCGCCGGGTCGTCGGAGCCGACTCGATGGAGCAAGAGGTGGAGCCTGCGCGTGGCCGGCTCATGTGAGCGGGGCGCAAAGGCGGAAAGCATGAAACGGCCCATTTCGGGCCGTTTCCTTTTGTGGGATGGAGAGGAGGGAGGCGGCCTGGGCGGGCGGTCTCGGATGCCTGCCTACGGCCTGGGCCCACGGGCCGTAGGCAGGCCGCGTCCAGCGGCCTGCGCCTTTTGCTTTCCATCTCCCATGCCTGGGTGCGCGCATATGCGCAACCCTATGCGTGGCACGGATAAATCATTTGGACGTCCAAACAAAAAAGCGGGTTATCCGGGGAAAAGAAGTAGCCAAGGCCAGGGCGTGGAGCGGTCATCCGTGCTTGCGCACACGAGCAAATCGGGATCACAACAGGACGCCGAATGGATCGGAATATGTATCGTTTTATTCTTTTGTTGAAGGTTTGAAAATGCGGTGCTCGGCACGGTTTTACGGGCTTTGCCCCCTTGCGGAACCCCGGAAATCTCACAGGATGGAGGTACGCAAAAACAAACCACTTGGAGCACAGATCATGAGCAAAGCGGGCCACGGCTTCATCCATGGCAAGCGACAAGGCCGTGGGCGCGGGCTTGTCCAGCGTCGCGCGCGTGGCTTCGGCGTGGTCGATCGTGGGCTGGATTTCGGTGGTCATGGTGCGCTCCGATGGATGGGTATGTGATCCATCGTGGCCGCGCGGGCTGCTCTGTCCATCGGTGGGCCCCGGCGGTGAAGCGGCAGCGTGAGGTCGTCCGCAAATCCACGGGCCGGCCGGTGGAGTTCGTGGGCGGGCAGTGTGGAAAGAGTTTGATGAGAGCGGACTGCTCTCCACGCCGAGTTATGCGATCGCATAACCCGACTATTCGGGATCGTCGCGCAAATCCGACCGGCCATCGTCGCCCTTGCGCTCCGCATGCCGCACCAAGTCGTCCGGCGGCGTGTCGTCGTCGACGAATGCCTCATCGTCATAGTCCCAATCGGGATCAGGGCGACTGCGCAAGCGCGCGAGGATGCGAGCAATCCACGGGAAAAGACGAATGTTCATGGGGCGACCTCCTGGGTCGTGGTGGGGTTAGAAAGGAAGATCAGGGCCATCAATGACCGGCACGGGTGCCGCCGGCGCAGGCATATCGTCTTCGCGCAGATCGTCGCCAAGCGCGATCCGGTGGAGCGGCACCATCGTTCGTTTGCCTTTGGCCGTTTGCCCCGCCTCGTGCCGCTCCGGCTCTTTCGCCGACGCGCATTCCCCGGCGGACCAGAACGCGCGCCAGAAAACCGGCTCGGAAATCGGCTCGTGCTCGCCGTGGGCGGCGGCCCAAGTGCTGAATGCGTCGAAGATTTCCCGGCGGGTGTGGAGCACTCCGGCGCTGATCCCGATCCGCTCACTGTCGATCCAATCGGCAACGGGATTGCTTGCGCCTCGGATTTCACGCGCCCAGCGCCGCACCTGGGCCGGCCACTGACCCTCGGGCCGAAACTGTCCGCCGTGGTCGCGCACAATCCGCTGGACACCCGCCAGCAGCCAGTCCAGGACGATGTGCGCCTCGTCGCGCATGATCTCGTCTACCAGCCGGCTGTTGCGTTGTGCGCTCGCCACTGTACGCGCCCAACGCACCGGCGCGATGCGCCGGTGGACGGCGCCCGTCGGGTCGGTGATCCACGGATCGAGGTTGGAGCAAATGATCCACTTCGCATCGCTCGTGTACGAAATGACCGGCCGCCCCTTCCGATCGACTTGTACCTCGTCGCCGCCGGTCAGTTGCTTGAAAATGCCCTCGTTCCACTTGCCGCGCTCGACTTCCGTACACACGACCAGCGACGCGCCGATGATCTTCTCCAAGCGGAAGCCGTCCAGATTTTTCAAATCGAGTGCGACGGCGCGATGGTGAAACCGCTTGATGATCGCGGCCAGCGTGGACTTGCCTGATCCCTTGGCGCCGTACCACCACGCCGCGATCTGCGGCTGGCCCGGCATCAGTGTCAACGCCGCCTGCTCCTGGACAAACGCCAGCACATCGGAGTCGGTCTGCGCGTGCGCGAGGAACCGTCCGAACCGACTATCAGCGGGTACCGGAGCCGGCGTGTACTCCGCCCCGATGCGCACGCCCGGCGCTTCGGCGTCCACCAGGTAGCGCATGCCCGCGCTACGCTCGTGCGCTTCGGCGATGATCCGGCCATCTGATCCGACGCGCAGGTATGCGCTGCGGGTCGGGATAACGACACCCTCGCCTGCGTCGGGGGAAGGCACCTCCGGGCTGGATGCGGCCAGCAGTTTGCCAAAGGCCCAGGCCGCGCGCGCTCCACTGGCCGTAGCCTTATCGGCGTAGTTGTTGCGCAGCCAGGTTGCGGCCTGCCGCTCGCCGACCAAGTCCGGCACCGCTTGCCAGTGCGTGTCGGCCCAGGCGTACATGACGTCTTCGTCTGGGTCGAGTGCGTACCGCTCCTGACCCGGCACCAGCGCAGCCGACGCAAAAGCATCGTCCGGCGTGGCCGCGAGGTGCGGAGTAGCCGCCGGCACCAGTGCCGGATAAGCAAGGATGGTGGCGCTCGCGCCTTGCGCGTTCTTCGGTGGCGTGTATGCTGTTGCGGACATTGCTGATGTCTCCTTGATGACCCCCGGTTGCCGCCGGGGGTTTTTCTTTGTTCGTTAGGCGGCCTGGACCAGGCCCACCCGATCACCGTTCTCTGCTCGGCTTTGCCGAGCACGCAACCCTTCAAGGACAAGGACCCGCGCGAGCGCGGCGGGCGGAAGACCCAGGTCTTCCGCTGCGGTCATCAACGCGTCGTGGCCGTCGGTGTCGAGATGGATGCCCACCTGCGCCGGAAAGCGACGGCGACGGGGGGCGGTGGGGTTTGCGATCGTGGACATGGGCATGCGCTCCGGCTGGGGATATCCACCAGCCTATGGATCGCTGCGATTTGGCTAGTCCCGGCGCGCCGGGACTATTGGGGACTGCGATGTGCGGCACGGTTCGGCCTCCACGATCGGCAGAGTGCCGATGCTGTGGAGCCATCATCTTTTCTATCGAGCCGGCCGGAATGCGATCAAGTGCGGTTCGCTGAACCCTCGCCAACCCCTCAAGTGATCGACCATGATCGAGGATGATCGAGGATGGGATGGTCGATCACTTGGAACAGATAAGCCTTTGTTTTACTTGATTTGCTTTTATTGAAAACGGGGTGATCGAGGATATCGAGGATGTTTTCCACTTACGTATGCGCGCGCACGCGCCAAGAAACCTCAAAACATGGTCGATATGGTCGATCATCCGTGCCGGCTTGCCGGCACGTCAGCAAAATCAACGCGTCGCGCGGGTGAAGTGATCGAGGATGCGGTGGTCGATCATCCTCGATCATGGTCGATCATGGTCGATCATGGTTCGGACCTTCGTCCGAGGTACTGGAAAAGACGGGGCCGCTGGACGCGGCCAGCCTCCGGCCGGGGGCCACGGGCCGTAGGCAGGCATCCTCGACAGGCGGCTCGTCCGCCGCCGCTTCTTCCATTTCCGCGCATGCGCCCAGACGCGTGCCTATACACATACCTACTGCTGCCGCCCACCGACCAACCCGATGAACGTCCGAAAGTCGAACAGCCAAGGGCGCTGCTTGTCGGTGTAGGTGGCATGTAGGGCTTTCGGCAACACCAGTTGGATTTTCTTGTCCCGCATTTCGATGGTCTGGTTTGTACTGATACCGGGCTCCAACGTCAGCAGGTGCTTTTCCTCAATCCGGTCGGCTTCGGCCAGCACCTGCCGCCACCGATCCTTACAGGTGCTTTTGACCGCAAGCATGGACAGCCGCGCCACCGGAAAGGCCGCATCGTGGTACTCGTCCTGCCCCGGAAACAAGAAGTCCGGCTTGCTCTTGTTCTCGGTGATCGCGGTTCGCTTGTAGTGAATGCCCAACGTGGTGAACACCACGCCGATGTGGTTTTCCAGCGCAAGGCCCACGCGGCTCTTTCGTCGGTTCTGAACCGAAAGGGAGAACCGAATGAAGTCCTCGGTGGCCTGGTCGCCAACGAAGCCCGCGCGCAAGCGCTCGGCAATCAGGTGGCGTTCCAGCGTGCGGAACAGGATTTCCTCCCGCTCCATCCACGCCATCAGCGCGGCGTCGGGATCAGCTCGCTCATCGATACCGTCCAGCGTGCTGCGCGCATAGGCCGAGAAGTCGATCGTGCGCGGGAAACGACCATCGAACCGCCGCAGCATTTCGTCCAGGTAGGTCTCGGCGCGCTCCTCGACCTCCACACCGATGCTTTCCAGGATCACAGCGGCCGCAAAGCCGACACGATCCTGCTCGGTTTCCAGTTCCGATCGGACGGAGAACTTCGGGAACAGGTCATCCCCGGAAAAGCCGAACAGCCACGCAATCTGGTTGGCAATGCTGGAACCATTCTCGGCGACGATTACCAGCAAGCCGGGATCGTCCGCATCGCCGCCAGCCCGCCGTCGCCTGGCGATCAGCAACAGGTCGCCCTCGCTCGACATCTGCGACACCTGCGTGTCGGGGAAGTAGAAGCGGTATTCCGTTCGGGTGGGATGAGCGGCGCGCGCGTCGTACAGCGTGAGCGTTGCGTCCTCCATGACCGGCTCGTTGCTATCGTCATCCAGATACAGGAAGCGCGTCGGGTAGCGGACTTTTTCGGTGGGTCGCCCCAGAAAGTCCAGCATCTCGGCCGTCGCGTTGAACTCGTGCTGGTGCGATCGCGCCGGATCGACTTCCACCGCCGCCAGCCGCTTGATCGCCATGCCCTCGAAGTATTCGGATAGATACCCGCGCTTCATGTCATCCCCTGATTTCGCAGACGGCTCCATCGGAACCGATCCATTCTGCCAACGCAACGCCTACATCCACGCCGCTCCGCAATGCGCACTCCCATACAATAGCAACACGCCAGCCCGCATCCCGCAACGCTGCCAGATGCTTCTGGTCGTTGGACTGGTTGCGGCCGATCTTGGTCTGCCAGAAGTGGGCTCGCGTCTTAGGCCAACGGAACAGCGGGCAATCGTGCCCGTGCCAGAAACAGCCGTGGACGAACACCACGGCGCGATGCCTGGGCAGCACGATGTCCGGGCAACCCGGCAGGCCGCGCACGTGAAGTCGGTAGCGAAAGCCCCGCGCATGAAGGGCGCGGCGCACAGCCCATTCGGGCTTCGTATTCTTGCCGCGTATGCCGGACATCATCCGGCTACGTACTTCCAGCGAAACAACGTCCGCCATCGGTTCAGGCGGTGCGTGCCATCAGCAACGACGATTGGACAGCGCCGCCCTCTTCCTGGGCTTTCAGGTAGGCGATCCGTGGGGCCATGATCCGGGCTACCGCCTCCATCACCGGCACACACACGCTGTTGCCGAACTGGCGATAGGCCTGCGTGTCGCTCACGACGATCTCGAAATCCTCGGGGTATCCCATCAGCCGCGCACACTCGCGCGGCGTCAGCCGGCGCGGCCGCTTGCCCTTGCCGCGATAGATCAGGATTTCGCTCCCATCCTTGTAATACCGCGCCGACAGCGTGCGCGTGTGATGGTCCACGCCAGGCTTCACCAAGCCGAACCCAAAGCCATTGCCAGCCGCCTGGTGCTTGGCCGCGTAGTCCTGGAGGTACTGCCACAGCCGGGGCGTGAGTGTGTACTTAGGCGACACCGTGGCCTTCGGGCCGATGGTGTAATGGCTTTCGGCCGTTTCACTGCCGTCCTGCGGATGAAGGATGGACAGGATGTCTGGCCCTTTCTCCGGCAGGCGCAGGTCGTCGAACGTAAAGTCGGTGTCCTTGCGGAAACCGACGATGATGATGCGCTCGCGGTGCTGCGGCACAAAGTGCTTGGCGTCGATGACCTGCCACTTCACTTTGTAGTGGAGTTTATTTTCCAGCGTGTCCATGATGACCGCGAAGGTGTTTCCCTTGTCGTGGCTGACAAGGTTCTTCACGTTTTCGAGCAGAAACGCTTTTGGCTGCTTCTCCCGCAGGATGGTCTCGATCTCAAAGAACAGCGTGCCCTGCGTCGTACATTCAAAGCCATGCGGCCGCCCCAGCGCGTTCTTCTTGCTGACGCCCGCAATGGAAAACGGCTGGCACGGAAACCCGGCCAGCAACACATCGTGGTCGGGGATATCCTGGGGCAGCACCTTGGTGATGTCGCCTTCGAACGGATGGTGGTCGCCAAAGTTGTGTTGGTAGGTCTTCTTTGACCACTCGTTCCACTCGCTCGTGAACACACACGTGCCGCCCGCGCGCTCGAAACCCATGCGGATGCCACCGATCCCCGCGAACAGGTCAATGAAGGTAAACGCACCCGCCGTCGCAGTGCTCTTGTCGTTCATACGCAATATCTCTTGAAGGGCGGGCGCGACCAGCGCTGGGCAACGGGTGGTGCCCTTTTCCCAGCGCGCAATGGTCTTCGCCGAAGTGGACAGCCGGGCGGCAAGCGCCTGCTGGGTCATCCGTTCGCGCACCTGCCGGAGCAGGCCGAGCGGTTCGGTTGAGGACATGTCGTCGGCCTCCGCTGGGAACTTTTGCGGACATTCTGTCCCAATCATGACCCGCCGACAACCCCGTATCATGTCCAAGACATGATGCGGCGCCCCTCGCTCATATCCTGCGATCAACCGACATCCGCCCTGACAAACCTCGCGGCCAACGCCTACACGGCCGCCGGCACCTCGCCGATTGGGCCCACCTCGGCAACTGTGCGACAGTGGACGCGTTGGGAAGTCCCTGGCGTTCGCGGTGGGCCCGCCGCAGCAAGGATGCCGACGCCTGACCAAGCCGCCTCCACCAGGGCGGCTTGTCTATTTCGGACCCTTACCGCCCCGCCCTGGCTCCGGCGGCGACACGGCCGCCTCATTCAAAATCTCCTCTGCTTTCTTCACCGCACCGGCGGACGCATACGGTTTCAGCCGATCCACGGTCGAGCGATCGCCGCTCAGCGCGGCCTCGATCAGCAACCGGTCAACCTCCGCCCGCAACACCGCAATGATCTCCACGCGCGCACTGCGCAATGCCCAATCCAGCACCGCGACCAACGCGTCCACGCTCAGCCCACCCTCGATAAATCTCTGAACCGCCCGGACCTGCCCACCCTTCACCGCTTCGAACAACGCCGTGTCCCGCTCTTCTTGGCTCGCCATATCTTTCCCCTGTGTGTATAGGCACGGACGTACGCCCGCGCTTGTGATGGACGCATGCGTCGATGTCCAAACTTACGCGCGATTGGTGAGCGCCGCCATGGCCTCGGCCATGATCCGAGCCGCCTTGGCTGGGTCCGCCAGGATCGCAGCGCGCAGCGCAGCATCATCGAGCGCTGCGCCACCGCCGGCTTCCGCGACCAGCGGCTCCAAGCCGGCCAGCCGGCGGAGTTTCGTTTCCCGCCGCTGGTACAGCGGGCGCAGCGCATCCGCCCATCGTTGGATATAACGCAACGTGATTGCGTTGATGCCGCCGCGCTCCACCCCCGCATGGCCGAGCATCGCGCCCGCCGACAGGATTTTGCCCAGGCGGTCTGCCTCGACCGCAAACTCCATCATGTCCGTGGCGAGCGTGCGGCGCAGATCGTGCGCGGATATCTTCTCGCCGGTGTCGCCTTCCAGCGCTTCAAAAATGCTGTTGGCCCCGTCGATGTGCTTTCCATGCTTGACCGACGGAAAGACATACGGGCAATCCGCATCAGGCCGCCATCGTTCGTTGTCGTGCCGCCGCGCATCCAGGATCGCCCGAGCCCAGGGCGTGATCGGGATGTAATGCGGCTTGCCGGATTTCGTCGCCGCACCTCGCAGAACGACGACGTCCTCGTGGACGTCGTCCCAGCGCAGCGATGCGGTCTCGATGCGCCGCGTACCCCAGAGCAGCAGGAGCAGGACGTAATCGACAAGCACACTGGTCCACGGCTTGATCCGTTTGCTGGACGGGCTGGCTTTGTTGTCGATCACCTCCGCCTCGTGCGTATGCTCGTACATACGCACGAGCACAGCCAGCCAGTTCTGCCCGGTTGCTTCTTCCGTGCGCAGCAACCGCGTGCGGCCCTCGACGTTCGGGAAGAAGTCCTTGTTGTCGGAGCGCCACATAGCCCAGGGGCTGGCCTCGCGGTGCGAAATGATGCCGTGCGCAATCGCCTGGTGGGCGTGCGCCTGCTGGGCGTAGGTGTAGATTTTCGACACCGTGCTCCACGACACGCTGACCGGCCCCCACCTCGGCCGCTTGCCACCGGCCGCGACGATGCCCAGCGCGGACATGGTCTCGTCCACCACCGCCCGATCGACATCCCACAGCGACCGCGACCAGACGGGCGATCCTGTCAGCCAGCCGACGACTTTCTTTCGGTCGGTGTGGGTGCCGTCGGACACGGATCGCTTTGTTTGCTCGATCCACGCTTCAAACGCTCGGCCGAAGGTCAGCGTTTTGCGGACGGCCGCTATTTCACGCTCCTGCGTGCGCTGCGCCCGGATTTCGGTCGGGTCCTTGCCGTCCTGGATGAGCACCGTCCATTCCCGAGCACGCGCGCGGGCAGCGGTGATCGTCATCGTTGGGTACTGGCCCAGCAGCCGGTCGAGTTGCTTCCGGCCGTTGCGCGCGCGCAGGTAGTACGAAACGCCGCCAGGCCGCACTCGAACCGACAAGCCGTCCTGGTTCGTGTCGCGGATGTACCAGTACGCAACCCGCTTCGGTGTCTTGCGTGTTTTCAGTGTGCCGTCGTCCCCCCGGACGACCTGGCGGTCGTATCGCAGCGACGCCAGCAGGCGCGGGGTGAGGTCGGCCTGGACGGCAACGGTGGGCATGGGTGCGGTTCCCCGGGGGACGTCCGCAGTGTGCGCCCAACCCGCCAACCTTCGCAAATCCAACCTTCATACAACCTTCGCAAAACTCGGTAAAGCGGGGTTTTTTGCCGCTTTACTCGGGTGTCCTTGATCCAGATAAGTCAATGAATACACGCATATTCAATGACTTATGATTGGCGCGAACGAAAGTTGAAAATCCCCGTGTCGGCGGTTCGATTCCGTCCCCGGCCACCATGTTTTATAGTGGTATCTCAAAGACTTAGCCCACTTTTCGATTTTTTGGAAAGTGGGCTTTTTCTTTCGTTGGTTACGTTTGGGTTACGGTCAGATAGGGCGATTGGGGATTTTTTTCTGCTCGACGAAAAAATCCCCTGCTCGACGAACACATCCCCCGCTCGACGAAATAAATCCCCTGCTCGACGAATATTCTACGAATGGTAGAGCTCTCCAAGCGAGCGTTCGAACACATACCGATGATGCGTTTAGACGTCCATTTCGTGGTTAGCCGATCGCCATGGCGGACAGGAAGCCTTGCAGGCGTGGCGCGCAGGCTCGGACGTTCGGCGCGAGCGCTGAGCGTCGCTCTGACTTTTCCAGGGCTTTCATCCGTGAAACAAGGCCCCGCAAGGGGCCTTCGCTTTTGGTCCATGCAGGTCGACCAGACTCAAGTCCTGAGATCGATGAGCGCTTAGAATGGACCCTCAACAAGCGAACTGATAACCGAATGAAGTGCGGACTTTGCCAGCAGGATGTGCCCAAGCTCGCCAAATCCCATGTGATCCCGAGGTCGATCATGATGCTGGGGCGTCCCAAGGACACATCCGAGCCAATGGTCCTCATCCCCTCGAACGCCGCAAAGCGCGTTCTACGTTCCCAGGCAGGGATTTACAGCTCGATCGTCTGCTCCGCATGTGAAGCCGGCTTCCAAGCAGGCGATGATGCATTGCTTGCCCTATGTCGGACTTGGGAGCAAGGGCAACCCTACGGCCCGGCGAACGAACCCGTTCTATGCAAGGTCCACCCGGAAATCTCCAGCACCACCTTGCACCGTGGACTGCTGACCACACTTTTCCGGGCGCACCTGTCTCCACATCCCATGTTCGAACACGTCGACTTAGGCGCTGAGCACGAAGAAGCCGTTCGCAAGCTGCTGCTTTCCGATCAGCCCACGCTAAAAAGTTCCTACCGCGCCGTGATCCGAACCGCACCCGGCCCTGCAGCTAGCACGATCATGTCGCCAATGCGGGAAAGGTGGGATGGCGTGAACGTCTACCGCTTCTATTTCCCGCACGTCTCCGCTTTCATCAAAGTGGACAAGAAACCATTCGTTGGCGCCTGGCAAACGGGAGCTCTCGGCGCGCTCAGCTGTGCCCACACCATGGTCGAAGAACGGCTCCATGATGGGGAAATCGCACGGATCAAACGCGTGATGATCGGGCGGGAAGCCGAGGTGGAACGCTTCGGCGGACGGGACACGAACGCATCCACCACCTAAAATTCCAGCTCAACAAACAGGGGATCAGGGATGAACTATCGCATCTTCAACATTGGCCAACCGGCCACGTCCGAGTGGTGGGCGCAAAACCTGGCTCGTGGTGTCATCACGGCTGGCTTTGAAGGCGATGCCGGTGACCGGGGTGAGGTGATCCTTAAAGACATGTCAGCCGGGGATTGGGTGATCGCCTACGCCAACGGGCATGGCTACATCGGGGCTGGCCGTGTCGGGTATGGCTACAAGCTGCACGATGCGCTGCCACCCGGCTCGCTCTCCGATCATCTCCATGAGCGCTTGGTCACCTGGACGGATGCGGTCACCGACGTGCGCAATGCCGTGACGATCGCCGAAGCGGGCCGTCATGCCCCGCGGCAGACGAAGGAGCGGGAAGCGAACGTAGAAGTGGCCGAGCACATCCTCGCCCTTCTCCACGAACGCGGGGATTTCCAGGGCGACCTCATCGGCATGCATGGCACCCATCAATATTGGTGGGTGCTCGATGCCACGACGGCGCTGTTCCGTCGCCTTGGCCGGCCGGTTACGCCCGACGAAATCCGTGCACACATCAGCAAGGCCCGTCCCGGGTATATCGAATCCAACGCTTCAACGGATCTGAGCTTGCTGACGGTCAACGACGCCAACCGCGGTCACCACCAGCGCATGCGTTCCGCGAGTGATCTGCGCTCGGACCAAGGGCATCGGCACGATCGCATCTTCAAGTCCTACCCGAACGGGAAGCCCGCCTATGAGCCCTACGATCCCGCGAAGCATGGGACATGGGAACTGGTGCCCGATCGAAAGGGGAAACCACGTCTTATGAAGCCCGGTTCCCAGGTCAGCGCGCTCGATGCCGCAATGGCCGAAGCCCGTGAGCTGGCCGCGGAACGCTCTGCTCCACCGATCGACAGCGACCACGATGCCCGCACCTGGGCGTTGGTGTCCGTGGCCGAGCGTGAAGGTCAACCGGAGTTCCGGGCGGGCCTCTTGGCCGCTTATGGGCATCGCTGCGCCATGACAGGCTGCAACGTCACTGCGGTGCTAGAAGCGGCCCACATCATTCCCCATCGTGGGACGCACACCATGCGCGTCGACAACGGGCTGCTGCTCAGATCGGATCTGCACACACTGTTCGATCGGGGCCTCGTGTGGGTGGATCCGGAGACGTTCGAAGTGCAGATCGCAGACGCATTGCAGGGGTCGGAATACGAACCTCTTCACGGGAAGAAGTTGGCCTTACCAGCGCAGGCGGGTCATCAGCCGAAGCGGGAACACCTGGCCGAGCATCGGAAGTTGGCGACTGGAGAAGAAGAGTGAGCCTGCCCATCGTTAATCCCTTCTCCACTCCCTATGAAGCCTGGTCCACCCGAAAGCTCTCCTACGAAGAGTCTATGGCCAGAAACACCCCGAATATCCACGTCAGGGACAAACGTCTCGCTCTTGTTGACAGTGCTATGAAGGCGGCTGAATACATGGCTGAGTATGGCGCCGACAATGCCTTGGATGGCCACATTGACGGCGCGCTCAGTAACGATCCAGCTCACGCTGCGTGGAGACGAGCCATGCCTTCAAAGACTCCGGACGCATTGGCCAGGTATCAAAAGCAATTTCCTGATTACGACCGCGATGAGGTTACCCGAGAAATTCAGGCCAACGGCGTTGAACTGCCCGCAGGGCAGTTCCTGTTTCATGCAGGAGTTTGGCCCAGCCCTGGGTTGGACGTATTTGTCACTGGTCGTCCATTGTCGACTACGTTCTGCCCACAGGTCGCCATGAGAAATGCTGAGCACAACGCCAAGGCTTACGACGCGAACCAGATTGACCTGTGGGTTGTGCGCGTCCAGGCACCCAAAACGAATGCATTTGTTTTTCGAATCCGCGGAACGGACAAAGGACATGAAAAGGAAGTCCTTTTCGCTGCCGGTGCGACGCTCACGTTGCGGAATAGAGTTTTGATCCGAAGCGATTACCTTGCTTCAAAATGGGGGCAGCCTGATAAAAATATCCGGACATACGTGCTCGAAGTGGATATTTCCTAACCAGCCATTGCAGTAAGTCGGTTCAACCAGTGGCATGAGGAAGACTCCTGCGGTCAGGAAGAAACTTAACACTCGGCCTTGGTGCGGGCCATGTGCTTCCGGATGGGCATAGCTCAAACGATGCGTGCAGGAGCAGTTCGCGCGCACCGCGGCAGCCGGTGGCAAGGCCGTGCTGTCAGTGCCAGGCAGAACAACTATTCCTGAAAACCACACTGCTTTTGGGGGGTGCTCCACGTAACGTGGCTCTGCCAGCAAGGCACCCACTCAAGTACAGGACACATCACGATGGACAGGACACCGAACGACGACCGCAGCGATTCGCTCAACCCCAACAACGATGCTTACTGGGACAGCCTGGACAACCACTCCGATCAGCTGAATCCCGAACACGAAAACTACGGCGGCGGCTACGACGATTAGTCGACGGCCGGAGCGTTCGATGCAGCCGGCGTTACCAGCTCGCTGTATCGGCGCTCCACCAAGGCTTGCGCTTCCGGCCACGTGGGCGCCTTGTCTGGCGTTGCACTGATCACGAACTCGCAGAGGAAGGACAATAGGCGGGCCCATCGGTAGCGCGCCATTTCCATGTCGGCATCACCTCCACCGCCCAACTCTGCAAGGATGGCCTCGGCAGCACCGGGAGGCATCAGGTCGCGGCCCGATGACCAGGCTTTCAGGCGCTCGTAATCCGCACCCTGTAAACGGTTCGCCATTTTCTGTAATGAACCGCAGCCAGCCTTCGCCCGCTGGTGTTGCAACCAATGGCCCATCGGGGTCTTCCCGGCTTTGAGCAAGGTGAGAGCGCTCCACCGTGGATAGCCGCTTCCGCTCGTCGTATTCCAGGCCGCCAATTGCTGACAAAGCACATCCAGGGGAAGGTTCGCCAAGGGGCTGGGAATACCGTGATCCATCCAGAGCAGCCATGGCGTGCCGACGTGCTCAACCAACATTGAATCGGCTTCAACCTTTCGACCCTGCTCGTGAAGCGCCATCGCCTCGGACAGCATGGCCTCGGTGTCTGCAAAGCCACGCGCGAGACTGCACAAGCCCTCACCTTCATGGTCGCCTATGCCTCGCAAGAACATCGCCCAGGCCGATGCTTTCGGAATGGCCTCAATCAGGTCTATCAGCGACGACTGTTCGGGAAATCCCGGCGGCAACAGTGGAGCCAATCCTCGCCGCCATGGGGCCAAGGTGGTGGATGAAAGCTTCTGGCCCTGGATGATGCCGCGCTTTGCCATCTTGAAGAGGTCCGCGGGAACGCCGGCCTCATGGGCAAGGTGCTGAAACGAATGGCCCGTCAGGATCCACATCAGGGTCATCGGTTCAATGGTCAGCCTGCTCGACAGCAGGACTTCGAAGGTGCGTCCAAACAGGCGGAACGGCCGCTCAAGGGGCACCGTGGGCCAGCGCGCCAGGTTCTCGGGAAATCGCATGGGGCAGCTCGACGAAAGAGGGTTGCATCGTAGCAACGCCACCGGATCTAGGTCCCAAGGTCGCTGGCGTGGTAAAACCCAGACAACAACAAACAGGGATAGTGCATGAGCAAGGGAACGGCCAAGAGCCGGGTTTTGATGGGGCTTGGCGTAGTGCTGAGCCTTGCTCTGGTGGGGTTGGTGGTCACGTTCGCTCTGGTCCAAATTCAGACCCAACAGAAACACGATGAAGACCTCCGTGTATGGAACACCACCAATCGCTTGGTGGACGAATGGTTGAGCTTCAAGCAAGAGCGGTTGATAGCGTCCTGGCGCCGGGAGTTGAACACTGCAAAGACGCATGTGGTGGATGAAAAACTGGGCAACCAATCGCCGGACCCTCTTCCTGCCCTGGCCGCATTTCAACGCATGGCCGGCACCCGTGGGGAGGTGTTGAATCAGCGAGTGGCGGATATCCAAACCAAGATCGACCAAGCCCCCAAGGTGTGCAATGGCCAAATAGAAGCCTTGCGCCTCCAGGTCGCCGATGAGCGGGACGGGAGAGGAAAGGCAATGCAGGCGGCGGGCGTGGCGTTCACCCCTGCGGATACCGCCGACCTGCGCGAACTGTCGAAGCACTCCTACGATCTGACGGTGAGAGACCGCCTGGGGTGGGGCATGTGCCGGCAATGGTATGAGTCTGTGTATGCCCTCGGCAGCGCTCCTCAAGAGGTGAGGCAACGGCTGGAGGCCATGGCGAAGAAGGAAATCGCGGGCGGGCCAGTTGCGCACTACACACTGGAAGATGCCGAAAAAGCGCCTGCCAAGGAAACGGAAGACTACAGCGGGACCGGCTACTGACTTTTCGGTTCCACGTCAGATCTGATTCGGGGGGTCAGCCGCTCTTCCCCCTTCCCAACCCGAAGGGTGCTCTTACAGGGCTTGGCTCTTGGCTTGATGCCACCCCATCACTCATCCGTGAACCCAAGCTTCTCATTTTTCGTCCCCTGCTCGACGAACGCTCGACGGGCCAAATCGCGCCGCGCTAATAGATAACGTCTCGATAACGGCAAACCGTGCCTTTCTGTGCCGCCTGGTGCCGGAGGGTGCCTCAGCAACCCTTATGCCAAGCCAATCACGTCGCCGTCTGGCGCCATTCGTTTCGTCACTCGAACCGTTGAAAATCCCCGTGTCGGCGGTTCGATTCCGTCCCCGGCCACCAGAAGTATCAAGGACTTGCAGCGATGCAAGCCCTTTTTCTTGGTTCGCACGATGACTCCGGTTGCCGTTCGTCGAAAAGCCGGTTTCGGATCAGGCGGCAATGCGTCAGGCGATCCGGCGCCACCACTCTGTGCGCGCTGGCGCCGCCGCGCATGCCAGTTGAATCCTGGCGCGCACGACGCCGCGGTCCCTGCCGGATCGCGCCCGCTGCTCCCGCATGCGTCAGTGCCCGCCGAGCCTCATCGCAGGATCGAAGTCGCTTCCCGCAATATCCTTGAACACGAGAATCTGCGGCAGCTTCGCGGATGAGCCGTCATAGAAGCCGCTTTCGCTGACGAAGTCCCTGGGGTTGCGGAAGGTGCCGAACAGGATGTCGAACAGCGGCAGGTCGGAATAGTTGTACTGGTGAATGCCGCGACCGTGATGAACGCTGTGGCTCTCGGGCCTCTGCAGGATATATCCCAGCCATTGCGGTGTGCGGATGTTCGTGTGCTGGAATACCCCCAGGAACATCGTGGCATAGAGGAAGTACGTGACGGCCTGGGCACTGAGCCCCGCCACCACGGTCAGGCTGAGGCTGGAGAGAAAGGTGAAGCCCACGATGTCCAGGGGGCTGAAGTAGAAGGCGCCATAACTGTCCAGGCGTTCGGCGCTGTGGTGCATCTGATGGAAGGATCGCCAGATCCAATGGACCCGGTGCATGGTCCGGTGCCAGACATAGACCAGCAGCTCATAGACCAGCACGCCGACGCCGGCCCCGAGCAAGGGGCTGAGCGCCTCCAGGTTGAAGAGCTGGTACCGGGCCAGCGTGTCGCCCCAGAGCAGTGGCAGGTAGGACGACAGGTAGAAATAGAAGACGAACACGACCAGCGCCCTGGTCTTCCAACCCTTCACTCGTGGCAGGGGACGCGCGGGGAACAGCGCTTCCAGCAGTATCAGGACTCCGTACAGTCCCAGTACGGTCAGGGAAACGGGATCCAGCAGGATTTGCAGCGGCGTAGGCATTTCGGCTCTCCCATGTGGCTGTGCTTCGACCGGGTGCCACATTGACGCGTCGGCCGCAGCGCTGCATGGCGCCTTGATAATGCTTGGGTAATGATTTGATAATCACACGCGGTGTTCGCCCGCCGCCGTGATGGAGTCCGGACTGGACAGGGACGACCGGGGCGACAGGGGCTTTGGTATCGGCGGCGGTCGAATGAAATACCAGGTAGCCGAATACATCATCGATACGGCCCGGTACCGGATCAGCAGCGGGGATGCCGTCATCCCCGCCGAGCCGAAGGTGTTCGATCTTCTCGCGTACCTGATCCGGCATCGCGATCGGGTGCTGTCCAGGGATGAGCTGTTCCGGGAAATCTGGGACGGGCGCGAAGTGTCGGATGCGACGCTGAGCAATCACGTCAAGAGCGCGCGGAAGATTCTCGGCGACAGTGGCGATCTGCAGAAGACCATCCTGACAATCCGCAGCCGCGGCTATCAATTCATCGCGCCAGTCACGGTGGTCCCGGAGGATGGCTCGGGGGATGCCGTGGACACGGCGCCGAAGCCGCAGCTCGCAACGGTTCGCGTCGCCGACCCTGTTGTGCCGGCCCGGCGCCTGCCGCCGGCGATCGCCGGCGTCCTGGCGCTGCTGCTCGCTGCGCTGCTCGGCTGGCACTCATTCGCGTCGTTCCAGGCGCGACGGGTCTCCGACGTGCCTTACGTCGTCGTGGTTCCCTTCGATGTGTCCGGCGATGCGCCCGAAACCTGGCGCCCTTTCGCGGATCAGGTCACGCGGGAAGTGATCCGCAACCTGCGCAAGATATCCGGCCTGAGAGTGGTGCCCACGCCGTCGGCGTTTACTTTCAAGGACAACAAGGCGCGCGATCATATCCGGCGCCAGTTGCCCGACGTCCAATATGTGCTCGATGGCGTGGTCAGCGTTTCGGCAGGCAACGCACTGCGCATCACCGCGGAACTGGAAGATCTGAACAAGGGCCTCGTCGTCTGGGACAAGGACTATCAGGGCCGTACCGACGACACGAATCTCTTCGCGATGCAGTCCGCCATCGCCGCCGCGGTGTCGGATTCGCTGGAGGTGGCGATCCTTGCGGAGGAGCAACGCGCACTGGACGAGTTCCCCACCGTCAACCTCAAGGCCTACGAGTCGTACGTGGCGGGACGCTACCAGTTGGACCTGCTCGGCCATGAATCCCTGCCGCAGGCGATAAAGCTCTTCGATCAAGCCATCGCCCTCGACCCAGGGTTCTTCGACGCCTATATCGCCAGGAGCGACGCCTACCGCCAGTTGTTTGCGTATTTCGAGCCGCCGGTCAACATGCTGCAGAGTGTGGTCGATTCGCTCTCCGAAGCGCAGGGGTTGCGCCCCGATTCTGCCGAGGCGTGGTCCTCGCTCGGCCTGACCTATGTGATGGCCTGGCGCTGGAAGGATGCCTGGATCGCGTTGAACAAGGCGAAGCGAAGCGCCCCGACGCTTGCGCAGACGGAACTGGGTTTTGCGCTGTATTACGCAGGGCTCGGCGAAGCGGAAAAGGTCAAGCGCGCGCTGGCCGAGGCCGAGCGCCTCGATCCGCTCAACACGGAAATGGCGGATTGGGGGAACTGGGCACTGTTCATGGTGGGCGAAAGCAAGGCCGCACGAGAGTGGGTCGACAAGAAGATGCAGCAACACCCGGACATCGGGCCGCTGTTTTCAGGCGCAGGCGTTGGGGCTTATATCGCCGGTGACTATGCAAGGGCTGTGCAGCTTGCGGAGCGTGGCGCAGAACTGGACGGGTCGCCCGTCGCGTTGATCATGCTTGCACAGGCGTACGGTTATGCGGGACAGAAGCAGAAGGTGCTCCCGCTGCTGGAGAAGGCCGCAAGCGCGGGTACCTACGTATGCCCGTATGAGTCGGCCGTTGCGTATCTCAGCATCGGCGACACCGAGCGCGCCATGGCCCTGCTCGACGAGGCCGTCGCCAAGCGCTCCAACTGTCTCATCTTCCTGCGCAATGATCCCCGGCTGAAGCCTGTCCGGCAGCATCCCCACTATCAGGTCTTGCTGAGCCGCGTGGGGCTGGATGATCTGGCGGTGGGGTCGTACAAGAAGTGAAGCGGGCGTCGCGCTCGACACACCCGACCGCGCCACCTTCTACGCCCCACCGGTCGCGAATGGCAGTCCGCAGGCTGCGACCGTGGCACCTGGTCGTTATGGGTCACTCGCCGACAACTTTTTGTAGCGCCGATCATCCATCGGCGGGACGGACAGCACTCCGCTCCGCGACTCCAGGCAGCGCCCGCACCGCGGCGCAAGGCGCGCACTTACCATGTTCCATCCGCGCCATTGCGTGATCGTTATCACAATTGCAGGTATTGGCACGGATGCTGCTTTGCCATGCATCGAACCACTTTGGGTTCTCTTTCGAGAAGCCGCCATGGATGAAGATTTCAAGCAGGACATCGCAGGCAGTACACAGCGGCTGCTGGCCGACCGGCTGCGGCAGCGCTATGCAAGATGCCGCGAGACATTGGCACGCTGCACCAACGAGGCCGACGCACCGCCGGCCCCGACCAAGGCACCCCTCCGCCTCACCGTCGTGCGGAACGACCCGGCCTCCACGCCACAACGCCCGGCGGGTTCAGGGGAACGATTCGCCACGCTTTTTTCGCAAGCCTACAGTGCCGCACGCGACTCGCGGGACAACGCCCCTGCGCCGCTGCCTCGCCGCGGCAGGCAACGGGTGACGGCCTGAGCCGTCGGTTCCGCGGCGAGTGCCACATCCTGCCGTGATGCGCCGTCGCTGCAGTTCGATCTCGACCGGCCGCGTGCGCCGTCCGCGCTTCGCCCTGGTTCGAATCCGGGCGGGCTGACACCGGCCTCAAACGAAGGCAGCGCTGCCGGCACGCGGGCATGACCGGCACCGAACACGCCGCGTCTGCGCCGCAGCGCACCGACGTGCGAAAATCGGGTCACCCATCGATAGTGTCCCTACTTCATGACCACCCAGAAATACGACTTCCGCCAGTTCCAGGAAGAGCTCGCCAAGCTTGAACGCAAGGTCGAGAAGCAGCAGCCGGCCAAGCCGCTCGGCAAGAAAGCCGCGGCGGCGCAGCGGCTGGCGATGGCGCGGGAGGAGTTCCTGGTGTTGCGCAACCGGCACAATTTGAGCGTGGCGGACGTGGTGGCGTTCTTCCCGGAGGAGGAAGGCATTGCCTACCTGCAGCAGCTGATCGTGGCGGCGCAGGCGAAACCCCGGCGGACGCGCAAGTCGTAGGTGCACCGGGGCGGACCCGTCTCCCGTGCCCCAAACTGTGCGGCCACCCCACGGCAGTACCGCTGGCCGAAGCTATACTGCGCTGCCGACGGTGCACTCCACCCTTCCGGGATGGATGCTGCAACAGGGGACTGCCGGACGATGAGCATGCAAATCGACATCCACGCACTGCCGCCTGGCGCCAGCGGCCGGCAGCCGCGGACTCGGGCGTTGTTGATTGCCGTGGCACTGACTGCGCTGGGTATGAGCGGCTGCGCCCCGCCGCGTGGGTACTCTTCAGTGGTGGTCACTCCATCGCAATCGCGGACAGTATCGCCGGCACCGGCAAGAACGTCCCGGGAGCCGTCGCTGGCTGCGATCATCGGCAACCAGCTTCAGCTTGGTCACTACGCCGAGGGCGAGACAGCGTTGCGGCGCTATCTGAAACAGCATCCCGGCGACCGTGCGGCGCAGGCCATGCTGCGCCAGCTCACCGCCGATCCACGGCAAGTGCTGGGCGAACGCTGGCGCGCGCATGTCGTGCAGCCGGGCGACTCCTACAGCACCCTGGCCGGCCGTTATCTTGGCGACCCGAACCGGTTCCTGATCCTGGCCCGCTACAACGGCTCGACCAATCCCTCGATGCTGCGCGCCGGCGAGACGCTGCACATGCCGCTGTCTGCCGCAACCGACACCGCAGCTGCAGGCGCGATGCCGGCCGCCACCATGATGCCGACGGCGATCGTGCGCGGTACCGAATCGTCGGCGGCAGAGGCACGCCGGTTGCAGAGCGAGAGCGTGTCCCTGCTCGGCCAGGGACACAAGGATCAGGCGCTGGCCCGCCTCGACCAGGCGCTGGCCATCGACCCGCAATTGAAACCGGCCGGAGCCGGAGCGACGACGCTGCGAACGCAGTTGCTGGACTCGTACCACGAGCGCGCGATCGTGCTGTATCGCGACCAGCAACTGGACCAGGCCATCGCGCTGTGGGATCGGGTGCTGGCGATCGCGCCGGACTACGAACCGGCGATCGTCTACCGCACCCGCGCGCGAGAGCTCAAGCAGCGGCTCAAGCAGTACTGACTCAGTACTCGCCAGTGCTGCCTTCGTCGGCTATCGCCGACATGATCTGCGTCGGCTGCGTCACGTCCGCACCGGCACTCGCCGGCGTGGGCTCCCCCGACCGGTGCTGCCGGGCCTGCAGCGCGCCGTTCATCAGGTTGAAGGCGGCGAACAGCCGGCCCAGCTCATCGCGGCGAGCCAGCCGGATCCGATGGCGATAATCGCCGCGCGCCACCCGCAGCAGCGCATCGCCAAGCAGGTCCAGCGTATTGAGCGGCCGGCGGAACAGCCAGTAGGCCGCACCGACGACGGCCGCCAGGGTCAGCACCAGCACGACGGCGATCACCCACAGCGTGGTCCGTTGCGCCGCACGCAAGGCCGCATTGCTGATCCCGAGGCGCAGGTCGCCCACCGTCTTCGCCTGGTAATGGATGGGCACGTCGAACAGCAGCATCCCGCCCTGCTCGCGGTCGCCCGCGGTGCGGCTGAGATAGCTCTGGATATCGTCCGGTCGCGGCAGGTATTCCGTTCCCCGCGGAGCGAGCAGCTTGTGGCCGACTTCCTCTCGCCGCGTGCTGGCGATGATGTCGCCCGCACGATCGGCGATCGCCAGGTAGTGGATCTGCTGGTTGCGCGAGATGTCCGTGACCAGGGCGCGGGTGGCGGCATGATCGTCGAGCAGCAGGTTCTCGGCGGATTCGCTGGCGATCATGCGGCCCATCGAGCTGCCGAAATCCAGCGCCACGCCGGTCACCGCGGCACTCTGCTTGGCGTAGATCGCAGCCAGCCCAAGCATCAGCACCAGGCTGAGGATGGCGCCCAGGCTGCTGGCCCAGCGCAGGCGCAATGAAATGATGCGGGTCGCCAGCGGATTTTCGCGTTCGCGCTCGTACTCGCGCGCGGCCAGGCGCAGGTCGTCGATGACTTCCGCGCCGCGCTGGTAGCGCGACTCCGCCGTGGGCGCCAGCAAGGTGCGCACGATGCTGATCAGGATCGACGGCGTGGCCGGGTCGCGTGGCCGGATCGGCGGGCGCGGCGAACGCAGGCGCTTCCTGACCAGCTGCTGCACGTTGCCGATGTCCGGCCACGGCAGCTTGCCGGTGACCAGCCAGTGCAGCACCACGCCCAGCGAGAACAAATCGCTGCGCGCGTCGGTGCGTTCGCCGCGCAGGCGCTCCAGCGCCATGTAGGCCGGCGTGCCGCCGACTTCCGCAGGCAAGCCGTCGACATCACGTGGCGAGCCGCGACGTTCGGCGATGCCGAAGTCGCTGATCTTGGCGTAGCTCCAGCCATCGGCCAGCATGATGTTCTCGGGCTTGACGTCATGGTGAAGGACGCCTCGGGCATGCGCATAGTCGAGCGCGGCAGCGAGCTGTCCCACCAGGTCGATGATCACCGGCAGCGACGGAAACCCCTCGCGGCTGACCGCGCTGGCAAGCGTCTCGCCCGAGAGGCGCTCCATCGCGATGTACGAGCGGCCGTCGTCGGTCTCGCCGACGTCGAAGATCGTGACAATGTGCGGATGGGTCAGGTGGCCTGCCGCGCGCGCCTCGATCAGGAACCGGCGCCGGTAGGCCGGATCGGCGGCAATCTCCCGGTGCAGGCACTTGATCGCCACCTTGCGCTCGATGCCCGGATCAAAACCCGCGTAGACGACGGCCATCGCGCCTTCGCCGAGGATGCCCTCGATGCGATAGCGGCCGACCTGCTGCGGAATGGCGCTCTCGCTCACGGCGACCCGAGGAACCACCATGCCAGCACGCCCAGGGCGCCGAGCACGGCAAGCAGCAGGATCGCGCCGATCCAGCGTCGGGATGCGGGCCTCGGCAGGTCGCGCTCACGGGTCAGGAACACGAACTCCGCCTGCCCCAGCCGGATGTGGTCGCCGTGGCGCAAGGCCACCTCGTGGATGCGCCGGTCGTTCACGAACGTGCCGTTGGTGGACAACGTATTCACGATGACGCAGCGGCCTTGCTGGTTGGTGATCCAGGCATGGTTGCCGGATACGCTGAGGTCGTCGACGACGATCTCGTTGTCGACCCGGCGGCCGATGGCCTGCCGGCCCGGACGAAGCGTGAAGCGGCGCCCCTCGATGCCGGGGCTGCTGCCCTCCAGCACCGGCTCGTGCACGCTGGCCCGGTCATCCACCCTCTCTCCGGCATCGCTGGCGTATTGCCGTAATGCCTCGGTGGAAAAAAACCGGGTGCCCTGCGGTCCTGAAGATCGTTCGCCGGAGCGGAACGGTGTCTGACCACGATCGCTCATCGAAACCCCATGCCTCCGAACCAGTTCGAACTATAACCAACTGGGGGACAACCCGGCACGGCCGGGGGCACCCAGGCCAGAAATCGTTGACGCAAAAGTCATGTGCCTGAACGGCAGCCGGCCGCGACGGTCCGCGTTCACTGCGGGTTGAATGGGCCTGCTCAAGACTCGGGCCTTCCACAGGCAACGAGGTGCTCCCCCATGACGAACAAGCTCGCTTCACTGACTTTCACTCTGGCGCTGGGGACGCTGGCGCTGGGAGTCTCCGCTGCCGCAACGGCACAGCAGGCCATGACCGAACCGCAGGTGCACAGCCAGCTCACCGCACAGGGCTACACCAAGGTGCACGACCTGAAGTTCAAGAACGGCATGTGGTACGCCGAGGCGAAAAGCGCGAACGGCGAGCGGGTGAACCTGCGCATCGACGCGAGGACCGGCCAGGTGTACCCGGACGAGCAGGTGTCGCAGCTGAGCAAGCAGGACGTGCGTGCGTCGCTGGAAACCCAGGGCTATACGAACGTGCACGACGTGGAATTCGAGGACGGCATGTGGAAGGCCAAGGCGGACAACCCTGCCGGCAACCGCGTCAAACTGAAGGTCGATGCCACCAGCGGCAAGGTGGTCGGCATCTACTAGGAACACGTTGCCCGGCGCCGGATGGACCGGCAGGCGGATGCTCACTACCATCGGGGGGAATTCCTTCCCCCCGACAGGTGACCGCCCATGAAGCGACTGCTCCTTTCTGCCCTGATCATGGCCGCATGCTCGGCCGTGCAGGCCGCCGACACGCCGACCTTCAGCCCCCAGCGGCTGTCCGCCGAAGTGAAGGCGCTGTCCTCGGATGCCTTCGAGGGCCGCGGTCCGGCCACGCCGGCCGAGACGAAGACCATCGACTACGTGGTGGCGCAGATGAAGGCCGCCGGCCTGCAACCCGGCGGCGACCTCAAGGACGGCAAGCGCAGCTGGACCCAGGCGGTGCCGCTGCGGCGCAGCCAGATCGTGGGCACGCCCGCGCTGAAACTGAGCCTGGGCGACAAACATGAAACGCTGACCCAGGGCGAGCAGATTGCCGTGCGCGCGCCGATGGACGGCTCGACCACGGTGGCGGTCGCCAACGCGCCGCTGGTGTTCGTGGGTTACGGCGTCAAGGCGCCGGAGCGCAACTGGGACGACTTCAAGGGCGTCGACCTGCACGGCAAGATCGCCGTGGTGCTGGTCAACGACCCCGACTTCGAGACCGGCCACGGCGACTTCGGCGGCAAGGCCATGACCTACTACGGCCGCTGGACCTACAAGTACGAAGAAGCCGCGCGACAGGGAGCGCTCGGCATGCTGGTGATCCACGAGACCGCGCCGGCCTCGTACGGCTGGGCCACGGTGAAGAACTCCAACACCAACGCGATGTTCGACATCGTGCGCGACAAACCGGGTGCGGCACACCCGGAGCTGGAAGGCTGGATCCAGCGCGACCTGGCCGTGCAGCTGTTCAAACACGCCGGGCTGGATTTCGATGCGTTGAAGAAGCAGGCGCAGACGCGCGCGTTCAAGCCGGTGGTGCTGAAGGGCGAGAGCCTGTCGGCGAACTTCAAGGTCGATGCCCAAGTGATCACCTCGCACAACATCGTCGGCCGCGTCGAGGGCAGCAAGCGCCCGGACGAGACAGTGATCTACAGCGGCCACTGGGACCACCTCGGCGTCGGCGCGCCCGACGCGAAAGGCGACCGCATCTACAACGGCGCCGTCGACAACGCCACCGGCACCGCGGCACTGATCGAGATGGGCCGTGCGTTCGCGCAGGGGCCGAAGCCCGAGCGCTCGGTGGTGTTCCTCAACGTCACCGCCGAGGAGAAGGGCCTGCTCGGTTCCGAGTACTACGCCGCCAACCCGCTGTACCCGCTGGCCACCACCGTGGGCGTGATCAACATGGACGCGCTCGACCCGCACGGCCCGGCGCGCAACTTCACCATCTCCGGCAGCGCGAAACTCGGCCTGCTGGACGACCTGGTCGCGGTGGCGAAGCAGCACGGCGTGGTCTACACCGCAGACCCGAAGCCGGAGGCCGGCCACTTCTTCCGCTCCGACCATTTCTCGTTCGCCAAACGCGGCGTGCCCGCGATCTCGTTCGGCTCGGGCAACGACTGGATCGACGGCGGCCTCGCCGCCGGCAAGGCGGCGGAAGACGACTACACCGCCAAGCGCTACCACCAGCCCGCCGACGAATGGCAGGCCAACTGGCCGTTCACCGGCATGGCGCGCGACCTGCAGCTGCTCTACATCGTCGGCCACGACCTGGCGAACTCCGACCAGTGGCCGGACTGGGGCAAGGATTCCGAATTCCGCGGCATCCGCGACGCCAGCGCCGCCGAGCGGAAATAAGTTCGAGGCCTGGCACCTATATGTAGGAGCCCGCTGGCGGGCGATGCTCTTGTTCTGAACCCCGGAGCAGAAGCATCGCCCGCCAGCGGGCTCCTACAGCCCCTTCCGGTGCCGGCCGTAGGCCCAGCGCAGGAACACCGGCAGCATCCGCTTCCATGACGCCTGGTTGTGCACGCCGCCAGGCAGCAGGAACAGCGTGGCGTCGGCGTGACGCGACGGATGCTTCGCGACATCCATGTTGACCGCATAGCCGAGCTGCTTCAGCCCGCGCAGGCGAAAGCCGTCGGCGCCGCGATAGCCTTGCAGCAGGTCCTGCGTGTCGTCGACGGTATCGTTGATGCCGTCGCCATCGCGATCCTTGGTTTCCTCCGCCGTACCCACCGCGAACCACATGCGCAAACCTGCGCGCTTGCGGCCGCGATCGACCATCGCCTGCGCCAGCCGCGTGTGCTGCACCGCCGTGGCGCTGCTGCGATCCGCGGCCAGCCAGAACGAGGGCGAAAACGCGCCGATGCGACCAAACACCTCCGGATACTGCCAGCCGAGATTGAACGCGTTCAACGCGCCGAGCGACCAGCCCAGCATCGTGCGCCCGCGCGCGGACTTGCGCGTGCGGTAGTGCGCGTCCACATACGGCACCAGCGCCGTGGCGGCCCAGGCGGAATAATCCTGCGCGCGCGTGCCGATCGGACCGATCGGCGAACCGCCGACCAGGCTGCGTGCCGCGGCGCGGTCGGACAGGCCGTAGCCGCTGGCGCGATCGGCGAGCATCCTGACCGCCACCACGATCACCGGCTCGATCGCCTTGTCCCGATACAGCTGCGCCAGGGTCGGCTGCAGGCCGACAGCCTCCATGTCCTGGCCGTCGTTCGCATACAGCACCGGATAGCGGCGCGCCGCGGCGTAGCCGTAATCCGGTGGCAGATACACCGTGACCGCGATCTTCTCCGGCGCGAACGCCGGTGCATCGAGTTGCAGTCGCACCACGCCGGTTTCGCTCGACGCCAGCACCGGCACGCTGCCGGCCAGCAGCACGCCGCACAGAAGGCTTCGCATAAGCCAGCGCCGCGCCATCATTCCACGCTGGCGAAGCAGGCGCCGTAGCCGGGCAATCGCAACTGGCCGCCGTCGAAATGCCCCTGCAGCAGGCCATGGCCGTCCAGCGGACGCGGCTGGCCGAGTGACGCGGGCAGGCGGATGTCGATGGGCGTTCCGGCCAGGTTGAACACCACCAGCACGGTCTGCCCGTCCCGGCGGCGTGTGAATGCCAGCACCGGCTCGGCGGTGTCGATGAACGCGATGTCGCCCCAGCGCAGCGCAGGCTGCGACTTGCGCCAACGCATGAAGGCGCGGAAACCGTTCAACACCGAATGCGGGGCGGCGTCCTGCCGGCTCACCGCCAGCGCACGATGTTCCTGCGGCACCGGCAGCCAGGGCATGCCGCGGCTGAAACCGGCGTGCGCGTCGGCATCGTTCCACGGCATCGGCGTGCGGCAACCGTCGCGGCCCTTGAACTGCGGCCAGAACGCGATGCCGTAGGGATCCTGCAGCGCCTCATACGGCAGCTTGGCCTCGGTCAGGCCCAGTTCCTCGCCCTGGTAGACGCATACCGAACCGCGCAGCGAGCAGACCATCGCGGTGAGCAGGTTGGCCAGTTGCGGCGAGGGCTGATCCCTGCCCCAGCGCGTCAGCACGCGCTCGACGTCGTGGTTGGAGATCGCCCAGCACGGCCAGCCTTCGGTCATCTGCGCTTCCAGCGCCTGCACCGTGCCGCGGATGTGCGCGGCGCTGAAGTCGTCGGTCAGCAGCTCGAAGCTGTAGCCCATGTGCAGGCGACCGGGGCGGGTGTACTCGGCCATCGTCGCCAGCGAATCCTCCGAGGAAATCTCGCCCAGCGTGGCCGCGCCCGGGTAGCGGTCCATCAGCGCGCGCAACTCGCCGAGGAAGGCCAGGTTCTCCGGCCGCGTGTTGTTGTAGTAGTGGTACTGGAACGCGTACGGGTTGTCCGGGCTGAAGCCGCGGCCCACGCGCTTCTCCTTCGGCTTGGGCGGGTTGTCGCGCAGCTCGCGGTCGTGGAAGCAGAAGTTGATCGCATCCAGGCGGAAGCCGTCCACGCCCTTGTCGAGCCAGAAGCGCACGCTGTCGAGAATGGCCGCGCGCACCTCGGGGTGATGGAAGTTCAGATCAGGTTGCGAGGCGAGGAAGTTGTGCAGGTAGTACTGGCCGCGGCGCGGCTCCCACTGCCAGGCCGAGCCGCCGAACAGCGACAGCCAATTGTTCGGCGCGCTGCCGTCCTCGCGCGCGTCGGCCCACACGTACCAGTCGGCTTTCGGGTTGTCGCGGCTCTCGCGGCTTTCCCTGAACCAGGCATGCTCGATCGAGGTGTGGCTGAGCACCTGGTCGATCATCACCTTCAGGCCGAGGCGATGCGCCTTCGCCAGCAGCGCGTCGAAGTCGGCCAGCGTGCCGAACAGCGGATCGACGTCGCGATAATCGGCGATGTCATAGCCGAAGTCGGCCATCGGCGAACGGAAGAACGGTGCGATCCAGATCGCGTCCACGCCGAGGCTGGCCACGTAGTCGAGCCGCTCGATGATGCCCGGCAGATCGCCCACGCCATCGCCATCGGTATCCAGGAAGCTGCGCGGATAGATCTGGTAGGTGACGGCTCCGCGCCACCAGGGTGCATCACTCATTTGAACGTGTCCCCGCAGCATGAGGCGGGCACATTCGACCGCCCGTCGTTGAATGCCGATCAGCTTAGCCGCAGCCTCGTTGCGACCAGCACGGATGTGCATACGTATTCATTCGTGCTGCAGTCGCGGCATGCCGCGTGCGCGGCGTGCCGGCGGTGGTTCACGCGTCATGCGCCCATGTCGAGTCACACCGCGGCCCGCGCCGCCGGCACCCGCCTTCCGGACACGCGATGCTGCAATGCGATAAGCGCACCAGGGCGCCCGCCATGAATACGTATGCAGAAAATGCTTCACTGCGGAAATGCCGGCCTACCATGCAAACACGCCGCCGAAAATCTCGGCAGCGCACCTGCCGACGGTCGTCGCCGACGGAAGCGCGGGGGGAGTCCAACAACCGAGATCGACGGCGACACACCTTTGTGGGAGGGGAGTACATGGTTCTGAAACATAACGTGCTGGCGATGGCGATTGCATCGGTGTGCCTTGGCGTGTGCGCCACGGCTTATGCCGGGACCGCACCCTCGGCCAGCCAGCAGCAGGACACGCAAGATCAGGCCCAGCCGTCGTCGACCGACAAGAACAGCAAGGACGCCAACACCGACGGCAAGCGCAAGACGCAGAAGCTGCAGGCCGTCGAGGTGAACGGCTTCGTCAGCAGCATCGAGAACTCCACCGCGCTCAAGCGCAATGCCAGCACCATCGTCGAGGCCGTGTCGGCCGAACAGGTCGGCAAGCTGCCCGGCGTGAGCATCGCCGACACCCTCGGCCGCCTGCCCGGCCTCGCCGTGCAGACCATCAGCGGCCGCCCGCAGGTGCTGACCATCCACGGCCTGGGCCCGGACTTCTCCACCGCGCTGGTCAACGGCGGCCAGCAGGTCTCCACGTCCAACAACCGCGACGTGGAGTTCGACCAGTACCCGTCGAGCTGGTTCGACAACGTGGTGGTGCACCTGACCCCGTCGGCCGCGCTGATCGGCCAGGGCCTGGCCGGCACCGTCGACATGCACACCATCCGCCCGCTGGAGAAGAGCGGCCCCGAGGCCGCGCTGAACGCCCATTACGTCTGGAACGACATGTCCCAGCTGTCGAGCGGCCCCGGCGTGAGCGACAGGGGCTACAACCTCAACGGCGTGTGGGTGAACCAGTTCGCCGACCACACCATCGGCGTCACCCTGGGCGTGGACCTGGAATCCAACCCCTCGCAGATCCAGCACCAGGGACCGTGGGGCTACCCGGACGACAACGACGGCAACGCGGTGATCGGCGGCGCGAAGAACTACGGCATCTCCGACACGATGAAGCGTCGCGGCGTGCTGGCCACCGTGCAGTGGCAGCCGAACGAGCACTACACCGGCACCGTCGACCTCACCTACGACAACTTCAAGGAAGTGCAGCAGGCCAAGGGCATGGAGTTCCCGCTGTGGTGGAGCTCCGCGCAGCTGCAGCCGGGCGGCACGGTGCAGAACGGCATGGTCACCAGCGGCACCTACGGCAACGTCAAGCCGGTGATCCGCAACGACTACAACAGCACCAGCGCCCGGGTCTACAACTTCAACTGGGACAACAAGTTCACCATCAATGAGAACTGGACGGCCGACCTCGACGCGAACTACTCGCGTGCCACCCGCCGCGACATCAACCTCGAGAGCTACTCCGGCACCGGCTTCACCACGGCCAACGGCGCCACCGACACCCTCGGCTTCACCGAGCGCAACGACGGCCTGTTCTACGTCGACCCGTCGCTGGACTACACCAATGGCGTCGTGCTGACCGACCCGCAGGGCTGGGGCGGCGGCAACGACGTGGTGCAGGCCGGCTTCATCAACGCGCCGCACACCGTGGACTACCTGGCCAACCTGCGCCTGAGCGTGGAGCGCAGCTTCTCCAGCGGCCCGCTCTCCAGCATGGAGTTCGGCGTGGCGCACAGCACCCGCGACAAGACCTACCACATCGACCAGAGCTTCCTGACCCTGGGCGGCGGCACCATCAGCGGCGGCAACGCAGTCACCACGGCCGCATTCACCGGCAGCTCCTGCGACCCGCTGTCGTGGATGGGTGTGGGCACGCAGCTCTGCTACAACCCGTTCGACCTGATCGACAATGGCACCCTGCAGCAAGTACCCACCTTCGGCTCGTCGCTGTCGATGCCGCCGAACTGGAACGTGCGCGAGAAGACGCTGACCCCGTTCGTGCAGTTCAACCTCGACACCTACCTCAGCGGCGTCAGCCTGCGCGGCAACTTCGGCGTGCAGGCACAGCACACCTCGCAGCGTGCGACCGGTGAACGCGTGGCACCGGGCAGCGCGATCACCGGCAACGCGATCACGCTGATCCCGGTGGTGGGCAGCACCAGCTACAACAAGGTCCTGCCCAGCGCCAACCTGATCTTCGGCTTCACCGACAACGACGACCTGCGCGTCAGTGCCGCACGCACCCTGGCCCGTCCGCGCATGGACCAGATGAACGCCAGCCTCGGAGTGAGCGGCAACATCACGCGCCTGCAGTCGACCGACCCGAACCAGGCGTACTTCAGCGCCTCGGGCGGCAACGCCAAGCTCAAGCCGACCATGGCCGACAACTACAACGTCAGCTACGAGCACTACTTCTCCGGCGGCAACGGCTACGAATGCAACGCCGCCGACGCGAAGACCTCGGACCTGTGCCGCAGCGGCGGCGGCTACGTCGCGCTGTCGGGCTACTTCCTCAAGCTGAAGGACTACATCAACCCGAACGCGGCCTACCTGTACGACTTCAGCAGCTTCCTGCCGTTCGGCCTGACGCCGACGCAGCAGGCCCAGTTGGGCACCACCCAGGGCACCGTCTCCGGCCCGACCAACGACGGCCACGGCTACGTGAAGGGCGCCCAGCTGACCTTGAACCTGCCGTTCAACCTGGTCACGCCGGCACTCGACGGCTTCGGCACGATCCTCACCGGCAACCGCACCAAGAGCTCGCTGGTGTTCCCCGGCAACAGCACGCCGATCACCGTGCCGGGCCTGTCGAAGTGGGTCGCCAACGCCACGCTGTACTACCAGCACAACGGCTTCGAGGCGCGCGTCAGCGACAGCTATCGGTCGAGCTTCCTCGGCCGCGTGTCGGGCATCAGCGCTTCCCGCATCGAGCAGACCATCCAGGGCGGCAGCACCTACGATGCCCAGGTCAGCTACAGCTTCGACAGCGGCAGCCTGAAGGGCCTGACCTTCATCGTGCAGGGCTCCAACCTGTCCAACAAGATCTTTACCACGTACCAGAACAACGACCCGCGCCAGGTGCTGACGTGGGAGCGTTACGGCCGCCGCTACGATATCGGCGTCTCGTACAAATTCCAGTAAGCCGTATCGACCTTACCTTCCCAAGGTGCCCCGCTGTGTGTTCTCCGGCGGGGCTTTTTTTCATGATCCGCGCATCCGCAGCGACGGCGGCGCGGCAGCAAAGACAGGACGCCGAGGAGCCATGACATGAACGATCCCCGCATCCGCCGCCTCGTGATCGTCGGCGGTGGCACCGCCGGCTGGATGGCGGCGGCGCTGCTCGCGAAGGCTCTCGGAGTGGGTGTTGCCATACGCCTGGTCGAATCGGCCGAGATCGGCACCGTCGGCGTGGGCGAGGCCACCATTCCGCAGATCCGCCACATCAACCGCTTCCTCGGCATCGACGAGGACGACATGCTGCGTGCCGCCCACGGCACCTACAAACTGGGCGTGCAGCTCAATGGCTTCGGCCGCCTCGGCGATTCCTATCTGCACGCCTTCGGCGACCTCGGCCTGCCGCTGGGCCTGACGCCGTTCCACCACTACTGGCTGCGCGCCGTGCAGGAGCGCAGCCGCGCGGACGCGCCGGACCTGTGGGCGTACTCGCTCAACGCCGCGGCCGCCGCCGAGAACCGCTTCGCGCCGCTGGAAACCGTGCCGGACAGCCCGCTCGGCGGCATTCGCCACGCCTACCACTTCGACGCCTCGCGCTACGCCCAGTACCTGCGCGAACACATCGCGCCGGGCGCGGTGCAGCGCACCGAAGGCAAGGTGGTGGACGTGCGCCTGCGCGCCGACGACGGCTTCATCGAATCGCTGCGGCTGGACAATGGCGAGATCGTCGAAGGCGACTTCTTCATCGACTGCTCCGGCTTCCGCGGCCTGCTGATCGAAGGCGCGCTGAACACCGGCTACGAGAACTGGCAGCACTGGCTGCCCTGCGACCGCGCACTGGCGGTGGCCAGCGCCCCGGGTGGCCCGATGCGCCCATACACCCAGGCCAGCGCGCGCACGGCCGGCTGGCAGTGGCGCATCCCGCTGCGCCACCGCGTGGGCAACGGCCACGTGTATTGCAGCCGCTTCATCAGCGACGACGAAGCCGCCGCCCAGCTGCTGGCGAACCTGGAGACCGAGCCGCTGGGCGACCCGCGCCCGCTGCGCTTCGTCACCGGCATGCGCGCTCTGGCGTGGAACCGCAACTGCCTCGCGCTGGGCCTGGCCGCCGGCTTCATGGAACCGCTGGAATCGACCAGCATCCACCTGGTGCAGTCCGGCGTCAGCCGCCTGCTGGCGATGTTCCCCGACCGCCACTGCGAGCAACAGCTGGTGGACGAGTACAACCGCCAGACCCGCTTCGAATACGAGCGCGTGCGCGATTTCCTGATCCTGCACTACAAGGCCACCGAGCGCACCGATACGCCGTTCTGGCAGCAGTGCGGCGCGATGGATATCCCGCCGGCGCTGGCGCGCCGCATCGAACTGTTCCGCCGCACCGGTATGGTCTTCCGCGAGGGCGACGAGCTGTTCACCGAGAGCGGCTGGGTACAGGTGCTGCTGGGCCAGCGCATCGAGCCGGAGCGCCACCACCCGCTGGCCGACGCGCTGACCGCGGAGCAGCTGGATGGGTTCCTCGCCGACATCCGCACCCTGGTCGGCCGCGCGAAGAACACCCTGCCGCCGCACCACGAATTCGTGGCGCGTGCGGCCGGCAGCCTTGCCGCATGAGCGCCGCGGCGTTCCGCCGTGGCCGGAGTGACCAGCCATGATCCGATGCTTCGCTTCATCCCTGCTCTTCGCCCTGCTCGCGCTGGGCAGCTCTGCGCCGGCCGCGACCGCGACCGCCGTTCCTGCTGCATCGGCATCTTCCGGCGTCTGGTACGAGATCTTCGTTCGTAGCTGGTACGACACCGACGGCGACGGCACCGGCGATATCAACGGCGTCACCGCGAAGCTCGACTACCTCAAGTCGCTCGGCGTCAGCGGCATCTGGCTGATGCCGATCAATCCGTCGCCCAGCTACCACGGCTACGACGTCACCGATTACTACGCCATCAACCCGCAGTACGGCACGATGGCCGACTTCGAACGGCTGCTGCACGAGGCGCACAGGCGCGACATCAAGGTGATCATCGACCTGGTGATCAACCACACCAGCGACCAACACCCCTGGTTCATTGCCGCCCGCGATCCCGCCAGCCCGTACCACGACTGGTACAGCTGGGCCGGCCCGCACACCGACCTGCACGCCGCGGACGCCGCCGGTTCGCAAGCCTGGCACGCGCTCGGCACGGCGCATTACCTGGGCGACTTCTCCGGCAACATGCCGGACCTCGACTACGACACGCCGGCGGTGCGCAAGGAAATGGTCAAGCTCGGCCAGTTCTGGCTGGAGAAAGGCGTGGACGGCTTCCGCCTCGACGCCGCCCAGCACATCTACTACGACTTCAAGGCGGACGCCGACAACCCGCTCACGCTCAAGAAGAACCTCGCCTGGTGGTCCGAATTCCGCCAGGGCCTGGCCGCGGTCGATCCACAGGCCTACCTCGTCGGCGAGGTGACCCGCGACTCCGCCGACGAACTGGCGCCTTACTTCAAGCCGCTCGATGCGGTGTTCGACTTCCCGCTGGCGACGCGGCTGATCGACAGCGCGCGCCGCGAACGCGCCGGCGACCTCGGCGCGCTGCTCGCGCACACCGACGCCGCCTACCGCAGGGTCGCCGGCAAATCCGGCGTGGACGCGCCGTTCCTGTCCAACCACGACCAGGAACGCGTGATGAGCCAGCTCGACGGCAACCCGCAGCACATGCGCATGGCCGCCGCGCTGCTGCTCACCCTGCCCGGCCAACCGTTCGTCTACTACGGCGAGGAGCTGGGCATGCGCGGGAAGAAGCCCGACCCGGACCTGCGCGAGCCGATGCGCTGGCACCGCGATCCGCACGGCGCCGGCGAGACGCGCTGGAAAACGTTCAGTGCCGGCGATGGCCCCGACGTCTCGGTGGAGGCCGAGCAGCAGGCCGGCGATTCGCTGCTGCACTACTACGCCATGCTGATCGGCTGGCGCCGCGAGATCGGCGCACTGCGCGACGGCACGCTCGCTGCGCACCCACTGGCCAACCCGCACATCGCCGCGTGGCAGCTCGACGATGCCGGCAGCCACGTGCTGGTGCTGCACAATCTGTCCGGCCAGCCGCAGCAGGTGCCGCTGGGCGACACCCGTTTCCGCCACGTGCTGCGGCACAGCCGCGCCGGCACCGCGCTG
>LNAP01000576.1_pt1 | contig 40427 bp, 36 predicted proteins | sample 602601 | NCBI WGS metagenome assembly LNAP01 (sample SAMN02440304, study PRJNA202911) | soil metagenome | biome: Subtropical and temperate rainforests or woodlands; isolation source: soil samples (1 kg each in a 20% v/v slurry with milli Q water) were... ...
CGGTGATGTTGACTTCACCGCGTTCAATACGCCCCATATAGCTACGATCGACACTGCAGGAAAGCGCCAAGGCATCTTGTGAAAATCCTTTGGCCTTCCGTTGTGTCCGTATTCTTTCGCCCAATGCCTTTGCAAGCTGATGCATAACCGCCTCGGTTCCCACTGAGGCGGCACTATCGTGTGTTTGCGGATGAATCAACCACGGATTATAATCCGCATTTTGATCGTTCCGCGAATTTCCCTTCCAGGTGCCTGCATGAAACCCGATTCATTTATCCTCGACAGGCGGCTTTACGACCTGTTTCAGCAGGAGCATCTACGCCAATTTACGACCCAGGAGCTGCGTGACGCGTACGCTACTCACCTGACGGGTATGACTTTTAACAGCAGCGACTTGCGTCGATATGTCTATGAGCAGATCCGACGCATGCTGCGTAGTGGATGGGTCATTCAGGATGAAAAACGACAAAAGCGAGGTCAGATCTATCACTGGCACGGTATTCCGGCGAACTTGCAGGTAGAGCTCGTCGATAATGGGTACGAGAGCAGTGCTAAGCCGATAAATAAACCGTTACATAAGCCCTTACAAAGCATTGATCCAGAGCAGTCAGGCCCAGATGTGATCGAGCACTTGGAGTCCATACTCAAAGAAATTCGCCTAGACTTCCTTTCTTCGATGGGAGAGGCGGAGCGGTATAAGCAGCTGCTCGACGAAATGCCGCATCTGAAAGACCAAGTCGAAGGCGAGTATCTGGAGGCTCGAGACCGAAGCTCTCGTCTTCTAGGGCATCTCCGGGCGGTCGAAAAGACGCTCAAGACAGTCACGTCCGCACGATGAAAGCATTGCCGAGAAAATGGCAGAGCCAATGCATTGAGATCGCGTTGGAACACTACACCTCAACGCCGCACTTCTTCTGTCAAGCCACCCCGGGGGCGGGGAAGACTCGGATGGCCGCAGAGCTTGCTCGGCGTTTGTTACAGCAGGGCAAGATTGATCTCGTGCTGTGTTTTGCTCCCTCGTGCCAAGTCGTCGAAGGTTTTCGCATTACGTTCTCTACAGTATTGGGGAGGCGATTGGATGGACTGATCGGTGCCATTGGAATCGCAAGTACCTATCAAGCCATGGAGCACCAGGATGAGGCTTTCTGGAGGCTTTTCGATGACTATCGCGTGTTTGCAATATTCGACGAAATCCATCACTGCTCAGGACACGATCCGCTTTTAAGCAATGCCTGGGGACAACAAATTCTTTTGAAGATGCAGGACCGTGCCGCCTTTACTTTGGCTCTATCGGGTACACCCTGGCGTTCCGATGACAGAGGCATTGCTCTGGCTCGTTACTCCAACCCGGAAGGCCGATTGATTTGCGACTATCGTTACGGCCTTAAAGAAGCCATTTCCGACGGGGTTTGTCGGTCACCACGCATTGTTCTGTTAGATAACCAGATGCTGAGGCTCAAAGAAGATTCTGCAAACGAGAGTACGATCAAGCTTTTTCCCAGCATCGCTAAGCTGCTGCGTGAGTCTCCGGTCTCATACGAGGATCTGATTTGTCATGAGGACGCGCTTCACCAGTTGCTTGACCTGGGGAGCAAGAAACTTGATGAAGTGCGGATGCTTAAACCGAATGCCGCGGGCTTGGTAGTTGCCACGAATATCGAGCATGCTCACCAAGTCGCCATGGCCCTGAAGGACAAGGGCGAAAGCTTCCAAGTCGTGACAACCAGAACCCCGGATGCGCAACAGGTAATCAATGGGTTCAAAAATAGCGACTGCCGGTGGATCGTTGCAGTGGGAATGATCAGTGAGGGGACCGATATTCCTCGGCTTCAAGTTTGCTGCTACCTCAGTCGAATCCGTACTGAACTGCATTATCGTCAGGTGCTGGGAAGAATCCTTCGACGTATGGGCGAGATTGATGATCAAGCTTGGTTATTCGTCCTGGCGGAGCCGACACTGAAGCGATTCTCTCAGCGTATCGCAGATGATTTGCCGGAAGATTTGGCTGTTGTGTGCGCTGTAGGTGCGCCTGCACCCCAGGCTTGTGCAATCGAAGGTGAGTTGGATTGCTCCGTGAACACGCTCAGTGGAGACCCAGGCAGCTCTACGCCTACTGCTACGGCGCAGAAATTTCTATCGGAGGTCGATTTGTCCCCTACATCGACTTTTCAAATAAGCTTTTCGAAGAATTATCGCCAGCAATTGCTGGCCGTTTTCTGATGTGTATTTTGTCCATTAAGAGACCATATCAGTGCTGGTTCAGCGTGGCCTGGGGTCCACCTATGTTGGAACTTGTGATCCATCTCTCCGCTGAGCTCGGTCAACAGCCACCCTTCTTTAGCACTGATGGAGGAGGGAGGTCGCTGATCGTGATCGGCGCGACAGCAAACCATTTTGCTCATCAAGAGCGTGGGGGGTGGTAATGAAAGGTAAGCGCAAAGCGAAAACATCGAAATGGGCCATGAAATTTCAATTTGAAACTGAGGCTCGGCGCTCAATGTTCGCTAGGTCTGAAAAAGCGTCAAATCGTTTTCTTGATGCTGCGCTGCATTTGGGTTCAGTCCACGAGCCGCTGGGCAGGCTAGCCGGGGCCCTATCCAACCCCCACTCAAAAAGTCCAGACCTGCCAGCGCTGCTTTCCTCCGTCATCAACATAGTTTGCAAGGCTGGCCAGCTTCTCGTAACAGAATGGCAGCGAGCAGACGGGCCAAGGGGGCAGGGGGACAAGGCAGTCGTTGATGTCGAAATTGAACAGCTTCTACGTCAGCGGTTGCTTGACCTGTTTTTCTGCGACTATTGGGGGGAGGAGACCGGCCATACCCTGACAGGAGATTCATGGTGCTGGGTAGTTGACCCCAATGATGGCACAAATGATTTTCTGAGAGGGCTGAAAGGCTCAGCTATATCAGTCGGCCTTCTATACAAACACACACCAATCTTAGGTGTGGTCTACGCACCCGTTACCCTCGAAGGGGTTCCAGATTGCATCGCTTGGGCAGAAGGATTGTACAATTTGCTACGCAATGGGAAATCCGTGGCCCCCAAGCTTCCGGGCATGATTTGGTCGAGTGATAGTCGCGTGATGCTCAGTTCAGCTGCCGTAAATAAGGCAGAAATAAATCGCCAGCTTTGCGCTCCAAGCAGTTTTGTCGCCATGCCCTCGATTGCCTACAGGCTTGCAAAAGTAGCCGCTGGCGATGGTGTGTGCGGTGTATCTGTATGCCAGGTATCTGCGCATGATGTTGTCGCGGGTCATGCGTTGCTTAAGGGAGCGGGCGGCGTTCTGCTCAATGAAAATGGCGAATCAATACGGTACGTGACGCAGGACAATATGCAAGTAGTATCACGACGCTGTTTTGGTGGCTTGGAAGCTGTGTGCCGAACATTGGCTGCTCGAGATTGGGATCGAATTTTCACAGATGATTAATTCGTTTTCCTGGAAAATTAGTCTGTCGCAGAAGCCAACAAAGGATCCGCGTTAACCGTTTCGCACAATCAAGAGGTGTCCCGGCGATGTATAAATCCTTCAGCAAGAGTCAAGTTCCGCGCCGTATGTTTCCAGCCAACGATAATGTCTAATTGGTTTCGCGAAAAAATGGACCAATGCAGCCTCGTCCAGCGATGGTTTCGAGGAATAAATTGGTCTAGCAATATCGCCAATGATTTCCAGTGCAGGTGATAATCCTTACAATTCATCGAACTCCGGTATTATATCGTTTTCATACAATAATTTTAGATACCTAGCGTGTAATTGAAGTAAGCTGAGGTTTTCGGCGCGTAGTGTTTCAATCTCACCTTTCAATTTGGAATGTGCTACTAATAAATTCTTCCTAGACATCGAATTTCCCTTCGGCTTTGTTCCTGTTCTTATTAGGGTTTTAGCAGTCTCAAACTCTCTGTAAATTGCTCCTTCTTTTGTTTTGTATAGTGAGGTTCTTTCATATAAATAACCCGTTATGGCCTGAATGCTGGCGATAAAACTATTCCAATTCAGTTCGCCGTCTTTATTGATATCCCAGCTTTTGAGGATGTTAATAAATGTCGCGGCATCGTCTTCGGTAATTCTTCTGCGCTTCATTCAAAATCCTCATGCAACTGAGTTTTCAATGTTCTCAAAAAATCGCGCTCGTTGAGCTTAATACCCGGGAAGAGGAATATAATATTGTTATACATTTCATTGATGTGATCGGTTTTTAAGGTGCCATTCGTATTAATGCAGTAAGATGAAACTATACGGCCTACATTCCAGGAGGGTACATTTGATTTGCTGTAGTTCACGAAACCCGTATTGAGGGCGCTTTCTTTTATTCTGTTGAGGCTTTCAAAAAGTTTTTTATCAGAAAAAAGGTATGATTTTCTAAACGTAAATCCAGTTTTCTCCGAAAATTTTTTTAAAATAATATCCACGAAAGGAAGACCATCTTTGATTCCCCAGTCTTCCGCAAAAGCATTAAAAGATTCATGAATGTTAAAATATGTACTATGTTGTGAAGTCATTTTCCGCTCACAAATGACCCATCCATTGGCAGAAAGAAATATCATTCCCTTGGCATATAGATCCAATAACTTGTCTGAAAGAAGCTTCCGTGTTTTGAGATTTTTTTGAAGAGCCATAGGGGTTGTTTTTACATATGGATATTTCTCCTGTATGTACTGTGTAACTTTAGAAAGAGATGGCGAGCCAAGAGATTCGAAGTGCCAGTTATCCAAAATGTGTGAAACTATGTATTCAGTATTCCAATACCATCTTGAAGAAGAATCTCGCTTGACTAAGTTGTTCTCTAGAAGTTGCTTGCTCATGATTTCGTAGGAGCGTGCCATTTCCTTATTTCACTTAATAAACTGATGCTTTATCTGTATGTCGTGTTTATCCCTGAAGGTCTCACAAACATTATCCCAAGTAGGAAGCCCTCTATCCACCGTCCAGGAAGTCATTAATGAATTGAACAAATCCACCGTCTCGCGATCAATGTCGCAATGTCCAATTCTGCCCCTTTCATACAAGTTTTGTTTCAGTTGCTTTGTGTTGTTATCGCGTAGGGCAAGTGCTTTTGAAACTATATTGTCTGTTTGTGTAGATGGCGGTAAGGCGCATAGCGCCTCACTGGAGATCATTGGGTCAGAACAAATATCTATTTGCTTTTTGTATCTGGAAATTTTTCTTTTATGGGAGTTCAGAAATTTTTCCGCACCAGGTTCTCCACTATTTACTGCTATTTGAGCGGCTTCAATAACAGGTGTTAATTTTGCGATCATTCTGTGCGCAACTGCCAATGATCTCTCATCACCTTTTTTAAAACAGTGTTCTGAGCAATCTATGCACTGAAATATATTGGGACAGGGTCCAGAATTGTAATCGTGCCGGCATAGACCTAGCTCGGTGACGTGAAGAGATCCAATAACATTCCTGAAAAAATCCTCCGTTGACACTCCCGTCGGCTTGTACTCATCTTCATATAACTCATCGAGAAAGCCTCCAAACTCAAATCCTGATCCGTTCGCATTCTCGTCGACTAGGTCAATTTTATCTGTGGGCGTACGATGATCGTATGAGCTGTTTTGTTCCACGGAGCTCCTGCCAGACCATATAGCAATTAAGCGTTGATCTATGTGTTTGCTTTGCGCCAAGGTATTGAGTAAATGTCGCATTGCGTGAGTTCCTAATGAAAGATCCTCTCTGTTACGACCGCGGAAGAAAAGTCTGCCAAACCATTGCTGAAGTTTCGTAGTCGTAAAAAAACATGGTACGTTTTCACATTGCCAGTATGTTTTTGTGTAGGGAGTGCGAGAAGCATATGGATATACAAATAAACAATCTTCGTACTTAACCTGAGAGACACCGTCTATAAAAGGAAATGTGGGTGAAAGATTATTTGTTGCCCATTTATAAAGATTAGAGGCGCTTATGAAGCTTTCATCATCCAGTCGTATTTTAGTATCTCGGTAGTAAACTCCGCTTTTTGATTGAAATAACCTATTTAGTCCCGGCGGCATCATTGCGGCAGGTGGAGATTTTGGTCTGTTAAAATACAACGGCTGTGAGTAGTTATTGTCACTCCTTTTATAGCCAATTATTGCTAACGCCTCCTGAATGCTATATTCCTCCTTGCCTTTCAAATGTTCGAGGTCTTCAGGTATGTAAATGCTTTCATTTTTTCTGTACCACGCTGAAGCATTTCTTGCAGATTCACCAAATTCGTTAAGTTTTCGACATGCCTCCGTTACCACTTTCTCAAATTCGATACATGGCGCTCTTTTAACCGTCGATTTTCCATTCTTTGCCGGCCTAGGAAAACACAGTCCAAAACCATTAAGTGTAGTTATGCAATCGACATCTAACGTCAGTATTTCTGATCCTCTGGACGGTGCATAGTTCAACAGCGCAAACGCCGATGAAACTAATATTTCGAAGCCGTTCAGTGGAGATTTAAAAGATTCGGCGAGAACTTTACATGCCTCGAGATTTGGTAAAAAAGTTTTGGCTGAGCGTTGAGGCCTTATGTGAGGGTTTTGAAGATATCGAATTTTTTCCGGTGATAGATTATATTTTTTTAACGTCTTGCCTATACACGCCAAGCCGGCTCCTAATCGATAGGTAAGCCCTGGTGATAAATCGGTTCTGTTTGAGGCTCTGGCAAAGTCTGAATTAACTAATTCCCAAGGTTTTTTGAATGTTGGAAGCGTGTCAATGAGAAAATAAAACCCATTAGCGACGTCACGGCATTTTTTTTTGTTCTCGAGCGACCGTATCAGGTGAAATAGCTTGAGGGCGATGATCCAATCTTCATCAGCACAGACTTGTTCGAAGATAGGAGTCTTTTTTTCGAAAGTAGAAGGGAGGGCATGCGTAAAATCACATGGGTCAGCTTTTAATAGCATCTTGTGGGGTAGCTTGTATTTTAATGACATACTAATATTGTCGTTTTTAATGAGCTGCTCTCTGAATTGGGGTATAAAAGTTTCTTTGAACCACTCAAAATTTAGTTGGGGATTTTCTTTGTTCATGATAGATGCTCCTGTTTAATGCTAAGTTTTGTAATCCACATATCGCATGCATCGATATATTCCATAACACTTGTTTTTATTTTAATGTCAGGTTGATTTTGGTGCTCTTGGATTAGATATTGTTTATATTCCCCAAATGGCGCATCTCGGAAAGGTTCAAATTTAGAACAAAGCAAGCATGCAACTGGTGCATGATCCGTACAATTTTTCATACTGCCACAAACTCCTATTGGTTTAGCTTGAGCAATTCCGTAATGGCGCTGTATTGAGTCGGGCATTTCCATAATTGCCCGTTCATATCCCCCCTCAAAGGGGCTGCCAAGAAATAAATTCGCGATAGAGGCGAGTGCGGAGCCTAACTCCTCTTTGATTCTAGCCTGTGATTCTGGAATGGAGTCAATGTACGAACTGGCTGACGAAGCATCGCTGTGTAATCCTAAAAACATCAACTCATGTATACTTGCTCCATGGACAGCGGCACGCGTGAGTAGTGTATGTTTGAATCTAATAAAGTTTAAGTTTATTTTTCCGTCAGATACTCTGTCGCTCCGAACGCCAAAATCGTAAACAACATCTTTCAATCTTGTCAGTAATACAGAGGCATTGCATGGCATATCAGGTAGTTCTTTGATTTTTTCTTCGGGAATCACAAGTCCAGCAACACCCACGGATTTGTGAATTAAGTAAGTTCTATTTCTGCTGCGGCAGATGGGCATCATATAATTGATAAGTGTGTTTACTAAGGGTGGGAGTCTTATATTTCTATAAATAGGTTTGCTTTTGAATTTTTGTTTGATGATCTCGATTTTTAATATCCAGTTCTTTTGGGTTTGACTGTAAGTCAGGTCGTCTAACTTGATCTTGAGAATTTGACTTTGCCTATATCCAAGTACTAAGGCAAGAAAGAAAATCGCTAGATGCTCAAGTTGGAGCAAGCCTTTTTCATAACCACTGCAGATCGCAAATGTGACATCTCTAACTTCAACTTCAGTCAGTGCGCCATTAGTTGGATCTGCTGCTCTAACAGTGTTTGATTTTTTGTAATTTACGCTGCTGATCATATCAATTGCTAAATTGTACTCTTCGCCCCATAACACTCCATTCTCACCGTTACATGAAGATAAAAAAGCTTTTAAGTTCCGGTTCTTATCTAGCCATTCTATGAAGATTAACCATAGTTCGTTATTTTCACTTATTTTTCGTATAATTTTGTTTTGTAGTGAGCTGAAATGTTCAAGCTTTCTACAAAGTTCGTTTAATTTGGTGCAGTAAGATTCAATAGACGAAAGTGAATAACTTTCTGCTATCCTAGAGCATAGTTCGTTGCGAAATGATTCTATAATTTCGAAATCCAGGTAATTTCGCATTGGCTCGAATTCGACATGTCCTTTTCTACGAAGAGACTCGTGTATAACAGTGAATGTAGATCCAACATTAATAGTGAGCTGAGTTTTCTGGTGGTAAACGGTTATTTCTTCGAAAGCTTCGCTTTTGTAATCATGTTTATTAGAGGTTTTCATGAGGATTATCCATAATTAGTTTTGTGTTTAATATGTTGTCTTCTGCAAACAGACGGTCGTTCCCGATTTTTTGAAATGCGTATCTGGCGTAGTGATCTGGCATCTTTGAACGCAAACTCCACCCCATCTGAACTCGTAGAATACTTAGAGCGTTCGAAATAATTCTCTCTCTATCGCGTCCCGTGTATCCATCGGCCTTTTCATATTCTCGAAGTATAAAATTGCATGCCCAAGAGTGCCGAAGACTGTGTGGATTTATTTTTCTTTTAGTTTTGTCGCTCAATAGATTGAATATTTTACCAACTGCATCATTCGATAACGGAGCGCCAGATATTCCAATTATCAAAAAATTATGTTTTACGCATGATTTTATTTTGTTTCTTTCGATAATATATCTTTCGATAAGGGTCCATAAGGCGTCAGAGATTTTTAATTCTCTGTTCAATGTTTTTACGGTGGCAGGCGAAGATCTAGGATCCGAGCTCAAATCTGAGTTTGACTCTATTTTTACTGTTACATATCCGTGTTTTTTTCGATCAAAGCAATCAGTGGTTATTCCTAGTAGTTCACTATTTCTGACTCCCAGTTCTCGTAGTAGATGAAATAATACTAGGTCCCTATGCAATAAAAATTTAGATTTGCGATTAAAGTTGTGTTTAATGGCGCGATCCATCATCGTGTAATCATCTTGTGTCCAAGGTTCTACACAATTGTCATCACTAGAGTTACTGCTTCTAAGTTGTTTCTCAAGTCGATTTGAAAAATCACCAATTGCCGTTCCTTTCTCTGCCTTGGTGTCAACCAATAATTCTTCGGCCAAAAACAGTAAGAAAGGTTTTGCGAGTCGACATCTTCTATCGTACGCTGAGCTACATACTTTTTTTTGATTGATGAAGCCTAATCCTGAAATTCTGCGTTCGTTAGTGTTCTTGGATTCCATTAAGCAGTTACGTAATTTTGATAACTCTCCGTTGGTAAGGAATTTTCCTTCTCCAAATCTTTTCATGTAGTTAATTTTTTTATATGTAAAAAACAGCATTACTATGCAGATGTCATAGCAATATGTGATTAATGATTTTGGCCTGACTTGTCTTTTTAGATTTATAAGCCAATAGTTAGCCCAAAACACAGGTTTGTTGTCGTCAAAGATTAGTGCCGTGGGTGTTCCGTCAGTGGTTTTAAACTCACGGACTTTCATACTGTTTTCCTCAATATGTATAATGAGGGACAGCATGATTCAGACAAATTTTTTTGTGGTTTGAGTTGGTTAAATTTGTCCAAAAAAACTAGTGGGCTGACGGCGGTTTTTTTGAGCGGGATAAGCGAGCGAAAATTCACAAGGGGAGCGGGTGCATGAGGCATATCAACGATTTCCTTGATTATGAAACATCAAAGTCAACGCTGATCACCCGTACACGGCCGAATTATTGATGGCTGAAGTGTATCAAGCCGAACTAGCTGATGGACTAAGCAGGCCTTCGCTGGGTCTGCTACTGCGGCTAATTATGCACAAAACCTAGACTGATGCAACAGTGAGTTCGTGAGTCGGATAATTAAAACAGTAATCAACATGTTGTATATTCCTAATAATTGTTATGTTGACTATGCATTTTTTCATGTTTTGTTGACTCACTATCCCATTGGTGCTGTTGGAGGTGGTAAATACATCAATAGTCAACAAAACTCTCCTTGGTCGGATAATACCTGGCCACCGTTGCGCCCGGTGGCGCCCCAGCCGATCTTGTGGCTTTCGACGATGGCGACCTTCAGGCCTTTCTCCGCCAGTTCGACGGCCGTGGCGACGCCAGTGAATCCGCCGCCGATGATGACTACGTCGACGCGGTGCTGGCCTTGCAGGGTTGGGTAATCGGTTTCGTGGTTGAGGGTGGCGGTGTAGTAGGAGTTGGTGCGTTGGGTCATGTTTTTGTCCAGGCGAAATGAGGTCGAGAGACAGCGCGATCCTTGTGGGAGCGAGCCTGCTCGCGAAGCGGCCGGCACATTCAGCACTTGTAGTGACTGACACACCGCTTTCGCGAGCAGGCTCGCTCCCACAGGGCGGGGCGGATGGCGGTTTACGCCTCAGTCAAGTACCAACGCCAATCCTGCTCACCCACTTCAGCCATGAACTGCCGATACTCCGCACGTTTGACCGCCAGGTACACTCCCAGAAATTCCTGCCCCAACGCATCCCGCGCCCACACCGAATTTTCCAGCGCCGTCAGTGATGTCAGCCAGTCGGTCGGCAGCAATTGCGTGGCCTGCGCGTAGCCGTTGCCTTGCACCGGTTCGCCGGGGTCGAGGTTCTCGCTGATGCCGCGATGGATGCCAGCCAGGATCGCCGCTGCTGCCAGGTACGGGTTGGCATCGGCACCGCAGATGCGATGTTCGATGTGACGGCTGTTGGCCGGGCCACCGGGCACCCGCAGGCTGACGGTGCGGTTGTCGACGCCCCAGGTCGGGGCCAGCGGCGCATAGCTGTTGGCCTGGAAGCGCCGGTAGGAGTTGGCATTGGGGCAGAACAGCAACAGCGAATCGAGCAGCGACGCCAGCATGCCGCCGATGGCGGTGCGCAGCAGCGGGGTGCCGGCCGGGTCCTCGGACGCGAACAGGTTGCGGCCTTCGGCATCGGCGATGCTGACGTGCATGTGCATGCCGGTACCCGCCAGGTGATCGAAGGGTTTGGCCATGAACGTCGCCTGCATGCCGTGCTTGTGGGCCACGGCTTTGACCAGGCGTTTGTAACGCACCGCCTGATCCATCGCCTGCAAGGCATCGCCGTGTTCCAGGGTGATTTCCACCTGCCCCGGCGCGTATTCGGAAATCGCCGTGCGTGCCGGAATGCCATGGAGTTTGCACGCGCCATAGAGGTCGGCGAGGAAAGGCTCGATCTGCTCCAGCTCACGCAGGCCATAGACCTGGGTATGTCGCGGTCGACCGCCGTCAGCGTCCAGCGCCGGTTGCGGGCGACCATTGTGATCGCGCTTGGCGTCCAGCAAATAGAACTCCAGCTCGCACGCCATCACCGGGTGGTATCCCTCGGCTTGCAACCGCTCGATGACCTTGATCAGCAGGTGACGTGGATCCGCGATGCTCGCCGGCATGCCTTCTTGCGGGTGCATGCTGACTTGCACCGCCGCGGTCGGAATCTGCCGCCACGGCAAACGCACCAGGCTGCCTTCGAGCGGGTAGGCACGGCAGTCGATGTCACCCACCTCCCAGACCAGTCCGGAGTTCTCGACGTCATCGCCTTGCAAGGTCAGGCCGAGGATGGTGCTGGGCAGCGGGCGACCGCTTTCATACACCGCCAGCAGTTCCTCGCGGTGCAACAGCTTGCCGCGCGGCACGCCGTTGGCATCGAGAATGAACAGCTCGATCATGTCGATATCGGGGTTGTTCGCCAAAAAGCGTTGGGCGTCTTCAAGGGCTGCGAATTTCATTGTTCATCACTCACGGTGGCGTCCCGCGGACGCACGGATTCAGGCCAGGGCGCGACGGCGGATAAAGATCCACGGCGCTCTGGCAGCGATAGCGAAAAAGTAAGGGGGCTCGACGCGTCGTGGACGCAATCAGGCGAGCAGGGTGCTATCCGGCGGGCGTGCGGAGTGACGCAGTTTGGAGCGGCGCAGGGCCATGGGCAGGTTGACGATGCGCTTCATGAGGCAATGCCGTCCACGACCCCTGCAGAGGGGGTCAGGAATGAGACATCCAGCAAGTGGTGCTCTGACGGTGCGGTGCTCATGACTCAGGTTTCCAGCAGGGGAAATCGTCGGTGGCGGATAACACGCTATCCGCAGTGACTGGATACTAGGGGTGAAAGCGCAACCTGTAAACGTCTGTTTTCAGCGCAGAAGGTGCACGGCCACCCCGATCAGCCCACAACCGGACAATACTTCGATGACCCCGCGCTTGAACTTCAGCAGGGCAATCGCGGCCGCAATGGCGATCAGCAGCGACGGCCAGTCCAGCCGATTGGCGAAGCCCTCAGGCCACAGCACATGATAAGCAAAGAAGCACGCCAGATTGACAATCACGCCAACCACCGCAGCGGTAATCGCGGTCAGCGGCGCGGTGAACTTGAGTTCGTTGTGCGTCGATTCCACCAGCGGGCCACCGGCGAGAATGAACAGGAACGAAGGCAGGAAGGTGAACCAGGTCACCAGCATGGCGGCGACGGCACCGGCGACGAAGGCCTGATCGGGACCGAACACCTGATGCACGTAGCCGCCGATGAAACCGACGAAGGCGACCACCATGATCAGTGGCCCGGGTGTGGTTTCGCCGAGCGCCAGGCCATCGATCATCTGCGTCGGCGTCAGCCATCCATAGTGGCCGACCGCGCCCTGGTAGACATACGGCAGCACCGCGTAGGCACCGCCGAAGGTCAGCAGCGCCGCCTTGGTGAAAAACCAGCCCATCTGGGTCAGCGTGCCTTCCCAGCCGAACAGGGTGGTGAGGGAGGCCATCGGCAGCGCCCACAACAGCGCGCCGATCAGGGCCAGGCGCAGCAGTTTCCAGCTGCTGAAACGGGCATGCTCGGGCGTGGGTGTGTCGTCGTCGATGACGGCGGCGCCGAAGGATTTTTGCGTGGCGCCGTGCCCGCCGGTACGGAATTTTTCGGGGGCCAGGCGCCCACCGAAATAACCGATGATTGCTGCCCCCAAAACGATCAAGGGAAACGGTACGTTGAGCGCGAAGATGGCCACGAATGACGCGGCGGCGATGCCCCACATCCAGGCGTTTTTCAAGGCCCGGGAGCCGATCCGATGCGCCGCCTGCAGCACAATGGCGGTCACCGCCGGCTTGATCCCGTAGAAAAGCCCGACCACCACCGGCACCTCACCGAAGGCGACATACACCCAGGACAAGGCTATCAGGAGGAACAGCGACGGCAGCACGAACAGCACGCCGGCAATCACGCCGCCCCAGGTCCGGTGCATCAGCCAGCCGATGTAGGTCGCCAATTGCTGGGCCTCGGGGCCGGGCAGCAACATGCAATAGTTGAGCGCATGCAGGAAGCGGCGCTCGGAGATCCAGCGCCGGCGTTCGACCAGTTCCTGGTGCATGATCGAGATCTGCCCGGCCGGCCCGCCGAAGCTTATGAAACCGAGCTTGAGCCAGAAACGGAACGCTTCTCGCAGACTGATTGCAGCGGGCTTCGCGGGTTGCTGTGCTTCGGCGGGGGCAGGGCTCAAACGGCGATTCCTTTTGCAGGGACACTTTGATCCGCGACTTTAACCATGAGCACGCGGTTTGAATAGCCGGGCACTGCGTCAACTCAAAACGTAGTCCACCGGCATGAGCGGCGGCGGCAATGTCGTCTCACCCATGGCCGCCAGCACATCGCGCTCGATGGTGCGTACCAATGCGTCGATGGGCAGCTGGTTTTCATCGCGACCAAACGGGTCTTCCAATTCATCGGCAATCGCATCCAGGCCGAAGAACGTGTAGCTGACAATCGCGGTGAAGACCGGCGTCAGCCAGCCCAACGGTTCGGCCATGGCGAATGGCAGCAAGATGCAGAACAGGTAGATGGTGCGGTGCAGCAACAAGGTGTAGGGGAAGGGCAGCGGCGTGTTCTTGATCCGTTCACAGACCGCTTGGACCTGGGTCAGGCGGGTCAAGTGGTTGGCCATCAGCATGTGGCGCCACTCGTTGATCACGCCAGACTCGGCCAGCGTCGAGCATTGTTGGCCTGCCTGCATCAGGATTCGCCCACAGAGATCGCCTGCGTTGTCCACCGGCATCGGATCGAGCCAGGCCCCACTGGCCGCCTGTTCGTTCTCCTGGCGCAACCTGGCGTTGAGCGCGTGGGCGAAGCCACAGAGTTTGCGTAGCAGGCTGTTACGCTCGACTTCATCCTTGATGACCTGGGTTTCTCGCGCCATGGAGCGAATCTCCACCAGCATGTCGCCCCAGGCCTTGCGCGCTTCGTACCAGCGGTCATAACAGGCGTTGTTGCGAAAGCTCATGAAGATCGACAGCGACAGGCCCAGCAGGGTGAAGGGCGTCGCACTGACCTTGGAAAAATAGCTGGGGTGCGACATCTCGACGAGCACGATGACCGATGCGAGCAGCGTCACCATCAGGGCGCGCCAGGCGATGCGCTTGGCGATCGAGCCTTTGAGCGAAGTCAGGATGCCGATCAGGTTGGGTTTGGGTCTCACGATCATGGTTGTGCGCCTGGGCAAGGACAGTGATGGAGCTGGCATTTAATCGCCGGTCATGGGCATGACGCGGCGCAGGCTAGGAGCAACGAGTCCGTACGTCCAATCACTATGAGTGACTGGGTGATCGACGGAGTCTATGAAGGATTTTCAAGCGCGCAGCGATGGTGCGCCGCTGCGGCTGTCGTCATTCATTGCGCCCCGAACATCACCGTCCAGTAAATCCCCGCATCGCTCTTCGGATCAACCGCATACGCCGCGCCGAGGTCGCGGAACTGTGGGTTCATCAGGTTGGCGCAATGGCCGGGGCTGGCCAGCCAACCGTCGACCACCTTGCGTACGCTGTCCTGCCCGGCGGCGATGTTCTCGCCGATCTGCTGGAAGTCGTAGCCCGCCAGTTCGGCGCGATCGCCTGGGGTACGGCCGTCGCGGTCCTTGTGATCGAAGTAATTGTTGTTGGCCATGCTGCGCGCCTGGGTTTCGGCGGCGCTCGCCAGGGTGGCGTTCCAGGCCAGCGGCGTGGTGGCGTTGAAGGTTTGTGCGCCACATTGGCGGGGGCGGCTGCGCGCGACGTTGAGTTCGGCGAGCAGTTTCTGCCCTTCGGTCTGCCAATCGCCCAGGCGTGCGCTCAACAATGGCCGGGCCAGTACGATGCGCCACTCGCGGTCCTGGCGGCTGACGCCGACGTCGACGAACTGCGGGTCGAGCACTATCTGGCAAAAACTTTCCTGGATCGCCTTCATCGCCGAGGGCGCATCACGCGGCCCGGTCAGGCTGATCGCCTGCACATTCTTCATCGGATACCCTGCACTGGCCATGGCCTGTTGCAGGTTGCCGACGCTGGCGGCGGACAGCACCAGCCGCGGGTCGGCCGACAGCGGCGGCAGTTCCGATGACACCTGGCCTGCGCAACGCTGCAACTGGGCGCGGTAGACGTTGATCGATTCGATCAGTTGCGACTCGTCGCTCGCCAGCGCGGTGGCGGCAAACAGAAGTCCCAGTGAAACCCCGGCAAGGCGCAGGGTGGACGATAGGAAAGGCATGGAAATCCTCCTTGAGCTGACTGCGCCCATGATGCGCGAAGTGCCCCCCTTGAGCGCAATGCCTTTTTCCGGGTTGTTGCATCCTCCGCGCCATCATTTCACTACTACACTCAAGCGATACTGCCTACGGAGTAGTGTCCGATCATGCGCCACGCCTGGATTTCCACCTGCCTCGCCCTGACCCTGCTCGCTGTCCCGGCATTCGCCACTGACCAGGAACAAAAACAGAAAGTCGCCGAAGACAAGGCCCAGGTGCTGGAGCACAAGGCCGCAGAAAACAGCGGCCCCGCGGCAGTGCCCAAGTCTCAAGCCATTACCCAGCCTGAGGTCCAGGCCGTGGACCCGGCGGGCAAGGCGCCGCTGGATGACGCCATCACCTGTCTCGCCCGTTCGATCTACTGGGAAGCCAAGGGCAAGGACTCGGCCGACATGGAAGCGGTGGCCAACGTGGTCATGAATCGCCTCGGCCATGAAGGTTTTCCCGATACCGTGTGTGCTGTAGTCAAGCAGGGCTCGGAGACCAGGAGCTGCCAGTTTTCCTGGTGGTGCGATGGGCGCCCGGACTCCGTTCAGGAGGAGGTGCCTTACGCGATGGCCAAGGAAATCGCACGCAAGGCGCTGAACAAGCAATTGCCGGATCGCACCAAAGGCGCACTGTATTTCCATGATCGCACGGTGAAGCCGGACTGGGCCAAGGAGTACACCCATACGGCGGACATCGGATTGTTCAGGTTTTACAAACCCCAGGGCGGTGATGCGAAGTAATCATATTTACGTGAAAAACCCTTGAAATTTATCCAGGCCCGCGAAACTGCAATATTTCTGTTTTACAAGCTTCATGACGGAGCAACGCGTTAGAAATGTCATGAGTGGAAACAGAACATGAAGCAGGCGTGGTTTTTCAGCAGTCATTCGGCACCGCCAGGTGCGTCCTTTGCGGTTTGCGCCTCGTGACGGTACTTGTCACCGGCGCCGCCGGTTTCATCGGCTTTCATACAGCCAGGCGCTTGTGCCTGGACGGTCATGAAGTCGTCGGGATCGACAACCTCAACGACTATTACGACGTAGCGCTCAAGCAGGCACGGCTAAAGGCGCTTGAGTCGTTGCCGGGCTTTCGCTTCCGGAAAATGGACATCGTCGACAAGCCGGCATTGCTGGACTTGTTCGGCGAGTACCGATTCAGCGAAGTGGTGCACCTGGCCGCCCAGGCCGGCGTGCGTTATTCGCTGGACCAACCGGATGTGTACGCCCAATCGAACCTGGTGGGCTTCCTCAATGTGCTGGAAGCCTGTCGGCACCATCGCCCCGGGCACCTGATCTATGCCTCGAGCAGTTCGGTCTACGGCAGCAACTGCAAAATGCCTTTCAGCATCGAAGACGCGGTCGATCAACCGGTTTCGTTGTACGCGGCCACCAAGCGTGCCAATGAACTGCTCGCCCACAGTTACTGCCATCTGTACGGCCTCAAGGCCAGCGGTCTGCGCTTCTTCACGGTCTACGGACCCTGGGGCCGGCCCGACATGGCACCGTTCAAATTCGCCCAGGCGATCCTCAGCGGCCAGCCCATCGACGTCTACAACCAGGGCGAGATGGCGCGGGACTTCACCTACATCGATGACATCGTGGAAAGCATCGCTCGCCTGCGCACTCGACCGCCGGGCGAGGGGATCAATCGACTCTTCAACATCGGTCGCGGTGAACCGATGGCGCTGCTGGATTTTATCGAGTGCCTGGAGTCGGCATTGGGCACCGAAGCCCGGCGTCACTTCATGCCGATGCAGGACGGTGATGTGGTCAAGACCTGGGCCGATGTCTCGGCACTGCAAGCGTGGATCGACTTTCGCCCGCAGGTGTCGGTGGCAACCGGGGTCGGGGCCTTTGTGCAGTGGTATCGGCAGTTTTATCAGATCTGAATCGTTCGCCGCTGATAACGGTAAAACCATAGGGCGAGGGGACTCCATGAGCCAAGACATATTTGTGTCGGTACTGATTCCGGCAAAGAACGAAGCGAACAACCTCAAGCCACTGCTCGAGGAGGTGCGCGAGGCAATGGCAAACGAAGCGTATGAAATCATCGTGGTCGACGATGGCAGTACCGATGCCACCTTGCACGAGCTGCGGCAGATCAGGAACAGCGGTTTGAGCGCCTTGCGCATCCTCCATCATGAACGCTCGCTGGGGCAAAGCACCTCGCTCTACCACGCGGCACGGGAAGCGCGTGGGCAATGGCTGGCCACCCTCGACGGCGACGGCCAGAACGATCCAGCGGACATCCCCGGCATGTTGGCGCTGGTGCGCGGTGAGCAGGGCAGGGGCAATGTGCAGCTGGTGGCGGGTCACCGTACCAACCGCCGCGATACTGCGAGCAAGCGCTGGGCTTCGCGTTTCGCCAACGGTCTGCGCCGGCGCCTGCTCAAGGATGCCACGCCGGACACCGGCTGCGGCCTGAAGCTGATCGAGCGCGCGGCGTTCCTGCGCCTGCCGTATTTCGACCACATGCACCGATTCATTCCGGCATTGATCCAGCGCCACAACGGCCGAACGATCAATTACCCGGTCAACCATCGAGCGCGCACCGCAGGGGTGTCCAAGTACGGCAACCTCGACCGTGCCCTGGTGGGCATTCTTGACCTGGCCGGTGTCTGGTGGCTGATCAAGCGCACGCGGCTGAACACCCACGCCCAGGAGCTCGAAGGATGATCATGACCCGCGAAACCCTGTGGCTGGTGATTGGTTTTGCCGGACAGATCGCGTTTACCGGACGGTTCGTCCTGCAGTGGTTGTACAGCGAATACAAAAAGCGCAGCGTCATCCCGGTGAGCTTCTGGTACCTGAGTATTGTCGGCAGCACCTTGTTGTTTGCCTACGCCATCTACCGCCAGGACCCGGTGTTCATTGTCGGGCAGGCATTCGGCTCCATCGTGTACCTGCGCAACCTGCAATTGATTGCCAAAAACCGACAATCCAGGGAATAGACCATGCGCCGAAAACTCTCGCCCCGGGTCGAATGCCTGGTCCTGATGCTGCTCGCCTTGCTGTTGATCGGTGCCGGGCTGGGCTTGCGCCAGGCACAGAACGTCGATGAGGAGCGCTTCCTCGGTGTGGCCCTGGAGATGCTGCACAACGGCTCGTGGCTGATTCCGCATCGGGCCGGGGAGATCTACGGCGACAAGCCGCCGATCTTCATGTGGACGGTGGCATTCTTCATCTGGCTGACCGGCCTGCCCAACCTCGCCCTGTACATTCCCGGGCTGTTGTCGGCGACAACCGTCACGGCACTGGTCCATGACCTGGGTCGTCGGCTCTGGAGCCAGCGTATCGGTCGCATCGCTGCATTGTTGTACCTGGCGACCTACCAGACCCATAGCATCCTGCGCACCGGGCAAATCGACAGCTTCCTGATTCTGTTCACCACCCTGGGCCTTTACGGGCTGGCACGCCATCTACTGCTTGGACCCGCGTGGCGTTGGTTCTACGTCGGATGCGCGGCGATGGGCATCGGCGTGATCACCAAAGGCGTCGGTTTTCTGCCGGTGTTGCTGTTGATCCCCTATGCCTATGCGGTGCGTAAGGGCTGGCCGGGGGTGGTGGCGATGCCGGGCGAGTCGCGCAGATGGCTGCTTGGGTTTGTGTTCATGCTGGCTGCTATTGCGATCTGGCTGCTGCCCCTGGCCTTGTCCATCGCGCTCAATGGCAGCGCTGAGGAAATCGCCTATGCGCGGGAAATCCTCCTGCGCCAGACCGCCGGACGCTATGCCGCCGCCTGGCATCATCGGGAACCCTTCTGGTACTTCTTCACCAACGTCATTCCACAGTACTGGCTGCCACTGGTATTGGTGTTGCCGTGGCTGGTGCCGGCCTGGCGCCGCCAGCTGCAAAAGCGCGATGGCCGGGTGCTGGTGTTGCTCGGCTGGGTGGCGCTGGTGGTGCTGTTTTTCTGTATCAGCAGCGGCAAGCGCAAGTTGTATATCTACCCGGCATTGCCAGCGCTGGTCCTGGTGGCAGCGCCGCTGGTGCCCTGGTTGCTGCAGCGTTGGTTCAGGCAGCGCCCGCGCTTGCGACGAGTGTTCCCGGCATTGGTCGCGACCTGGTTCGTGCTGTGGTTCGCCCGGGGTTTCGTCGAACCGGTCAGGGATGGGGTCAATCCCAATCAAACGCTCATGGCCCAGGCCAACAGCATGACCCATGGCGCGAACCTGGTCCTTGTCAACTGGAGCGAAGGGCACTGGCTGTTCGCCCGGCAGCCGATCGTGCACTTCGGTATGCTCGACTCCACCGTCGAAAGAGCCGCGCAATGGCTGCGCGAACACTCGCATGACTACGCCCTGGTGCCGGACGACGTGCTGGACCGCTGCTTCAAGCCCGAGGCTGCGCGGGAACTGGGGGAGAACTCCCGGGCGCAATGGTCGATTGTCGGGGCGGATGCGGATAATGGGTTGTGTCATGCGCAAGCGTCATCGACGGTGTATCGGTTTTCGTGGGCTGATCCGCAGGTGCAAGTGTCCGTGCCCTAGCGAAGCTCATGCATATTTGGATTGATCGTTCCCACGCTCTGCGTGGGAATGCATCCTGTGACGCTCCGCGTCATTCTTGCGCACGGCTCACGTCATGTGTCGTCAACGGAACGCGGAGCGTCCCTGGCGGCATTCCCACGCAGAGCGTGGGAACGATCACAAGCAAAGCGAGGCGGCCTGACAGCCGACCTGATTTTGCGGGTGTACCCGACCCCCCGTAGGAGCCAGCGGTGTTGGGGGTAAATGCAAAAGTCAGGTCGGCTGTCAGGCCGCCTCGCTTTGGCTTTTGATCTGGGCGCCCCGTTAACCACGCTGGCAGAACGCAGGCATTGCGCAGTGGGTAAACCGGCAGGACGCCGGTTTAGCCGCGCTGGGCCATGGATGGCCCATCGCGGCGACCCACGGAGTAATGCCTTCGTTCTGGCATGCCGAGCCTAGGCGAGGCACCGAGTGGTGGGGCAAGAGCGCTTTGGTTACTTTCGCGCTTTTCGAAAGTGACTCGCCGTAAGGGCGAAACCCTAAGTGGCCGTTACCGCAGCAATGGATATACACCCCGTCCCCTACTTGTGAACAGCAACTGATCAAAACTTCGCATAGTTCAACGCATCGACAATCGCCGAACCGCCGATACCTGTCAGGGACAGCAGCAACGAACGGATCAATGGGTCTTCGGAGTAGCGCGAGAACGAACCGGTGTTGAGCGTTGCAACCCGTTCGCGAATCATCTTGAACTTGGCATAGCCCGGCGTCGATTCCGGTGTTTCCAGTAAATAGGCATCGATTCGTTGCAAGGCCACCGTGCGGGCCTTTTCCGCGGCTCGACGCAGGGTGAGCGCAGAGCCGAGCAGCAGCAACGCGGTCAGCAGGTAGGAAATCATCAGCCCTGGCGGTGTTGGCCAGTTGTCGAACAGGCTGCTGCGTGAGGCCAGCAGGATCAACAGCACCACGGTCGGTGCGTAGATCAGCCGATTGACCGCCGACGTACGCTTGGCGATCAGTTGCAGATCCACCCACTCGTCGATGCAGGGATGCTTGAGCATGCCGAAGATTTTCTTGTGTTCGGCCTGCAACGTCCCTGGCCAGATCGCATGGTGCTCGCTCAGATGACGGATGAAGCGCGTCAGCAACAGGTTGGCATCCATGACCCAGAACACCAGCACCTGGAACGTCAGCGTCGGAATCAGCCAGTTCAACATCCACCAGTCCGATGCACCGCGCACGGGCGTGCCTTCCATCGGCCAGATCACGAACAACACGCTGGTGACCACGACGTAGGCCCAGGTAGCGAGTAACGCCCGCAACAGACGGGCACCGAATGAACCACAGATGCAGTGCTCACCCCAGAAGCGCGCAATGACGATCATCTTGCGTCCGTCCGTGCAGCGGGCCTGGGCGGCCGCGCAGGACTTCGACCAGTCTTCGTTGGCACTCATCAGCGGGAAGAAAATCAGCAACAGCCAATGGCCAAGCTCATTGCACCAGCGGCGCAGGCTCCAGCCTTTGCCGCGGCGGATCAATCGCTGTACCTGGCCCCACAGGGTTGTCTGGTATTTGCGCATGTGCAGGCGCAGATGGAAGGCACTTTCGATCTCCGCGCGATTGATGCGCAGCTTGCGCCACCCCCAGGTCAACGCCGAGAGCGAGATCAGCACGGCCAGCAGGCGCAATGCTACGGTCGGCCAGGCGCTGATGCCTTCGAGCAAGAACATCGGCTCGCCCAGGCCGTTGTCGGTCAAGGTGCTGCGCATCTGGTACGCCAGCATCAACGCGAGAATGAACACCACCAGCGGGACCACGAAGTACCACGCCCAGGCATCGTATGAACCTGGGGTCACACTCGACGTCGCGTCCTGGGCCAGTGCCAATCGCCGCGTGGAGCGACGGAGCAGGTTCGACGACAGGATGCCCAGCAGCACCAGCACGAAGGTGAACCACAGGAATTCCGCATGCCAGTAGCGCGTGGCAATGAAGGCGCAGGCCGCCGCGACCATGAACAGCGTAATAGGCACGCCGCGCACCCACGCCAGGCGTGTGTCGTGTTCGTCCTGGGGGCCCTCGATGCGCCACCAGAGAATGAACGCAGCGATGCTCAGCAGGGTGAGTGTCAAAGGTCCGGCCCAAAAGAACGATTGGCTGTGTTTGAAACGCTCGCGCAGTGACTGGGAGGGCTCAGGGTAGGGCGGCGGCGAGGGATCTTGCAGGCAGCGCAACGCCATCAGATCGTGGGGCAGCACACCGCGCTCCGACTGGGCTTGGGTGGGCGCCTGGCAACTGGTCGGGCGTGAGGCGCCCAGTCGCGTGGCCAGGGGAATAAAGCCACTGATGCCCACTTCGTAGATGCCCGGCGAGAGCAGCTCCGATTTGGAATAGTCGAATTTCGCGCGCTTGGCATCAAAGGATTGCGGCGCCAAGGCCGCCAGTACTGAAATGAACACGGCACTTTGCAGGCTGTCGCGAAATGGCGGCACGTCCTGTTGCAGGGCGCGAGTCAGCGTCAGGCCATAGGGTGCGGCGAGGATCAGGTTGCGCGTGGTTTGCGCCTGGCCCCGTTGCAGCATGCGCGCGTCAAGGTCGGTGGAGAAGTACAGTTTGTAAGGCATTCGGCTCTTGAGGGCCTGCAGCACCAGCAGCTTGTCGTAGGCATCGACACCCAGGATACCGATGGCGCCGATGCCACTTTCGCCATCGCGTCGATAGGCCGCGTCTTCGCTGGCGATGTGGTCGGCGAGGCGTCGCAGATAATCGAGCTGGGAGTTGCCGTCGGATTTCTCCAGCGGGCTGAGGTCGATGGCGGATGCGCCACGGGCGTTTTTGCTGGCATCGTAGCTGGCGGTTTTATCGGTGCTCGCTGATTCTTCCGGCAGACGCCCGTCGAGCCCGCGCAAGTAACTGAAGCGCAAGATCCACTGGTCGACGGCACCCTTATGGTTTTCACCGTCGCCGAGTCGGGCGTCCCTGGCCACCTGCAGCTTGAAGCTTTCGATCAGGGCACGGCTGTAGAAACTGTCCCACTCGGAAATCAACGCGATGCGGTTGGCGCTGCGGCGAAGATTGCCGGTGCAGGGTGAGCCGATCCGGCTCAGTTTGCCTTCGCTGCAACGCACGCCGGCGGCCGGGTCGACGCGGCGCAGCTTCAGTTCTTCAAGCATCAGTTGGGTCATGGTGCCATCGTCACTGACGGTGCGCAGCAGCTTCATCGGCTCGCGGTTGGCCAGCGGCGGCGACAGCTTCTGGTAGCCACGATCCAGTGTCTCGTTGTCGGCCGTGGCCAGCGGCGAATAGATTTCGATGTTCGGCGAGGCCTTGCCGATGTCCTGGTCCTGGAACATGTCGCGCAGCACGGTCGAGGTCGAGGGGCCTATGACCTTCAAGACGGCATTGGCCGAGGGTTCGATGCAAGGTGCTGGCGTGCAGGCCATGGCGACTTTTTTTTTCAGGCTGTCACGAAGCGTTTCGAGCTGTTGCAGCGGCATCGAGCCGAGCGCGTCCTGTTTCAACCAGAACACGATCGTTCGGTCGGAGGGTGCGGGCTTGCCTTCAAGCGCCTGCGGTGGATCGAACGGATTGGACACGAACACTTCGTAGGGCGTATCGACGAAAGCGTTTTTCTGCGGTGCCTCGAGTGACAGGTTGGCGGCCAGCTTCAGGCAGTGGATGTACTGCTCCTGATCCGGCACCCGGTGGGAATTCTTGAACCCGGCCAGCAAGGCATAGCGAATGCGCCGGCGCCTTTCGACTTCATCGGCGTAGGGGCCACCCTCGACCAGCGCGACCATGATGTCGGGCGCCGATTGTCCTGCGCTCAGGGGCGAGAGGTCGGGGCTGCAAACGTTCTCGGCGTCCGGGTTCTTGCTGTCGGCAAGCTTCTTGCGATAACGCTCCACCGCGTCGAAAGGGTCCTGCCACAACCGGGCCTCGATGGGCAGTTGTGCCTGGAACTGGGCACCGATGGGGCGCGGCTCCAGGAAGGGTTCGCGGGTGAGGGCGAACATCGATACCACCAGACTCAGGATGACTGCACTGCCTGGCAACCAGAGGGCCAGATTTGTGCCCGAATCCTTGCTGTCCATGGCCTGTGCCTCTTGTTTGCGGCCAACTGTGTACTGTTATTTATAGACCCAATAAATGAAGGGGAATGGCCTGAATGAACGATTGCCTGACCGAATTGCCGTCGATCGGCTATTCACCCGCACTACGGCGGCAGGTGTACAGTGCGGTGCTCTGGCTGAATAATCGGTCATGCCTCCTTTAAGGTCATTCTGGACGAACGCCATGCATCGCATCGGACTCATCGTTTACCCCGGTTTCCAGGTTCTGGGCCTGGCCATGTGTGCCACATTCGAACTGGCCAACAGTGCGGCCGATGAACCGGTGTACAGCATTGTCCTGGTGTCCGAACACGGCGGCATGGTGCAAACCTCCGCAGGGTTCGCTGTGGAGACCAAGCCATTTGACCCGTGTTCGTTCGATACGCTGTTGGTCATGGGCGATAACTTGATTCGCCCGCCATCGAAAGGGCTGGTGGACTTTTTGCGCCATGCCAGCCAGGGCACCCGCCGCCTGGGTTCGATCTGCACCGGTGCCATTGCCCTGGCCGAAGCCGGTTTGCTCGATGGCCGGCGAGCAACCACCCACTGGTGTCATGCGGCGTCGTTGCAGCGGGCGTTTCCGAAGGTGAAGGTTGAGGAAGACCGGATTTTTATCAACGACGGAAATATCTGGACCGCCGCCGGCATGAGCGCGTGTGTCGATCTGGCGCTGGCCCTGGTGGAAATCGATCTGGGCGCGGAAGTCGCGCGCCGGGTCGCCCGGCAGTTGGTGGTGTATCACCGCCGGGCGGGCGGGCAGTCGCAGTTTTCGGTCATGCTGGAGTTGCAGCCCAGGACCGATCGCATCCAGGCAGCATTGACGTACGCCAAGCAGAACCTGAAGTCCGATTTGTCGGTTGAGGAACTGGCCAACGCCGCCAATCTCAGCCCGCGACAATTCAGCCGAGTGTTCAATGCCGAAACCGGGCAATCGCCGGCCAAGGCTATCGAAAGCCTGAGGGTGGAGGCCGCGCGGTTGATGATGGAAACCGGCCGGCACTCGATCGATGTGGTGGCAACCGAAACCGGCTTTGGTGACAGGGAGCGAATGCGCCGGGCTTTCCTGCGAGCTTTCGGGCAATCGCCCCAGGTGATTCAGCGGGCCAATCGAGGTTGATGACCTAAAAGGTGGTGTATACGACATTCAAGTCACAATATTATTTTCGTAATATTTGTCTCGTTGAAACCCATTCCCTCAATGAGATCGCCGCCATGACCTTTGTCAAAGCCGCCGCCGTACAAATCAGCCCCGTGCTCCACAGCCGTGAAGGCACCGTCAACAAAGTCGTCGAGAAAATTCTCGAGCTGGGTGAGCAGGGCGTGCAGTTCGCCGTGTTTCCCGAAACCGTCGTGCCGTACTACCCGTATTTCTCGTTCGTCCAGGCGCCCTTTGCCATGGGCGCCGAACATCTCAAGCTGCTGGACCAGGCCGTGACGGTGCCGTCGGCGGCGACCGATGCCATTGGCGCTGCCGCCCGAGAGGCCGGCATGGTCGTGTCCATCGGTGTCAACGAACGAGATGGCGGTACGTTGTACAACACCCAATTGTTGTTCGACGCCGACGGCTCACTGATCCAGAGCCGCCGCAAGATCTCCCCGACTTACCATGAACGCATGATCTGGGGCATGGGCGACGGGTCCGGCCTGCGCGCCACCGACAGCGCGGTGGGGCGCATCGGCCAACTGGCGTGCTGGGAACATTACAACCCGCTGGCCCGCTACGCCTTGATGGCCGATGGCGAACAGATCCACGCCTCGATGTACCCCGGCTCGTTTGCCGGCCCGCTGTTCACCTCACAGATGGAAGTCAGTATCCGCCAGCACGCATTGGAAGCGGCGTGCTTCGTGGTCAACTCCACCGCCTGGCTCAGCCCTGAGCAACAGGCGCAGATAATGGCCGACACCGGCTGCCCGATCGGGCCGATTTCCGGCGGTTGCTACACCGCGATCATCAGCCCGGATGGCGTGGTACTGGGTGCGTTGACCGAGGGTGAAGGCGAGGTGATCGTCGACCTCGACATGAGCCTGATCGACAAGCGCAAGCGCATGATGGATTCGCGCGGCCACTACAGCCGTCCGGAACTGCTCAGCCTGCTGATCGACCGCACCCCGCATGCCCATGTGCATGAACGCAGTGCGCATCCGGAGACAGTGGAAAAGGTAGATCCACTGTAGGAGCGAGCATGCTCGCTCCTACAGTAAGGCGGTAAGGCAGTACTCCGTTGTTTCAGTGCTGGTTGCGGCGCCAGAAAATCCGGGCCAGCAACGCATCGACGCTGAACTTGCCAGGACCCGAAAGCAGCAACGGCACAAGGGCGGCGAGATAAATCAGCGGCAGCTTGAAGTTACCAAAACCTTTGTTGCTGATGGAGTAACCCTGGGCCAGTTCGCTCAAGGTCGACCAGTCTGCCGGCCAGTGCACCGCGGCGGTCGCGACGATGGTCACCACGATCAGGCTGATCGCCGAGAAGCGTGTGGCCAGGCCCACCAGCAGGGCGAGCGCGCAGATCAGCTCGACCCACATCGACAGTTCCCAATTCAGCGTGGCCGGCAGGTGGTTGAACGGGAACAGGAAGCGGTCCTGGATGTCGGCGAACCAGTTTTCGCCATTGAATTTTTCCAGGCCCGACTCGAAGAACTCCCAGGCGAGGAACACCCGCAAGGACAGTGGCGCGATCCAGCTGCCGGCACGGTCAAGGTTCAGGTGCAGGCCTTTCACGGCCGATGAAATAGTGGCGTTCATGGTTGATCTCCTTCAAGACAGGGATGTCGGACCGGGGGGGCCGTTGAGAGGTATTTCATCAACCGGGTGTATCTGCGGTATGTCGTTGGCACGGGAATTTGAAGGCCTGGTGTGTCAGGGGCGGGGCTGTACACACTTTGATACGTTCAGTTCGAATGCATTTAAATGTGGGAGCGGGCCCGCTCCCACAGGGACCTTTGTGGGCATCAAGTCAGAGCGGCAACGCCAGAACCCGGCTGCGCAGATGCGCCAGCGTCTCGTCATCGAGCACCGTGGTCAGTTCCAGGCCTTCTTTGGCCTGATACAGGTTCATCGCATCCCGGGTCTGTTTGCCGACAATGCCGTCAATCGTGCCGGGGTGCCAGCCCAGGTACGTCAGGTAGGTTTGCGCGGTGCGAATCCTCAGGTCGGGCGTTCCGCCGTAAGAGAACTTCTGATACGCGGCACTGAGCCGCACGTCGTAGTTGTTGATGGCGTAGTTGGGGCCGTTGTAACGACGGGCGAAGTTCGCCCAATCCTTGGCCCGTAGCGCGGCGATGGAGCCGCCACCGATCAACGTGCCGACCATACACAACAGTTGTTCGTTCTCTGACAGGACCATGCGCCTGACCATCGATTCAACGTCTGCAGAACCGGTGGAAGCGAAGTTGAACCCCATGATCTGGCCCAGCCCCCACGACGTGCTTTGCAGCGCCGCATTGCGGTCAAGCTCGATCGCCTGGTTGAGCCGGTCGTACTGGTGGTCCCCCGACGCACCATAGTTGCCAGGGCTTTTGCTGCTGATATCGGGGTGTTGTGCGTCAAACGCCTGGTGGGTCAAGCGGCTGAAGACGTGACGCTCGAAAAGGATTTTCGGACGGCGATCGGAAAAGAATCCGTTGCCGGAGGTTTCTACTGCCAGAACAGCCCACAGTTGTGCAGCGCTGACTTTGGCCAGGTCCAGGGCGTTTTCCAGACCTTCGTCGTCAAGGGCTGCGCCATGGCTTCTGAATTCGTTGCTCATGACGGCCTCCTTCGAAACAGCAAACGCGGGGGTACGCTTTAAGCGTAGGTGGGCCAGGCTGGCACCGGCGGGTTTGCGATTATCGGCGCAGGGCTGTGGCGGATGACGCTCGGCGGCTTTTGCTATACATTTTCTGCCCGCCCATTGCATGGTGATACCGCTTCATGTCTCTTGCGCTCGAACGTCTAGTCGCTGGCACGCCGATCCCTTTCGCCGGTAATCGTGTCACTGTGGTCAGCCCCGAACTGGCGGCACGCTTTGCGCCCGGTGACCACCTGTTGGTGGAGCAGGTCAGCGGCGAACTGTTGCTGATTCCGGTGGCTGACCAGCAAGCGGCAGCGGTGGCGATCGAACGTGCCGAAGCGGCGTTCAAGGCGATGTCGACGGTGTCGGACCAGGCCATCAGCGCCTTCTTCGATGAGTTTGCCCAACGCCTGGAGACGCCTGAGTGCTGGGCCTTGATCGAGGCCGCAAACCTGGCCGACATCAAGCGGGCCAAGGCTCGTGGCCGCTCGACCACGCGTTTGCTGGCCGATGAGCGCATGCGTCGCGACATGATTGCCGGCCTGCGCGCCTGGCGCGATGCATCGGCCACCCGCGGCAAAGTGATCAGTTGCGTTGAGCACGACGGCTGGAAAGTCGAACAGGTGGTCTCGCCGCTGGGTATCGTCGCGTTCGTCTTCGAGGGCAGGCCGAATGTCTTCGCCGATGCCGCCGGTGTGTTGCGCACCGGTAACACCGCGGTGCTGCGCATTGGCAGCGACGCGTTGGGCACGGCCCAGGCCATCGTCACTCACGCATTGAACCCGGCATTGAACGCCACCGGATTACCAGCCGGTGCGGTGTCGTTGGTGGAAAGCGTCAATCACGCCGCCGGGTGGGCGATGTTCGCCGACCGCCGTCTGTCCCTGGCCGTCGCCCGTGGTTCGGGGCGCGCCGTCAGTCAATTGGGCAGCATCGCGCAACAGGCCGGCACCGCCGTCAGCCTCCATGGCACCGGTGGTGCCTGGTTGATCGCCGACATCGACGCAGATGCCACGCGCTTCGCCGCTGTGGTGCGCAACTCCCTGGACCGCAAGGTCTGCAACACCCTGAACGTCTGCCTTATCCAGCGCGACCGCGCCGCTGACCTGGTGCCGCTGTTTCTCGATGCGCTGCAACAGGCAGGCAAGGCACGGGGGCAGGGCTGCAAGTTGCACATCGTGGAAGGCAGCGAAGCGTTCCTGCCGGCGGATTGGCAAACCGCCAGCGTCGAGGTCTACCGCGCCGAAGGCTACCGCACCGAAGCACTGGCCGAAGCGTTGCCGGAAGATCAACTGGGTCGCGAGTGGGAGTGGGAAGAAACCCCCGAAGTCAGCCTGAAGATCGTCGACGACCTGGACAGCGCCATCGCCTTGTTCAATCGCTACAGCCCGCAGTTCACCGTGTCGCTGCTCAGCGAAGCTGCAGCGACTCAGGAACGCTTCTACAACGCGGTCAACGCGCCTTTTGTCGGCAACGGGATCACCCGTTGGGTCGATGGTCAGTACGCACTCAACAAGCCGGAGCTGGGCCTGTCGAATTGGGAGAGCGGGCGGCTATTTGCGCGCAGTGCAATTCTTTCAGGTGATGGTGTGTTCACCATTCGCAGTCGCATGACCCAAATAGATCTGGGCATCAAACGCTAAAAAAGGCCTGTCGCAGCATCTTTATATTGTTCGAACGTGAGAGGCACCTTTACGGTTTTCTCTGCAAAAGGTGGGGTTGTCTACTGTCAAGTTTGACAGTAGACGCGCCATGCTTTTCGCCGACTTAATAAAGCTCCGGGGCTGAACCCGTGTAGTCACCATGGAAATCAGTCATCCCACTGCCTGACGAATCCCCAGGTTCCGACGATTTTAAGGGTGAGCTATTAATCGACGGCGACCCGTCGACCCCCTTCTGATATCTGCCGATGAAAAGATCTTGATGGTGTATGGGGGGCTTCTCATACGTCTGCTGAAAAATGGTCAACCTGATCCGAGTTTCAACGGGGTAAATATTACGTAGATACCCGACATTCGGAATATCCATCAGTCATCCTTCGCATGGTGCAAGTTTGTGAGGATAAACTTGTGTTGTCGGGCAACGCCAACGTGAACGGTGAGCGTGTCGTCATGTTTACGTGTTTCTTCTCAATGGAAAACTGGACACGGGTTACGGGCAAAACGGACTGCTGCTTCGCTACCTTGCTTGATTTTACGTAGTAAACAAAAAAGTCCCCGCTCAAAAAACTTGAGAGGGGACTTCTTATGGCTATGGATTATCAGTAGAACCGGTCAATCACCCGAACTTCGTTCTGGCCCTGCAGCGAGTCCCAGGCCTGTTTCAGCGTTTGCAGGACATTACCGATGAAGTCCTTGTCGGCAGCGGCCTTCTTGCCAACATAGCCATGGCCGCGACGGTACATTTTCAGTCGGGCCAGCAGGTTCTGGTTGTTCTGGTCGAACTCCGCTTCATGGGCATGTGGCGACAGGCAGTCGATATGCACCTGGCCCGATTTGCTGATCCACAGGATATGGCTGTCGTGACTGTCTTTTTGCGCCGCGAACATGCGAGCCAGCTCTTCGATAGTCGGTTGATTGTTCAGATTCATGATAAAGCCCCCTTGACCATTTGGTGATCTTTCAAAGTTGATTCGCTAATACATGTAGCCCATCGGTTAGTTGATCCCTGGCACCGAAACCAGGACGTCAGCAGTCGTCCGCCGAAATCGACGGGGTCCCGCGTCTGTTGCATGTAGTCGTGTTGAATAACTGCTACGCAATAGCGTCACAACGAAGAGAAGCGGCGATAACCTTTGGCCCCTGCCGACGTTTTCAGGGTCGGCCACAAGCATCATGAGGATGGATCGCCAGCGCTTCTCGCCCTTGTACTGGACGTTCAGGCCAGGTCAGCTTCTTCAATCTGCCTTGTGGGCAGCGTGTATCCGGAAAAAACAGCTCGGCGGTCAGACGAGCTTGCTCAAGCGTGTTACCAGTACTCCCGATCGGGGAGATGTCTGCATCATGCAAGGGCAAATCGAAGGCGTCAACGGTTTTGTAGTGAATATTTTTAGTCACTACATATTGTCTGACAAAGCTGATTTGGAATTAGACGGGGGGTCTTCCTCTACCCCCATGTAGGAGCGAGCATGCTCGCGATAGAGGTCAACGATGACGCGGGGAGCCTGACACCCCGTGGTGCCCTCAGGTTTTTCGCGAGCATGCTCGCTCCTACAGGGACAGGGCTTACGCTTTCTCAAAACAGTAAACAGTGCACGGCAACCCCTGGATGTACAGTTGATGAGCGCTGAACCGGTTTTGCGTCGCCTCAGGAATCACCGCCGCCCAGAACAGCCGTGCCGGCTGGTTCGCCTCGACATGGAAAATTTGCCATCGACCGGGGAGTCGGTTCAACAGGGTGGACACGACAAACCTGGCGACGCCCTGGCCACGAAAGCCCCGACTGACGAACAGATAACCGATGTTGTAGCGGGCATCGGGCACGTGGATTTCGTCATCCACGGTGACGAACCCGGCCAACTCCCCATCGACCCGGATCAGAAATGCCTGGGTCGCGGGTTTTCGCCAGTAGTCCGAGAGGGGCAGGATATTGAAGAAGCCATGCTCACCCAGCTTCAGCGGCACCCACTCGCTGAAATCATAGGTGTAGAACTGCATCAGGTTTTCAATGGTCTGCAGTTCGTCGCGTTGGGCCGCGTGCAGTTCAATCGAGATCATCTGAAAGGTTCCCGCCGATGGCTGTGCATGACAGGTCATTATGGCCGAAGAAGCTGATTGACCACGTTGAACGTCTGCGAGCCGCCACACACCTGCATCACTGCAAGCGTCTTGCCCTGGGTGGGGCGAACGGCACCGAGTTCCAGGGGAACCCAGTCGATCTGCGCCTTGAACAAGGCCGACATCGCGCCATGGCGTTCCGGCGAACACCCGACCTGGCCTTTGGACCACTGCAACAGTTCGCGCAGCTCCTGGACTTTGGGGTGGGCGGCAGGAGCATCGTCGGGCAGCGGCAAACTGGACGGATTGAAGATGCGCGTCTCTGCGCCGAAATGCTCCAGCAGGCGCGCGGCTTCTTCGACCAGCAGGCGGCTGAACGAGCGTTCGCGGGTCGAGCCGTACAACAGCAGGATGTGTGGATACCAACCTTGAAGTAGTAGCCCCAGGTGATGCGCATGTCCTTGCGTTCGAGCACGTGCAGCCAGAGGAGGGTGGCGAGACTGCCGATGGGGGTGATCTTCGGGCCGAGGTCACAGCCGATGATGTTGGCGTAGATCATCGCCTTGCGAATCAGTCCGTCCGCGCCCAGGGGTTCAGCAACAGGCAGCATCGCGCACGGGACGCCCGTCCATGGCGGAACCATTGCACCCGGTTCATCCACCGCTGACTTTCCAATGCTTGACATCGTCAGCGAACATCATCTGCTTCATCTCATGGGCAATGCCATAGGCCAGGGATTCGTGTGCAGCGATGACTTTTTCTTCCGCCGAAAGGCAATGGAAAATGTCGAGCTTGGTCTCTGCCTCAGCCGTTTCGAGGGTGAAAATCTGCACGTAACGCGCAAGGTCGTTATCAAGGCTCGACAGGTATTCGCGCAGGCGCTGGTGGTCGACCGATTTCTGGCTGAAGTACCAGTTCATCGGGTGGATCAGGAAGCGTGAGTGAGGGGAGGTGATGCGCCGGCCTGCCGCCAGGAACATGATGATGCCCATGGATTCGATGTTACCCGCGTTGATTGCGCACAGCGGTACCGGCAGTGACTTCAGGAACGTATAGAGGGTGAATCCAAAGTTGGTGCTACCGCCGCTCGTAGACAGATTGAGGAGTAGGGAGGTGGCGCCTTCATCGATGGCTTCGAGGCAACAGTCCCGGAAGCGCTCAGTCGTTCCCTGATCGATCTGGCAATGAAAATGCACGATATGTTCAGTCATCGATAGACTACCTGGATGATGCCTGGAGGACTTCCACGCGTTATCAAGTCTAGTAAACATCGAGCGGTTGATCTTGAAACCCTCGCAGATTGCCGCTCTATCCGATGCTCGCCATCCATCGAATGAGCGCAATTCCAATTGAACCAAATGCCCGGATCCACTCGTCGCAAGTACGATAATTCGGTTCAAACTTTCTGTTTTGTGCGTCCTCCGACGTATACGGGCCCAAGCTCGTACCAACGATGCAGAGGTGAATGAAAATGGCCAATACAGGAAATAAAAATCCCGGCAGCGACTGGGACAAGACCAATGAAGCCGGTAAAAAAGGTGGTCAGGCTTCCGGCGGGCAACAATCGCGCGATAACGATCGCATGTCCGGAGGCGGGCAAGGCAATCGCGGAGGCGAATTTGCCGATGATAAGGAAAATATGACCAAGCCAGGCCAGAAAGGCGGCCAGGCTTCAGGCGGACAACAAGGCAACAGGGCTGACCAATCGTCCAGCACTGGGCAAGGAAGCGGACGCGGCGGTAATTTTGCCGATGATCGCGATAAGTCTGATATGGGACGCAAAGATGACGGGATGAGCGGAGGTGGAGGACGCAAACCCTGATGCTGTCTGAATCATCAAGCCCCGATTTTTTCGGGGCTTGATTTCGATAGGATTGAGATCAGTCGCAAGGACGCGCTAATTGATCTGCACAATCACCGGACCTTCCGTCACGATCGGCGGGTTCGCGTGGATATTCGATGCATTTTTCTGAATCCATTCGCGTGCAACTTTCAAGCTCGCATCGCTGCCGGCCTTGTCCGTGCAAACCGTCACTGAGGTCCCACCATCCCCGGTATTGAGCAGTGTGTAGCTGACGAGGCCAGGCACTGTCCGCAGGAGCGCTTCGACGTCGGTCTGGCGCTGTTCCAAAAGGTCGAAAAGCTGTTTGGCTCCTGCACCGAGGTAGGTTCTTATTACCGCATACATGATCGTCTCCTTTGGGAGTACCCAGGTTTCAATTCTCCCCGATTCATTAAGCTTAGCCACAGGCCGGTGGCAGGCGAGATGCTACGACCATCGGCGGCGTTCGCTCTCGCCATTCACTCTCACGCCTGATCCATCGCCTCAGCCACCCCCTGATCCTCTCCCAGGAAACCACCACTTTGATGCTGCCACAGCCGCGCGTAGGTGCCGTTTTTTGCCAGCAATTGCGCATGGGTACCCTGTTCGATGATACGTCCCTCGTCCATGACAATGAGTCGATCCATGGCCGCAATCGTCGACAGCCGATGGGCGATGGCGATGACGGTCTTGCCCTGCATCATTTCATCGAGGCTTTCCTGGATGGCGACTTCAACTTCAGAATCCAGGGCACTCGTGGCCTCGTCCAACAACAGAATTGGCGCGTTCTTGAGCATCACCCGGGCGATGGCAATGCGTTGGCGCTGGCCGCCCGAGAGCTTGATGCCGCGCTCACCCACCAGGGTGTCATAGCCGCTATGGCCTTGCCGATCACTCAGTTGGCTGATGAAACCGTCGGCTTGGGCATTAATCGCGGCGCTGCGCACCTGGGCGTCGGTCGCGTCCGGGCGGCCGTAGGCGATGTTGTCGCGAATCGAGCGGTGCAGCAGGGACGTATCCTGGGTGACCATGCCGATAGCGGCCCGCAGACTGTCTTGTGTCACCTGAGCGATGTTTTGCCCGTCGATGCGAATCTCACCGCTGTCGACGTCATAGAAGCGCAGCAGCAGATTGATCAGCGTCGATTTGCCTGCGCCGGAACGGCCCACCAGGCCGATTTTTTCGCCTGGGTGGATAGTCAGGCTCAATCCGTCGAGCACCTGGCGTTCACCGTTGTAGTTGAAGCTCACGTTGTCAAAGGTCACCGCGCCGCCAGAGGGCACCAGTACGCCAGCGTTCGGCGCGTCCTGCACCTTGGGACCTCGGGTCAGGGTTGCCATGCCATCCTGCACGGTGCCGATGCTTTCGAACAGCGAAGCCATCTGCCACATGATCCAGTGCGACATGCCATTGATACGCAACGCCATGGCCGTAATTGCCGCCACCGCTCCCGCGCCGACCTCGCCCTGGTGCCAGAGCCACAGGGCATAGCCGCCAGCGGCCATGATCAACATCACCACCAGCGCCTGGTTGACGATCTCGAACTGGCTGACCAGGCGCATCTGGCGGAAGCCGGTTTGCTTGAAGTCCTCCATTGCCGCGCGCGCAAAATGCGCTTCACGATTGGAGTGCGAGAACAGTTTCACGGTGGTGATGTTGCTATAGGCATCTGAAATACGCCCCGTCATCGACGATCGCGCATGGGCCTGTTCCTGCCCGACTCGCCCCAGGCGCGGCACAAAGTACAGCATGGCCAGCCCGAACAACGCGACCCAGGCAATAAAAGGCAGCATGAGTTTCAGGGCGAAGCCGCCGGCCAGTGCGATGATCGCAATGAAATAAACGCCAATTCCGGGTGCGATTTCGATAAGGGTGAACAGGACTTCGCGCACGCCCAGTGCAGTCTGCATCACCTTGGTGGTGACCCGACCGGAGAACTCATCGGAAAAGAACGAAAGGCTTTGCCGCAGCATCAGTCGATGGAAGTCCCAGCGCAGCCGCAACGGCAGGTTGATGGCCAATATCTGGTGCTGCACCATGGTACGTAGCGCCACCAGCCCAATGCTGGTGACCAACACTGTCGCGATACCCCACAGCACAGAACTTTCCTGCCCGTTCGCATCGCCACCGGCCTGCCAGGTCGAGAGCAGGTCCACGACCTGCCCAAGAAAGGAAAATAACCAGGCTTCGTAGATCGACACACTGGCACTGAGCAGCGCCAACGCAAGGATATAACCGCGGGCGCCGCGCGTGCAGGCCCACAGGAACCGCATCAGGCCGACAGGCGGCGGCGGTGCTTCGTCGGGAGGGAATGGATCGAGCCTTCGTTCAAACACGCGAAGCATTGTGATCTCCGAAATGATCTGGGTAAGCGGATTTTGCCATTGAGTGGCTGCTTTGAGGGTTTGCGGGGCAGACGTCGTATCCGCCACCGCCAGGCTAACGGTGCCGGGGGATGCAGGGGGCCCGCGTCTAAAGCGCTCGGTTGAACTTTTACAGATGTAAGGCTGTGAAGGGTGTAAAGGAGTGTAAAAGGAGGGGGGCCACAAACGGAACAATTCGTCCCGTTTTCCATCAAGCGGAGAGTGGCCTGTTCATTCCTGCCGTTTACAAACACTCAGAGGTTGAAATTTCGCTGGCGTAGGCGCCTGTGGCGCTGTTGTCGACCTGAGCCGATGGACTCACAGACATACGTGCGCCGGCAGACAGGTTGCCGTTGATCCGGGGGATATGGCACAGGGACGATGCCGCCCCCATGCTCATGCGCACCTTGGCCACATCCGCAATGAAGGGCAACGGTTTTTTGTTGAAGGTGCTGCCCATCGCCAGGTCAAGGACCAGTTCACCCGTCTTGCCCTCGATCTGGATGTCAGTGCCCATGCTGCCTGCCACCGTCAGCCTGGACGGATCGACGGCACAGGCAGGTGCCACGATTTTTACCCCTGCTTTTCCCGTCAACCCCGTCAGTGGCGCGCTGGTATATAGCGTGATATCCAGGGTAGGGGAGACGACGCGAACATGTTTCGCTGCGTCATTCACCAGCAATAACGCCTTGTTGTCTGTCGTCACCTGGAGCTTGTTCAGCGTATCGGCAGAGCCTGAGACCACCATTGATGACGTTGCAGCGCATTTGATCGACAGGTTCACTCCCTGCCGGACCTCAACACTGCTGAATGCGGTCAGCGCAAAGGTTTTTTCGGCGGCCAGTGCAGCGCAGCTGGTCGTGCTGGCCAGCAGCATAAGCATCAGCTTCATCGTGTCCATGTTGTTCATGCAACCTCCTTGTTTTACAGAAGTACCGAAAGGGAAATCCAAATCCCGGAAACGACAAAGCCCTGAATAATCAGGGCTTTGTCATACATAAGATGGCGGAGGCGATGTCTTCCATTTTGATGTTCATTGACGTCCATTAATGTTCTATTAGAGACGTAAAAAAACTTCAAAAACAGTCTGTTATGAAGTTTTTTGTCTTTTATATTCCACGTACTACCACGGAAAGCCAGGGGCCAAGGTATGGGTTGGAGTATGGGCTGGGACTCATTTAAATTGAGTCATTATCCTTTAAATAGGACATGACTGATGGCATTGCTGACGACGAAAACCGTAGAGAAAATCATCAGGGCCGGGTTGCCTGGAATGACCAATGATGGCGACGGTCTCTATTTGAAAGTCGGCCGCTCCGGTGGTGCCAGTTGGATCTTTCGCTACAAGATTTCCGGTAAAAGCCGAGACATGGGCCTGGGCGGGATCCCCGAAGTAAGTCTCGCGAAAGCACGTGAGAAATCAGCTGAGGCCAGAAAGCTGAGCAGATCAGGCGTTGATCCGCTCACCAGTCGGGATGAAGGGGTGGAGCGACAACGGTTGGAACAAGAGGCCGAGCGTTTAGCTCAGGCCATCGCAATGGCCAAGGCTACCCCGTTCAAAGACGTCGCTCTCGACTATATTGCTGCCCACAAGGCAGGCTGGAAAAATGCCAAGCATGCTCAGCAGTGGGAAAATACGTTGACTACTTATGCGTTCAAGCTCATAGGTGATCTTCCTACCCAAGAGGTAAGCGTTGAGCATGTGCTGACAATCCTCAAGCCGATTTGGACAGTCAAACCTGAAACCGCAAGCCGGTTGCGAAACCGAATCGAAGTGGTCCTTGATGCAGCAAAGGCCAAAGGGCTGCGCGAGGGTGAAAATCCCGCTCGATGGCGGGGCCACTTGGACAAGCTTTTGCCGCCTCGCTTAAAAGTGCGCGCTGTAAAACACCATTCAGCCATGCCATGGGTCGAGCTTCCAGCATTTATGGAAACTCTTGAGAAAGCAGAAGATCTGAGCTCCAAAGCCCTGCGCTTCACCATTCTGACAGCCTGCCGAACCAGCGAAGTGCTTGAGGCTACCTGGACGGAGGTTGATCTCGTGGCAAGGATTTGGACCATTCCAGCGTCGCGAATGAAAGCAGGGAAAGAGCACCGTATTCCTTTGTCACAAGCGGCGTTTGATCTACTGATCGCTCTCCCACGTGTAAAGGGGAACCATCATCTGTTTCCTGGCGCTCGAAGAGGGAGACCTCTGAGCAATATGGCGATGTTGATGGTCTTGCGTCGAATGAAGCGCAACGACCTCACGACCCATGGATTCCGCTCGACTTTTAGGGACTGGGCGAGTGAGGTCACCCACTATCCTCGAGAGGTGTGTGAGCAGGCACTGGCGCATGCAGTAGAGAGTGCGGTGGAGGCGGCATATCGCCGTGGAGACCTTTTCGGAAAGCGGCAGATGTTAATGGATCAGTGGTCACGATATGTGTGTGGCATACCGGAAGTAGAAGCCAGTGGGATGGCTATCAATGAGGCACAGCTTCTCACTAATTCCCGATGATGGTGAGCAGTTATTTCTAGCATGGGGTGCTAGGGGTGGAGTGTTCGAATCACTCCGTCCCGACCATATTTTTCAATGACTTAGCCCGGTTCGGAAACGACCGGGCTTTGTTGTTGTGCGCCAGGCATGGCGCGTTGCGCGTAAGCGATTCAAAAACAGGCCTGGTAATTGCTCTGATACGAGTGTGCCTATCCAACCTGCTTTGGATCTGGAGAAAAAACACATGAGTTCAACTGGTGATTATCCGTTAAGCGAAGTCCCACGCGAAGCGCGCAAAGGGCTGTTGTCCATTTCCATGGTTCTGTTTACCCCAGCGGACGTCTTGCAGGCGTTGCGTGAAGGGCGCTCCGGGATCGGATTCAACCACGCGTATGCAGAAGCGGGACTACGCAGCCATGTCAGCGGCCTGTTGGACGTGGATCTGGAGCAGATAGATCGTCGCAAGCGCCGTTTCATGGGTGAAGCCGCCGCTTACGCCTATTTGGCGATGCGTGATGCGATTGCCGATGCGGGTCTTGAGTACTCGCAAGTATCGTACCCACGCACGGGTTGTGTGATGGGATCGGGTGGCGGCTCCAGCCAAGATATCATCGAAGCCAATCAGTTGCTTGGCGAGGGTCTTCGCAAGGTTGGCCCATACCGGGTGCCTCGCACCATGACCAGCACAGTGTCGGCGTGCATGGCCAGTTTCTTTGCGATCAAAGGGCTCAACTACTCCATCGCTTCGGCATGTGCCACCAGTGCCCATTGCATCGGGCATGCGTTCGAACAGATTCAGTTTGGCAAGCAGGATGTTGTGTTTGCCGGCGGGGCCGAGGCAGAGCATGTCAGCCAGAGCTGCATGTTCGACGCCATGGGGGCCTTTTCTACGAGCTATAACGATGTGCCGACCCAAGCCAGCCGCCCTTACGATGCGGCGCGCGATGGTTTCGTCATCAGCGGTGGCAGTGGCGTGCTGGTACTCGAGGAGCTTGGCCATGCGCTTGAGCGTGGAGCCAGGATCTACGCTGAAGTGATCGGTTATGGCACTGCATCCGATGGCCTGGACATGGTTTCCCCTAGCGGCGACGGCGCGCTTCGGGCAATGCAGGCGGCGTTGAGTACCTGCGCAGAATCGGTCGATTACCTCAATACCCACGGGACCAGCACCCAGGCAGGAGATTTGGTCGAGCTGCGCGCAGCCTCGCTCGCCTTCGACGGCTGCTTACCTGCGTTCAGCTCAACCAAGTCATTGACCGGTCATGCGTTGGGTTCTGCGGGTGTGCATGAAGCCATTTACTCGCTGTTGATGATGCAGCACGGGTTTCTTGCGGCCTCTTATAACATCGAACAGCTCGACCCTGAAGTTGAGGCATTGCCGATCATCCGTAACACGCGCTTTGACCAGCCGGTGAACTGCGTAATGAGTAATAGCTTTGGCTTTGGCGGGGCAAACGCCTGCCTGATTTTCAGTAAGCGCGCGCTCGACGCGTTAATGGTTTAGCTGTTTTGACTTAGTCGGTACCAAGGTCTGTACGAAAAGCTGCGAGAGCAACCACTTTTCGTCATGACCCGAAGGCATTCAAGGCCCGCGAGAGGCCGAACATGCCGCTGCCTCTTTTTGTTTAGTTAGCAACTGCCCGTCGCTTGTTTAGACAACTGACAGTGAGGTGGATATGACAACTAATATGCGTACGCCGGAGCAACCGGTGGCATTGAAAAAAGTGGTGTGGGCGGCGTCCATCGGCAACTTTGTCGAATGGTTTGATTTCGCAATCTATGGCTTTCTCGCGACCACGATCGCACAAGTCTTTTTCCCCAGCGGCGACAGCACCACGGCGTTGCTCAAGACCTTTGCCGTGTTTGCCGTGGCGTTCGCCTTCCGTCCCCTGGGTGGTCTGGTGTTCGGTATGCTGGGAGACCGGCTGGGACGGCGGCGGGTA
>LNAP01000579.1_pt1 | contig 40325 bp, 36 predicted proteins | sample 602601 | NCBI WGS metagenome assembly LNAP01 (sample SAMN02440304, study PRJNA202911) | soil metagenome | biome: Subtropical and temperate rainforests or woodlands; isolation source: soil samples (1 kg each in a 20% v/v slurry with milli Q water) were... ...
GGCTGCCGCGACCCTGGGCGCCACATCGGCCGCCGCCGCCGACTACCCCGAGCGCCCCCTGCGCATCATCGTGCCCTTTGCCGCGGGCGGCGCCACCGACGTCATCGCGCGCACCGTGGCGCAATCCATGTCCACGCGCCTTGGCCAGCCGGTGGTGGTGGAAAACAAGGCAGGCGCCAACGGCAACATCGGCGCCGTCATGGCGGCGCGCGCCGAGCCCGACGGCTACACCCTGCTGATGGCCACGTCCAGCCATGCCATCAATTCCACGCTGTATCACAAGCTGGACTACAGCCTGACGGGCGACTTCGCGGGCCTGTCGAACCTGGCCTCGGTGCCCTTGCTGCTGGTGGTGAACCCGTCGGTGCCGGCCAAGACGCCCGAAGAGCTGGCCGCCTACGCCAAAGCCAACGGCAACCGCGTGAACTACGCCTCGGGCGGCACCGGCACGGCATCGCACCTGGCAGGCGCCCAGTTCAATTCGCTGGCCGGCGCGCAGATGACGCACGTGCCCTACAAAGGGGGCTCGCAAGCGCTCAATGACCTGATGGGCGGCCAGGTCCAGATCATGTTCGCGAACCTGCCCGAAGTGCTGTCGCAGGTGCAGGCCGGCCGCCTGACGCCCATCGCCGTCACGGGCAAGCAGCGCCATGCCGCGCTGCCCAACGTGCCTGCGTTTTCCGAAACGTCCTACCCGGCCATGAACGCCCGGTCCTGGTTCGGCCTGTTCGTACCCGCGGCCACGCCCGCGCCCGTGGTGGAAAAGCTGTCGCAGGCCATCACCCAGGGCGTGGCCGACCCCACCGTGCAAGACAAGCTGAAAGGGCTGGGCGCCGACCCCGTCGGCGACGGCCATGCCGCGTTCCAGCAGTACGTGAACCAGGAAGTCGAACGCTGGAGCGTGCTGGTGAAACAGTCCGGCGCCGCGGCCGACTGACGATCGATTCCCCTTCGCAACCCCAATCGCAACGCCCCATCAAGGAAACACCATGCTTTACGACGTACGAACCTACACCTGCCGCGCCGGCACCATCAAGAAACACCTGGCGCTCTATGCAGAGCACGGCTATGAGGTGCAAAGCCGCCACCTGGGCAAGCCGCTGGCCTACATGCAGACCGAGACCGGCGACGTCAACAGCTACATGCACATCTGGGTCTATGACAGCGCCGCCGACCGCGAAGCCAAGCGCCAGGCGCTGCAAAAGGACCCCGCCTGGGCGGGCTACCTGGCCAAGAGCGCCGACGCCGGCTATCTGATCCGCCAGGAAAACCGGCTTATGACGCCAACCGCGTTCTTCCAGCCCTGAGACCCGTTCGCGGTCGACGCAAAGCGCCGCTACCACAAAACGTGGTCATGCATTGAAAAGCTAGCCTTCGAGGTTTCCCTGCAGAAAATCGACGAGCGCCTTGTTGACGTCTTGCGGGGCCTCCTGCTGGAGCCAGTGCCCAGCGCCGGGAATAATCTTGGTGGCACGCAATCTGGGCACAATCTCTGGCATGGCCTGGATGATCCGGTCCATGCCAGGGATAGCCAGGCCGGTGTCCCGTTCTCCCACAAGAAACAGCGCCGGGACTTCTACATTTTTTCCATCCAAGGCCGCCTGCAACGCCCAATTTCGGTCCAGGTTCCGGTAGTAATTCAGCCCACCGCGAAAGCCGCTGCTCTTGAAACTCCGCACAAAGGCATCCAGGTCCGACTCAGTCAGCCATGGCGGCAGCTCGTCAGGAACGGGGAGCAAGTCAAGCAGGCCGCGTCCATTGGCCACCATACCAAAGGGATTCGGCGTCTTCGGGTCGTTGCGCGGTCCCGCCTGTCCGGATGCCGCGAAGTAAATCGCGCGTAGCGTTGCGCTGACGTCTCGCTCGAACTCTTGTTCGGCAAGACCCGTCTCATTGAAGTAATGCGTGTAAAAAACCGCAGATTCCGTTCTGGGAAACAAGTGGCTCGGCATGACCGCGGCTCTGCGCATCATGGGAACGCCCAACGCGGCAACGGCTCGAAAAACATCGGGCCGCAGTTGCGCGGCCAGCCACGCAATGTTGGCTCCCCAGTCCCCGCCGACTATCACCGCACTTTTGGCGTTCTCGCTTTCAACCAACGCAACCAGATCGCCCACCACATCCATCGTCGTGAAGGCCGCGACATCCGACGGGCATTCGCTGCCGCCATACCCTCGCAGGTCTGGTGCCACCGCGCGAAACCCCGCCTGGGCGAGTGCGGTGAGCTGATGACGCCATACATGGGAGGTTTCGGGGAACCCATGACACAGCAAAACAAGAGGACCTTTGCCCATAGCTGTGACATGCAATCGGATGCCGTTGACGTTCACATCGCGCGTTTCAAGGCTGACCATGGTGCCTGTTCATAGCAGAGATATAGAACAGTTATAATATCGTAACTATCACTGTTATGGAATAGAATTTTCATGAGCTGCGACACTCGGCTTGCTCGCTTGTTGCACGTACTGGTTCACATGGACTTCCGTGGTGGCACGACCACATCGGCAACCCTTGCCCAAATGCTGCATACCAATGAAGTCGTGGTGCGGCGGACCATGGCGGCACTGCGCACGGCCGGCATGGTCACCTCCACAGGCGGGCGCAACGGCGGTTGGTCGCTGGTTAAAGCGCTGAACACCATTACCGCGCGGGATGTTTATGAAGCAATTTCCCACGGCGCCGTCTTTACCATCGGACCCGCCCACGACAATGCTGCTTGCCCTGTCGAACGCGCTGCCAATAAATTGGTCGTCGATGCCATGCACGACGGTGAAAAGGCGATGCTGGAGTACCTTGGAACACGCTTGCTTTCCGATTTCGCCGCGGAGATCCGTGCAAGGTAAGCCATAGCCCCCAGCGCCTTTCAATACGATTGCCGCAGCCTGTCCTTCGCTTTATCTGACGGTGCAGGAAGCGCGGCAGTAGGTTTCGATGCTGTGCAAGTCGACCTCAAACCCCAAGCCGGGCGCTTCGGGCAGCGATAGAAAGCCGTTATTGATCCATCCGCCATAGGTACAAGTGGATCGAAGCGGGTTGTGGTTAACGTCCAGCTCCAAAAACCCTTCCCCACCGGTGGCGGCAAGTACGTGGGCGGATGCCATCGCGGCGATGTGGGTTCCGAAGGAATGGGGGCAGAACTGCCTGCCCAACGCCATTGCGTGAAGCCCGACGGTATGGACTCCGCTGACTCCGCCCCATTTCGCAACGTCAGGTTGGATGACGTCGAGCCAAGACATGGCCTCGACGAATTCGCCGGAAGCGGCAAGGTTCTCGCCAGCAGCGACGGGAAGCCGCGTCATGGCCTTGAGCGCTTGCCATTCAGAGGCGGCGCATTCCGGGCCCAGCGGTTCCTCGACCCACGCGAAATCGCCCTCCTCCAGCCTCGCCATAGCCTGCTTGGCGGCGGCCAGGTCCCAGCCACAATTGGCATCCAGCATGATCGACTCTGTCGGATCCAGCCCGCGTTGTTGTGCAAGCAATAGGGGGATGGTCCTGGCGTCGTCGAAGCCGGCCTTGAACTTGAACGCCCGGAATCCCTGCTCCCGCAACCTATCGAGACGAGCGGGCGATGTATCGGGCGCAAGCCCGCTTGCGTAGCACCGCATACGGGCTCGCGTACCGCCCAGGACGCGATAAAGGGGCAAGCCCAATCGCCTTGCCTGAAGATCCCAAAGCGCCGTATCAATACCCCCAAGAATCTGGGCGACCGGCCCCGGCTCTCCTGCCAGGCGCACGACCGGCATGAGCGGTCGGCGCAGTTGGGCGACTGCCGGCGGCACCTCTTGAAACGTGGTGCCCACCAGCGCAGGGGCGACAAACTCGCGAAGAAGGTTCAGCCGATGCAGCGCGCCCGACGCAGGCATGCCAGCCCACACTTCGCCCCAACCGCAGGATCCCGAGGAATCCTGGATTTGAATCAGCACCACGCCACGCTCGCTTCGCACACCGAAAGACGATGCGATAGATTCGGCGGGTGCGACGAACGCGTAAAGCGAAACGGCGGTCACGGTCGTGACGGGAATCTCCGCGACTGCGGTGGCCGTGGTCATCCGTGGGGCGTCGAGGGGCGTGAGCCCCTCCTGGCATTGCACCGCAAGCTCAGACATGTCCGTACTTGGCAAGGGCGTCCGACAGCGTAAGGCCTTTACCGAGCTCGGCACGGAGTTGGACTTCCTGCGCGGTCAGCCGCTCGGCCTCGACCAACACTTCCTGCACATGCTGCGCGGGAATAACGATGGCGCCGTCGGCGTCAGCAAGGATAAAGTCGCCGGGGCTGATGGGCACGAGCAAACTGGTCGCGCCTGCCAGGTAGACGGTCTCGCGGAATCCAGTAACGCGCCAGCGGCCGATGGACTGCGTGGGAGTACGGTACTTTGCGAAGATGGGAAAGTTCATTGCGTCCAGCCAATGGATATCGCGGATTCCACCGTCGATCAAAGCCCCCATCGCACCCCGCTCGCGCATGCCCAGAGCGATCAATTCCCCGAAGTAGCAGACGCCTTTGCCATCGCCGCTCCAGACGGTCACTTCGTCCTCTGAGACCTGCTGGCAGGCTTGCATTTTTTGCTCGTCTCCGCCGAGCGGGCCGGGAACCATCTGCCCGCGGATGGTGAACGCCCATCCCGCCAACCTCTCGTTACCAGTGAACTGCCGAAATTCCGAGGCAAGACTCTGGTCCATCAGGCCCATGGTGTCCATGACGTCTGCCACATTGGCGGTGTCCACCTTCAAGTATCGCGCGCGGATTTCACGTCGTTTTTGTGCATCGATAGTCATACTTTCTCTCTCGTTTAAATGGCGGGAATACGTCCGCTGTCCACTCACCCGTGCGGCTTTGCCATCCGTTCCAACATCCACTATTCCTTCTCTTGCTGTAGCTCGGGTGAAGTGGCCACTACCTTCCTCCAGACTTCCGAGTCAGACTGCCAAAGCGCCTGAAATCGCGCGGCAGAGGGCTCGCCTGGCAGGAATGAGGAAGCCGCCAACTGCTGCACTACCGCCGGGTCCTGGAAGACGTTGTCGATCGCCGCGGATATTCGTTGAATCCGGTCGGCCGGCACACCCTTTGGCGCGAAAATCCCCGCCCAGGTCGTCACCACATAACCGGGTAGTCCGCTTTCGCCGACTGTCGGTATGGACGGCGTCAACGCGAAGCGCTCTGCGCCCGTCATGGCAATACGCCGCGCCTTTCCGGAGGACACCACCGGCTCCGTGGACGGCACAGTTTCAAAAAGAATGTCGGCATCGCCAGCCGCGACACCCAGGGCGGCGGCGGGGCTGCCATTGAAAGGCACCACATAGATATCAACGCCCGCCATCTGCTTGAAAAGCTCAAGCGATACATGCGATGCACTTCCGACCGAAGCGAACGCTCCGACCAGCTTTCCCGGCTGCCTTTTGGCTGCGGCGATGACGTCCGAGACGGTTTTCAGTCCCGATTTGGCGCTGACGATCAAGCTGAAGTCGGTCCGGTAGATCTGGCTGACCGCCAGAAAATCGGCTGGAAGCGATCCTGCCTGCTTTGGGTAAACGTGGGGGCTGACCGCCATCGTGCTGGACGGAGCAAGCAGCAACGTATATCCGTCGTGCGCGCTCCGAAGCACTTCGCGCGCTGCCAGTAGTCCATTGACGCCTGGCCGATTCTCGATCACCACGGGCTGTTTCAGTTCAGCCGAAAGACGCGCTGCAACGAGCCGCCCGCCCACATCAGGTGTGGACCCGGGAGGCGTCGCCACAATGATCCGAATGGGCTTTGCCGGATAGGTTTCACTTTGTGCGAACGAGGCCGGCCCGAACAGCGCGCAGCATGCGGACAAAACAACGGGAGCTAAGCGCATGTGTGGCTCCATATAAATTGACATCAACTCTTAAAGAGTCGGGGACACTTTCATGAATACGTACCTGCCTGCCTGAATCAAACGAGGCCTTCGGCGCACTGCGGCGCCCCCCTCTCGCTTGCAAGAAATTTACGTGGGTGCGATCATCGCGTCCAATATCGTTCACCATCAAAGCGATACATGGGACATATACCCTCCGCAATCCCCGATCTTCGCGTCCTGCGCCAGTTTTTGGCAGTTGCCGAATACGGAAGTCTGCGCAAGGCCGCAGAGACGTTGCAGATGTCGCAGCCGCCGCTCAGCGTCGCCATGCGGCAGTTGGAGCAATCCGTAGGCGCGCAGCTGTTCGTGCGTTCGGCGCTGGGGGTGCAACTTACCGCCGCTGGAGTCGTGCTTAAAGCAGAGGCAGAGAAGCTGATCGCGCATGGCGTGCGCGCCTTCGACATGGCTCGCGCGGTTGGACAAGGAGAACTGGGAGAGGTAAGAATCGGATTCATCACTTCGGCGATGGTCGATCTACTCCCGGCAGCCTTGGCCCGCTTTTCATCGTCTCACCCCCGAATACGACTCCGATTGGTCGAAGGCGTATCGATCGAAGTGGCCTCAATGGTGGACGAAGGCAAGGTCGACCTGGGGGTATTGACGCCCCCCGTGCCCTATCCCGTCGGAAGCGCGCACTTTCAGGTTGCACGCGACCGTCTCGTGGCGCTATTGCCTCGTGGGCATAGGCTTGCCTCGCGCAAAGTGATCGGCCTGAACGAGCTCAAGGACGAGCGATTCATATCTTTCTCTACCACCCGTGTTCCCGCGTTTCACCAGCGCATCACCGGCGCATGCCTTGAAGCGGGATTCCAGCCACAGATCGTTCAGGAAGCTGCCCATATCCACACCATCATCGCGCTTGTCGCCGGAAAGCTCGGCGTGGCGCTGGTGCCCTCGACTGCGGCACACTCCGCTAGAAAAGACGTCATCGCGGTAAAGATAAGCGACCGCAGCAAGTTGCTCGATACGAGTCTCGAGGTGGTCTACATGGAGGACGCTCTGACTGCCGCCTCCCAGGCCTTTCTTGCTCACTTGAAGGGACCGGGATCCGCACCAAAGCGAGGTGCGAAGCTGGGCGCCAGTCCAGCACACGAAGCCGTCGTCGCGATGAACCGCAAAATCAATGCTCCGCATTTGGCCACTTGAGGAACCGGGGCAGCGCTTGGGGTGATCGCTTTGGATCGAACGCGGACGTCGTCACCCGTAGCGTTGCGGTGTGGCGGGCGGGAAGCAGCAAGCCGCCATCCCGCCGCCCGGGCTATGCGTGCTGAGCCTCTTGGGTGTTTCTGCCCTGCTCTGGGCGGATCTTGAACCAGATCGAATACATCGCCGGCAGGAAGACGAGTGTCATGATCGTGCCGCCCAGCGTGCCTCCGATCAAGGTATAGGCCAGCGTTCCCCAGAACACCGAGTGCGTGAGCGGAATGAAGGCCAGAATGGCCGCCAGGGCAGTGAGCAGCACCGGACGCGAGCGCTGCACCGTGGCTTCTACCACCGCGTGGAAGGGGTCCAACCCCTCGTGCTCATTGTGGTGTATCTGCCCGATCAGAATCAGCGTGTTCCGCATCAGGATGCCCGACAGAGCGATCAGGCCCACCAGTGCATTGATGCCAAACGGTTGCTGGAAAATCAGCAAGGTCGGCACCACACCGATCAGCCCAAGCGGCGCGGTGAGGAACACCATGACCATGGCCGACATCGAACGCACCTGCAGAATGATGATCAGCAGCGTCAGGGCGATCATGATCGGGAACAGCGGCAGCATCGCCGTGCTGGCTTTGCCCGATTCCTCGATCGAACCCGACTGTTCAATCCGGTAACCGTCAGGGAGCTTTTCGATTACCGGCTGCAAGTCCTTGGTAATCGCGGCAGACACGTCAGGCGGCTGCAGGCCTTCGGCAATGTCGCCCCGCACGGTAATCGTGGGGGTGCGGTCCCGACGACGCAGAATGGGATCTTCCATGCGAACATCGGCTTTGCCCACCTGAGACAGTGGGATGCGCTGGCCAGCGGAACCCACCAGGGTAAAGCCTTCAATCTTGGCCGGATCGAGTCGGATATCGCCCGCTGCGCGCCCCACGACCTGGACTGAACGAATATCTTCGCGGACGGATGTGATCGGCACGCCCGTGAGCAGGAATTGCAACTGCTGGGCGACGGCAGAAGACGTCAGCCCAACCGCCTGCAAACGATCCTGATCCAGCGAGAAATGCAGTGTCGGCACCAGCGGTCCCCAGTCAGTATTGACCGTGCGCATCATGGGGCTGGCTTGCATCACCTGCTGCACCTGACCGGCGATATCGCGCAACGTGGACGGATCGGGTCCCATCACACGGTAGGCCACGGGGAATGGCGAATACGGGCCGAACACGAGCTGTGAGACCCTCACGCGGGCTTCCGGCGCAAGTCCGTCAGCCGCGGCTTCGCGCAGGCGAAGCTTGAGCTTTTCGCGCGCCTCCTGGCTGTCGGTAAGCACGACGATCTTCGCAAACGAGGGGTCGGGCAGCTCAGGCGCCATGGCCAGATAGAAGCGCGGCGCGCCCTGGCCAACATACGCCGTGACGATCAGCGCTTCTTCCTGCTTTTGCAGCCAGGCTTCGATCTTCGCCGTGGTGGCGCTCGTTTGCTCAATGGAGGTGCCATAGGGCATCTGCACCTCGACCAGCACTTCCGGACGATCAGAATTCGGAAAGAACTGCTTCTTGACCACGCCCATGCCAGCGATTGCCACCACAAATGCCGCGATGACCGTTCCAGCCACCAGCCACTTGCGGGCGATGACACGGGTCAGCACCTTGCGGAAGCGGTTATAGCGAGGCGTGTCGTAAATCGCCGCGTGCCCCCCGGCCACCTTCTTGATATCGGGCAGCATCTTCACCCCGAGGTAGGGCGTAAAGACCACGGCGACCACCCACGAGGCGATCAGGGCAATGCCCACGATCCAGAACATGTTGCTGGTGTACTCACCCGCCGTCGACTGGGCAAAGCCGTTGGGCATGAAGCCGACTGCGGTGACCAGGGTGCCAGAGAGCATTGGCGCCGCGGTGTGGCTCCAGGCATACGCCGAGGCTCTGATCCGGTCATAGCCTTCCTCCATTTTCACGACCATCATCTCGATGGCAATGATGGCGTCGTCTACCAACAGGCCAAGCGCCAGAATCAGAGAACCCAGGGTGATTCGGTCGAAGTTCTTGCCGGTGGCCGCCATGATCACGAACACCACCGCCAACGTCAGCGGCACCGCCGCCGCGACCACCACGCCCACTCGCCATCCCATGCTGACAAAGCACACCACCATCACCACCAGCAGGGCAACGAAGAACTTGACCATGAATTCGTCGACCGCCGAACTGATGTTGACAGACTGATCGGTGACCTTGGTCAGGGTCATACCCAGTGGCATGTCTTCATTGATTTTGACCGCCTCGGCATCAAGCGCCTTGCCCAGATCCAGGCCGTTCCAGCCCTCGCGCATGATGACGCCCAACAACAAGGCCTCTTCGCCGTTATTGCGCACCAGGAACGTCGCGGGGTCTTCATACCCGCGCTGGACGGTTGCCACATCCGAAAGCTTGAGCGAGCGCCCCCCGGCTACGATGGGCGTATTGCGGATCTTTTCCAGTTTGTCGAAGGCCCCGTCAAGCCGCAGGAAAACCTGCGGCCCTTCGGTCTCGATCGAGCCGGCCGGGGTAAGGACGTTCTGACTGTTCAGTGCAGAAAAAATGTCCTGTGGCGATACGCCTAGCGTGGCAAGACGGTCATGCGAGAACGAGACGAAAATACGTTCGGCCTGCTCGCCAATAATGTTGACTTTTTTGACACCGGGAACGTGCAGAAGACGTTGACGCAGCGTTTCGGCGTCTCGCACCAACAACCGCTGCGGCTCGCCCTGGGCTTTCAGCGCGAAGAGCGCAAAGGTCACGTCCGAAAACTCGTCGTTGACCATCGGTCCGATAACACCGGCCGGCAACTTTCCCGATTCGTCGCTGAGCTTCTTGCGGGCCTGATAGAACTCCTCCTGGACTTCGGAGGGCGGCGTCTTGTCGGCAAGAGACACCATGGTGAAGGCCAAGCCGGGACGGGTGTAGGTTTCCGTTCGGTCGTACCACTTCAGCTCCTGCATGCGCTTTTCAAGCGGCTCGGCCACCTGATCCTGCATTTCCTGCGCCGTAGCGCCCGGCCAGGCGGTGATGATCGTCATCTGCTTGACCGTGAACGGCGGATCCTCCGCACGCCCTAACTGGAAGAACGCCAGGGTTCCGGCAATCGCAATCAGAAAAATGAGGAATACCGTAACCGAGCGCTCACGAACGGCAAGCGCCGAAAGATTGAAACGCCCCTCGCTCATGGACGGCTCCCGGCTACGCTGGCGACGCTCTGAGAAGCCAGCCGGACCTGCTCGCCCTCATGCAGCAGATGGGCGCCCAGCGCGACAATCTGCTCGCCGGCCTTCAGCTCGCCGGACACGCGCGCGGCATCATCACCCAGGCTCAGGACCTCGACGGATCGCCACGTCACTTTTGCCGGGTTGCCCGCAATTGCCCACACACCCGGCCCCTTGCCGGCGTTATAGATGGCCGCGAGCGGCACTTGAAGCACCGGCTTGTTGGTGGGCCCTTCGGGAATATGAAGCGTAACCGTCGCGCCCAGTGGCGCATTGGCCAGCGCACCGTCCAGTACGTAGCGTGCCTCGAACGTCCGCGTAAGACGGTCCGCCGAGTCAGACAGCAGCCTCAGCGTTGCGGATACCGCACCGGTGTTGCGGCCATATAGCGTCGCTAGCGCCGTGGATCCAGGGGCCGGGCGCAGCGTCTCTGGCAGGTTCACGATTGCCTCTCGCTGGCCAGCCCGCGCCAGTCGAACCACTGGTTGCCCCGGACTGACGACCTGCCCCGGCTCCGCCAGTGTCTCCATGACCACACCATCGGCGTCGGCCAACAGCACGGCGTAGCCCGAGGCATTGCGGGCCACATTGGCCTGTGCGACCGAAGCGCTTAACTGCGCCCTGGCCGAGTCGGCGGCTGCCTTGATCTGGTCATACGCCGATGCCGACACGGCGCCGGCCGCGACCAGGTCACGATAGCGCGCCTCGTCATCGGCGGTTTGCTTGGCCCGCGCCCGCGCGGCCGTCACTGCCTCTTGCTGCGCGCGCGCCTGAAGGCCAAGGTCAATGGGATCCAGGCGCATCAGCGGCTCACCGCGCTTGACGGTCTGTCCGGTATCGACCAGCCGCTCAAGGATCTTGCCCGATACGCGGAACCCCAAGTCGCTCTGCACCCGGGCCGCGACGGTGCCGGTGAACGAACGGGAAGTATCGGAAGAATGTTGGACCGCTGCCGATCTCACGAGTGGCGCGTGCGTGCGCGGATCGTCGGCCTTGGACGGCTCGCCACACGCCGTCAAGACGAAAGGCAGCAAGCAAACGGCAATGGTGGCAGGTCGTAGCCGAAGCATGGGTTCCCTTACTTAAATGAATAGAACAGGAACCGCATTCTGCGACTAGTGACTACTAAAGTCAACGGTCACTACAAACCTAGGGCGACAGGCTCCTCAGGATGAGCGCTGATAGTTGCACTGCCGACTCCGTCGCCATGTCGAGGTTGTACTGAAGCTGTACAGGATTGATGTAAGGCCGCATGACCAGATAGATGGCGTTGGACGCTTCGTCCAGCGGTGTCTTACGCTCAAATTCGCCCGATTCGCGTCCTTCCAGAAGGATGTTCTGGATTACCTGACGCAAATGTGCCTCCAGCGCACGCACGGCAGGCCATTGATCGCGTGCGGCAACGGCGGCAATGTCATAGAGCTTGCGATCATGGAAGAAAAGATCACTACCGGTCTCGGTCAGCGCGCGGAACAGGCGACGCAATCGCTCTGACGCGGTGGGCGAATCAGCGACTACCGAGTCAACGACCTGCATGATGATCGCAAGACGGTTCGAGCAAATCACCTCGCCGATGGCCTGCTTGGAGTCGAAGAATTTATAGATGTAAGCCTTGGAGAAGCCGATCGCCTTGGCCAGATCCGACACCGTGGTCTTCTCATAGCCGTAGTGGCTGAAATGCTCGGTCGCCGCGTCGACGATCTGATCGCGCACGTTGTGCTCCGACGGCCCACGCGAGGGCGTTGTAGTACTGTTTTCAGTCATTTACTTAGCTTAGCCTGAAGAACTTTGATTGACAACGAGTGACCATACGGTAATATCGTCACCTCTTAGTGCTCATTCAAGGATCTCCCATGCTTTCCCCTCGCTCTCTCGCTCTGGTGATGAGCGCCTGCCTGATGACGGGTTGTGCGGTGGGGCCGGATTATCACCGGCCGGATGCTCCGCTTTCAGAGCACTACATGGGCAAGCAGGCCGTCGAACAACGGACGGCGGCTACCCCTGCCAGCCTTGCGATCTGGTGGGAGGGCTTTGGAGACCCGGTACTGAGTCACTTCGTCACAAGGGCGCTCGAGCAAAACCTGGATCTTGCCCAGGCCTTGGCCAGGGTGACTCAGGCGCGCGCCGGACTCGGCGCCGCGACAGCCGCATTATTGCCTACCGGCAACATCAATGGCCAGGCGGGACGTGCGTATCAGTCCATTGAAACGCCGCTCGGTCAGGTGCTGAACTCCACCCCGAATTTCGACCGGTACGGCAACTCATATGAGGCCAACCTGGGTGCGAGCTGGGAATTGGATGTGTTTGGAGGGTTGCGCCGCGAACGCCAGGCCGCGCTCGCCGAATACCAGGCGTCCGAGGCAGGCGCTGCGGCCACACGACTGGCCGTCGCCGCGCAGACCGCCGACATTTACATCACCATCCGCGGATTGCAGGCACGCCTGGACATTGCAAACCACCAGGTGAAGACGCAACGGGGGTTGCTGGAGAAGGTTCAGTTGCTACACAGCAAGGGCCTTGCCGCCGAATACCAGGTTCGGCAAACCGAGGGCTCGCTTGCACAGGTGCAGGCAACGGTTCCCGTGCTCCAGACTGGCCTGGATGCGGCGATGAATGCACTGGACGTCATGCTGGGCACCCCGCCCGGCACCCACCGCACGGAACTGGCAGCCACCGGAGCTATCCCGAAGGCACCGCAGATCACCTCCGCAGGTACGCCCGCGGATCTGTTACGCCGTCGGCCCGATCTCATCGTGGCTGAACGTCGCCTTGCCGCATCCAATGCGCGCATTGGCGTGGCTATCGCCGAGTACTACCCGAAATTCTCCCTGGATGCCTTGCTGGGTAGCGCCACCTCCATTTCCAGCGGCAACCTGTTCACAAGCGGCGCCAGCCAGTCGGCCGCAGTTCTGGGCCTGCGGTGGCGGCTTTTCGACTTCGGCCGCATCAATGCGCAGATCGATCAAGCGAAGGGGCAGGAAGCAGAAGCGCTTGCGGCCTATCGCCAGTCCGTGCTGCGCGCCACCGAAGACGTCGAGAACGCGTTCTCGGCCCTGGTCAACCGGGAGACGCAAGCCACGACGCTTACCGGTGGCGAGGACTCGTTGACGCGTGCGCGTCAGTCGTCATTCATGGCCTACGAGAAAGGCACGGCCAGCCTGATCGATGTCCTGCATGCGGACGAAACCCTGCTGCAGGCCTCGGATGCCAGGGCGCAGGCGCAGACCGAGTCGGCACGGGCAGCCATTTCGGTGTTCAAGGCGCTTGGCGGCGGCTGGCTGCCCCCTCAGTTCGAGTCCGTGGCGGTTCGATGACCTGGCGCTTGCGCGCATCGGGGGCAAAGGGAGAAATTCGGACATAATTATTGAATTGGCGACGCGGTCATAGCAGTCAGCCCCACCGCCTTGGCATACTCCGCGCCGAATTTCTCCATGAACCTTGCTCGCATCGACCTCGTCACACTTGCCCTGTTTGTTTCCGTTGCGCGCCAGGGCAGCATCTCGGCTGGCGCACGCCAGTCGCATCTGGCGGTTGGGGCGGCCAGCAAACGCATTTCGGACCTGGAGGCCGCCCTGGGCACCGCGCTGCTGTACCGCAACGCGGCCGGGGTGGAGCTGACCGACGCCGGCCAAGCCTGCCTGGTCCACGCGCTTCGCGTGTTGCAGGAAGTGGAGCAGATGACGGGCGCGCTGTCGGATTTCGCCCAAGGCGTGCGCGGCCAGGTGCGCATCGCCGCCAATACCTCGTCGCTGACGCAGTTTCTGCCCGAAGATCTGGCCGCCTTCATGGATGGCCATCCGGCCGTGCGCATCGACCTGGAAGAGCAGAACAGCAGCGACATCGTCACCGCGGTGCTTGAGAACCGGGCGGATATTGGCGTATTCGCCGACCGCACGCCGGCCGACGGCTTGTCGACCTTTCCCTATCGGCTGGATGAACTGGTGCTGATCGTGCCGCAGCGCCATCCGTTGGCCGCCGAGGCGCAGGTGGCGTTTGCGGACACGTTGGCCTACGACTACGTCGGCCTGCCACCGGCCACGTCGCTGGCGACCCGCCTGTCCGACGAAAGCGGCCGTCTGGGCCGGGCGATGCGCTTGCGCATCCAGGTGCGCAGCTTTGACGCCATCTGCCGCATGGTGGCGGCGACCCGTGGCGTGGGCATCCTGCCGCGCATCGCCGCCGAGCCGCATGCGCGGTCGATGCCGATCAAACTCATCCCCCTTACCGACGAATGGGCGCGCCGCTGGCTGCTGCTGGGGGTGCGCGATGCCGACACGCTGACCGTTGGCGCCCGCCTGCTGCTGGCGCATCTGCGCGGCGATCACTAAGGCGATTGCCGCTGCGGGTTTGCCCGGGGGTTTCTCGTTCCAGGAACCCCCCTTTCCCCGATTTTCCATTCCGCCACGCGCCGCTTTGCGGGCACACTGCCGCCTATCAATATCGAGTGTCGCCAAGGAGGCGTAATGGCTGGGCAGATTCTTGCTGGCATCCGCGTGCTGGAGCTGGGTCAACTGATAGCAGGGCCGTTCGCCGCCAAGACCCTGGCGGATTTTGGCGCGCAGGTCATCAAGATCGAGCCCCCCGGACAGGGCGACCCGCTGCGCAAATGGCGTTTGCTGCACGAAGGCACGTCCGTGTGGTGGGAAGCGCAGTCGCGCAACAAGCAGTCGGTGTGCGTGGACCTGCGCCAGCAGGAAGGCCAGGACATCGTGCGCCTCCTGGCGCAACAGGCCGACGTGCTGATCGAGAACTTCCGCCCCGGCACCCTGGAGAAATGGGGGTTGTCGTGGGAAACCCTGCATGAACTGAACCCGCGCCTGATCATGCTGCGCATCTCGGGGTACGGCCAGACCGGTCCCAAGGCGCGCGAACCGGGCTTTGCCGCCATCGGCGAGGCCATGGCCGGGCTGCGCTACCTGAACGGCGAACCGGGCCGCGCGCCGGTGCGGGCGGGCTTGTCGTTGGGGGACACCATCGCGGGCCTGCATGGCGCGCTGGGCGTGATGATGGCGCTGTACCAGCGCGACGCATGTGGGGGCGTCGGGCAAGTGATCGACGCAGCGCTGTACGAAAGCCTGTTCAACCTTAGCGAAAGCCTGTTGCCCGAATATTCCGTTTTCGGCGCCGTACGCGAACCGGCCGGCGCCGCGTTGCCGGGTATTGCGCCGTCCAATGCCTATCCCTGCCAGGACGGCTACGTGCTCATCGCCGGCAATGGCGACGCCATCTACACCCGCCTGATGGCACGCATTGGCCGCGACGACCTGGGCCAGGACCCGGCCTTGGCGCACAACGACGGCCGCGCCCGGCGCGTCGCGGAAATCGATGCCGCCATCGGCGCGTGGACACAGACCCGGCTTATCGACGACGTGTTGGCCGCGATGCGCGAAGCCGACGTGCCGGCGGGCCGCATCTATTCCGTGGCGGATATCGCCGCCGACCCGCACTACCGGGCCCGCAACGCCATCACCACCGTGGCATCCGCCGCCGGCGTGCAAGTGGAAATGCCGGCGGTCTTTCCGTATCTGTCCGCCAACCCCGGCGCGGTGCGCGAACGCGCGCCCACGCTGGGCGAGCACACCGATGCCGTACTGGCGCAGGCGGGCTTATCGAACGAACAACGCGACGCGCTGCGCGCCAAGGGAGTGATTGCATGAACGCCGGCCCCGCCAAGATCGAGATCAACGAAGTCGGCCCCCGCGACGGCCTGCAAATCGAAAAAGCCCTGGTCGCCACCGACGACAAGGTCGCCTTCGTGGACGCCTTGTCCGACTGCGGCTTTGCGCGCATCGAAGTCACCAGTTTCACGTCGCCCAAGGCCATCCCCGCGCTGGCCGACGCAACGGACGTGATGCGCCGCATCCGCCGCCGTCCGGGCGTGATCTATACCGCGCTGGTGCCCAACATCCGCGGGCTGGAACGCGCGCTGGAAGCCGGCACCGACGAGATGAACCTGGTCATGTCGTGCAGCGAGACGCATAACCGCGCCAACCTGCGCATGACGCGAGAGCAGTCGTATGCGGAACTGTCGCAGGTGCTGGCTGCCGCTGGCCGCAGCGGCACGCCGTGCAACGTGTCACTGTCCACCGCCTTCGGCTGTCCGTTTGACGGCGACGTGGACGTGAACCAGGTGCTGGACCTGGCCGCGCGGCTGGCGGACGCAGGCGCCACCGGCATCACGCTGTGCGACACCACCGGCATGGCGTTCCCGACGCAAGTGGCCGCCTTGTGCGAACTGGCGTCCGCGCGCCTGCCCGGCGTGGCACTGACCGTGCACCTGCACAATACGCGCGGCATGGCGCTGGCCAATGCGATGGCCGCCTGGCAAACCGACATCACCCGCTTCGACGCGGCGGCCGGCGGCCTGGGGGGATGCCCGTACGCGCCCGGCGCCAGCGGCAACATCAACACCGAAGAACTCGTGCACATGTTCGCCTGCATGGGCGTGGACACCGGCGTGTCGCTTGCGCCTTTGCTGGCCATCGTTCGCGGCCTGCCCGCGCTGGTGCAGCGCGATCTGAGCAACGCCTTGCTGCAAGCGGGGCCACGCCTGGCGACCCACGCCGCGCCCGCCTGGCTGGCCGAGAGATTTCCGCAGTAGCAGCGATGTAGTGCGCTACCGATGTAGCGCAGCCGTTTCATCCGATTGTTTTGACCACACCTATAAAAAACCAAGGAGACATCCCATGGCATTCCCAAGCCTGCCCACCATCCTGCGCGCCGGTATCGCCGCCGCGCTGACCATCGGCGCCAGCGCCGCCAGCGCGCAAGCGGACTTTCCCAACCGCCCTGTCACGCTGATCGTGTCCGCCGCGCCCGGCGGCACCACCGACATTGCCGCTCGCCTGATCGCCCAGCCCCTGGGCGCGGCGCTTGGCCAGAGCGTCGTGGTCGAGAACAAGCCGGGCGCTTCCGGCGGCATCGCCGCGCAGGCGGTGGCCCGCGCCAAGCCCGACGGCTATACGCTGCTGCTGCAATACTCCGGTTTCCAGGTCATCACGCCCCACGTAACGCCCGCCGCCGGCTGGGATCCCATCAAGGACTTCGCCCCCGTTGCCAACGTGCTGTCGGCGCCGCAAGTCGTCGTGGTGCGTCCCGACCTGCCCATCAATTCGCTGAAGGAACTGGTGGCGTACGCCAAGGCCAACCCGGGCAAGCTGAACTACGCGTCGTCCGGCAACGGCTCGCTGCAACAGGTGGCCACCGAATTGCTGAACCAGATGGCCGGCACGCAGATCACGCATATCCCCTACAAGGGCACGGGCCCCGCGTTGAACGACCTGCTGGGCGGCGCCGTGGACATGACCATCACCACGCCACCGCCGCTGTTGGGCCAGATCGCCGCCGGCAAGCTACGGGCGCTCGCCGTCACGGGCAACGCCCGCCTGCCGTCCCTGCCGAACGTACCGACCGCCGCCGAAGCCGGCTATCCCGACCTGATCGTGTCGTCGTGGTTCGCCATGTACGCGCCCAAGGACACGCCCGCGCCGGTCGTGGACAAGATCGCTGGTGAAATCCAGAAGATCATGAAAACCGACGCCTTCCGTCAGAAGGCCGCCGAACAAGGCGCCGAAGCCATCTTCATGGGGCCGAAAGAACTGGGGGCGTATACGCAATCGGAATTGGACCGTTGGGGCAAGGTGGTCAAGGCCGCCAACATCACGGCCAACTGATCGCAGGTTTCCGTCCAGGAATGGGAAAGGCGGGTCTTTCCAAAGCTGGACGGTCAGACGCTGAAGCGCGAAGGCCACCAATCACCCGTCACCAGCGCGCTCGCCATGGGAGTATCGTGAAAGTCGGCAAAACACACTGGAGCCCGCCATGCTCGACACTCCCTACATCGAGGCCAGCGCTTCGCAACTGGGCAATCTGACGCAGTTCCTGATCTGGGTGGCCGAACGACCGCGTACCTACGCCGACATCATGGAGGCGTGGCGCACGTCATGTCCGCGCCTTTCTGCATGGGAGGACGCGACCGCCAACGGGCTGGTCGATCTGGCCCCCGATCCGTCCGCGGCGACGAAAACCCCGGTGGCGGTTTTGACGCCCAAGGGTCGCGCGTGGCTGTCGACGCGAGGGGCGCAGCGCGAGCAGGCATAAATGCCTGGCTCGGGATGAAGCCGCGGATTTAGAATTACCGGCGCACATTCGCGTTTATCGAATGCGCGCGGCAGTTGCCGGCATACTGGCCGGCGTATCCCAGCCTTAGCGACGCCGTGCGCCTGCATCGTTGCCGTTGACGATCTCTATTCCGCTCTAGCGCCAGAAACCTTGACCGTCTCGGCCCACCGTTTTGTTTCTGCGGCAATGAATGCCGCGAATTCTTCAGGCGTGGAGCTGATCGGATTGAGCGACATCGCGGCATTGGCCTGGTCGACTTGAGGGGTCTTGAGCGCAAGCCCAATCGCTTCGTTCATGCGCCCAACGATTGCGTCCGGCGTTCCCTTTGGCGCCACGATTCCTCCCCATGCCACCGCTTCGAAGTTCGGAAACCCGGATTCAGCCATCGTCGGAACATCCGGCATTGTCGCCAGGCGCTTCGAGCTGGTGACGGCAAACGCTTTAAGCGTTCCGTTGCTGATGAACTGTTGCACGCCATTCACGTTGTCGAACATGACGTCGACCCGGCCGCTGACGACATCTGATAGCGCCATGGAACCACTGCGATACGGCACGTGAGTAATCTCAAGCGCTCCGATGGCTTTCATCATTTCACCGGTCAGATGGCTACCCGAACCTACCCCCGTTCCTGACGCGAAGTTCACCTTGCCGGGGTTCTGTTTTACATACGCAATGAACTCGGCGATGGAATTCGGCTTGAAGTCCTTCCTTGCAACCAGGATGTAGGGGTTATCGAACAGCAAACCAACTGGAGAAAAGTCTTTTATCGGATCATAGGGCAGGCTGCGATAGAAACTCGTATTAACTGCCAAGGTGATGTTGTTGCCAAAGCCAAACGTGTATCCATCCGGCGCCGCCCTTGCGACCGTACGGGTGCCCACGATCCCGCCAGCGCTCGCCAGGTTTTCCACGATAACCGGCTGTTTGAGAATTCTTCCGATCTGTTCGGCAACGGGGCGCGTTGCAACGTCAGGACCCGACCCAGCGGCATAGGGAATGATCAGCTTGATCGGCTTGCTTGGCCAAGATTGCGCATGCACTGCCGTAGACAATGTGATTGCCAAGAGCAATATCAATCGGGGAATTTTCATTGCGTTCTCCAACGTACCTATTAAGTTCATCCGTGCAAGATTTGAATCAGCCGATTCGTCCAGGGCGAGTTCGGTTCCCCTGCCGAAATCGCTGGGGAAAAATGATCACCCGGGAGCACCATGGTTTCGCATGGAAGCCGCAGCCGGCGCAGCTCGACTTCCATGGTTTGATTTCCCTTAACGATGCGTGGCAAATCCTCGCTGGCATAAGCCAGCAACATATAGGGCACGTCCTTATTCAAGAGGCACACCGGACTCGCCATCGCGGCTTCCGAAACGTCGTTAAACAGATTCAGATGCGTGCGCTCTTCTCCACTGCCCGGCACGCGATCGGGATATCGGATGTCAAGAGGCGCGCACAGTGGAAAACAAGCGACGATCGACGACGTCGGGATGTCGTGACCGTTCAGGCCCTCGGCACTCAGGGCGGCAAGCGTCATCAAATGACCGCCTGCGGAATGACCTCCAAGAGCCATGCGGCTGGGGTCCCCGCCATACCTGTGAATGTTCCGATGCACCCAGGAAACCGCTGATAAGCAATCGTCCAGCAGCGCCTGCCATTTGAAGCGGGGCGCGAGGCGATACGAAACCGAGACAAACGTAATGCCGGCGGCGACCAAGGCAGGGGCCATCAACCCCACCCATTCCTTGTAGCCATTCGTCCATGCTCCGCCGTGTGCGAAGACCAGCACTGGGCTCGCTCTCCCATCTGCGTTTCGGCTCGGGTACACGTCCAGCCTGTGCGCGGCGGTATCCCCGTATTGGATGTCGGCGACACGTTCGCAGCGCAGCGCGGCAGCGGCCGACAGTTCCAGGGCCGCCTGCGCATAGTCCTCGGCCTCTGGTGGATACAACGGGGGCTGTGCAGAGAGATTGGTAAAACTCATGTCTATTCCGTCTTGATGAAGGTCGTTGCAAGAAAGCGCTGGCCAATAGCGACCCATTGAGACGCCCAACGCGCCCGCGACGGCTCCTTGGCAAATACAGGGCGGCTTGGCAAGCCCCGCTGAAAGGCACTACTGGAGATTGAATTCCACGACGGCGCCACCGCTGCCGTACAGCGGCGCGTACTCGTGCACGATTGCGCGCTTGAAATTCCCACCCATCGCGCCAAGTAGCCAATAGAACTGCTTCAGCCCCATGTCCGGACGCGCTTCTTTGGCATATTCGGGCAGGGTTGCGCGAATAGCCTCCACATCGCCGCCTTCCATCAAGGCAAGCAAACGCCGATTCCACGCGTCATCCGCTTCCGACAGGATGTGATCTTTCTGAAGATCGATGTTCTCGCGGAACATACCGCTGGAGAGCCCCCCGATCCCAACCACCGCGACGCGTTTGTCTTGCAAGGCGTTGGCGGCGATGGCACCCAGCTGCTCCGTCTGCGCGGCGCTGTGGTAAAGGTTGTTTGCGGCGATGACCACCGGAAGCATCGATGAGCCAAAGCTCATCAGTGTCGTCGCGGTAATGGTGCCGGTGTCTATCGGGAATTGGTCGTAGTCGACACCGCGTGTCTTGATGCCTGCTTCGTTGCAGGCTTGGACGCATCGATGCGCCAGAGCTGACTCAGAATGAATGTCGAACGGCTGCTCACCGAACTCGTGCCAGTTCTCATCGACATGCAGTCCGGTGCTGCGTGACCGGGTTATCCAAAGCTGGTCCAACACGGCGAACCATTGTGTCGAGTAGACCAGCACGCAATCCGGTTTTGACTCGGCCAGCAGTTTTCCGGCTTGCGCGAAGGCGTCTCGAAGGCGGCCCCACGGCGCAACATCGGGACGCAACTGCGGCAGAGGACTGCCCGGAACAAGAAACGCGGATACGATGCTCATGCAATTCCCCTTTTTCTTTAGCAAGCCGCGCAATCAAGCGGGCCGGGCTGCTGGCTTCAGGCCTGAAAGCCCTGCATCCTGAAGGTTCCACTCGACCACGGCGTTGCCGGTGCCGATGACGGTGCCATAGCCGTGCAGCCTGCCGGCGAGTTCGGGATATCCCATCGCGGCGTGCATCCATGTGAAGGCGCCGGACTTCACCTCGGCAAAAGCTTCATCAATGAACTGAGGAAGAAGTTGGAAGGTCTCTTTCATGCGGCCTTGTCGCATCAGATTGATCATCCGCACGTCCCACTTGTAGCCGTCATAGCGCTCGGGATGCTCTTTGGTCATGTCTTCAGGCAACTCCGGTTCTTCGTGAAAATGCCAGTGGGACAAGGTATTGCTGGCCAGCAGAACGGCGCGGCGTCCGGTCTTGCGGATGGCCTCCCGCGTGGCACGGCCCAGAAGATCCATCTCGCCCAGGCCTTCCTTGGTGTTGAGGAAATACGGCGTGTTATTGGCGGATATCCCCACAACGGGGATGTCCCATTGTGGTCGGACCATGTGGAGCGTCGTGATCGTTCCGTAGTCGGGCCGGAACTTCGGATTGCGCATCATCTTGCTGACCAGCCCAAGATTTTTGGCCTCTTCGCAGCACGCCTCGGCCAATTCGACGTCCACGTCCATGCCGAAGTCATACCGGAAAATGTTGGGGAAGATGGGATCGACCGAACGCCCGGTAAGCCTGGGAACGCCAAGAAAGTGGTGCCCCACCTGCGTAATCCAGTGAGGGGAATGGACCAGCAGCACGTCAGGCTTCATGCGTTCGATGCTCTCGCGCGCGTGCTCATACGCCCAGCGCAGCGGTTCCCAGCCGCCTTCAGACCGCGGTTCGTTCTGGGGCGGGTTTTCACCGTAGACCAGATGGGGAGGATGCGGCGCCAGGAAACCGGAAAGAATCAGCCCTTCGCTCATGATGAAGCTCCTTACTTTGACGGTTGAAGCTCACCTCCGCGGCGGCATCCTGCGGACTGGGCTTTATCAGACGTATACGTACTATCGTAGGTCGGAGCGGAATGCTAAGAAACGCGTACAAACCCTATATTTACTGCTCGCTTGGAAGGGCAAGGTCTTTCGGAAAAAACCTGAACTTATACGTACACGTGCTATTGTAATTACGCGGGGTCCCCTCCTAATATCCTCAACGACCGTCAAAGCGCTGCGATCACAATGGCCCGATCACCCTCCCCCAAGCTCCCCCCACCGCATGTCTCGCCTTCGCCCGCCCCGGCCAAAGTCGAATCACTGCTGAAAAATTTCCGCCTTGAGGATGTGCCGTCCCATCTTTTACGCCGCGCTCATTTCAAGGCCGAGGAGATCTTCGCAGCTACGTTTCCCGGCGAGGGGGTAACACCCAGGCAAAAAGCCGCCTTGGTCTTGCTTTACCAAGAGCCCGGGCTTAGCCAAAACTCATTGGCGGAACGCTTGGCAATGGATCGCAATACCGTCGCCGAAATGGTGAGACGCATGCATAGCGGCGGACTGATAGAACGACGGCCGTCACCGACGGACGCTCGGGCCTACCAGCTTTATGTCGCGCCAGCCGGTATGGACCTTCTGTGCAGGGTGATGCCGCGCGATGTGCTGGTGGAAGACCAGCTACTGGCTCGCCTGCCCGAGGAATACCGGGGACTGTTCGTCAAGTGCTTACGCTTGATTGTCGAGTACGGCAATGACGCGGGCCCGCCAAAGCCTGATTGACGAATGCCGGTCCGGCGCGGGCAAGCGCGCGCTGTCAGGCGGTTGACAGGTGGACGCGGAAGGCTCCCGCTACACTCTCGGGATCCCGCGTCGATGGCCGCTGGGCCGGCCCCGCGCAAAGGCAAAGCGGCAGGCAGGCGGCCGTGTTCCCAACATGTCTTCATGTCGCAACCTGATTCGTTCAATCTGAAGCAGATCGCCATTCCGGCGTTCGGCCCGTCGCTCCTTTATGGCATCAGCAATGGTGCCATCCTTCCCGTAATCGCGTTAACTGCGCGAGAACAGGGTGCCTCGGTAGCCACCGCTGGCCTGATCGCCGCCCTTATCGGGGTCGGTTCGCTGCTCTCCAACATTCCGTCCGCGCTGATCACCGAACGCTTCGGCGAGAAGCGCGCGATGACCGGGGCGGCCCTGTTGAGCGTGATCGGCCTGGCGCTTGTAATCGGCATTCCCACCCTGTGGGTGCTGGCGTTGGCCATGCTGATGCAGGGGTGCGCGCAGTCGGTGTTCCAGCTAGCGCGCCAGAGCTACATGATCGAGGTCGTACCGCTGGCGTACCGGGCGCGCGCCTTGTCCACGCTGGGCGGTACGACCCGAATCGGCACCTTCATCGGTCCCTTCGCGGGCGCAGGGCTCATCCATTATCTGGGTCTTGACGGCGCCTATTGGATTGCCATCAGCGCCATGCTCGGCGCGGGATTCATCGCCCTCAAGGCGCCTGACATCGAGCCCTCCGGTGGCGCCAGCGCGGGTGCGCCGCGAGTCCGCATGGGTGAAGTCGCGCGTGACCACCGCGGCGTGTACGCTACGCTTGGCGTCGGCGTAATGCTGATCAGCGCGCTGCGCGCGTCGCGCCAAGTGGTCATTCCGCTGTGGGCGGACCATCTTGGCCTGGACGCCACCACCACCTCGCTCGTCTATGGACTCGTCGCCGCGGTCGACATGTCCGTGTTTTATCCGGCGGGCAAAGTAATGGACCAGCGTGGCCGCCTGTGGGTGGCGCTGCCGTGTACGCTTCTGATGGGACTGAGCCTGATGGCGATCCCGCTAACCAGCGGCGTGGCGAGCTTCGTCCTGGTGTCGGCGCTGCTGGGTTTTGGCAACGGCATTGGTTCTGGCATCGTGATGACGCTGGGCGCCGACGCCGCGCCAGCGGGCGCGCGCACGCAATTCCTGGGTATCTGGCGCTTCATGGCCGACCTGGGCGCCAGCGGTGGGCCGGTGGCGCTGTCGGTGCTGACCGCGCTGGTGTCGCTGGGCGGCGCGTCATTCGGCGTTGGCTCGCTGGGTTTGGTGGCAGCCGGTGTGTTCTGGCGCTGGCTGCCTCGCCGCGCGCAGACTTGAACCCGTTACGCAGGTAGAGGCCCCGCCCACGGACAGCCAGCCTTACATACCCTAAAGGTATTAGGCGCCACATCAAGGCCCGCGGCGAACACCGCATTCTTCCTAATACCCTCTTTACTGATAAACCATTATCGGTGAGAAGCCGGATGCACGGCGATGACCTTCAACCGGGCGTAATCCACGATATATACCCATAAGGTATCAATTTGGACTCCTAAAGTATTGGACGCAAAAAGCGGGCGGGACCTATAAATCCACATCCCGACCCTTATCCTTTTTGTGCCCAACATGCCCGCAGCAACTATCGAACGCATCGAAACGTCTCTCATCGATCTTCCGACCATTCGGCCGCACAAACTATCCGTCGCCACGATGTATGGGCAGACGTTGATGCTTGTCCGGGTGGTGTGCAGCGATGGGGTCGTGGGTATCGGCGAAGGCACCACCATTGCCGGCATGGCGTACGGGCCGGAAAGCCCCGAGGCGATGAAGCTGGCCATCGACGCCTACTTCGCGCCCGCGATGATCGGCCAGGACGCCACCCGCATCCAGGCCCTGATGGCGCACCTGGGCAAGCTCGTCAAAGTGAACCATTTTGCCAAGAGCGCGCTGGAAACCGCGTTGCTGGACGCGCACGGCAAGCGTTTGGGCGTGCCGGTCAGCGAACTGCTGGGCGGACGGCGCCGTGATCGGCTGCCGGTGGCATGGGCACTGGCCTCGGGCGATACCGCGCGCGACATCGCCGAGGCGGAACAGATGCTGGATACGCGGCGTCATCGCATTTTCAAACTGAAGATCGGCAGCAGGGACCCCAAGGTCGATATCCAGCATGTGGCCGATATCAAGAGCGCGCTGGGCGACCGGGCTTCGGTGCGAGTGGACGTCAACATGGCCTGGAGCGAGGCGCAAGCCGCCTGGGCCATTCCCGCATTGGCGCAGGTGGGCTGTGAACTGGTCGAGCAGCCCGTGGCCAGCGCGGTGTCGCTGGCGCGACTGATGCGACGCTTTCCCATTGCGCTGATGGCCGACGAAGTGGTGCAAGGCCCTGAAAGTGCTTTCGGCATTGCCCGCGAGCACGGTGCCGACGTGTTCGCCATCAAGATCGAACAAAACGGCGGCCTGTTCGCCGCCCAGCGTGTAGCCGCGATTGCCGATGCCGCGGGCATTGAGCTGTACGGCGGCACGATGCTGGAAGGCGCGGTCAGCACCATCGCGGCGGCGCATCTGTTCGCCAGCTTTGCCCAACTGCAATGGGGCACCGAACTGTTCGGCCCCTTGCTCATCACCGAAGAAATCCTGACGCAGCCGCTGGACTACAGCGACTTTGAACTGACCGTGCCCGCCGGCCCCGGCCTGGGTATCCAACTGGACGAGGCTCGGGTCAAGCGCTTCACCCGCGACGGGCTGATCAAAGTGACCAACAAACGACAGTGATTGCGGGCGTCATTCCCCGCATGCAGCGAAAACCAAACGGAGACAGAACCATGAGCCTGAATATTTTCAACAGCAAGGAAGTCCAGGACCTGCTGGCCGCCGCCACCAATCTGGAAGGCACCGAGGGCACCCCGCGTTTCAAGCAGATCGCACACCGCTTGTTAAGCGATCTCTTCAAGGCGATAGACGACCTGGACATTACGCCGGACGAGGTCTGGGCCGGCGTGAACTACCTGAACAAGCTGGGCCGGGACGGCGAAGCCGCGTTGCTGGCGGCCGGCCTGGGCCTGGAAAAATACCTGGACATCCGCATGGATGAAGAGGACAAGCGTGCGGGCCTGGACGGCGGCACGCCGCGCACCATTGAAGGCCCGCTGTACGTGGCCGGGGCGCCGCTGCGCGATGGCGTGTCGCGCATTGACCTGGACGCGGACGAGAACGCCGGCCCGCTGGTGATACGCGGCGTGGTCACCGACACCAATGGCGCGCCGCTGGCCAACGCGGTGGTCGAATGCTGGCACGCCAACTCCAACGGCTTTTACTCGCACTTCGACCCCACCGGCGCGCAGACCGATTTCAACCTGCGCGGCGCGGTCAAGACCGGCCCCAATGGCGAATACGAATTCCGCACCCTCATGCCGGTCGGCTACGGCTGTCCGCCGCAGGGCGCCACGCAGCAACTGCTGGACACGCTGGGCCGCCACGGCAATCGCCCCGCGCACGTGCACTTCTTCGTCAGCGCCGACCAGCACCGCAAGCTGACGACGCAATTCAATATCGAAGGCGACCCGCTGATCTGGGACGACTTTGCGTATGCCACGCGTGAAGGTTTGATTCCGCCCGTGGTGGAAAAAACCGGCGGCGACAAGCTGGGCTTGAAAGCCGATTCCTACAAGGAAATCGAATTCAACTTTGCGCTGACCAGCCTGATACAGGGCAAAGACAACCAGATCGTCAACCGCCCGCGCGCCAGCGTCCAGGCGTAACGCCGCAAGGCCTTGCGCGCCGCCTGGCGCAGGGCCGTCTTGACCACATACCAATAACGCATCAAGCGAACCACGAGGGGACTCCCATGTCGGCAGCAACGCTATCCATACCCACTTTGATCGATAAGAATCGAATGAGCGCCTTTCAATGGCGTGTTTTGATTCTGTGTTTTCTGATTGCCTTGTTCGACGGCTTCGATACGCAGGCAATGGCCTTTACCGGCCCGGCCATTCTGGTCGCCTTCAAGCTGCAGTCGGGTGAACTGGCGCCGATTCTTACCGCCGGCATCGTCGGCATGACCGTGGGCGCGATGTTGCTGGGCTTGGTGGGCGACCGCATCGGCCGTCGGCCCGCCGCCTTGATGGGCGTAGCCGTGTTTGGTCTGGCAACGCTGCTGACCGCGGGGGCCACGGAAACCTGGCAAATCCTGGCGCTGCGCTTTATCGCCGGCCTGGGCATGGGCGGCTGCACCCCCATCGTGCTGGCGCTGGCCGCCGAATATGCGCCCGCGCGCCTGCGCGGCACCGTCATCACCGGCGTGCTGCTGGGCCTGCCGGCCGGTGCCATGCTGGGCGGCTTGCTCGCCGCGCGCATGCTGCCGGTGATTGGCTGGCAAGGCATCTTCATCGTCGGTGGCATCGCGCCGCTGCTGTTGCTGGTTGCGTTGTTCGCATTGCTGCCGGAATCGCTGCAATTCAAGGCCATGCGCGGCGACGCCGCCGGCCAGGGCTATGTGGCTCGCATTCTTGCCAAGATCTCGGGCCAGCCGCTGCCGGCCGGCACGCGCTTCACCGTGCCGGAAGACGCCACCATCCGCGCCAGCGTCAAGGCCCTGTTTGCCGATGGCTACGCGCGCAAGACCATCGCAATCTGGTCGATCTATCTGCTGAACTGGGTGGCGTGGTTCATGCTGCTTTCGTGGCTGCCCACCGTGCTCAAGGCCGCCGGGCTGCCCGCCGACCAGGCGCCCATGGGCACGTTCACCGTGAACCTGGTCTTTATCGTCTGCGCGATTCCGCTGTCCTATCTGATGCCCCGCGTGCCGACGCGCTCGCTGTTGATGGCCATGTTTGCGCTGGGCATCGCGGTGTCGCTGGGCCTGGGGTATGCGGGCACTGACTGGACGCTGGTGTTCATTCTGATCGGCGCTGCCGGCCTGGGTATCGGGGGCCAACAATTGGCGCTGAACTACCTGGTGATCGGCGCCTATCCCACCGCGCTGCGCGCGACCGCCACGGGCTGGTCAATCGGCATCGGCCGCGCCGGGGCCATCATTGGCTCGGCCGTCGGTGGCAGCTTCCTGGGCTGGTTCGGTCCGTCGGGCTTCTTCCTGGCGCTTGCGGTTCCGCTGGCCGGGGCGTTGCTGGCGGTGCTGGCCGTCGACACCAAGACGTCGCGGCCCGTGCCGGGCGACCTGTCGCGCGCGCACTAAATCGGAAACCGTCTTATGAACCGCTTTGAAAATCAGATTGCATTGGTCACCGGCGCCGCCCAAGGCGTGGGCCGCGCCACGGCCAGGCGGCTCGCCGCCGAAGGCGCCAGCGTAGTCCTCGTCGACCGGGCAGCCGACCTGGGCGCGGCCGTGGCCCGCGAGATCCGCGAAGAAGGCGGTCAGGCGTCCTTCATCAGCGCCGACCTGGAAACGCATGCCGGCGCGCAGGCAATGGTGGAATACACCCTGGACACCCACGGCCGCATTGACGTGTCCGTGCATAACGTGGGCGGCACCATCTGGATGAAACCCTTCTGGGAATACACGCCCGACGAGATGCAGCGCGAAGTGAACCGTTCGCTGTGGCCCACGTTGTGGTCGTGCCGGGAAGTCATCCCGGTAATGCGCAAGCAAGGGCGCGGCGCAATCGTCAACGTGGGGTCGAACGCCACGCGCGGCATCTATCGTGTGCCGTACTCCGCGTCCAAGGGCGGCGTGCACGCCGCCACCATCTGCATGGCGCTGGAGCTTGCCGAAAGCGGCGTGCGCGTGAATTGCGTGTCGCCCGGTGCGCTGGACAACGGCGTGCGCGCCATCCCGCGCAATACCGAACCGCCGTCGCAGCAGGACCAAGCCTGGCAACAAGAGATGTACACCGACTGCCTGGCAACCACGCCCATGCACCGCATGGGCAGCATGGAGGAAGTCGCCGCCGCCATCTGCTTCATGGCGGCGCCGGAAGCGTCGTATGTCACCGGGCAGGTGATGTACGTCGCGGGCGGACATTTGGGGTAAGGCTTCCCGGCAAGGGGCGGCCGATGCAGCATCACCACATGCAGCAAGGTCCGCACCATCGCATGGGACTTCTACGCTTGAACTCAGGCGAGTGCTTTTAGAGCTACCCGCCGAACCCGGCGACGATACCACCACGTCAGCCCGGCCAACACCAGCGCCCAAACGGTCAGGATCGTAGCGATGAAGGGCCAGAAGATGAAGGTGGAGACATCGTCCCAACCGGGCGCGGTACGCTTGAGGCCGATGGGCGCGCTGATTTCCAGTTCGATCTGCTCGCCCTGAAGCGCCGGCCCAGCCTCTTCGACCGTGAAGGTGAGATGCGAAGTCCCCTTCGCCAGCTTCGGAAAGGGCGGCGCGGTCTCGGGCAGCGCACCATCGGTATGACTTTCAGGCCAGAGCTTGCGGTAGAAATGCGTGGCGCTGGCGCCGCTGCTGGGAGCAGCGGCCACCATGACGTCCAGTCCCTTGCCATCACGCACACGAATCCGCACCGGCTCTCCCGGGTTGATAAAGCCCGGCGTGCCCACACGGGCCGTGTGGTCGCCCAATTCGGGCCGTTTCCTGCCCATCGGCCCGCCGAAACGCGCCTCCATCCACAGCGGCGCTTCGCGGATGCGGTATACCTCGGCGTGCGCGCTCTGTCCCGGCGTAAGGACGATCGGCGTCAACGTCGCATCCGCGGACAGTACGTACCGCAGCATGCCCACCACAAACCATGCCATGGCGGCCAGCCAAAGTACCCAAATCACCGCCAGCGACATTTTGCAGAACGTGCGCCACATATCATGCTGCCTGGAATTTGCCAGCGTCAAAGCGTACCCGATTTCTAGCGGGCGATTCGACGCAACACTGATCAACGGAACACGTGCAATTCCGCCATCGCCCTCGCCTTCCCTACGCTTGTCGAACGCCCATCATCGACCGCGAAAGTCGACTGGCTGCGGTAAGAATGGGTTCCTTGAGCTCGAGCAGCACGCTTTCCGTCAGGCGCGAAATCGGCCCCGAGATGCAGATCGCGCCCTGCAACGTCCAGTTGATGCCGTAGACCGGCGCGGAAATGCTGGAGACTTCCGCATCGCGCTCGCCCAGGGAAATCATGTAGCCCGCGCGACGCACCGATTCGTAAGGCTCGCCTGGCTCTCCGGAAAACGCCAGCAGCACACGTCCCGGCGAGCCCAGTTCAAGCGGCAGCGCCGCGCCAATCCGCACATGATGGCGGATTGATTTGGGTCCTTCGACCCGCGCCATGCAAATGCGCTGTTTGCCCTCGCGCACATAGAACGTGGCGCTTTCTCCCGTTGTGGCCGATACATCCCTCAGGACCGGCTGCACGATTTCCGCAATGTTGAACGTGGCCTGGTAGCAGGCGCCAAGCCAACCGGCTGCGCGCGCCAGACGCCACGTGCCGTCTGGCCGTTGGGCCAGATAGTCATCCATGGCGAGCGTGCGCGCCAAGCGCAATACGGTGGACCGGTGAAAGCCGGTGCGCCGGCTCAGTTCCGCCAGGGACAGATGGGTGTCTTCCACGCCGAACGCCGCAAGGATGCTCATCGCTCGACGCACGGCGACTACGCCTTCTTCTGCCGGGGACTCATCACCATTGCGAGGTATTTCTTCGTTCATTGCATGGAACACGTTTTATCTGACGAACTTGCATTGTATTAGCCGGAACACGGATTCACAATGCCTCCACCAAAAACAACGATCGGAGACAAATCATGAAGCAGATCGCGCGTGTGCTTTCGGGCCTGGCCCTGGTGTGCGTGAGTGGCCTTGCCGCGGCGCAGGGCTACCCCAACAAACCCATTCGTCTGATCGTTCCTTTCCCGCCTGGCGGCGGCACCGATGTGCTGGCCAGAGAGGCTGCGCTCAAGGTGGCCAGCAATACGGGCTGGAATATCGTCACGGAAAACAGACCCGGATCGGGCGGCAACATCGGCGTGGATACCGCAGCGAAGTCGGCGCCGGACGGCTATTCGCTGGTACTGGGCCAAACCAGCAACTTGGCGATCAATCCCACGCTCTACGCCAAGCTGCCCTACGACCCCGAAAAAGACTTGACCGCTATCGGCTTGGTCGCGGACGCGCCGCTGGTGATCGTGGTTCCCGCTAACTCGCCGCTGAAGACCTTCGAGGACATGCTTGCCGCAGCCAAAGCCAAGCCGGAGTCCTTGAACTTCGCCAGCTCGGGCAACGGCACCGTGGCTCACCTGGCCGCGGTGCAATTGCAGAATGCCGCGGGCATCAAGCTCACGCACATCCCCTACAAGGGCGCGGCGCAAGCGTCCAATGACCTGATTGGCGGGCAGATCGACATGTACCTGTCATCAGTGCCCACGCTGATTGGCCACGTGCGCAACGGCAAGATGCGGGCGCTGGTAGTGACGTCGGCACAGCGCGTGCCCGATATGCCCGACGTACCCACCATTGCCGAGCGCGGCTTTCCGGGATTTGAAGCCGTGACCTGGTTCGGCCTGGCCGCGCCGGCCGGCACGCCCGAAGACATCGTGCAGCGCCTGAATGCGGAGTTCAACAAGGCTCTGCAGGCTAAGGACCTGAGCGTGAAGTACCAGGAACAAGGCGCGCGCGTGCTGACCAGCACGCCAGGGGAATTCGCCAAGCTGATCCACGACGACCGCATCCGCTGGGGCAAGATCGTCGAAGAATCGGGCGCGAAGGTCGAGTGATTGGTCATGCAGGCCCGCTATTCCCCCCCCTGCAAGGTCATTCGCGAAGCCGGTATCAAGCCGGCCTGATCACTCCCCGCATCACCCTCTTCTCCACACAGGAATGCTCATGGCCAATCAAGACATCATCAAGGATTTTCCCCGCGTCAGCGCCGACATTGTGCGTCGCGCCGCGGATCTGCAACCCGCCATCCTGGCCGACGTAGCCGGCCGACGCGGCGCCCTTAACGGCCGCATCCGTCCGTTGCATCCCGGCATGAAGCTTGCCGGCACGGCGCTTACGGTTGAAGTGCGTCCCGGCGACAACCTCATGATCCACGCCGCGATTTCCCTGGCCAAGCCCGGCGACGTTCTGGTGATCGACGGCAAGGGCGACCTCAGTTCCGCGCTGATGGGGACCATCATGATGAACGCCTGCCGCAAGCTCGGCATCGTCGGCGTGGTGATGGACGGCGCCGCGCGCGACACGGTCGAGATCATCGAGATGGACTATCCGGTTTTCGCTGCCGGCACCAATCCCAATGGTCCGACCAAGAACGTCCCCGGCCGCATCGGACATCCCGTGTCGGTGGGCGGCGTGACCGTCAATGCAGGCGACTTCATCATCGGTGACGCCGACGGCGTAGTCGTGGTCGAGCGCGAAAAGATAGAAGGACTGTTGCCCGCCGCCGAAAAGAAAGTGCGCGATGAAGCCGCGCGCATCGCCGCCATCCAAGCCGGCGACACCGAAGCCAAATGGCTGGCCGCGGCCCTGCGCGCCGCTGGCGTCCTGAAAGAAGGGGAATCGCTGTGAACTCCGCCGCGACGGGCAAGGCCGCCATCGTCGTGACCGCGGCGGACCTGGCGCCGGAGGCGCTGGCGCTACTCCAGAATTTTGAGCTGGTTTTCGCTGGAAAAACACCGACGGAGAGCGACATCGTGGCGCTGTGCCGCAAGCATGACCCGGTGGCCATCATCGTGCGGTACAGCAAGGTCGGCGCCGCGGCGATGGACGCCGCCCCCGCCCTGCGTGTGATCTCCAAGCATGGCAGCGGCACCGACACCATTGACAAGACGGCCGCCGCCGAACGCGGCATCCAGGTCGTCGCCGCAGTCGGCGTGAACGCCGCCGCCGTGGCGGAACAGGCGCTGGCGCTGCTTCTGGCCTGCGCCAAATCGGTCGTCGGGCTGGACGAGCGCATGCGAGCGGGCCACTGGGACAAGTCCACGCACAAGAGCATGGAGCTGGGCGGAAAAACCATCGGCCTGATCGGTCTGGGCGCCATCGGCCAGCGCCTGGCGGCCATGGTTCATGGCCTGAACATGCGCGTGATCGGCTTCGACCCTTATGCAAAGCACTTGCCGGGCCATATCGAGAATGTGTCGTTGGACACGATCTGGCGCCAGGCCGATGTGGTGTCGATGCACTGTCCGCTCACCGATGAGAACCGCGGCATGATCAACGCGACGACGCTGGCGCAGTGCAAGCAGGGCGTGATCCTGGTGAACACGGCGCGCGGCGGCCTGGTCGACGAGGACGCACTGTTGCAGGCCGTGCGCTCGGGCCATGTGCAAGCGGCAGGCCTGGACAGTTTCGCCGTCGAGCCCATGCCTGCCGGCCATCCGTTCCAGCAAGAGCCGCGCATTATCCTGAGCCCCCACATCGGGGGCGTCACCAGCGCCGCCTACGTCAACATGGGCGTGGCCGCGGCGAACAACGTGCTGGACGTGCTGACACGCGAAGGCGCCAGACGGCAAGGTTGACCTTGCCGCCCGGCGTCCTGGTTAGAACGACATTTCAGGAGCAGGTGCGGCGGGGGCCTTGGATTCCTCCGGCGCCTGCGCCACGGTGGCGTCCGTCGTCAGGATCAGGCCGGCGATCGACGCCGCGTTCTGCAACGCGGTGCGGGTGACCTTGGTGGGGTCGATCACGCCCAGTTCCACCAGGTCGCCATAGTTGCCGGTGGCCGCGTCGTAGCCATGGTTGCCCTTGCCTTCCAGCACCTTCGCCACGATTACCGAGGGCTCGTCACCCGCGTTGGTGACAATGGCCCGCAACGGTGCCTCCAGCGCGCGCAACACGATGCGGATGCCAGCGTCCTGATCGGCGTTGGCGCCTTTCAGGCCGTGGATGGCCGTGCGCGCCCGCAGCAACGCCACGCCGCCCCCGGGCACAATGCCCTCTTCCACGGCGGCGCGCGTCGCGTGCAGCGCGTCGTCCACACGGTCCTTCTTCTCTTTCATCTCGACCTCGGTGGCGGCGCCCACCTTGATCACGGCAACCCCGCCAGCCAGCTTCGCCACGCGTTCCTGGAGCTTTTCGCGATCGTAGTCGCTGGTGGCTTCGTCTGCCTGCTTGCGCAGGACCGCCACCCGCGCTTCGATGTCCGCCTGCTTGCCTGCGCCGCCGATGATGACGGACGCTTCTTTGCGCACCTCGATACGCTGCGCGTTGCCCAGTTCTTCCAGCGTGGCTTTTTCCAGCTGCATGCCGGTCTCGTCCGAGATCACCGTCGCGCCCGTCAGGATGGCGATATCTTCCAGCATCGCGCGTCGGCGGTCGCCAAAGCCGGGGGCCTTCACCGCCACCACCTTGAGCACGCCGCGAATGGCGTTCACGACCAGGGTGGCCAGGGCTTCACCGTCCACGTCCTCGGCCACGATCATCAACGGCTTGCCCGCCTTGGCGGCGATTTCCAGCACCGGCAACAGATCGCGAATGTTCGAGATCTTCTTGTCATGCAGCAGCACCAGTGGCTCGTCCAGCTGCGCCACCTGCTTCTCGGGGTCGGTCACGAAATACGGGCTGAGGTAGCCGCGGTCAAACTGCATGCCTTCGACCACATCCAGCTCGTTGTCCAGCGACTTGCCGTCTTCCACGGTGATGACGCCTTCGCGGCCAACCTTGTCCATGGCCTGGGCAATGATCTGGCCGATGGTCTCGTCGGAATTGGCCGACAAGGACGCGACCTGGGCAATTTCCTTGCTGGTCGAGATGGGCTTGGAAAGCGTTTTCAGCTTTTCCACGACGGCCTGCACCGCCTGGTCCACGCCGCGCTTCAAGTCCATGGGGTTCATGCCCGAGGCCACATACTTCATGCCCTCTTGCACGATGGCCTGCGCCAGCACGGTGGCGGTGGTGGTGCCGTCGCCCGCCACGTCGGCCGTCTTCGAGGCCACTTGCTTGACGATCTGGGCGCCCATGTTTTCGAACTTGTCCTTCAGCTCGATTTCCTTGGCGACAGACACGCCGTCCTTCGTGATGGTCGGGGCGCCGAAGCTGCGTTCCAGCAGCACGTTACGCCCCTTGGGGCCCAGCGTGACCTTGACGGCGTCGGCCAGAATGTTGACGCCCTTCACCACGCGGGCGCGCGCGTTGTCGTGAAATTGAATGTCCTTGGCACTCATTTCTAAGGCTCCTGATATTTCTTTGGAAGATTCCTGATACCGGCTAGGGCAGCGGCATCAAGCCGCTTTCTTCAACGTGTCGCGGGCGGGTTCCAGCACCGCCAGCACATCGTCTTCCCGCATGACCAACAGCTCTTGGCCATCGACCTTCACGGTCTGCCCGGCATATTTTCCGAAAAGGACGTGGTCGCCCACTTTCAGTTGCAGCTTCTGCACGGCGCCGTCGCGACCGACCTTGCCGCTACCGACCGCCACGACTTCGCCCTGCTCGGGCTTTTCCGCGGCGGAATCGGGAATCACGATGCCGGATGCGGTCTTGCGTTCCTGTTCGATGCGCTTGACGATTACCCGGTCATAGAGGGGACGGATCTTCATGACTCAATCTCCTGAACAAATCAGATCACCAAACACTGCGCCTCGCGGGCGCGCATCAGGATCTATGGGCAAGCCCAGCAACTTCAAGGGCCCGAAATTGCATCAAATTGCATCACCCACGAACCCAGATGCCGACGGCCTTGCCCAGCCGGAAAGTCACGCGTTTTTGCAGCCTGCCCGAGGGCGCGACATGCACGGGACACGGCTGCGAGCGCCCGCCCTCGGCGTCCACCGTGGCGTCGTCCGCGTCGGTCTGATTCCAGATGCCGTTCTTGCGCGGCCGGAACATCCAGCGCAGATAACCCTTCCTGGCGGCCAGCTCCATCAGCGCCGAATGATCCGGCGCTTCAAGTGCGACCCGCTCCTGCCCGCCGGGCAAATCGGAATAGTCGGCGAACGCCCGTCGGCAGGCCACGGCTTCTTCCAGCGGCGCATTCAGGCGGCACCAGCCGGAATGCGCCACGCGTTCCACGTCCCAGGCGCCCAAGCGCCATCCCGCTTCGAGCACGGCCTGGTCGATGTCGGCCACATCGTTCCAGCGCTGGTTCAGCTGCATGGCTGATGCGGCAACCGAGCGCAGCGGTTTGGTAATCACCGTCCTGTCGGGCGTAAAGCCGTGCCAGTGCAGCGTCAACAAAATGGGAGTGTCGGCCTTTTGCACAGCGCTGGCGCTGACCGCGTACAGCGGCAGGCCAAGCGCGGCAATGTGGGTGCGGATAGTCGTGAGTAGGTCCATGAGATCTCCGTTAGCCAGAAGCGGATTTCGCGTGGGGTTATGCCCAACGAACCAGACATGCCAAGTGAATTTATCGCTTCTTGGGATAGCGCTCAACTGCCTGAGCCAGCGCGCGGCGGCCGAAAAGATGCCATCGCGGGCGCCCCGCCGCCAGCGCCAAAGGAAAAACCTATAGGCGCATAGGAAAGCAGTATTTGAATTGATTAGACCGCCTGCTTGGACAGATCAACCTATTGCACGCCGCGAACCACTACACGCGCGCCCACACCGACTTCTGCGCGGGCCTGGCGGTCATCGCCGCGACGGCATTCCTGTAATCGGCCGCGACGCCTGCGCGCTGGTCGGCCTGATGGCGCGCTACGACGTCAACCGCCACCTGTCAGCGACGCTGAACGTCAACAACCTGCTGGACAAGAAGTACTGCTCGACCGGCTTCGGTGGCTTCTACGCCATGAGGCTCGGGCAGCTTTTTCTGGTCATCACCGTCGTGCTGGAACAAGGGCAGCCACAGCTTGAACAGGGTACCGCCAGGCAGGGGCTGCCAAACGCACCGCGCGCCCAGTACCGCCACGCGATTGCGTATATTGGCCACGCCCCGCCGCCCCGGCAATGCCAACTCCGGCGGGGGTGGCATGAACGGCCGGCCATTGTCCTGCACGCACACCCACACGCCGACCTCACCCGCGCCGCTCGCAGCCGCCTTCGCTTCGGCGGTGGTCACGGTGATATCCGTTGCATCGCTGTGCTTGACGATATTGGTCAGCACTTCCTGCAGGATACGCAGCACATGCAGGGCGCTTTGCGCGTCGAGCCACTGCAGCGGCGGCAGGTCGCTCATCCGCCAACGCAGCGCGATCCCGGCGCCGGTCAACCTCGGCCCCAAACGAAAGCGCAAGGCCCCCAACAAGGCCAACAGGTCGGCATCGGTGCTTTCCAGGGAATCGATGGCGATCTTCAGATCGTCAATGCATTCCCGCAGAACCTGGGCGATATCAAGCGGCGTGCGCCCCAGCTCCACCTGGCGCAGCGCGCTCATCAAAGAAGACCCCACGCCATCATGCATCTCGCTCATCAGGCGTTGACGCTCGTTCAATAGTGTCTGCTCGCGCTCGGCGACGCGCAGGCGCTCATGGGCCTGGACCAGTTCGCGCTCCTGCGCGGCCAGTTGTTCGGCCAGCACGACGCGGGCACGCGCAGCCACCGACAGCGCACGGGTGTAGCGCGTGAACGCGACATACACGAACAAGGTGAGCAAGCCCAGATTCACATAAGGCGTCAGGTAAATGCCTTCCATGTCCACCTTGAAGCTCTGCATGCGCAGGTCATGCCACGCCATCAGCAACGACACCGGCCCCCATGCGGCCAGCAGCACATTGGCGCGGCTGCGCTCATGCCAGGCGTTGGCCATGGCGGCATAGATCTGCGCCAGGGCCGGCGGCAGGATTGCCAGGCGTTGCACTGCCAGAACCCCGGGATACTCCGTCCACCAATAGGGCAGCGTCGCCACGACGACGATGGCCCAGTACACCACCAGGACGCGGCCCAAGCGCGGGCGCGGACGATGCTGCACCATGCCAAGGAAATGAAACCCGCAGACCGGCACGGTGACCATGCCCACCAAGGTCATCCAGGAGAACCAGGCGAAGCTCATGTCCAGGCCCGCGTCATCCACCAGGAACAGCAAGGCAGCCAGCGCCTGCGCAACCGCCATACAGAAGAAAAGCGCGAACAGCCACGCCCCGCCGGCCGGCACCAGGCTGGTATCGCGACGGCGGTTAGCGCGCAGCCACACGGCGATGCCCAAGGCAAAGAATCCCAGCAGCAGGAAAGAGCCACGCCAATAGGTCGGCAGCGCCGTCTGCAGAAAAGTGCGCCAGCGCCAGGACGGCACCAGGTCGGCCGCCGATCCGACCCACATCGACGACAGCGCGCCGCCCGTATTCGGCTGGTTGGCCATGCGCACATACACCCACGCATCCTTTCCCGGCTGCAGCAGGCCGCCCAGATCCACCCATAAAGGATGATTGAAGTTATTCCAGGCGCGGTCACCCCGCGATTGCCAGGCGCGCTGCCCGTTCACGTATACCGCCAGCGTGCCGGTTGCCTGCCAGCGTGCTGCGTATAGCCGCAGCCGCGGCGTCGTGAAGGCCGTGGCGGCAATGTGCACGCGGTACCACTGCACTTCGGCACGGTCCGCGGCGCCCTGCACACGTCGCGGCCACGCCGCTCGCGGCCGGGCATGCGGCAGAGGTATCGGATGCCAGTCGGCGTCGGCGGCATTCATGGCGCTGTCCCCGGCGTCCAGTTCAGCCATCGAAGCCGGCTGCATCCAGGTCGTGCTTGATGACGACCACATCTGCGCTTCGGTGATATGGAGCACGGGCGACTCGGCGCGCGCCAATCCGCAAACAGCCAGCAGAAAAAGGCCGAGCATTGACGTGAGCACAGCGTCCCAATTACGAATGGCCGCCCAAGTCCACGCCCCCCTTGACCGTTCAATCCTCACTCAGCCACCCGTGTCGCGCGCCCTCGCGCACCGCTTCGGCCCGTGAATTCACCTGCAGCTTGGTATAGATACGCCGCACAAAGGTCTGCACGGTGTGCGGTGAGACACCCAAGGCGCTGGCAACCTCGTCTACGGTATAGCCACGCGAGACCAGACGCAGCGTCTCGGCTTCGCGCACCGAAGGCGATACAAGGGGCACGCTTGCCGGGGCGGCGACGGCCTCGACGGGCGCCGCCTGCACGGTGTGCCGCAACAGCAGCTTCCTGGCCACCATCGGGTTGATCGGGCTGCCTCCCGCATGCAGGCTGCGGATTTCGGCGACCAGTTCCTGCGCGCTCAAGTCCTTCAGCACATAGCCCATGGCGCCCGCTTCGATGGCGCGCAGGACGTGCGTCTCATCCCCAAAAATGGTGCTTACCATCACGGCGCAATCGGGCCAGGTTTGCCGCGCCGCGGTGATCACATCCAGGCCGGAGCCATCGGGCAAGCCCAGGTCCACCAGCAGCACGTCGAGCGGCTGGCGCGGCAGCAGGGACAACGCTTCGCGCCGGTTGGCCGCCATCCACACCATGCTTAATCCCGGCGCGGTCTCCACGGCGTGCGCCAATGCCTGCAGGCAAACCGCATCGTCTTCGACCGTCGCGACACGTATAGGCGCCCCGTCGGCTGCCGATGCGTGGTTTGCGCGCGGCAGCGCTTCGTTCGTGCCGGGAGTTTGCGCCGCCGGTTCAGACCTTTGTTGAGTGTCTTTTTTTCGCATCAAATGACCATCGGACGGCTTCGATTTATATCGACCATGGCGCACCGGATCCCTAGGATGAACCCCGCTCGGAACATAACTGGGGAGTCTGCCTTCATCGGCTTGTTCCGTCATGTCCTCAGTTCTAGGGACATACAGTGTCGCACAAGTTTTTTATGCTGCGTCAGCCTACCTCAGCGCTCTCTTGATAACCGGAAAAATATGACCAACCGCCGGGTTTACCTTCGTGTGACCACGCTCTCAGCCGCGATTGCCGGCGCCTTTTTGGGAGGGTCGGCGTCTGGCCAGACGTACAACTGCGGCGGCAGCAGCAGCGGGCTGTCCTGCAACACGTCGGGCACTTCCCAGGAAGCGGTCATATTCCAGGCCGGATACTACAACCCCGTGCCGCCCATGAACGCAAATGCCAGCGCGGACATCACGGTGACGGTGGGTGCTTCAACAAAGGCCGCGCTGCAGGCCTTGTCGATAGGCGGCAACGGCAATCCAGATGGCACGCTGACCGGTATCGATACACAAGGCCTGACCGTGATCAACACGGGCAACCTGACGTTGCAGTCCGCAGGAGGTTCGATCGTCACCGACGGCAACCTCTACGGGCTTTTCGCCCAAATGCAGGGTGGCAATGCCGCCAGCAGCAGCAACGGCGACTATGGCGGCAATGGCGGCGTAGCCGGCCGGTCGCAGACCGAGATCGTTTCGGTGACCAATCACGGCGACGTCAGCATCAATCTGCCCAACGTCACGGTAGCGGGCGGCGCGGCCGTGGCCGCGCTGAGCCAAGGCGGCGCCGGCATCGGCACGACGGACGACCATAACCCCAGCGGGGCCGGTG